>Ga0315281_10010513_pt1 | contig 12752 bp, 11 predicted proteins | sample YL17G07_0_MG_FD_204540 | JGI IMG/M metagenome (GOLD analysis project Ga0315281, IMG submission 204540) | Sediment microbial communities from Yellowstone Lake, YNP, Wyoming, USA - YL17G07_0 | ecosystem: Environmental > Aquatic > Freshwater > Lake > Sediment | place: USA: Wyoming | collected... | reverse complement strand
CATCCGGACCATGCCGCTGGCAATTGGATCTTCAAAGGCAGGCCTATTCATGTGCCGGAGGAGGGATTTGATGTCAGCGGAAACATGGCAGCACTTTCCGAAGTGTTCTCGAACAAGGAGCTTGCTCAGGTCACACAAGGGTATATGAGGGATCTCTGGGGGTTCAGGGATTGCCGACCCACAGTAAGTTATAATGAACGAACTGTGTTCAGCATTGGGAAAACAACCCTTAAACCGATTTACACGCCTGGTCACTCTAAAGACCATTATTGTCTTTATGAGCCTAACGAGAGGATTCTCTTCTCGTTCGACTATGATCTGACATTGTTCCCCTGGTACGGTCTCAGGGAGTCCAACATTCTGGAGTTCAAGCAATCGGTGAAGCGACTCAAGGCCTTATCGCCCCGAATGGTAGTCTCATCTCATAGGGGTGTCGTCACCGGGGATATCGCTGCTGAGTTCGACAGGTTTTGCCAGAGAATTGATGCAAGGGGCGAAAAAATCCTCTCCTTGCTGGAAGGGGCCAAGACCATCAAGCAACTCGTAGAGCTTGCTCCTATTTACGGCAGCTTTCCGTACATGGAGCCGTTGCTCCGTTTCTGGGAATCTCAGATGATTAGTAAACACTTGGAGCAGTTAGAAGCCGACGGCAGGGTAAGAAGGCATGGGAATTTCTACATCAGGAGTTAACGCCAGTCCATGAACGGAGGTCACCGGATGAAAATTGTCGTTTTGAACGGAAGCCCTAAAGGCAATATGAGCGTTACCCTACAGTATGTCCTCTTCATCAGGAAGAAGTCACTAGCAACAGAAAGGTCCTCTGTTTGTGTGGCTTTGTCTATGCCACTGTCGACCACACGAACCAACTCCGCTAACGCTTTCTCAATATAATCCTCTGCTTGTGTTCTGGTGATGTCCTTCGGTCTCTAAACCATCTTTTCTCCAGGGTTTTGCGCCAGCGCTAACTTGTGGTATTATATACAATCGCAGTGGATTATCGTAAGTTCTAGGAAATGAGGATACAGGCGATTACGAGGGCTCAGGATAAACCGTGAGTTGGCTGGAGAAGTACCGCGCACCCATAATAGGCTTATTGATAGCCGTTATCCTCGTCGGCGGTGCGGTTTATCTCTATCGCCTATTTTCTTTGCCCCATTCTGCTGAGATAACCATCTCTCCGCCGTCCCCAGAGATTTCGGTCTATGTCGAAGGGGAGGTAGTCAACCCGGGCGTATATGTGCTGGAGCAGGGTGCACTCATCTCCGATGCCATCGAAGCTGCAGGCGGGTTCGCAAGCAACGCTGACCAGAGTTCGGTGAATCTCTCTGCCACGCTGAAAGATGGCACGCAGATACATATCTACAAGGCTGGGGATGTTCCTCAGAAGGTCAATATCAACACCGCCGAGGTCTGGTTGTTGGAATCACTGCCCGGCATTGGGGAAACCCTGGCTCAAAGGATTGTAGACTACCGCCTCGCGAACGGATATTTCCAGGGTGTCGATGACTTGAAAGAAGTGGACGGTATCGGCGCTTCCGTATTTGAAAAGATAAAGGATAAAATCACTGTTCGCTAGCCCCTGGCGACGGATTCCATTTGGGACTCGATAGATGAAGCTCATCTACTTAAGTCTATGCTGGATCGCTGGAATCTGTTTGGGGACGTGGGCAGGTTATCCCTGGGTCGCTATCCCAGCCATCGCCTTGGTTGCACTTCTTGCCTTCTCCTTGCGCCGCAGCTATGCCTTGCTTCTGTGCCTGTGCCTCGTCGCCTTGCTCGGCGGCATCCTGCGCATTCAGTCATCTCTGCCTACTGCCGATAAAGACACCCTCCAGTCCTACAACGATAAGGGCATAGTAAGAATAAAAGGGCTTGTTACCGCTGACCCCGAATCTACAGGCGTTGCGCTCTCCCTGCGACTCGAGGCCAGAGAGATAGAATCAGGAGGTACTTGGGAGAAGGCTTCAGGAGCGGTACTCGTCTATGTGCCTCAGTCCTCCTCATACAAATACGGAGACCTCTTGCAGGTCGAGGGCGAACTGAAAACGCCACCTGCGTTTAATGATTTCGACTGGCGGGACTACCTTGCCCGTAAGGGCATCCACTCGCTCATGGTTTATCCAGATCGGACAGAGCTTCTCGCCAGCGGCCAGGGGCTCAAGCCATTGGAGTGGGTTTACGGGCTGAGAAGTCGAATCTCGCAGGCTCTCAACAATGCGCTACCCGAACCCCAGGGTGCTTTGGCTCAGGCTATCCTTCTGGGCACGCGCAGCACTATCCCCGACGACCTGAACCAGTCCTTCTTCCGAACCGGGACGACGCATATCATAGCTATCTCGGGTCTCAACATCACTATCGTAGCCGGGCTTGTGCTCAGCCTCGGGGTGTGGCTATTTGGCAGGAGGCGTCCTTTCTATTTTTGGCTTGCCATTATCGCTGTCTGGGGTTACGCTGTGCTCACCGGCCTCCAGGCGCCAGTGTTGCGCGCTGCTATTATGGGCAGCATATGGCTCCTCGCCGATTTTATCGGCAGGCCGAGCAGCGCCCTGCCTGCTCTCCTCCTCGCCGCTGCAGTCATGATAGGCATCCATCCCTCCGTAATGCGCGAGGCGTCTTTCCAACTGAGCTTCGCCGCGATGGCTGGCCTGATACTGCTGACTCCGTACTTCCAATCATGGGGGAGGAGGGCTCTCAGGGTCAGCGATGAAAGGAGAACGCCCGTAATTTTTCTCATAGATACCGTCTCGGTCACTTTGGGCGCTACCCTCACCACATTGCCCATCATCGCCTTCTACTTCCACCAGATTTCGCTGGTCTCTCTTCCGTCCAACCTCTTCGCCCTTTGGTCAGTCCCTGCCATCATGGGCACTTCCGCCATGGTCGGGATTGTGGGGCTGTTCGCGGCGCCAGTGGCTTGGGTACTGGGCTGGGTCGCCTGGCTCTTCCTCAGCTACATGATAGGCGTGGTCAGGTTCTTCTCAGCTTTGCCGTTCGCCTCGAGGGAAGTAGAGGTCGGCGCTTATTTTGTTTGGGCTTATTATGCTGTTCTGGGCGTAGCTCTGTTGGTTGTTGGCAACTGGTCAAAGCTTGCTGCCATCACAGGCAAGCTCATGGGATATATGTCAGCAGTGCCTAAACTCACCCGCAAAATACCAGCCAGATTTGTTATTTTTCCCTTGATTATTATAGCTGCATTGATGTGGATTGCTGCTGCTAATGTCCCGGATAATCGCCTCCACATCTTCTTCCTTGATGTTGGTCAGGGAGATGCTATACTTGTCGAAACTCCATCAGGACAAAATATCCTTATTGATGGTGGCCCTGTTGACGGTGAGATAGTATCTCGCCTGGGGGAAAGGTTCTCTTTCTGGCGGCGAGGCATTGATCTGGTTATCAGCACTCATCCCCATGAAGACCATATTGGCGGGTTGGTGGATGTCCTCAAAAGGTATGAAGTAAAGCAGGTTCTGGAAAGTCCTGTGAAATATGATTCACCGGTCTATCAGGAGTGGCAAAGCCTCATCGAGGAAGAGAAGATGAAGAGAACAGTGGCTCAATCCGGACAGCATATCAAGTTGAGGGATGGGCTTGAATTGGAGGTGCTCTACGCCGGAGGCGCCAGCTTGGGCGATGCTGCCTCTGCTCTCGACAGTGATTCTGTGGTGCTGCGTCTAGTTTACGGAGATGTCAGTGTATTGTTGACTGCAGACATTTTTGAGGAAACAGAGAGATATTTGCTTGATACAAGGTTTGACCTAAGCAGCACCGTGCTCAAAGTAGCTCATCATGGTTCAGGCACCTCGAGTTGCGCGGAGTTCCTTTTTGTGGTAAAACCACAGGTGGCGGTTATCTCAGTAGGAGCGGATAATCCCTTCGGCCACCCCAGCCCCCATGTAGTGGGTAGGCTGGGCGCGACTCATGTATATCGTACTGACGTGCAGGGCACTATTGAGCTGACCACCGACGGCAAAAGGTTGTGGGTGAAGACGGAGAGGTAAAGAGGGTATCTCAAGTCTTACCCTTAAAAAATTCTAGTTAAGGAGGCGAAAATGAGTCAGGGTAAGAGCGGGAAGTCAATCATTCCCAGCGGGAAGGCTATCGGCTTCATGGTGGTCAGGGGGTTCGGGCTTTTCCTAAGCGTTTCCGGCATGGTTGGCATAGCACTTGTCCTCGGGCCGCTAGACAGCATCATAAAAGACCTGACATTCACCCCGATTTTCGAGAGCAAGGCTTACGCTTTTCTCTTCTGTCTATTGATGGCGGTCGTGGGGGGCGCTCTGGACTTCGTCGCCAACCTGGGCCTCAAAAGGATCGAAGAATCGTGATGTTTCTTTTTTGATATATGGAGAGGGCGTGGCGCGGTTTGTAAATAAATGAAACTCACTAGCCCAAATGGTATAGTGGTGTTGGGTTTCTCTACGCTCTAAGCACCCTACTCTTCTGTGAATGACAACATCTGCGGCGACCAGCGAATTCCATTTGTAGGGGCGTTCAATTGAGCGCCCCTACTTTTTGTTACTTGGGGCGTTAGAATGTTAGAATTAGTGGGCGAGGAAATTCCTGTGGAAATCGCTCATAAAAATATTCTCGATCTTACCTATCATGAGTTGAAGGAACTGGTGGGCTCGCTGGGACAGCCTGCCTATAGGGCTGACCAGATAGCGTGGTGGGTTTATAAGAAACTGGCCGCTTCCTTTGAGGAGATGACAGACCTTCCCCAAGCGCTTCGTCGGAAGCTTGCCGAAGTGGCATCGTTATCCAGTCTCATGCCCATAGATGAGAAAATCTCTGGGGACGGGCAGACCAGGAAGGTGCTGTTCAGGCTGGACGATGGCAGGACTATCGAGTCTAGCCTCATATTATACGAGAAGACCGGTTCGAGCCGAGAACGGCGCACAGTGTGTGTCTCCACCCAGGTGGGATGCCCTGTTGGTTGTCCCTTTTGCGCCACAGGACAGCAGGGTTTCGAACGCAATCTCCGTCCAGGCGAGATCATTGAGCAAGTCCTGTACTTCATGCGCTTGGTAAAAGCTGAGCAGCAGGGCAAAGTCGAGGAGCTAGATTTACCCAGACGCCCGGTTACCAATGTGGTATTCATGGGCATGGGGGAGCCACTGGCCAACTATGAAGCGGTATGGCAATCTATAAGTACGCTGAATTCTAAGCATGGCTTGGGACTTGGTGCCAGGCAGATAACCATCTCCACCGTGGGGCTGGTGCCCCAGATTAAGCGCCTCGCTGAGGAAAGCATCCACGTCGAGCTGGCCATCTCTCTGCACGCTGCCAATGACGCTCTCAGAAACAGGCTTGTCCCCATTAATAAAAAGTATCCCCTGAGCCAATTGATTCCCGCATGCCGGGAATACTTTAAGCATACAGGGCGGCGCCCCACATTCGAGTATGCCCTTTTCCAGGGAGTAAACGACTCTGTCGAACACGCTTGTGCGCTGGCACGCTTACTGGAAAACATGAATTGCCAGGTGAACCTGATAGCTGGCAATCCAACCACCTGCAAGGAATTTGCTCCTTCACCTATGAAGAAAGTGCTTGCGTTTCAGAAGATGCTGAAGGACAGCGGGGTTTCCAGCACTGTAAGGGTATCCAAGGGTGCAGATATAGAGGCAGGTTGCGGCCAGCTACGCAGCCGTTCGGCCCGTGCCCGATAAATAAATGTAGGGGCGACCCATCGGGTCGCCCCTACAAGTTATGGTCATGAGTGTATTAGCGTGCCCTTCTCTCAACCTCACAACCCATCTTGCGCAGCTCTGCCATCAGTTGAGTGGGGTCTTCCGAGGTGAGATGGACAACGAAGTTATTCTGGTCCCGCTCTGGAATAGGGAGCATGAACATTGTTTCCACTTCCAGGCCTAGCCTGTTGATGATGGCTATGATTTGCTCAATCTGCTTGGTGCCGCCACAGTTCTTCACAATAAGTCGGGAGCCGGGCTTGCCTATCCCCAGGATAGGGTTGAGTATCTTATAGAAAAAATCGTTGGTGGTGGCTATGCCCACCAGCCTGCCGTTGTCCACCACTAGCAAGGCACCTATCTTCTTCTCCTGAGCCAGTGTTACGCCTTCCTCAACGGTAGCGTCAGGGCTAACTGTTATCGGGTTCTTGGTCATCACGTCTTTGACCGTGACCTTATTCAACATGCGGGTGAGGTCATGTATGTTGAAGCTGGAAACCTGGGAAGGGCCTACTCTGTCGAGTTGGTCACGGGTGACTATACCCATCAGTATCCCTCTATCCACCACTGGCAAGCGACGCAGATGATGGGCCTCCATTACTCTCCTTGCCTCAGCCAAAGAGGTATTGCTGGATATGGTGAATACATTGGTAGTCATTACATCGCTCATAAACATGGGCGGCCTCCGTTACCGTAAATGAGACTATCCGGCAGCCCCGTCGGGGCAAAAATCCATGTAGTGGAATTCTATGCGGAGGGGAGCACTGTGTCAAGGTCTTAGCTAGGCCCAAACCGACAAAACTGTGATATACTACTCTCGGCGGGTGCAAAATGAAAATAGATGTAATCATGGCGCCGACTTTTCTTAAGAAAGGTGACCTTAAAGGATGCTTATGCGCGGTTTTAGATGTCCTCAGGGCAACCAGCACCATCATCACAGCGCTGGCCAGTGGTGCGATTGAAGTCTATCCCTGCATGACGGTGGAGGAAGCGAAGTCAGGCGTTGCTAAGCTGCCTCGCAGTTCCTACCTTCTGGGTGGGGAGGAGATGGGAGAAAGCATTCCTGGCTTTGACCTGGGGAACTCTCCTTTTGAATACATGGCTAGGGAAGTGGTTGAGGGCAAGGTCATCTACTCTTATACCACGAATGGCACAGGTGCGATTCGCAAAGCTTTTGAAAGGAGCGGTAACCCTGCATACATAGCTGCTCTTCTGAACGTGTCTGCCGTCTCTTCGGCGCTGGTAAAAACAGCTTCTGCTGGTAAATTCGAAGGAATCAGCATTCTCTGTGCAGGTCGCCAGGGCAAGCCTTCGGAAGAAGACAACTTCTGCGCAGGTTTGATGGTTGATGCGCTTACCCGCGGGCTCAGGGCATGTGGTATTGTACCCGGACTGGGAGATACCGCTTCCACCGTAGCCCAGGATGCGGTTTCTAACAGAGGACACAGTCTGGGAGTGTTGAGGTCGAGCGAGCACGGACAGTACCTGGAATCTCTTGGTTTTGACGATGACCTGGTGTTCGCCTCCAGGATAGACCTGTATAGCGTTGTTCCCATCTTTGACGGGAAGCGAGTCATCCTGTTGCAGTGAGCTAATAAAAGGCTTTGCCTCTGGACTTTTCAAATCCCCTCGATTGGTTGTTGACAGAGGGTCTTTGTCATTGTATCATAGGTAAACAGTTTCCTACTGCCTAGTTTGCGATTATATAAGAAGATTTGTAATGGGTTTTGAAACACAGGACGTCGAGAGAAAATGCCTCTCTATCCTCAAAGTTCTAAGTGATTGCCAGGAGCCTCTGGGGGCCAGGGTCATTGCCCACCGCCTCAAGAGCTATGGAATCGAGCTGAGCGAGAGAGCGGTTCGCTATCACCTCAAGATGATGGACGAGCGTGGCTTTACACGCCTCGAGGGTCGGGACGGACGTTTGCTGACCGCTCGGGGGCTGGATGAGGTGAGGAGCGCTCTCGTCAAATACAAGGTCGGTTTCGCTATCTCCAGAATTGAGCTGCTCGCATTTCGCACGGACTTCGATTTTGAGAAACGCCGCGGTCCAATTCCCACGAATGTCTCCTTTTTCCCCAGGGAAAAGTTCAAGAAGGCATTACGGGCAATGAAGCCTGCCTTTGAGGCCGGCCTTTGCGTGAGTAACCTGGTTGCGGCGGCTTCAGAGGGGGAGAGGCTCGGCGAGTTCATTGTTCCTCAGGGCAGTATGGGATTGGCCACCGTTTGCAGCATAGTCCTTAATGGCTCCTTGCTCAAGGCGGGGGTTCCCATGGATTCTAGATTCGGCGGGATACTGCAAATACGTGATCACAAACCATTTCGCTTCGTAGAATTAATCCACTACACAGGTTCGTCTCTGGATCCCTCAGAGGTATTTATCAGGGCCAGGATGACCTCTGTGAATGAGGCTATTCAAAAGGGCGATGGGAAAATACTGGCTAACTTCCGTGAGATACCAGCCCTCTGTCGGGGTGTAGCCGAGAAGGTAGTTGAAGGGCTCAAAGCCGCTGGCTTGGGCGGTCTCCTTGTCATGGGAAATACCAGCGAGCCAGTGTGCGAAATCCCTGTCGAACTCAACAGAATCGGGATGATCCTCTTGGGTGGGATGAATCCTGTAGCTGCTGCTGAAGAAGCTGGAGTGGAGGCTGAGAACCATGGCATGAGCACTGTAATGGAGTATCGAGATCTGATCAAATTTGAGGAGTTGTAGATGAACATAGTGAAAGTCATACCGTGTTTGGATATTAAGGATGGCAGGGTAGTCAAGGGAATAAAGTTCGTGAACCTCAAAGATGCACGCGACCCCGTGGAAGCAGCGAAGGCTTATTGCAGGGAAGGAGCGGACGAGCTTGTTTTCCTCGACATTTTCGCCACTGTGCAAAACAGGAAGACAAGGTTGGAATGGGTCAAAAAGGTCTGCGATGTGGTGACCGTTCCCTTCGCAGTCGGTGGCGGCATCGGAAGCATCGAGGATATGCAGGAGCTGTTCAACATCGGGGTCAATAAGGTCTCTATCAACACTGCCGCTGTCAAAAACCCCGACCTGATAAAAGAGGCTGCAAAGAAATTCGGCAAAAAGAAGCTCGTTGTCGCCATCGATGGAAAGAAGAACCGCAAGGGCAGCAAGGCTCCCAGGCTGGAAGTAGTGATTAAAAGTGGCACCGAGGGAACAGGGCTCGATATCGTGACATGGGCGAAAAAGGTGGAGAAGCTGGGTGCTGGCGAGATTCTACTCACCAGCAAAGACGCTGATGGCACAAAAAAGGGCTATGACCTGGAGATGACCAAGGCGTGTGCTGAAGCGGTCTCCATCCCGGTCACCGCTTCAGGCGGTGCCGGCAAACTGGAACATCTCTATGAGGCCGTAGTCATAGGAAAGGCATCGGCGGTGCTGTGTGCCTCGGTCTTCCACTTTGGAGAAATATCGATACCTGAAGCTAAGAGATATCTAAGAGAGAAAGGGATTCCAGTAAGGCTATAAATCTGGCGGCTGACGCCTATTTAAAGAATTACTAAATAAAATCCAATGGTAAGGAGCATAAGATGAACCTGAGACAACCAAATTCCAACGAGGCAACCAGGACAGCCAACCGTTCCCGCAGTGTAGTGCCCGGCAGCGGCCTTTGTACACGTTGCCTCGACGGCTGCCGCGGAAACTGCGAGGTATTCAAGGCATCGTTTCGCAGCAGGGAGCTGATATACCCTGGCCCCTTCGGCGACATAACCGCCGGCTGCGACAAAAATTATCCAATTGATTATTCTCATCTCAATATCCAGGGCTACGCCCTCGGTGCCAAAGGATTGCCCAAGGGTGTTAAGGGAAATCCTGACACAGCGATTTTCCCTGCTGTGAACACTGAGACTGAGTATGGCTGGACCAAGAAGGTCAAGATGAAGCTGCCCATCTTCACCGGTGCACTGGGTTCCACTGAGATAGCCCGCAAGAACTGGGAACACTTCGCAATTGGCGCTGCCATTAGTGGGGTCACGCTGGTCTGCGGGGAGAACGTTTGCGGTATCGACCCGAAACTTGAGCTTAATTCCAAAGGCAAGATCTCTTCAGCGCCGGACATGGATCGTAGAATCGAGGTCTATCGACGCTACCACCAGGACTATGGCGAGATCCTGGTGCAGATGAACGTAGAGGACACTAGACTCGGTGTTGCCGAGTATGTCAGCAAGAAGCATGGACTTGATACTATCGAGTTGAAGTGGGGGCAGGGCGCCAAATGTATTGGAGGCGAGATTAAGGTCAATAGTCTGGATAGGGCATTAGAGCTTCAAAAACGTGGATATCTTATAACCCCCGACCCTTCGAGTCCCCTTAGCAAAGCTGCCTTCGGTAGCGGCTCTATCAAGGAATTTGAACGGCACAGCCGCCTCGGTTTTATCGATGAAAAGGGTTTCTACGATGAAGTCAAGAGGTTAAGGGATATTGGATTCAAACGAATTACCCTGAAGACAGGTGCTTATGGCTTGCGCGAGCTGGCAATGGCCATAAAATGGGGCTCTGAAGCCAAAATCGACCTGCTCACAATAGATGGTGCTTCCGGCGGAACCGGGATGAGCCCCTGGCCCATGATGGAAGAGTGGGGCATGCCGAGTCTCTACCTTCATGCCGCTGCCCATGAGTTCTGCAAGAGGTTGGCTGACAAAGGCAAGCGCCCACCTGATATCGCCTTTGCCGGCGGATTCAGCAGTGAAGATGGCGTGTTCAAGGCGCTTGCTCTCGGCGCGCCGTTTGCCAAAGCGGTTTGCATGGGGCGGGCTTTAATGATCCCGGGCATGGTGGGCAAGAACATCGCCATCTGGCTTAAGGAAAACAACCTGCCTAAGACCGTTAGCGAATTCGGTTCCACTCCGGAGGAGATCTTCGTCTGTTGGGAAGCCGTTTCGAATATAGTGGGCAAGAGTGAGATGAAGGATATCCCTCTGGGTGCGGTGGGAATTTACAGCTATGCTGAGAAGATCCGGGTGGGATTACAGCAGTTGATGGCAGGTGCCAGATGCTTCAGTGTTCCCGTAATCAGCAGGAAGGATCTCATGTCCTTGACCGAAGAATGTGCCAAGGTCACTGGGATACCCTACCTCATGGAAGCCTATAGAGAAGAGGCCATGAAGGTCCTCGACAGCTAGTTCTGAGATTCGACAGCGAAAGTGGGCTCCGACCGATGTCGGAGCCCACTTTATTTTCTTGACCTCCGTTTGCTTTAGTCAGAAATTGCTGAAGGCTTACTTGACTGTTACCTGATTTTGTAACATTGCACGTATATAATCGCATCAGAGAGGGGGAGGTGGATTGTCTTAGCCCACCAAATAGCCTGACGAGAAAGGAGGAGCTATGCCGTACAATTGGGGGCCTAATTTCATTGTTCCCTCGGAGGCACTGAAGTCCTATTCCGGTATCGTAATGCTGCGGGAGGAATACGACGAAGAGCTCTTGAGAAAGGAGCTGGAGGAACTCAGCCTCGCAGGGATAATAGATAGAGTCACTAACCCCTGGTACTATCGCAGGAAGGGCACGGATACCTGGATCAAGATTGGAGAATCCTGTAATAGGGCGCAAAACTTCCCTGTCACCTGGGATACGTCCACGCTAGAAAACGGGAAATACGAAGTACTGGGACTTATGCACGTCTTCGTGAGAGAGGGAAATAAGGAGCACGCCATCGCTAGGCAGAACGTAGTGGATGTCACGGTTAAAAATTGTTAAAAATTGATGGCGAGGACACGCTGCCGGCCTGCTTGCTCAAACGAGGCTGCGCTCCCAAGAAGAAGTTCAGGAGCGCAGCATATCCGGCATTGCCAAGTCGGTTCCTGTCTGATACACAGCCGCCAAAAGCTAATCAGTTCTACAACTAATGTAGGTGTTATCTACCACTTTTCCTGCTGCAACCTAGCGATGAGCCACTTTCTTAGCCGCTCGTCCAGCTTGCCTACCCAGGACTCGATCTTGCGGATATCGCCGCTGGCGATAGCTGCCCTCTCATCAGGAGTCAAGTCGTATTCCTTCAAAGCCTCGGCAGGGTTCTCTGCCAGCCTGGCGAAGAAGGCGTTATCCTGAGATGCCCTATCCAACACCGCCAGCACTGCTTTGACTGCGGAGACCTTGAACTCAGGAATCTTCGCCGAGGGGTCCGATGCGGTGTTGGTCACAATGTTTACCGGCAACTCACTCCAATGGAAGGCCATGAAGGCGAGTCCAGGTGCAGTCTCATCCGTTATGCGAACCGGCGCTTCTATTTTACCGCGCTCGGATGCTATGGCTACTATATCGCCATCAACTATGCCGAGCTTCAGAGCGTCGTCGGGATGGATGTCAACCGTGCCGCTCGGGCTCAATTTATTCAATACATCAGACCGACGGGTCATGCTACCAGTATGGTAGTGCTCCAACACTCTCCCTGTGGTAAGGATGAGCGGGAACCCTGGGGAGACCGATTCCGCCGGAGCCTTGTATTCCACGGCATGGAATTTGCCCAGCCCGCGAATGAATTTGCCCTGATGGAGTATCTGCGTACCGGGATGGCTCTTATCCGTGCAGGGCCACTGCAATCCATAACCGTTCAGTCGGTCATAATGAATACCACCGTATATTGGAGTCAGCGAGGCGATCTCCTCCATTACCTGTTCGGGGTTCTTGTAGCCAAAACGATGGCCCATCTTTTCGGCCAGCAAGGTGATAATCTCCCAGTCTGGTTTAGCCTCGCCAGGCGGCTCAACGGCTTTTCTCACCCTCTGCACGCGCCTCTCAGTGTTGGTGAAAGTGCCATCTTTTTCAGCAAAGGCGGCGGCGGGCAGTATGACATCAGCGATGACGGCTGTCTCGGTGGGGAATATATCCTGTACTACCAGTAATTCCAGGCCAGTCAGGCTTTGGCGAGTGTGTCGCATATCAGGGTCGGTGATGATCGGGTTTTCTCCCATGATGTACATCGCCTTAACCCCACCCTCCGGCTTGGTGCTCATCATCTCTCCCATAGTGAGCCCGGGTTTCGCCGGTAGAGCACCGACACCCCACGCAGCCTCGGCTGCCTTCCGTTTCTCCTGGTCGGTTATCGC
>Ga0315281_10010512_pt1 | contig 12753 bp, 8 predicted proteins | sample YL17G07_0_MG_FD_204540 | JGI IMG/M metagenome (GOLD analysis project Ga0315281, IMG submission 204540) | Sediment microbial communities from Yellowstone Lake, YNP, Wyoming, USA - YL17G07_0 | ecosystem: Environmental > Aquatic > Freshwater > Lake > Sediment | place: USA: Wyoming | collected... | reverse complement strand
CAACTGTCTGCACCGCCTGTCCTGGCGCAAGGACAAACCCTGGTTCGCACTCAACTGCGCCGCCATCGTCCCGACGCTGGTCGAACCTACCTTGTTCGGCTACTCCAAGGGCGCGTTCACCGGCGCCAGCGCCGACAAGTCCGGCTATTTTGAGAACGCCGAGGAAGGCACGCTATTCCTGGACGAGATCGGTGAACTGCCGCTGGAACTGCAGGTGAAGCTGCTGCGCGTGCTCGAGAACGGTGAATTCCAGCGCGTCGGCGAGACTCAGCAGCGCATTTCCCGCGCGCGCGTGATCGCCGCCACCAACCGCGACCTGCAACACGAAATAAGGGGCGGGCGCTTCCGTGCCGACCTGTACCACCGCCTGTCGGTGTTTTCGATCAGTGTCCCGCCGCTGCGCGAAATGGGCGAGGACAAGATGCTGCTGCTGGCGCATTTCAGCCGCTTCTACGCCGAGCAGGCCAAGCTCGCGCCGTTCGCGCTGGACGACGGCGCAACGGCCTTATGGCGAGAGTACCGCTTCCCAGGCAATGTGCGCGAGCTGAAAAACATCGTCATTCGCCTTACCACCAAGTACCCGGGACAGAAACTCTCGCGGCTGGAACTCGAGCCTGAACTGGAATCCGAAACGCAGTCGAGGGCGGTGGAACACGGGCCGCCGGGGGATCGGCAGATGCTGATCGAGCAGGCGCAGAGCCACCTGCAGCACGAGCGCCAGTTCAATCTCGACGACATGCTCAGGGCGTGGGAACAGGGCTATATCGAGGCCGCCATGCGCCTCACCCACGGCAACGTCAGCCAGGCGGCGAAGATGCTCGGCATCAACCGCACCACCCTATACTCGCGCATGGAACAACAGGACAAGAAATAGGCGACGTCATGTACCTGAATCACTTCGGTCTGAACGAGCCGCCGTTTCGCATCACTCCGCACACCGATTTCTTCTTCGGCGGCGCCAACCGCGGCGCGACGCTGGAGGCGCTGCTCTACGCCATCACCAACGACGAGGGCATTGTCAAAGTGTCGGGCGAGGTGGGCAGCGGCAAAACCATGTTGTGCCGGGTTCTGATGGAGCGGCTGCCCGGGCACGTCGACACCATATTGCTTTCCAACCCCTCGCTCGCGCGCGAGGAAATTCTCTACGCCATCGCCGACGAGCTGAAAATGGACGTCGGCAAGGAGCGCCAGCCGCTGTTGCTGCGCATGCTGCAGGATCACCTGATACGACTCTACAGCCAGGACCGGCGTGTGGTGGTGCTGATCGACGAGGCGCACGCCATGCCGCAGGAAACCCTGGAGCAGATACGGCTGCTTTCGAACCTCGAGTCCAGCAGCTCCAAGCTGCTGCAGATCGTGCTGTTCGGCCAACCCGAGTTGGACCAGCATCTGAGCCTGCCGCACATGCGCCCGTTGAAGGAGCGTATCACCCACAGCTTCCGCCTGGAGCCGCTGTTGCGCTCCGACGTCGAAGCCTATCTGGACTTCCGCATGCGCGCGGCCGGCTACCGCGGGCCCAAGGTGTTCGCTCCCCATGCAGTGCGCCGGATGGCCAAGGCCTCGGAAGGACTGACAAGGCGCGTCAACATACTTGCTGACAAGTCATTGCTCGCCGCCTTCGCCGACGACGAGCACGGCATCACAGCCAGGCACGTCAATCGCGCCATCCGCGACTCCGAGTTCTACCACCCCCCCGTGAGCAGGGCCAAGATCAGCTTGGCAGCGGGCGGCGTGGCGGCGGGTCTGGCCTTGGGATTGGGCCTGCATCACCTGTTGTCACCATCGGCGCCGAGCGCTGCCCCGGCGCAGTCTGCTGCGCTTGCGCCGCCGGCACCGGTGACCGAACCCCGAAGCGCTGCAATGGCGCCAGTCCAAACCCGCTCGACGCCCGCAACGGCGGCGGTCGCGGCGGTTGCGACGCCGGTGGCTGCGGCCCAGACAGCGCCGAGCGCGCAAGCTGCGCTAGTCCGGGCCGCCGGTGCCACGCCGGGCTCAAAGAACTTCGTACCGCCGGCGCCACCCACGGGCAATCTCACGCGAGAGCGCTTCGTTGCCACCCAGGAATGGCTGAAGAGCGCGCCCTCCGATCATTATTCGATTCAACTGCTCACCGCCGGCACGCACGACGTGCTTCCCATCGAGGAGCTGCTCGCGCGCGCAGCTGGAAGAAATCTCAAGCTGTCGGACTTCTACGTCTATGGCGTCAAGATCAACGAGCGGCAGCATTATCGTCTCGCCTATGGACTCTACCCCACGCGCGCCGAAGTGACTCAGGGCATCAAGGACCTGCCTCCGGTCTATCTGCAATTCGGTCCATATTATCGCAGCGTGGACCGTATGCGCAGCCAGAACCGTCAATAGTTTCTTCGCTGCTTCAAACGCGAAAACCGCGGCGCCCAAACATCGCGCGGCAGGCGATTCAGGGGGCAGGTTGCACCAACAGGGTTGTGCTATATAATCCAAAGAAGGTGTCTATATACAATGGCGAGCGGCATGAATCTTAACGTTGGGCTGACGTTTGCGGCTGGCCTGCTCATCGCCGGCTGTGGCATGCAGCCGATGAAACCCTCGCCGGGGCATGTGCAGGCGGATGCGCCGGCGCCTGCCGGCGATATCCCCGATCCGGTGCGAGTCACGCCCATATTGCCTAAGCCCAAGCCCGCAGCACGGCCGGAAACCTATAGCGTCGTGGTCAACAGCGTCAAGGTGCGGGAATTGCTGTTCGCGCTAGCGCGCGACGCCAAGCTCAACATCGACATTCATCCGGGCATCGTCGGCAGCGTCACCCTCAACGCCATCGACCAGACCCTGCAGCAACTGCTCGCGCGCATCGCCAAGCAGGTGGACATGCGCTACGAACTCGACGGCCCCAACCTGGCGCTGATGCCGGATACACCGTATCTGCGCATTTACAAAATAGACTACGTCAACATGCAGCGCGACACCGACAGCAAAGTCGGCACCTCGACCCAGGTGGCGACGCCGGGCGCAGCCGGGGCGGGGGGCGGCGGCGGTGCCGGCGGCAATCAGTCGACCACCTCGATAACCAGCAGGGCAACTAATCATTTCTGGGATACGCTGGTGAAGAACGTGCAGGACATTCTGCGCGAAACCGACAAGATCTTTCCCGCGCCAGGACAGGCGGGTAGCCAGGCCGCGACCGCGGCGCAAGCCACAGCGCCGGCGGCAACGGTGGCGCCCGCGAGCGGCGCGGCGCCCGCCGCAGCGCCGGCGCAGCAAGGGGCAAGTTTCCGCGAAGCCGCTTCGGTCATCTCCAACCCCGAGTCGGGCGTGCTCAGCATCCGCGCCACCTCGCGTCAGCACGAGAAAATCCAGGAATTCCTCGACCAGGTGCTCGCCAGCGCCAAACGCCAAGTGTTGATAGAAGCGACCATCGCAGAAGTACAGTTGAGCAACCAGTATCAACAGGGCATCGACTGGTCGGCAGCGCGCCGCGGTTCGACCGGATTTACCTTCAATCAATCCGTCAGCGGCACCACCACGGCGTCGCCGACCGGCAGTCTTTTTGTGCTCGGCGCGGCGGCGCCCAATTACAGCAATCTGCTCGCCTCGGTGCGCCTGCTCGAAACTTTCGGCAACGTGCGCGTTCTCTCCAGCCCGCGGCTGACGGTACTCAATAACCAGACTGCCATCCTGAAGGTGGTGGACAACCAGGTCTACTTCACCATTCAGGCCACGACCACCGCCGGTTCGGCGGGCGTCGCGCCGGTCACCACATTCACCACCACGCCTAACGTGGTGGCGGTGGGCTTCATCATGAACGTGACGCCGCAGATCGGCGACGCCGACAGCGTGTTGCTCAACGTGCGCCCCAGCATATCGCGCATCGTCGGCAACGTTGCCGATCCCAACCCGTCGCTGGCCGCGCCTTGTGGCGCGGCCGGAGCGGGCCTCGCGGGCTGCGGTTCGATCACCAGCAATATTCCGGTGATCCAGACGCGGGAAATGGAGTCGCTGATCAACGTGAACAGCGGCCAGATCGCGGTGATGGGCGGGCTGATCCAGGACCGGGTCAACGATCTGGAGGACAGCGTGCCCGGCGCGAACCGCCTCGCCGGCATTGGCCGGCTGTTCGAAAACAAGAACCTGACCAGCACCAAAACCGAACTGGTGGTATTCATGCGCCCCATCATCATCCGGGATGCAAGCATAAACGGCGACTACCGCGGCTATCGCACCTTCTTGCCGGACGATAACTTCATGGCCGCACCCAACCCGGGCAAGCCGCCACTTCTCGGTGATCCGCAGGGATCGCCGCGGTGAGCCTGCTGTTCGATGCGCTGAAAAAAGCGGAGCTTGCCAAACAGGCGGCGAAGCAGCAGCCGGCGACGGACAAGCCGCCGTTCACCCGCGACCAACTGCCCGACATCACGCAGCCGATGGAAATCCATAGCGAAGATCTGCGCTTGGCCGAATCCATACCCGCGGCCAGACGCGCGGGAAACCCGCCCCTCGAACTCGCTCCCGAGGAACCGCCGCTGCCGGCGCCGCCGCCCCCGCACCCCGCGCCCGCAACTCGGGCAGCGCCGCTTGAAACCAGCCATTTGCCGCCCGACGATAGTGAGCAACGCAGGCAAGCGCAGCGGTTGTTCGAGACCAATAAACTGGATGTCAACCCGCGCAAGCCGTTTTACCTCACCGTAGGCGCGTTGGGCCTGTTCGCGCTGAGCACGGTCGGCTACTTCTGGTACGAACTGCAGCCGAAGAACACGTACAAACTGCCGCCACCGTCGGCACAACCCGCGGCGCCATCTATTGCCGTGGCGCCGGCGGCTCCTGCAGCCGAGTCGGGCACGCCCGCGGCGGCCACGCTCACCCTCACCCCCCTTGTCGGCGCCCGGCCAGAAGTTCCGGCACGGGGCGATTCCGCCCTGCGCGCAGCACCGACTTCCACGCCAGCCGCCGTTCCGGCCGCTCCGCGCGGCCCGGCCTTTGCGCGCCAGAGCGCGCCGGTAAGCGGCGCTGCAACCGCGCCGCAGCCCGGCCCGGCCCGGCCCGGGAGCGACATCACGATCACGCCTGCCCGCGTGCAGCCCGACCCCGTGCTGGAAGGCGCATATCAGGCCTACATCGGGGGCGACCTGGCCAAGGCGCGCAACGACTACCAGCAGGTGTGGCGCAACAACCCGGACAACCGCGATGCACTGCTGGGACTGGCGGCGGTGGAAACCCAGGCTGGGCGTTATAACGCAGCCGAGGGTTATTACACGCGCCTGCTCGACCTCGATCCGCGCGACGCCCACGCCCAGGCCGGACTCATCGGCCTGCGCGGACAAGTGGACCCGCTGTCCGCGGAATCGCACCTGAAAAACCTGATCACCGCGCAGCCCGAGGCGAGCTTTTTGCATTTCACCCTGGGCAATCAATTCGCGGCGCAGGAGCGCTGGGCCGAGGCGCAGCAAGCCTATTTCCGCGCCTACACCAGCGACCCCGAGCACGCCGACTTTGCCTACAATCTCGCCATCAGTCTGGACCGGATGCACCAGACCAAGCCCGCGCTCGGATATTACCGGCGCGCGCTGGCGCTGGCGGAGAGCCGCCCGGGTTCCTTCGACAAGGCCCAAGTTAGCAAAAGAGTATTGCAGCTCGAGCGCCAACCATGAATTCCCCGGCCTCTCCGGCCGCAACCACCACTGCCGCCAAGCAGCATATCGGCCAGATCCTGATTTCGCACGGGATCCTGACCGAGGACCAGTTGCGCATCGCACTCCTAGAGCAGATAAAGTCCAAGATTCCGGTCGGGAAGATTCTGGTCAACCTGGGCTTCGTGTCCGAAGCCACCCTGCGCGACGCCCTGTCGGAGAAACTGGGGCTGCAAAGCGTCGACCTGTCCCAAATCATCGTCGACTCCCAGGCGATGAAGCTCGTACCGCGCGATTTCGCGCTGCGCCATCACATATTCCCGATTACCCTGGACCCGGAGCGCGGCACACTCATAGTGGCGCTGTCGGACACCAACAACATCGTCGCCCTGGACCAGTTGCGCGCGCGCTTGGGCGGCGAGCTGGAGCTTGAATCGCGCCTGGCGGGCGATACCGAGATTTCCCGCGCCATCGAGCAGTACTACGGGTACGAGCTTTCCATCGATGGCATCCTGCACGAAATCGAGACTGGCGAGATCGACTACCCGAGCCTGGCCGGCGCCGGCGACCAGTACAGCCAGCCGGTGGTACGGCTGATTGCAGCCTTGCTCGCCGACGCAGTCAAGAAAAATGCGTCCGACATCCACTTCGAGCCAGAGCAGAGCTTCCTGCGAATCCGCTACCGCATCGATGGCGTGCTGCGCCAGATCCGCTCGCTGCACAAGACCTACTGGCCGGCGATGGCGGTGCGCATCAAGGTGCTGGCGAAAATGAACATCGCCGAGACGCGCGCCCCTCAGGATGGACGCATTTCCCTCTCCTTGACCGGCAGGCAGGTGGATTTCCGCGTCGCCTCGCAGGCCACGAGCCACGGCGAGAACGTGGTGCTGCGGATTCTGGACCGGCAAAAGGGCATCGTGCCCTTGGACGGACTAGGGCTGGAGTCGAGCCAGCTCGATTTGCTGAAGCGCCTGATCTCGCGCCCGGAAGGCATCATCCTGGTCACCGGACCGACCGGCAGCGGCAAGACCACCACCTTGTACTCGATTCTCAACCATATCAACTCCGACGCCCTCAACATCATGACCATGGAGGATCCGGTCGAGTACCCGATGACACTGATCCGTCAAACCTCGGTGAACGAGGCGGCGAAAATGGACTTTGCCAACGGCATCCGCTCGCTCATGCGCCAGGACCCGGATGTGATTCTGGTGGGCGAGATCCGCGACGAGGAAACCGCCGAAATGGCGTTTCGCGCCGCCATGACGGGCCACCAGGTCTATTCCACGCTGCACACCAACTCCGCGGTAGGCGCCTTTCCGCGCCTGCTCGATACAGGCGTCACACCTGAAGTGATGGCCGGCAACATGATCGGCATCATCGCCCAGCGCCTGATACGTCGCCTGTGCAAACACTGCCGCCAGCCCTATACCGCTACTTCGGCCGAATGCCGCCTGCTCGGGGTCAAGGCCGACCAGCAGCCCACCGTCTACCGCGCGGTGGGTTGCAACCACTGCGATTACCAGGGCTACCGCGGGCGCCTGGCGATCATGGAGATACTGAAGCTGGATGTCGACCTGGACGAACTGATTTCGCGCCGCGCCACCGCGCGCGAGATGCAGCGCGCCGCCATAGCCAAGGGTTTCCGCACCCTCGCCGACGACGGCGCGCGCCGCGTCCTCGAGGGCACGACTGCGCTGGATGAGTTGACGCGGGTGGTGGACCTCACCGACCGCATGTAGCGCGCCTGCCGCCGCCCCCATACGCATGCCGCTGTACTCCTACAAGGCAATCGATCGCCGCGGCAAGTCGCTCATGGGGCAGGTCGAAGCCATCAACCTGATCGATCTGGAGTTGCGCCTGCAGCGAATGGGTCTCGACCTAGTCGTCGGCGGACCGGCGAGCAGGCGCGCGAGCATGTTTAAGGGGGCCATCGGACGGCCCGAGTTGATCAACTTCTGCTTTCATCTGGAGCAGCTCACGGCTGCCGGCGTCGCCATCATCGAGGCGCTGACCGACCTGCGCGACAGCGTCGAAAACCCGCGCTTTCGCGAGGTTATCAGCGGCCTGATCGAAAGCATCCAGGGCGGGCAGAACCTGTCGACCGCGATGGACGACTACCCGGACGTGTTTCCCAAGGTGTTCGCCAGCCTGATACGCGCGGGCGAAGAAACGGGGCGCATGTCCCAGGTTCTGCAAAGCCTCGCGGAAAACCTGAAATGGGAGGACGAACTCATCGCGCAAACGAAGAAACTGATGATGTACCCGGCCTTCGTCGGCAGCATCGTGCTGGCGGTGACCCTATTTCTGATGATCTACCTGGTGCCGCAGATGATCGGCTTTATCAAGGGCACCGGTCAGGCGATCCCGCTGCAGACACGCGTCCTGATACAGGTGTCGGACCTTTTCATCAGCTACTGGTGGGTGGTCCTGCTCGCCCCCGTGATCGCCTTCGCCGGCGTCAAGTTCGCCAGGGCGCGAAGCCCGGCCTTTCGCTACCGGTTCGACAATTTCAAGCTGCGCGTGCCGTTCCTCGGGCCGATCCAGCGCAAGATCATACTGTCGCGTTTCGCCAGCATCTTCGCCATGATGTATTCCTCCGGCATCACCATCCTCGACTGTATCAAGAGTTCCGAGGAAATCGCCGGCAACCTGGTAATCAGCGAAGGTCTCGCGCGCGCGGCACAGCAGATCGCCGAGGGCAAGAATGTCTCCACCGCATTCCAGGACGTGGGTCTGTTCCCGCCTCTGGTAATACGCATGCTGCGGGTGGGTGAATCCTCCGGCAAACTCGACAACGCGCTGCTCAACGTATCCTACTTCTACAACCGCGACGTAAAGGACGCCATCGGCAAGGTGGAGGTAATGATCGAACCGGCCATGACCGTCATCCTCGGCGCGCTCCTCGGCTGGGTGATGCTATCGGTCCTGGGTCCCATCTACGATTCGATCAGCAAAATCAAATTCTAGAAGCACCATGCCGAAAAAGCGCCTGCTCTATCTCACCGCAAACCGGCTCACGGCCCACAGCCTGTCGCGCGGCAACCTGGTCGTCGATGCCGGCTTCGAGCGCAACGATCAAGGCATCGCCGGCTTCTCCACCTATCTCGCCGGCTCGCGCCACCACTACTACCTGGTGGTCGACGTGGTTGAAGAGGATTACCACCAGGACACCATCCCCTACCTGGGCCGCAAGGACCGGCAGCTGGTGCTGGCGAGGAAGCTCGCGCAGCGCTACCGCGACACCAGCCTCACCCTGAACCTGTCGCTCGGTTACGAAAAGGGCGAGCGGCGCAACGAGAAAGTCCTGTACGCGTCGTTCTCCAACACGCAGCAGTTCCAGCCCTGGCTCGCAGCACTGGAGCAGAACCAAGTCCGCCTGGTCGGAGTCTACTCCACCGCGCTGCTCGCACCGAGCCTGATCAAAGGCGGCGGCATCAAGTCGCGCCGCTGTCTGCTGGTGAGCGTGCAGCAGGCAGGTCTGCGGCAGAGCTATGTGGAGGACGGAAAAATCCGCTTTTCCCGCATCGGCAAGCTGAACCTCGAGGATGCAGCGGGGGTGGCCGCCGCCTGCGCCAGCGAATCGGCGCGCCTGCAGCAATATCTGGTGACAACGGGCCTGCTGCCGGGGGCGAATACGCCGATCGACGTGATGGTACTGGCCGCAGAACAGTATCATACCGCGCTCACCGAGGCTTGCCGCAGCAGCGAGCTGCTGCGCTTCCGTGTGGTCAACGCGCACACACGGTGTCGCGCCGCCGGCCTGGACCACTTTCCGGCCAACGCGCCTTGCGATGCCTTGTTCCTGCACGCCGCAGCCACCGCCACACCCACGCTGCAGTTCGCGCAGGATCAGCACCGGCATCACTATCACCTGTGGCAGATCAGCAACGGCCTGTACTCGGCCGGCATGGCGGTGTTGGTTTCGGGACTGCTGTTCGCGCTGGTGCAACTGTTCGAGGTCTACAACTTGCGCCAGCAAATTCAATCCGAAAAAACCCGGTTCGACGCGATCAGCGCCGAGTACGCGCGCGTCACAACCACTTTCCCGCGGACCCCGACCTCGACCGAAAACCTGAAGTCGACCATCAGCCAGTATCACACGCTGCAGAGACAGACGGCCTCCCCGGAATACCTGTTCGCAGAAATCAGCAAGACGCTGGACGGCTTTCCGCAGGTGGAACTTGAGCGCATCGAATGGCGCGTGGGCAAGCCGCAGCAGGAGACAGGCGTCAAGGGTGCCCCGTCCAAGGCCACCGCGCCGGACGCCGCGGGCGAGCCTGCGGCAGCAGCCGCGGTCGACCTGAGCTATCAATTGGCCACCGTTTCGGCGCGGGTGGTCGGTGCGCGCCGCACCGACGTGCGCTCGATCACCGACATGGCGAGTCAGTTCATCGCCACACTGAGGAAGATCCCCAACATGGAGATCATGAGCGTACATATGCCCTTCGACATCACCTCGAAAGATACGCTCACGGGCAATATCGGGTCGGAGCGCGCGATCGCCGAAGACGCGCGCTTCAGCCTCACCATCGGCAGGAAGCTCGGCGGATGAAGCTCGACGCAAGCGACCTGAAGCGGTTGCGCGTGCCGATGGCGGCCTGCGTCGCCCTGGCCCTCGCCGGGACGGCCTGCTATTTCGCCGCCGACGATTATCTGAAGGATACGAACAAGCTGCGCGCGGCAACGACGGCTCAGCGCACCGAAGTGCAGACCCGGCTTGCCAGCGCCAACGAGGAGGAGCGCGAAATAACCGCCAACCTGCAGCAGTACCAGGCGCTGGCGGCGCGCGGTATCGTCGGCGAGGAGAAGCGCCTGGACTGGATCGACGCCATCACGGCGATCAAGAACGAGCGGCGGCTGTTCAATATCGGCTACAGCATCGAGCCGCAGAAACAGCTCGACTATCCCGGCTTCGCCCCTGCAGGCGGCGTCAAATTCGTGTTCAGCCGCGTGAAAATCGAAATGCAGCTATTGCACGAGGAAGACCTGCTCAACTTCATCGACGATCTGGCCAAGCGCGGCAGATCCTACCTGTCGGTGCGAAGCTGCGACGTGCAGCGCTCGGAACGCGGCAGCGGCGGAACCACGCTCGCCTCGCGGCTACAGGCCGCTTGCGTCTTCGACTTGATCACCATACGCCACAACGGGCCGGCCCAGGCCTCTGGCGGCGGCTAATGCGGAGGTTATAAAGAATCATGGGGATTTCGAAGAATTGTCGTTCCGAGGCCGCCGCTCTGGCGGAGCTTCGCCTCAAGACGGATCGAGATCTCCCGGGAGCAGGCCGGGAAATCTGCTTTTTGTCCCGTTTGACAAGCAGAAGCTTCGCCGCGCTCGGGCTGATGCTGCTGTGCCTTACCGCGCCTGCGGCCGCGCAAGAGCTCGGACGCCTGTTTTTCACGCCGCAGCAACGCCAGGATCTGGATCGCAGGCGCGCGACCAACCGCGCCGAGGAAGAGGCGCCGCAGATCAGGGAAGGGCCGCTCACGCTCGAGGGCCACGTGCAACGCTCCAGCGGCAGGACCACCACCTGGATCAACGGCGTGCCCCAGTACGATAGCCACGCCAGCCGCGATCCGGCCCGGGTGACGGTGGTCCCGAACGAAGGCGAGTCCGGGGTCAGCCTCAGCGTCGGCCAAATCTACGAGCGCACGAGCGGCGAAGTGCGCGACAACCTGAACGGCGGCAAGATCACGGTCGGGACGCCGGCGCCCGAAGTCCGGCCCGCGGCCAGACGCGGCGCAAAAGCGAAATCGTCCGCGCCGGCGCGCTGACACCATGCGCCATCCCGCAACGATGGACATTCGCGCCCGCCAGCGCGGCGCGGCCCTGCTGATCCTGCTCGCCATCCTCAGCCTAGGAGTTATCTTTGCGCTGGTGGCGGGCTTAAACCGCAGCGCAGCCGCTCTGGCCCAGGGGCGAGCGCAGAAAACCGCGACCGCGCTGGCGCAAGCGAAGGAGGCGCTGATCGCCTACGCCGTAACCTACAAGGATACGCACGACGACCCCGTCAACAGCAAATACTACGTACCGGGTTATCTGCCCTGCCCCGACCTCGGATCATCCTCGAGCGAAGGCGTGGCTGCGCTCAGCTGCCCGCAGTTCGGCCCTAGTTCGCTGGTGAGCGTCATCGGCAGACTGCCCTGGAAAACGCTGGGTCTGGAGGCGCTAAAGGACGGCTCGGGCGAGTGCCTCTGGTATGCCGTTTCCGGGACATACAAGAACAGTTCCAACGTGGTGTCGGGCAACACCACGACTTCCAACATGATGAACTGGGACACCAATGGCCAGTTCGATGTAATGGATGCGGATGGCACCACGTATCTCGCTGGAGGATCGACAGCCGTAGCGGACACTAGGGCCGTAGCCGTGATTTTCGCCCCCGACAGCGCGCTCTCGGGACAAAACCGCACGCCTGTCGCAGGCGCGGCCAATTGCAGCGGGAACTACACTCCCGCCAACTATCTGGAAACCGCCAACAGCATCAACAATAGCGTCGTCTCTGGAACCGCGAGCGCGCAAAGCAGCTTCATCGCCGGGACCAAGAGCGACACTTTCAACGACCGGCTGGCATACATCACCCGCGCGGACATCTGGAACGCAATCAAGAAGCGCTCGGACTTCGGCAATTACCTGCGCTCACTCACCCGCCTTGCCGCGGAATGCACCGCCATGTACGGATATCAGAACCTACATGTCTTCCCGAACGACCTGCGCCTGCCTTGGGCGAGCAAAGTATCGCTGTCGGCGACCTCGGTTCCGACTTACGCGGTCAACGCCAGCTACGACGACCTGTCCGGCGTTATGTCCGGCCGGCTGGCTTTCAAGGTCAACAACGCCCGCAGCAAGACGCATAACAACCTTTCCTCCTCCATTTCCGACTCGGGCACCAACGGCGCCTACCTCTTTACCAACAGCTCCTACTGCGCTTACACGGCCGATCAGAAAATCTGGTACGAACACTGGAAGGACCAATTGTTCTATGCAGTCGCCAATAAGTACAACCCGAACGCCAACGATTCACCGATGGACGCTTGCACGAGTTCGACCTGCCTGAAGATCAACGGTGCTGGCAGCTACGCTGCGGTCGTGATTTTCGCCGGCGAAAAGCTTGCCGGCCAGAGCCGGAACACAGCCAACGACAAAGGCG
>Ga0315281_10010511_pt1 | contig 12754 bp, 18 predicted proteins | sample YL17G07_0_MG_FD_204540 | JGI IMG/M metagenome (GOLD analysis project Ga0315281, IMG submission 204540) | Sediment microbial communities from Yellowstone Lake, YNP, Wyoming, USA - YL17G07_0 | ecosystem: Environmental > Aquatic > Freshwater > Lake > Sediment | place: USA: Wyoming | collected... | reverse complement strand
ACAGAACGCCCGTTATCGGACACCGCCGGCGCCGGCACAGTGGCTACGGACCGCCACCAACTCAAGCAGACGTTATTAGAAAAATAGGAATTCCCCTTTTCCACGGAGTGACGGATATCCTCTTCGGACAATTAACCCTCCCGCCTATCCCTATGTCGGAAGTATATAGCCCGCCGCATAGCGGTGTCAATAAACGCGAAGATGGATCAGGTGAGAAAGCGCGGACTCTCTCGCTGTCTGAGTCTATGTGGCCTATAAACTCGGGCTCAGCTCGTCTCGCTAATCGAAGGAAGGCCCGCCGTCCTCTTCCGGCTCCGGGCCTTCCTCGGCCTCTATTTCATCAAAGGAATGTCCGCAAGCAAGGCAGCGATAGACTCGGCATCTGCGCTCTCTGGCTGGACCACCTTCAGGCCGCTCCACAAGACGGACGGTTATCATTGCGTCCAACCGCCGGACCTGGGAGCTTCCGCAATAGGGACAGCTTAATTTATCGTCCATGATCCAGGGCCTAATGCTATTCCATTCCTTACAAAGCGGCCAGAGCGCCCTCAAGCGGGCGGTATAGGCCCCTCCCTCCCCCCCCCTCCTTTCCTCTTCCGGGTAGTAAATATATCGCCCGTCCTAGTGGCCCCTAGCGCGTTTTTTGGGGGCTCCTGGCCGTATCCATTCTCCACGGGCGGTGACGGCAGGTAGATTCGTCCGGGCCTTTCGTAGCCTCTTGACATTATCTCGGAATCGCGAATATATTATTTTATAGTCTCTATAAACATCGTTTAGCCGGCAACTGGCTTTGTGGCCACATAGGTCGATGAGAACGGCAAAGGGATTTAGAATTCGAGAAGAGCCTTAAACGCGCCTGCCAACGATCCCGCAACGGAACGCGTGAAGGCCGCAGGAGACGTCAATGACAAAAGCAACTCGACTTTATCCGGGCAAGTGGCTGCTGGGTGAAAAAGCGGTGATCATCTTAAGGACCGGCCAAATGGTAATAGAGGCGACCATTTTGGAGAAGTCGTTTCAACTTGAGACCCCAGACCTAGGAACGCTGACGTTCAAAACGGCGCAGGTCCAAAGAATCATATACAAGAACTCGCCCACTTATCAGACCGACCAGTTACGCACGGTCAAAGGCAGCGAATTCGATGGGGTTGTCCTCAACGATCCAATCCGAGTTGAGGCCGAGGATCTTGGGGGCAAAACGAGCATCGCAAAATCCAAGATAATTAGCATCATCTGGTAGCGTCGCTTGGGAATGCTATTTTCTATTTCCATTAAGTGGGGATAGAAAATCGGGCCGCGTAATAACAAGGCCTCCTTCGCCGTCTATGCTGTGAAGCCGGTACCCATCCTCCTCCTGTCTCGGATCTGGCCGATGACGGCTGGATCAAGGCCTTCCCTGGCCTTAGAAATACAACACGGAACTTATCTGTCCGCGTTGACATGGGCCATCCCCCAGAATATCTCCGATCATCTGAGCTATGGCATACGGAGATAACTCGGTATTATAGAAAATTTTAAAATATTTTCTTCGACTTAATCAAAATTTTAAAGGGAAAGACAATTTTTGGGGAGGATAAATATAGAATATTTATAATTTTATATAATTTTTCCTCCCTACCCCGACGTTAGGCCCAACTCTTCCCGTAATCCAACGCGGTCGAACCAGATGTGCTTTTGGCATTTATGTCCGCGCCTTGAGATATTAAGAGTTCGGCCACGTCTAATTGACCTTCTGTAGCGGCAATGTGAAGCGGCGTCAGCAGGTCATTTGTAGTCGCGGCGTTCACATCCGCACCTCTGGCGATCAGCAACTTGGCCACTTCTTCCAGGCCTTTGCGAAATCTATCATCGGACATTTCCTTTATTGTGCGCTCTCGAATGGCTGCATGTAACGGTGTTTGGCCTTTGTTGTCCTTAGCATTTACGTCTGCGCCATTAGTAATCAGCAGCTCCGCTATGTCCTTATTACCTTTCCGAGCGGCTCCATGCAGCGGCGTCCAGCCATATTTGTCGCTGGCATTTATGTCCGCGCCCTTGGCGATTAATAGCTCGGCCGCATACTTATGGTTAAAAAAGTCAGCGGCCCAGTACAGCGGTGTCTGACCTATCACGTCTTTGGCGTTCACGTTCGCACCTTTCGTAATAAGCAACTCGACCACATCCATACAGCCTCTAGTAGATATGGCATTGAACAAAGGCGTGTGACCATTTATGTCCGTGGCGTTTACGTTCGCCCCTTTAGCAATCAGCAACTCGGCTAAGTCTTTATTTCCGTATTGAGCGGCCCTATGCAGCAACGTCCAACCATCTTTGTCCTTAGCATTCACGTCGGCATCATGGGCGATTTGGAGTTCAGCTACGTCCTTCTCGAAATTTCTAACTACCAGATGAAGCAGCGTTCGGTCTCCTTCATCCTTGGCATTCAAGTTCGCACCATTGGCAATTGGGAGTTCGGATATGTCCTTCTCGCCATTTATAACTGCCAGATGAAGCGGCGATTGGCCATCTTCATCCGCATCAAACAGATTTGTTCCTTTGGCAATTGCCGCAGAAAATTGCGGGTCGGTAGCTAAGCGTTCGATATCATGAAGTGCTCTCAGGACTAGATTTGATGCAGTTTTTTGGAGCGCTAGATCGCGGGATTTTTCGATCGCTTTAGGATATTCGTTGTTTTTATCGCCAGACATGTTATGCCTATTTTAGCCCTGCCAGTTCATTTATATACAGCTAGCGTTGGTCAGGATCTCCGGATTCATTACCTTGCGCCATGCTTCTTGAGAAGTTCGGCTATGTTCGCATGCCCTTTTTCCTGCGCTACACGAAGAGGCGTCCGGCTATTTTCATCCTTGGCGTTCACATCCGCGCCATTTGTGATGAGCAACTCGACTACATCTATGTACCCTCTACCATCGACAGCATTGAACAACGGCGTACTGCCAAAATTGGTCTTGGCGTTCATGTTGGCGCCATTAGCAATCAGAAGCTCAGATAAGTCCTTATAACCGGACCGAGCGGCTATATGCAGCGGTGTCCGGCCATATATGTCTTTACCGTTTACGTCGGCAGCATTGGCGATTAACAATTCGGCAACGTCCTTATCGTCAAAAAAGGCAGCTTCATGCAGCGGCGTCCCGTCATAATGATCCTTGGCATTCACGTCCGCTCCTTTAGCAATCAGCAGCTCGGCTAAGTCCTTATTACCGTACCCAAGGGCTTCGTGTAGCGGCGTCCGGCCACCTTTGCTCTTAGCATTTACGTCCGCACCTTTGGTAATTAACAACTCGGTCACGTCCTTATGGTTAAGGCCAGCGGCCAAGATCAGCGGTGTATTACCGTTTTCATCCTTGACGTTCACGTCCGCCCCTTTAGCAATCAGCAGTTCGGCCAAGTACTTTTTATCATACCGAGCGGCTTTATGTAGCGGCGTCCGGCCACCCATGTCTTTGGCATTCACGTCCGCTCCTTTGGCGATCAGTAGCTCGGCTGCGTCATTATTGCCATTTCGAGCGGCCCAGTCCAGCGGCGTCCATCCATCTTCATCCTTGGCGTTTACGTCCGCTCCCTTGGCAATTAAAAAATTGGCCGTTTCCGTTTGCCCGCTCAAAACTGCTTCATGTAACGGCGTCCAAACTCTTTCATCTTTGGCGTTTACGTTAAAATTCTTGACGATTGATACAGGTATATATGGGTTAGCAGCCCACGTCTCGATGTCCTGAAGAGCTCGTCGAACTAAATTTGAATCTGAGGTGATTATTTGGAGTCCATGTGAGGTGACCCGTTCAATCGCTTCGCTCGACGTGTCGTCTTTTTCGCCAGCCATGTTAGCCTATTTAAACGCTGATAATTCCTTCTGGGCCGCTTGAATTTCAATGTTTATCCGAGCCGCTGTTTCAGCGAGGAGATTTCTTCCCCTAGCATCGGCATCATGAACCTTATTCATCAATAAAAAGAGATCGCAAGCCATAAGCTCGATAATTTCTTTTCCAATCTCCACAATCCGCCTTTTTATTCGTGCGATTGCAAGGATGGTTCTTATTAATTCAGCAGCGGTGTTATCGCCGGCTACGGCCTCGGGGCTCTCATTCCATTTATTTAGAATCTCCTGCATTTTTGCGATGTTTTTCTTCTTATAAGCTTCGTTCAATTCAGCCATAAGGTTAGTACGTATTTTTCGCGATTTATCGTCGGTTGCTTTATCTGGATGAATCGTCGAAGCTATTTTTCGATATAGCTTCTTTGCCTCATCTAAGTCAGCATTCCCCTTGGCATCCTCTTGCGGTGTCAAGTCGATGTTCTCGTATTCCTCGGCCGCTTTCTTCGCCTGGGTTCGAGCTTTCTCGGCTTCCTGGTTCAGCTTATGATCTTGTGGCTTCTTTTTAGCTTTCAACTCGGCGATCTGAGCTCTTAGTTCGTCAAGTTCAACGTATTTTTTCCCTAGCTCGGAATAGTACCGATGTTGGAACTTGAAAACGCTGTTTTTCAATTCCTCAAGATCAAGTTCCTTCTCGGCAAGGGAATCGGAGAGTGCTTCCAATTCAGCCTTTTTTGCTTCGAGTTCTACTTCTTCTGGCGTGCTCATTTTCCTCTCAGCCTTCCAATTATTATATCCTGCGTTAAGAATAAATATCACTTACTGCGTCTGTCCTATTTCTGCCGACGGAGCATAGCGGGCGTAGGCACCCACCCTTTTTTAGCCCACCGGAAAATACCAACATTCAATTGTCTCCGGGGGCAGATTCGCTTCTTCGTTTGCCTTCAAACGCGCCCGTGGTCTTAATTCTCTAATCGTTTACCTCGATCTCGAAAGTGTGGCGCTGGTTCAATACTTTAGAAACTCCTCCTCTCCAATATTTGTCGTTTTGGCGTTTCCATTAACGACCGCATGGAGGGTCAACGTAAAAACAGAATACTGAGTAAATTCTTTGTCGCCCTCTGTACCCCGAGTAGTTAAAAAATCCAAGTTCTTGTCGAATTTCGCAAACGATTTATCTCTAGTGAATGCCCCTTCCTCCTTGCCCCAATCAATGCCAGTAGCGAAAATGACTTGAAAGCTACCATCTGGTATGTTCTCGATGCTCGCTGTCTGTCCTCCGCAAACGTAGAATACAACTACGGCTCGACCATATTTCTCATCAACAATCTTAATCACCGCATCATGCCCTGTGCCATTGTCGATTGTGAGAACTCCGTTTCCATTGCGTGAAAGCCCAGCGATAACGGTGCCGTTGCCAAGCCGTCGTGGTGGAGGAAGAGGTACTTCTGGTTGGATGGGCTGATTCTGAACATAGCGTGGCAGACTCTGCGTGGGATTCCCGGACGGCAAGGACTGGCTTGGTTGAACTTGTTCGTAACTCGGTAAATTCTGTGTGGGTTTAGCGAAGGGAATAGATTGATTATGTTGAGGCTGTTTGTAGGTTGGCAATTCCTGCGGGGATTTTTTAGAAAATATGGAAACTGCCACAACCATTACCAAAACCAAAATAGCCCATAAAGCGATTTGGAAATGTCGTTTCGATAAATCTAACCTCTTTCTAAGATGGGGTTCGGTCCTTGGGACCGTTTGATCGATAGCAAATGGATCGTATAGTCTGGTTTTACAGGCACCGCAAAGAAAACTGACCTGCCGATCCTGTTTGTAGACCCGATTACGTTGACCGCAATTGGGACAACTGACAATCTGGCTAATCATAAATGCTCCCCTATTAAATTTACTACCACATCACCCCCAGATTCAACAGCTATCCTGGAAATGTTAAGGCAAAGTGAATTCGGCGGCGACGCGGTTATTCGCTTAAGAACATTATTATCTGGGACAAATCGAGGCATTACAACCACATTGGAATTATCGGCTGGCCGTCGCACTATATTGCCCTAACTGGGATGTGCGAATATCTGCTCCATTTTCTGTCCATGCTCGCCCAGACAATTAAAAATGAAATCCAGCGTATATCCCGCAGGGAAATCAGCCTCGCTCTTTCGAATTACCGCAAAGACCATATTGCCCTCAAGAAAAGACTAGCCGAGCAAAAAAGTAGAATTTCTGCAATCGAGAAAGAGAACAAAGAACTTTCAAAAAAACTGGGCGCGTTCAGTCAAAATCAGCGGGATGAGGCCGGTTCGACATCGGAAGATGGGCAAGTCGCGATTTATGCCAGAGGGATCAAGAGCCTCCGTCGTCGGCCAGGTCTATCCCGGACTGGCCTAGCCAAATTGATCGGGATGAACAGTATTGGCATCTCTCATTGGGAAAAGAAGTCCGGGAAGATTACCATCCGAAAGTCGGAAGCGATAAAAATGTTGGCGGAATTGAAAGGAATGAAAAAAAGAGAGGTCGCGGCGAGACTGGAGACGATTAAGAAGCCAGAAAAGAAAGACGATAAGAATAAAGCGGCTTTCATAAAATAATGCACTAGGCAAGGGATGCGAAAGGCGGACAGATGAAGCGGTACGAAATCCTTCGGGCGCTGGTCGCCGGGCTAATGGCGTCCGGGCTGGACCTAACCGGCTACGAGACCGCCGAAGACATCGCCGAAGTTATCAAGGCGCGCCTGAAGGACTGAAGGCTGGCGCCAGGGACGTCATCGCCCACGCCAGGCGCGTTCGTTATTTCAATTTTTAGGAAGCGCTGTCGCCAAAAGATCAGGCCCATATTCATTCGGCCCTTCCGTCCCTTTCTTAAAGAACAGTAAACATGCCAGATAAATGTTATAGAACGGGATGAGCATGAGCCAGTAATGTGTTCCTGGGCGACCAAGATCATGAAGGCGCTTGACAGCCTGAAATATAAAAATCACATTCACCGCGAAAGAAATCACCCCTATTATGGTTGCTATCTCCCCTGATTTGATCGGTACTAATCCGGTATAAAAAAACCCCGGGATGGCGAAGAAAGCAAGCCAAGCCCAAAAGAACTGCGCGCGATTCATTCGACCTAACGTAAACCACTTTTTATTAAGATATGCTTTATCAATTTGCTTTGTTGCAAAGTCATATCCACAATCGCACCGCATCGCTGAAGCAGGATTAATTAACCGGCAATGCGGACACCCCTTAGCGTTCGAATCCAAATCGTTCGACATGATTCCCTCCGATCTTTAAATCCCCATGATGGCCTTCTCGATGTCTTCTTCGTTGAATGACAGATAGGTGACTGTTGAATTGATGTTTATATGGCCCATCGCCTTCTGAATCTTGAAGATGTCTCCGCCGAAGGCTTTCCGCATGGCGGCGGCGGTCAGCGCGTTAACGTGGTCCCGGAAGGCTGATTCGTTCTTTTCTTTTTTGAGGTTAAAATCGATGCCGCGCCGACAAGAACTATTATGATGATCGCAAATGTTTTATTTTTAGTAACCCAATCGATAAAATTAAATGTCGATTGGAGAAAGAATCTGTCTTCGTGACAATAATCCCATATTTTAATTCCAAAAAGACGAATCCTCGTCAGGCTAATAATGGTCCGTTCTGTACGAAAATTAATACTTTGCAGACCTAATATTATTGCAAAAAGCAGAACCATCACCCAGATAATTGCTTTTTGTTTTTTGGAAAGCGTCATTTCAATCCCTCCTCTCTATAGGCGCGACGGCCTGTCCTTCATTCTTCGGTCTTATCCGACAGTTTAAGTTGCTCGCCGTCCTCCCCAAATTCCGAGCCCTCGTCGCCCTCTATATCATTGAACTCGCGTCCGCAATCAAGACAGCGATAAATCGGGCATTTCCGCTCTACAAACCCGCCGCCTTCTGGACGCTCCTCAACACGGACGGTGATCATGGCCTCCAGCAGCCGGACGCTGGGGCTGGCGCAATAGGGGCAGCTCATTTTTTGTCCTCGACCTAGGTCCGAATGTTATACCAATTCCGTTTAAAGCGGCGTTGCGCCTAACGCTCGCGGTAAGCCTCTGCTTCATTTTCCTCGCGTACCTTCTTGAAGTTTTCGATAACGTCTTTTTGAAGCTGCTCACTAAACGACTTACCCCACAACCATCGATCCTTGTTTCGAAGCACATAGTTCTTCGTAACCCGCTTTCGAACAGCCTTAATATAGCGTTTGTACTCAGACCACAACGCTTCGAAGTTCGTGCAGTTTTTTAACTTAAACTTATCCAACGCTTCACACACCCGAACGTCATAAACAGTAAAGGTCTTCGGGTATAACACTGTCAATATTGCGGACGCCATCGGAAGCTGAAAACCCCAAACGGAAAACAAGACTTTCATTCTTGCTTCGTCACCTTGCGCCTTAGTGACTTCGCTTGTTAGTGCAAACACTGCTTGGTTAAGGTTATTGTAAGGACCATGCTCAAGCAAACGCTTGGCCACTTTGGATTTGGCACGATTCGCCTTCCAGATGACGATGCAGAAAAAATCGAACGCACTGAGTTTTTTATTCTTTTCAAAGGTCTTTGCTACCTCATCGAATAGATAGCGCTCCAGAAAGTAGTACTTTCGATAGTCAATGTTGCTCAACGCGTCACTCTCCAGAGGCATAATGGTCTTCAGCGTGACTTTCACGACGAAATATGCGGCCTCAGCGTCAACGCCGATGTTCGGCCTGAATCCGTTTTTAATACTATCAATGTGAATACGTAACCCCCTCATGTTTCTGTTGTCGGCTTGGGAAGCAGACACAATTCAGCGACAGTCATGGCTGTTTTCGTCACCGCAACCGATACAGTAAGTACAAATTCCTTCGGTTGAGGCAGGTTGTCAGCAAATACCAAGCCGCGCAGAGAAAGTTCTCCGCTCGCTTCTTTGCCAATGTAAAAAACGTCCGACCAAACTCGTCGCCCCGGTTGAAGATCGCCACAGTCGATTTCAACCCGAAACCGCTCATCATTCTTGTCGATATCCACTTCCCCTGAAACGCGGCCAAAGGCGGGCCGCATACCTTTCAGAACAGAATTGCTCGAAAAGTCGTAACGCCGTTTTGGTGGGTCGGGTATCTTAGACGCATATACCACCGTCACACCGATATTCGTCGGGACGGTCACTTCAGCTCGCACATTGTTGGCAGCGACTTGACCAATGTTTCTCACAACCAAGCGGATAGGCCGGAACAGTCGGCGCACAAATTCGAAGTTGGCTAGTTCGCGGAAAAAGTTATCGTTCGGCTGATTCGTCGGATCGAAATGAATAGCCGACAGGTCAATGTCAAACGGATGTCGCTGCCGCGAGCGTGGCAGATCGGGAATCGTCTCCATCACGGGTATTTCGCAGAACTCGGCGTCCCAAGAAATGTTTGTCCCGAGCGCATCATCCCGTTCGATATAAGCAAACTCAACAAGCAATTCCGCGGCGGGTTGGCCCGAACCAACGCGCATTTGAGCGATCTCTTCGAGCGATGCCGGTTTGTTCGGATTGGTTGAACTTCCTCTTCGAACGTAGACCTTCTCCCTTTCCATTTTTCCGTAGTCCCGCTTCAGATAGATGGGGCGAGTTTGTTCGTCGATTCTTATGATCCCAACTTGTTTCCCCTCGAATCCAAATGCCTCGTAGTGGAATCGGACTGGCTGATTGGTAAGGTTGTTCACGAACTCTTGGAGCGAATGGTCATCCAGATGATCGGTTGTCGGGATGCCGACGACATTGCTCCGGCCACCCCGAACGTCTTCGACGCCGATGAGGATATAGGCTTCCGACCGTCGCCAAGCGTTAGCGAAACCGAGTATGTCCTTCAAGAGTTCGGACTTCTCGTCGTCGGACGCCTTCGCAAAGCGATATTGTTCCTTCTTGAAGTCGAGCGTCGTATTCTCTTCTTCATAGAGGAGTCGCTCGAATATCTCGTTGTTCATTTCTACCTCGGCCGCATTGCCACCGCGATTATCCTTATCGCTTGTGCCTCTGACCCGCCTCTATTTAGTGTACCACCTGTGATGTGAAAAATCTCGGCTCCAAAACCTCTGGAGCCGGCAGCTGATAACCCAAAGAGCTGGCAGGAGCGAATTTGATTATATAAAATAATATATTTCATATACTTATCAATAGAAAAAATGCGCTTTTCCTTTGAATATTTGATCAAGTCCGAGAAAAAATATTAAAGTTTTCTATAATAACTACCATCTCCGCTCGACACGCTTGAAAATCTCACTTCAGAAATGGTAGATTAAGTGGGGGTACGTAATGACTAGCCAGGCTCAAACGGGGAGGAACCCCTCCATTATTGAGGTCTGCCCCGATGAAAAAGACGATCACTTTATTCTTTTTGCCTATAATCAGAATGAACTGGGTTCCCCCACTTGCATCAGCATGAAAGGACTCAGCTATAACCCCATCTGCGGCCGGGTCGTGTGGGCCTGGAATAATTTCTGAACGCCAGTTCAGCGGGTCGGAGGGGAAGTTGAAATTTTTTAAGATCATTATGGCGCTCGGCCTAGTCATCGTCGCGGCCATCCTACTTGTTAATAAAGAAACGGCATCATCAATCCTGGAATTCTTTAACGGAAAAACATCTGCCTCGCCTTCCCCCAGTCGTGCAGTTCTTACGATGGCTAAATATGACGCGATTAAAACCGGCATGTCTTATATTGATGTTGTCGCTATCATCGGATTCGGTGGAGAAGAGCTTTCGCGAAATAAAATCAATGGCGCGCCCGGCGTAATGGAGTCTGTCGAAACCATCATGTATCAGTGGGTGAATAGCGGTGGCAGCAATATGAATGCCATTTTCCAGAACAATAGGTTATTCCAGAAGGCGCAATTTGGATTGAGATAAACTACATAGGAGGACTCTATGCTTCAAATTCTCATTTGGGGAGTCTGCGCTCTGATTTTCGGAGTCGGCTATTGCGGGATGATGTTGGAGAAATTAGCCGCAGGAAACAAAGTGAAATCGACTACCGGCGTGGCGATATTTGTTTTAATGGTCATTTTCGCGGGTGCCATTTTTTACTTGTCGCTGCAGCAAGCGCAAGGATTAAGCAATCTTTTGAGCAAATAATCTTTCTTATTAGGAGGGAACCATGAAGAAGTTATTTATTCTTGGTGCTGTTATCTGCCTGATTGCCGCGGGAATCTTATTCGCTCAAAATAAAACCATCCGCGTCCCAAAGAATATCCCCGACGGTGATATCGTTTACTATGTCCAGGGCGGAGACGCTTATTATCACCTGAAGGATTGCCCTGATATCTCCGGCAAGTCCGTTGCATGTGGAACAATTATCGCCGAGAACGGGCGGGGACTCGCACCTTGTCCGAAATGCCTTTTCAAAGATCAGGTCGTATCACCGGAGCCAAAATTAGCCGGGGCCGCCGAAATCACAAATATGCACAAAGTCGCCGAATGGCAAGGAGCTTCGATAAAAAACACGGAGACCTTCGAGGTCGCCTCAAAAGAATGGAAAATATTTTGGGCTACACGAGGGGACTCGAACTTTTCGATCACGGTTTACGATGCGAATACGGATAAAATGGTCGATCTCGTTGCCAACATCATACGGTCAGGAAGCGATACTTCAGTTATCAGGGGAAAGGGAAGATTTTATCTAAAAATCCTGGCGTCCCAGGATTATAAAATTCAGATCTATGATCAGAGATAGGAAGGAGATCAAAAAGAGGCCCTTTGTCCTGGTTTTGGTCGTCTGCCTCGCGACAGCGTATTCCATCGGCCAGGAAAAAGATATCAAGGGATGGCGCAATGCCAAATGGGGAATGTCGGAGGACGAATTATTATCCACATTTAGGGAGGAGGCTGTTCGTTTAGACAAAATTTCGGAATGGCCCGATATGTTCGCTTCAATATGGATCAAAGATTATGATATTGCAGGGAACAACTATGATGTCTTTTTCCAAATGGATAAGAAGAGCAAACTTCTCAAACAAGTGCTCATTGGGGGAAAGGGAAAACGTGAATATTCGTTTGAATTTCAAAAATTAGAACAGATGCTCACGGAAAAATATGGAGCGCCCTCCTATAAAACTTCTAGCAATATTGCTACCAAGGAAGCTTGGAATTATCCATCTACAATCATAGAGCTCTTAACCCTACACGTCATCAACCGTTTTTCGACTTTATCTCTTGTTTATCACCCGCCCGAAGGAAGTAATAAGATTTGAATTAAATCCTTCGATCAAAAAGGATGGTTCGCGTGCCCATCTTCGCCGTCGTTCGGATTCGCTGTCCGGTGTGTGAATCCGTGCTTGTCATGGGTGAGATGCGCGAAGGCGGACACGATCTCCTGACGAAGACCTGCCCCACATGCCATGCGACGATCGTCTACCGCAAAGATCCCGCCACCGGGAAGATGGTCGCCGAAGAGGTCAGGCCCAGCTGACGCTGAAGGAGAAATGCTATGGGTTTAATAACGTGCCCCGATTGTGGTAAAGACCTTTCAGATCAAGCCCCGACCTGTTCAAATTGCGGCCGTCCCTTTAAGGACACCCAGCCCCAGGCCCCGCCCACGCAGGCACAACCTCAAGTTATAAAGAAATCTTCTTCAAATTCCGGGTGCATCGGCATTATTTTTGGCTTAATTATCCTTGTGGTAATCGGATATTCCTTCCGTTCTTGTTTCTCCTCTTCGTCCATTTCACCCGATTCGTCGTCTACTTATTCTCCCCCACCTCCGACCCCAGCTTCGCATTTCACCATTAAGACTAATAAATTTTCGACTGATGAATATGGATACTATGAAGTCGTGGGAGAAATTAAAAATATTGACGCTGTCTCATTCCGGTTCGTGCACGTTAAAGCCACTTTTCTGAATAAAGCGTCGGTCGTCGTTGGCGAAGACACGACTTATGCGTGTGCGGAAGATTAC
>Ga0315281_10010510_pt1 | contig 12754 bp, 10 predicted proteins | sample YL17G07_0_MG_FD_204540 | JGI IMG/M metagenome (GOLD analysis project Ga0315281, IMG submission 204540) | Sediment microbial communities from Yellowstone Lake, YNP, Wyoming, USA - YL17G07_0 | ecosystem: Environmental > Aquatic > Freshwater > Lake > Sediment | place: USA: Wyoming | collected... | reverse complement strand
TAGCCCTGCGAACGGCCATCGAAGCCGCCCTCCAGCAATCGCCCTACGTGGCCATCTTCGACAAGCCCCAGATCAGTGAGACTCTGCGGTTGATGAGGAAGGATCCCGCGTCGAAGGTCGACGAGGTGCTCGGCTACGACGTCTGCCACTTCGGCGGGGTCCGGGCCTTCGTCCTGCCGCGCATCCTTTCGGCCGGCGACGCCTACGAGCTCCAGGCCATCGTCATCGACCCGGTCAAGCGCCGTCACGTCGACCGGATCCGTGTCACCGCCAAGGGCCGGGAGCAAGTCCTGCTCCGGGCCATCGACGAGCTGTCCGACAAGCTCCGCTCCCGGCTGGGCGAGTCGATCCGCAGTATCGAAAAAGCCAACAGGCCCGTCAGCGAAGTGACGACCTCTTCTTGGGAAGCCCTGAAGGAGTTCTCCCTGGGCCAGGCCAGGTGGCAAGAGGGGAAGCCCCAGGAGGCGGCCAAGTTCTTCGAGCTGGCCCTCGAAAAGGACCCGGAGTTCGTCGAAGCCCGCGGCTCGTTGGGGCTCGTCCAGATCCAATTCCTGCGGCAGGAAGAGAAGGGTCAGGAGATGCTCCGCCAGGCCTTGAAGAACGCCGAAGCCCAGGACTATCCACCGCGCGACCTGCTCAAGCTCAAGGCCGTGAACAAGCAATTCGTGGACAAGGACCTGACCGGGGCGCTCGAGGAATACCGCACGCTCCGGGAGCTCTATCCCGATTTCATGCCGGCCTGGAACAACGCCGGGAGGATCCTGCAGTCCCTCGGCCGCCACGGCGAAGCCGCGGCGATGTTCGAAAAGGCCGCCGAACTCGCCCCGCGCAATTCCATCCCTCTCCTCAATCTCTGGTTCAGCCAAAACCTCTTTCTCAAAGACATCCGGGCGGCGGAAACGACGGCCCGGCGCTACGTGGCCATGGCCCCCGAATTGGCCAACACTCATTCGATCCTGGGATACACTCTCGCGGTCCAGGAAAAATTTCCGGACGCGGAGAAAGAGCTGCGGAAGGCCGTCGAGCTCGAGCCCGGACAGCCCTATGCCCTGCCCAACCTCGCCCACACGCTTCTCGCGGCGGGGAAGGCGGCCGAAGCGGTGCCCATCTACCGCAGGGTTTGCGAGCTTGGACCCCAAGGCGGGATGACCGGCGACCCGGCGGTAAACGCCTTCGGCCTCGCCGTGGCGCTCAAGGAGGCTGGGAACCGGGAAGAGGCCAAGAGGGTCGCAACGGAGGCCGAAGCGCTATTGCTGAAGGAGCTCGCGAAGGGCAAGCTGAACGCCAAGGACTACTACCCATTGCTCGGGATGCTGAACGCGGTTTCGGGAAAGACCGGCGAAGCCCAAGCCTATCTGAATAAGGCGCTGGCCGCCGCGGCCAACGACGCCAATGCCCTCCTCGATCTTGCCGGACTCTACGCCCAGCTTGGGCACGTCGAGCAGGCTGTCGGCTTGCTAAAGAAGGCCTTGGATAAGGGTTATACAGACCCCTTTTTTCCGGTCATTCTGCCGGATTACTTGCCCATTAGAAAAGATCCGGGGTTCCGGGCCTTGTTCAAGCTCACCAACTAAGAGGGGGTCAAACCTACGGCGGGGAGTGAACTCACGGTGCGACCGGCAGAAGCGCTCCGGAGCGGCTCGGAGGAGCGCTTCTGGGAAATATCTTAATAGCTACTCTTTGTCGTCGGTAGCGGGCCCCAGCATGCGTTTCTGCGCTTTCTTCTCGGCGTAGGGGCGCGGGACGTAGACGCTCTCGCCCGTCTGTGGATCCTTGCCCGTGTGGTACATGCAGGTCGAGCGGGTCATGGGCGTCGGGGTGAAGATCTGAACGCCCTCGACCGGCTTCTCCCCGCTTTCCTCGAGCTCCCGGAGGAAGGCGGCGAGCTCGCGGGCTTCCTTTTCGGTCGTCCCCGGATGGGCGACCATGAAGTAATACTTGAGGTGCTGGGGCTGGCCGGCCAAGCGTCCGCGTCTCTGCCCGCCCCCCCGCTTCCCCGAACCTGCCGGGCCTCTCTCCGCGGTCGCCTCGGCGAACATTTTTCGAAACTCCTCCAGACGACGACGGCCGCCGCTCTTGTTCATCAAGCGTAAGACGGTCTCCGAAACGTGCTCGGGCGCGATCTTGAGCAGGCCCGAAACGTGGTGGCGGACGATCTCCCAGATGTACTCCGGGCTCTCGAGGGCCAGGTCGTAGCGGATGCCGCTCCGGACGAAGACCTTCTTGACGCCGGGGATCTTACGGGCAGAGCGCATCAGTCCGACGAGCCTGCGGTGGGCCGCTTCGGCGATCCCGCGCTTGGCCCGTTCCGGTTTTCTATCCTTTTGGTCGCTTTCCGCTTCCGCATCGCCCTCGCAGCGCACCTCGGCCGCCGCCCGGTCCATGCCGTACATGTTGGCCGTCGGCCCGCCCAGGTCGTCGACGAAGCCGCGCCACTCCGGGTGCTTCGTCATCCGCCGGATCTCCTCGAGGATGGAGTCTTCGCTCCGGGAGACGATCCGGTCGCCTTGGTGGAGGGACAGGGCGCAGAACGAGCACCGCCCGACGCAGCCCCGGTGGGTCTGGACCGAGAAGCGGGCCATGCCCAATTCGGGGAAGCCCTCCGGGATGCGGCGCGTGAAAGGCAGGCCGTAGACCCGGTCGAGATCGGCCGGGGTGTAATCCAGGGCCGGGTACTGGACGACGAAGCGGTTGGCGTGTTTCTGGGCGATCGCCCGCCGGTTCGACAGGCGCTTCTGCGCCTCGCAGAATTTATCCTTGTCCGCCTTGACCTCTTCGAACGAGGGAATGACGAGCGCTCCCTCGGGCGCCTCGGCCCGCATGACGCACGTCCCCCGGATGCCGTCGAGATCTTCGCCCCGGTCGAGCCGCCGGGCGATCTCGACGGCCTGGAGCTCGCCCGGCCCGTAGACGAGGATATCGGCCCGCGTGTCGAGGAGGATCGAGCGGCGGACGTCGTCGCCCCAGTAATCGTAGTGGGCAAAGCGCCGGAGCGAGGCCTCGATGCCGCCGAGGACGATCCGGGCGCCCTTGTGGAGCTCCCGGATCCGGTTGGCATAGACGATGACGGCTCTATCCGGCATCCGCGACTGGAAGGGCGCGTTCGGGTCGACGGCCCTCTCCCGCTTGAGCGGCGTATAGTTGACCAGCATGCTGTCGATCGAGCCCGAGGTAATGCCGAAGAAGAGCCGCGGCCGGCCGAGCTTCAGGAAATCCTCTTTCCCCTTCCAATCCGGACATTCGATGACGCCGACAGTGTATCCTTCGGCGTCGAGCACCCGGGCGATCATCCCGACGGGCGACAGCGGGTGGTCCGCGTACGGCTCCCCGCTGACGAGGATGATGTCGAAGCCGTTTCCTTTCGTGCCGATCATCGCGCTTATTCTACCGCAAATTGGGGTGTCCCGGAATTCAATCCCGGGGCAGGGCGACCAGGCTGAAGGCGGCGTTGGCGATGAGAATGAGCCCGGCGACGACCATGGGCACCTGGAGACCGGCGCGGAACCCCAGCCAAGAGAAGGCCAGGGAGCCGGCCATGTGGCCCGAAGTCTGCAGGGCCGTGAGGATCCCGGCGCTCCCGCCGATCGTCTTCTTTTCGAAGAGCCGCGAAATGTAGAGGACGGCGAACGCGCCCATGAGTCCGTCCCCGGCCTCGTGCATGAACCGGAACAGGAACGACAACCGGACGTCTCCTCGCGTCATGAGGACGAGGCCGAGGCCCGAGAGCGTCATCCCCAGGAGGAAGAGACGGCCGTTCACGATCGGGTCGTACTTCAGCCGGCTGACCAGGAAAGCGGCCAGGGCGAGGGCCAGGTAGGCCCCGGCCATGTAGAGCGCGACGCCCGAATCGCTCAGCCCGAAGCGGGCCCTCAGGAACGGGCCGTAGACGGTCCCTTCCGTGCCCCAGTGGAGGGCCAGGACGAACAGCAGGATCGAGAAGACGAGGGTTTTTTTATTGAAAACGCTGTATTTATAGTCGCGGATCGAAACGGCCGCGAATCTCTCGTGGCCGAAGCCGCGCATCGCGAGCGAGGTCACGGCCATAACCGCCGCGAAGACCAGCAGGAGCGTCCGGAAGCCCGCGAACCGGATCAGGAGGCTGCCGAAGAAGAGCCCCGCCGGAGGGCCGAGCGAGATCCAGAAGATGTAGATGCCGTACTTCTTGTTCGGGTTCGCCTCCGAGTCGTCCTTGTAATAAATGCTGTTGACCGAGACGTTGATGGCGTTGTTGGCGACGCCGATGAGGAGGAACAGCGCAGCCATGCCCGCCACGCCCCGGACGAAGCCGGCCAGGACGAAAAGGCCCGAGATGAGAAGGAGCGCTCCGAGGATGACCTTTTTCATCGACAGCCGGTCGTTGATCCAGCCCGTCGGGAAGGAGAAGACGATGGGCGCAGCGGCGTAGAGAGAGACGATGAGGCCGATGGCCAGGCCGTCGAACCCGAGCTCGAGGAAATAGAGCGGGGCCAGGAAGAAGATGGTCGTCACCGTCATCGTCCGGACGAAATTAAGGGCGTGGATGCGGCGCATCCCCGCCATTATACAAAAAAAGGGGCGGCGTCGCCGCCGCCCCTGTCTATCGTCCCGGAAAGACCGCGCCTCAGCCCTTCTTCAGTTCCACGCTGCCGCTGAAGCTCTTGAGCACGACCATGGCCCCGCCTTTCCCGACCGTGCCGTGGATCTCGCGCGGCGAGATCTTGCCGACGACCTGGATCTCGAAATCGCTGTCGATGTCGCCGCTGAACGTGTTGGCCTCGAAGTCGAAGGCCGAATCCGCCGGGATGGTCATCCGGACGTCGCCGCTGTGGGTCTTGAGCTCGTAGCGGCCGCCCGCCTTGATCTTGCCGACGTAGGCGATGTTGCCGCTAACGTTTCTGGCGTTGACCGTCTGGGCCTCGGAGACGTCCCGGAGGTCGATATCGCCGCTCACGGCCTCGGCCTCGATAGAACCCTTGACCCCGGTCGCTTTGATGTTGCCCGAGACGGCCTTAAGGTAGGCGTCGCCGGCGATGTTTTCCAGGGTCAGGTTGCCGCTGACGAGGTCAACGTCCGCCCCCACCGCGCCCAGCAGGTCGACGTTCCCGCTGACGCAGCTGACGCGGACGTGCCCGCCGATGGCCGCGACCCGGACGTCGCCGCTCACGGACTTGAGCTCGACGGCCGCCGTGTCCGGGACCCAGAGCTTGTAGTCCACGGAGACGCTGATGGAGTCGCCGCCCCAGAAGCCGCCGCTGCGCTTGGGGTATTTCGTCTCGATCCGGACGAGGTCGGCGTCCTTGGTCACTTCGATCGTCACCAGGGCCGCGTTCTCCTTGGCCTTGGCGAGCGTCGCCGCCTTCGAGGTCTTGATCGCTTCGATCTTGACCTGGGCTTCCTTCCAGGTCGCGATCTCGATCTGGCCCGAGATGTTGTTCAGGTACAATTTCCCGTTCTTGGCCAGGGCCTCGGTCTTCTCGAACTTCTCCTGGAACTTTTCCTCGGCCAGGGCCGGGGCGGCCACGAAGGCCAGGATGAAGGCCGCGCCCAGCAGGGCGGCCGTCCATTTGCTGTTCAGTTTCTTCATCATGATGATCCTCCTTATCGCTTTCTTAGAGTATTTTCTTTCCCTTGCCCACGGTTTCCCGATCGCGTCTCTGCAGATCCAGGGCCGAATCGAGCAAGGTCACTTTTACGGTGTAAGCAGACAGCAGGTAGCTCCTGGCCTGGAGGTCGTCCGGTTCCTCGAGGACCGCCCGGCGGCAGGCCTGGATCGTGGCGTCGATGACCGACAGGTTGCGGTCGAAGAGTTCCAGGACCTGGGGGACGAGCGCGCCCTTCTCTGAGGCGAAGGCTTCGCTGAGGGACTTGATGGCCTGTTGATAGTGGCGCTCGGCCTCGTCGAGCTTGGCCAGGGTGTATTTCTCGCCCTTGTCCGATCCCGCCGGAGTCCCCTGACGTCCGAGGCGTAACCCGACGATAAGGCCGGATGCGGCGAGCACAACGGCCAGCGCGGCGACGCCCGCGTAGCGCAGGACCGGGAGGCTAAACCCGAAAAGAGGACGCCGCGCAGGATCAAGTCTTTTGCGCGCCGGCTTCAGGTCCGTGGCGGCGAGCCCGGCCCGGATGCCCTTCCAGACCCGGTCCGACGGTTCGGGCGCGTCGAGCTTGGCGGCGTCGCCGGCGATCGCCCGGAGATCCTCGAGGAGCGCGCGGCACTCGCCGCACGATGCGAAGTGGCGCTCGAGCCGGACCGCCTGCTGTCCAGAAAGCTCGCCGTCGATCGATCGGCTGATGTATTCGTGGGTTTTACGGCATCTCATCGTCGTTCTCCCTCAGACGGCCTTTTTGGCCCGCAGGTATTCGCGGATCTTGATCCTGGCCTTGAAGAGCTGGGACTTCGACGTCCCGACCGCGCAGCCGAGCGTCCGCGCGATCTCCTCGTGCTTGAACCCCTGGACGTCATGGAGGACGAAAACGCTCCGCAGACGCGGCGCCAGCGCCTGGATGGCCTCGTCCAGGGGCTTCCGGAGGTCCCTTTCGACGGGCTCGCCTCCCCGCTCTTCGAGACGGCCCTCGAGGTCGGACAGGGGGACGAGCTTGACGCCCTGGGCTTTTTTCTGGCGGAGGTAGCTGTAGCTGGTGTTGAGGGCGATCCGGAAGACCCAGCCGGGGAAAGTCGCCGCGTCGCGGACGTTCCGGAGATGGCTGAAGATCTTGAGGAAAACGTCCTGGAGGAGGTCCTCGGCGACGGCCTGGTTCTGAGTGTGTCTGTAGATGAGGCCGAAAACCGGCCGCTTGAACATCTCGTAGAGGGATTCCATGGCCGCCAGGTCGCCCGCGCGACCGCGCTCGACGAGCTCAGCCAGGCGGGCCTTGTCGGCCGTCCCCCAGACGGGCCCACCCCGGGTGCCGCGCTCCACGGCTAGGGCCGCCTCCAGGAAGGATTCGTACTCCGCACGGAGGCCATTATCGCCGATTTGGCCTTGAATCGCCAGGAGGAGGTCGGGTGCGGTCATTTTGTCCTCACCCGTATAGATGAAAAAGCCGGGCAAAAGGTTGCCCCCGGCCGGGCTTGTTTCCCCTATCCGTTGTTGTTATCATGAGCCCGTGGATATCAAAGACATCCTGACGAAGATCGGCGCGACCGAAGCCCCCCTCGCCCGCCAGATGCTGATGACCGGTTTGATCACTCGCGTTCTGGAGGACCGGGGCAAGCCGGCTCCGGTGCTTATAGGAGGGCTGGCCCTTTCTTATTACACCCGAGAAGTTTATTTCACGGCCGACATCGACCTAGCCTACGCCGACCGCGACGCCCTGGACGCGGCGCTGCGGGAGCTGGGATTCGTCAAAAAAGGCCGATATTGGGTCCATGAGGGACTGGATATGGCCGTTGAGGCTCCCGCTTCCGAGCTCGCCGGCGAGGATGCCCCGCGCGAAACCGTCGAGCTCGAAGGAGGCTTGCGCTGCGTCGTCATCGGCCTCGAAGACCTGATCATCGACCGGATGAACGCGTGCAAACATTGGAAATCCGAAGTTGACTGCGAAATGACAGAGCTCCTGATCGTGCGCTATCGGCAGGAACTCGACTGGGTCTATCTCGAGAAGAGGGCGGCTCTTCCTGTAAACGACACTCTGGTCGAGCTTCGCACGCTGAAAGATCGGAAATCCCCATGAGACCTGAAGGCAAAACACGACAACAAACGTCCGCCACAGAGATGTCGCTTCTCCGCGACCGTCTGGGACTCCGGAAATACAAGAAGACGGCGAAGAGGGATCCTGAGAAGAAAGAGCTCCTTCTGCAGTTGGCCCTGAAGAAGATCGAGAGGGCCGAACGCGATAATTTTATTCAGGTAGGATTTCGGAAACGCCGCGTCCGATTTCCCGTCGCGTGACGAACTTTCCGAACCCAGGCGAAACGGTCCCCCTCAGTTCGGGCCCCATTTCTCCCACTTCAGCCCGGCCAAGCCCAAGGTCCCCATGGTCACGCCGGATGTCGGCAGGACGGGGTTGATGTACTCGGCCAGCTGGAAGGCGAAGACGGACGTCTGCCGGGTGATGCCGACGAGGTCGCCCAGGGGGGCCATGATGGGGATGGTCAACACCGCTTGGGCCGTCCCGCTACTCCTCGATCAGCACTCTCAACGGGCCCAGGAGTCCCGAGGGGACGAGGGGCGAGTCTTTGGTGAAATAATTCCAGGTGGTGAAGGTCAGCCGCTTCTTCCCCGGCCGCGCCTTCCCCTTCAGGAACCATTCGGGAAACTCCTGGAGAAAGCCGCCGAACCCCATATGCCCCGGCGACCAGACGCAGTCGGCCGGTTCCTGCTCATCGCCGATCAGCCGGTTGGCCCAGACGTTCGTCACCTCGATCGTGATCTCGTTGTGCACGGTTTTCATCAAGCCCGTCGGCACGGCGACGCGCCAGGGGGCGCACCAAACGACGCCCAGATCGCGGCCGTTGAGTATGACGCGCGCCAAGTGGTTGACGAGGCCGAGGTCGATGAAGAGCCGTTGTTGTGCCGGACGGTCGATATCGATCAAGTCGAAGATCTTTCTATAGGCGGCCGTTCCGCTGAAGTACTTGATCTCCGGCTCCGGGCGGGCGGCCCAATCCTCGAGACTCTCGAAGACGATCTTTTCGGGCCCTCCCCACTTCTTATCGAACGAGACATTCCACGGTCCCGCAAGCTCGGCCCCGGCCTTCGGTTCCGGGAAGTTCTTCCCTCCGGCCTTCGGAGGATCCAGCGGCCTCCGGAACACGATAAAAAAGCTCTGGGCCGGGGCGAAGGTCATGGGGATGACCGTGCCTCCCGACCTCGTCTCGAATTCGGGCAGGTCCCGTGTCGTTCCCCAGACAGGATCCCACAGTTCCGGCTGCCGACCGGAGGCGACGAACGCGCAGCGGGCCTGCCCGCCGCTGCGGGCGGTATTGGCGACGAAGTAAATGTCCGCCGGACCCTCGATCCGATGGATGAATTTCAGGTCGAGTCCGCCTTGGGCGTCCTCAACGGAAAAATCGTTCGGGGCCTCGACCGCCCTGCCCCGTTGGAGCATGAACTGGCACCGCTGGAGGTATTTCACCCAGGCCGCCCCCGGCTCCCACCAGGTCTGGGTGCGATCAAAATGCGTCCCCCACTGACCCATGGTATTGCCGGGCCGCCAGTGGTCGTCCCACGGCTGATGGACGAAACGGTGCAGGGACATCAGGTTGACCCCGGCGCAGAAGGCGGCGTCGCCGATCGGCTTGAGCCAGCCGGGGGTTTCCCGCCATTGGCTGAATTCCGGCTTGCCGGTGAAGGCCTCGGCCTCGATGATATTCCGCCCGGCTTGCCGCAGGACTTTCACCGTGGCCTCTAATTCGTAGGGACTGAAGGCGCCGCCATCGGTCCAGAACTCGGTCATCACCCGGTCTACGTAGGGCACGACGTCCCCGATCCGCCACGGGCCGCCGTAGGGTTCGCACATGAATTTCAGACCCGCCTCGCGGATCTTCTTGGAGGCCGTCGCGAAGAAGACGTCGCGGTAAAGGTCCTGGACCGTCCGCTCGAAATCGGCACTGAACTTCTCGGTTCGCGCCGCGGAGCCGATGGTGCGTTTGGCCAGTGCGGGAAGCCAGGGGACGAGGTTATAGCCCCTTCGGGCCGCGAACTCCTCGCGCATCCGGGGCGTCCAGGTCGCCGGGCCGGCCTCGTAGCTGTCGAAATGAAGGTGGGTGAATCCTCTCCCAACGAGGTCTCCCAGCCGACTCCGAATCTCGCCCAGAACATGGTCCAGGTGAAAGGCGACGGCCTCCGGGTTCATCTTGTCGCATTCGAGCCCCGTGGCGCCCCACTGCGCGGGCTGCAGCACGGACCCGTTGGTCGTGTACCCGAAACGGTAGATGGTCCACCCGCCGGCCGGGACGTTCCATTCGAATTCGCCTTGGCGCCCCAATTTCGAGGTCAGGTCGATCACCTGGTCCTCGCGCACGGCGCCGTCGGACGGAAGCGCCAGGACCGCGATGTCGTTGTAGAAAGTCCGGCGGGCGGGGATTTCCGGTTTTTCCACGAGCCCGGTTTCGGGATTGAAGACCGGAAAGGGCATATTGGCGCGGGCGTCCACGGCGGGCTGGATCAGGGTTCCCAGGAACGGTCCCGGTCCGAAGACGAGCTTCTCCGACCAGACGATTTCCTGCATCGAGATGTCCGGCGTGATCCAGGGCCCGCCGCTCGACTCGTATCCGGGGCAGTTCGACATGCCAAAATCCAGGCCCAGCCGAACCGACTCTTTGGCCGCATGCCGCACCAGGGCCCACCACGGTTCCGTGAAAGCCACGATCTCCGGCGTCGGGCCTTTGGCGATCACTCCGGCCCAGGGCGTCGTGATGTCGGCGAGGCTGAACATCGTCGTCCCGCCGAACCCCGCGGCTTTCAGCGCTTCGAGGTCCCGCGTGATCCCGTCCTTGCTGATGTTCGAGCCCATCCACATCCAGAGGACGCGGGGCCGGGCCGAATCCGGAGGGCTGAGGAAGCCTTTCTCCAGGTCCTGGGCCCGGAGCGATGGGGCCATCAGCAGGGAAACGAGGAGCGCGATAGCGACCGCTGAACACACAGCGGCGCCCCGCACCCTCGCGATGAATTTAGGATAAGTCGTTTGATTGTCGTTCATTTCCACCCTCGCCGGAAACAAAATTCCCGCCCGTGTCCGGGGAGAGGAGCATCCTCAAGCACGAATATCTCATTCCGTCCGGGCCCGCAGTTCATTCCCCTGCCTGCTGACAGATGTATTTCCAACCGCCGACAATGTCAAGGATTTCTTGGCCGGAGTGAGAAGGGTTTTAGCCGCCTCAGGCCGGACCCCACTTCATGAGGACGGGCGGGATGAGGGTCAGGGCGGCGAAAAGCACCCAGAGGACGAGGAGCGGCACCCTCCATTTGGCCATTTCTCCCAGCGCAAACCGGCCGCGCCTGACCTGCCCCCGATGGCCCTCAAATGTGGATTCGGGAACTTTTCCGTTCAGGCGACGTTAGTTGTATTATGAAAAGCAAAATTCAATTTATCATTTGCCTGGCTATTCTGGCGGGGCTATTCCCTTTGGACAGTGATGCCTGCACCACCTTTTCCCTGAAAGATAAGAACAAGCATCCCCTTTTCGGCAGAAACTTCGATTTCCCCGCCGGCCAGGGACAGATCCACATCAATCAGCGGAACCGGCAAAAAACATCCTTGATCGCCGCGCCGGAAATCCCGGTACGGCAGCATCTCCTTCAACCAGAACGGCCGTGAATTTCCCTACGGCGGCATGAACGAAGCCGGCCTGGTCATCGAACAAATGATGCACGAAAGTGCGGAATCAAAATATCCGGCCATGGACGACCGCCACGGGCTGGAAGAACTGCAATGGATCCAATACCAGCTGGATGTTTCGGCTTCGGTCGCAGACGTCATTGCCAGCGACCAGACGGTTCGCATCTCTTTCACGTCGATCGCGCCGCTGCATTTTCTCGCAGCCGACGCCGGCGGCAACGTGGCCGCCATCGAGTACGTTAACGGCAAAATGGTCGTCCATGCGGGCAAGGATCTGAAATATCCCGTGCTGGCCAACACTACCTATGAAGTCTCATTGGCTGCTAAAACGAAGCTCGATGCCGCCGGTGCCAAAACAGCCTCCGAGGTGAGCGGCGGTCATTTCAATCGCTTCGCTATCGCGGCCGCCATGGTCGAGGCGTTCAATCCGCGCCGCAACGCGGCCGTGGAGTACGCTTTTGACATCTTAACCAATGTTTCGCAGGGCGGGACGCAATGGAGCATCGTCTATGATCTGAATAAAAAGGTCCTCTTTTACCGGACGCGCACCAACACCAGGATCCGCCGCATCGCCATGGATCTATTTGATTTCTCCTGTGGCGCCGCCGGGTTGTTCGTCGACATCGAGGCCGACGACTGCGCCGCCGCTGATTTTAAAACCAGCACTTACGAAAGCAATCTGAAGTTGATCGGGGACGTGTGGAGCAGCGTGGAATTTTTGAAGCCGCTTTCCCAGGAAATGAGAATGTCCTTGGCCAAGTATCCCGGGACGGTCACCTGCAGCAAAAAATAGCGATTTTTCCCTTTTGATAATCAGCGCCTGACTTTGTGTCTTCAGCTTTTTTGAAGATAGGGGACGGCGCTAGTATTTATGCATTATCCGGGATGTCTTTTATTTTTGATGGCGGTACGGTGAACTAAGGGAGTTCATCTTGATGCCTGCAAAATCTGGTAGTTGGCCGATCTCGCGGTATTTCAGTCCTCCGCGATCTTTCAGATGCAACAGCAGTTCCCAGGGCAGTCGGGACACCGGATTCGAGCGAACCCGCTGCGGAGTGGCCGATCTTGGCGCTTCGGAAAAAGAGGGGCAACTCCGGAATGAGGGCAGCCCCTTAAGCCGGGCCCCACTTCATCAGCACCGGCGGGATGAGGGTCAGGGCGGCGAATAGGACCCAGAGAATAAGGAGCGGCACCATCCACTTGGCCCACTTCTCCCATTTCAGTCCGGCCAGGCCGAGGACGCCCATGGTCACACCGGAGGTCGGCAGGACGGGGTTGATGTATTCGGCCAGCTGGAAGGCGAAGACGGACGTCTGCCGGGTGATGCCGACGAGGTCGCCCAAGGGGGCCATGATGGGGATGGTCAGGGCCGCCTGGGCCGTCCCCGAGTGGACGAAGAAGTTGATGACGCACTGGGAGACGAACATGAGCTCGGCCGAGATGAGCGGGTGGAATTGGGAGATCGTCCCGGCCATAGCGGACAGGATGGTAT
>Ga0315281_10010509_pt1 | contig 12755 bp, 11 predicted proteins | sample YL17G07_0_MG_FD_204540 | JGI IMG/M metagenome (GOLD analysis project Ga0315281, IMG submission 204540) | Sediment microbial communities from Yellowstone Lake, YNP, Wyoming, USA - YL17G07_0 | ecosystem: Environmental > Aquatic > Freshwater > Lake > Sediment | place: USA: Wyoming | collected... | reverse complement strand
GAAGCACGCACAACGAAAGGCCAGCGCCCCCGGCGGCCAAGCCGGGGCTTGCCCCTGAAGATGACGGACGCGCGGCGCGCTTCGTGCTGACGGTCGTTAGGCGAGTGCACGAAGCGTGACCGCGCGGCCATCGTGGCGAGCCGTAGAGAAACGGCGCCATGAATGAAGACGCGGACTGGCGCCGGCCTTGCGCCGCCTGGCAATGCGAGGCCGGTGACAGGCCGCACCCTTTTCGAAGCCGGGCCGTGCCATGCGCCATCCGCGCCCACACCGGACAAGTGCATTGGCCCCCGGGCTCACTTGATCATCTCCGCCTGCCGGTCACGTAGCGAGTAAAGGGAGGCGTTCCATCCGAACCGTTCGAAGAGCTGGATCGCCAGCTCGAGCGCAAGCTCTCGAGGCTTTGCAGTGAGTTCGGCTCGCTGATAGAGCCTCTGAGACGGGAACTCTCTGATCGATGCAACGTGCACGCCGTGGAGCGGAACTCGCCGCGGCTCATCGACTACGAGGCGGCGATCTTCGAGGCCACTTAGCGTCGCATCAACTACGACGTCATCTGAACCCACCGCAGAGAGCGCAAGGCGTGCCGCAAACTCGTAGATCTCGGTGTACGTGTAGAGTGCCGAGGCAATGGCCAGGGATTGCCCTGCCTGCCAGTTCGCGGGAGCAGGGTCTCCCCAAGGGGAGTTATCTCGCCAGTCGTCCAGTAGCGCGCCGTAGAAGACGAACTGGCCACTTTGATACAGACGCCACAGCTCGATGTGGTGGGCGAAGTCGCAGGATTGTTGAACCCAGTCCAGGCCGTTCTGTATCGGGGTTCGGTTATCGCCGACGTGCGGGAAGTCCCAACCACGGAGCGTGACCGAGCATTTGGGCACGATGTCGCGAAGCTCTGCGAGAGTGGCCACCCTCTCCTTTACGAACTGGGTTGGCCTGATGATCACGCGCCAGTGGCCACGAGACTTGATCGTCTCGAGAATCCTTTTCACTCGAACTCCGCGAGCTGCTGACGGAAGAGCTCAGCATCCGTGGGGGCGGCGTCGACACCAATGCCGGCGGAGTGGGCTGTGCGCAGGAACCGACGGAGAGCCTTCTCGGTCGCGAGGTCGAGCAGATCACGCATATCCGCGTAGGTGCAGACCTCGACACTTTCGGGCTTCCGGCGCGGCCTGATGTAGCAAGCGCCCTCGCGCAGGACGACCTGGCCGGCATAGGTCCGATGCTTCTTGCACAGCACAGGGGTATCGCTGAATTCCTTCACCTCGATCACCAGGAAGTCCAGCCCATCCAACGGGCAGACTTGCAGGTCGAACTGGAGGGGTGGATCGGTGTGAGTGGCTGCGGCATCGGCGAGATGGTCGTGTTTCCAGGTGGCGAGGTCGTCTTTGCTGACACCGACGGGGCACAGCGCGCCGGATGCTTCTTCCTCGACGCCAACGACCACCACGCCGCCATCCCTGTGATTCGCCATCGCGAGCATGGCGCGCAGGACCCTTGCGAATAGCGGATCGGCACGAGGCCCGCCGGTCTTGAACTCCACCGATGGCTGTTCCCTGCCCCTGGCGATCGCCTCATTCAACTGGTCTGGTGTCACCGTGTGATTCCCGTCCCTATGCGGCGCCTCGATCCACGCCCGCCTTGCGGTCTCGGCGCTCGAGTAGTGCCGACAGGTACTTCAGAACGGCGCGCTGATCGGTGGCGGGTAGATCCCGGATGCGCTGAAGGCGCCGGCCGAGTTTCCCATCGACGGCTTCGTCAGGGCGAGGGTCCTTGAGGCCGAGGATCACGTCCGACGAAATCCTGAGCGCCTTTGCGAATCCGGCCAGCAAGGCGCCGTGAAGCCGGGCGGCGCCGCGCTCGTAGTTTGAGACGAGAGTCTGATCGATGCCGAGGTGAGTAGCGACCTCGGCTTGGGTCATGCCTCGGCGCTTTCGAAACTCGCGAAGCCGGGCACCGATGGCCTTCTCGTTCGTAGGGGTGGTGTACGTCCGGCGTCGCGGCATCTGATCGAAGTATATGGACGCCCTCTTGACAACATGAGAATACGTCATAAACTGATGCGCATCATTCAGGGCTTGACGAGCTTCTGGACCGATCGGTAGGACGGACCGACGCCGGGCGACTTCTTAGCAGGAGATCCCGACGCCGGCCCGAATAGCAGAGGAGAGACAGGCTCAACCTCGACCTGGTTCCCACCATAGACCAAGTCTCCCCTCTCGACAACGAACAGCCGTAGCCGTCGCGGGCCACCAGCTCGAGGACGGCGCAGGGAAGGGAGGGACCCGTGCTCCAGACCGAAGACATCTTCTTGGCTTCCTTCGGGCTAGTCCGCGGCGGTGAACTTGAAGGCGTGGAGGTGCGCGGCATCAACAACCGGCGCCTGGCCGTGTTCCGGATCGTGGGCCCGGACATGGACCAGGTGTCCCGCGACTACTACTCCGGTCACTCCCTTCTGAACCTGCGCCTGTTCAAGAGCGAAGTCGCTCGGCTCAAGGACATCGCATTCGAAGCACTCAGGAAGGAGAGGAGAAATGGTGGAAGTGACCGCGGCCGGGATCGCTCGGCTGAAGGCAGCCAACCGCATCGAGGACGTGATTGGTGAGCGAGGCATCCGGCTCAAGAAGAAGGGCAAGCAGCTCTTCGCGCTGTGCCCGTTCCACAAGGAGAAATCGGCGTCGTTTTGCGTGACAGCCGGAGGTGAGGAAGGCCACTTCCACTGCTTCGGCTGCGGAGCGAGCGGAGACGTGATCGGCTTCCTGGTCAAGCACGACGGCGTGACGTTCCGGGAAGCGGTGAAGACGCTGTGCCGGCGCGCGGGGCTGCGCTTCGAGGACGTGGTGGAGGAGGACCCGAAGCGGAAACCGAAGCCGCAGCCCAAGACGCCGATCGAGGCGCTCACGCCGCCACCGGCGGAAGTGATGAAGGCGAAGGCCTCGACCACGGCCAAGAAGGAGAGGACGGCCGCGGCGCCGCGCTCGAGCGCGCGTGGCTCGGCGCCGGCCAGCACGAGCGCATCGAGCGCGAGCGAGCCCGACGTGCCCGGCCAGGCGGGCGAGCTGGCGCCGGGCGCGGCGCTCGCCCTGGTCGTGGACCACTACCACCGCAAGCTGGGCGAGAGTCCGGAGGCGCTCGACTACCTCAGCAAGAAGCGCGGCCTCGAGGACTTCGATCTGTTGCGGGCGCACAAGGTGGGCTTCGCAGACGGATCGCTGCTGAGGGCGGTGCCCAAGAGCGGCCGGCTGCGCGAGCAGCTCGTGGAGCTGGGCGTGATCACGAAGGAGAACCGCGAGCTGCTCGGGGGCTGCATCGTGGTGCCGATCCCGGACCCGCTCACCGGCCAGTGGACGACGCTCTACGGGCGCGGGATCAAGACCCCGCGCCACTGCTACCTGCCCGGCCCCTTGCGCGGCGTCCTCAACTTCCAGGCTGCGCGGCTCTCGGATGAGATCGTGCTCACCGAGAGCGTCCTGGACGCGCTCAGCTTCCACCAGGCGGGCGTGGCCACCGCGATCCCGATCTACGGCACCCACGGGTTCCTGGTTTCGGATCACCTGGACATGCTCAAGCGCGAGGGAGTGAAGCGGGTGATCCTGGCCCTCGACAGCGACGAGCCAGGGAGGAAGGCCGCAGCGGCCTTGAAGGAGAAGCTCACCGAGGCGGGGATCGCGGTCCGCATCGCGTCCTTCCCGGCCGGGATCAAAGACGCCAACGAGCTGCTCGTCTCGCGCAACGGCGATGCCGGCATCTGCTTCCGCCAGGTCCTCGACGAAGCGGAGCCGCGGCCGAGCCCGAACCCGGCCGGGCCCAGAACCCCGGAACCGGCTCCCCCGTCGCAAGTGGAACACCCAGCGAAACCGGTGGAGGCCTCCAGCACGGCGCCCGTGCCAGAGCTGGGCGACATGCCCGCCTCGCCCGCCACAGTCGCGGCGCCGGACGTACCGCCGGCGGCGAATGCCACGCCTAACGATGTGACGCCTAACGATGCCGCAAGCGCCGCACCGCACAACGATACGCCTAACGACGCGCCTAACGACAGAACGGCGAGCGTGGCGCCCGCTGGCACAGACCGCGTGCTGGGTCGCGAAGGCGACGAGATCGTCTTGCGCCGGCTCAGCTTCAGCTACCGCGTGAGCGTGCACGGCCGCACGCTCGGCCGGCTGCGCGCCACGGTCAAGCTCCACGACCGCCGCTGCGATCGCCTGCACGTGGACAGCCTGGACCTGTACGCGAGCAAGAGCCGCGCCGAGTACGCGCGGCGCGCGAGCAAGCTCCTGGGCGACAATCCCGAGTCGATCGAAGCCGACCTGATGGCCATCCTGGTCGAGGCCGAGAAGCTCGCCGGCGAGGAGAACCCCGAAGCCGAGAAGACACCGACGCCGATGAGCGACGCCGAGCGAACGGAAGCGCTCATCTTCCTCAAGGACCCGGCGCTGTTGAAGATCATCTCGCGCGACATCGAGACCCTGGGCTTCGTGGGCGAGGACATCAACACGCGCCTGCTCTACCTGGTCGCCACCTCGCGCAAGCTCAAGGAGCCGCTCTCCGCCGTGATCCTCAGCCAGAGCGGCGCGGGCAAGAGCGGCCTGGCCCAGGTGATCGAAGAGATGATGCCGCCCGAGGACGTGGTCATGCTCACCCGCCTCACCCCGCAGAGCCTCTACTACACCGAGCCCGGCTTCCTCGATCGCAAGGTCATCATCGTGGAGGAGCGGCACGGCTCGGAAGAGGCGGACTACTCGATCCGCGTGTTCCAGAGCCGGGGCAAGCTGATCGCCGCCGCTCCGGTGAAGGACCCGCAGACGGGGAACCTGCGCACCAAGATCTTCCAGGTGGAGGGCCGCGCCGCCTTCATCGAAGCCACCACGGCGAGCGCGGTGAACCACGAGAACGCCACCCGCTGCTTCGAGCTGACGATGGACGAGTCCGAGCAGCAGACGGAGCGGATCCACCAGCGCCAGCGGCTGATGAAGACCGAGGCCGGCCTGGCTCTGAAGGAAGAGGCGGAGCGGATCCGGACCAAGCACAGAAACGCGCAGCGTCTCCTCGAGCCTCTGCCGGTGATCATCCCGTACGCGGACAAGCTCAGCTTCCCGGCGAAGTGGATGCGGACCCGGCGTGACAACGCGCGCTTCCTGAACCTGATCGAGGTCCTGGCATTCCTGCACCAGCACCAGCGCGAGCGCCGGGGCGGCGCCATCGTGGCCTCGCTGAGCGATTACGCGGCCGCCTACGCGCTCGCGTCGGGCGTCCTGGTCGAGACCCTCTCCGACGTGAAGAAGCCGCTGCGCGAGGCGTACGGGCGGATCCGGGCCATGTGTGAGAAGGCGGGCGGGTCGGTGTCGCGGCGCGAGGTGCGGGAGGAGCTGGGCCAGCCTGACTCGACGGTGAGGCGCTGGCTCGGCGAGCTCGTCGAGCTCGAGTACCTGGAGGTCGAGGGCAGCAAGGGCGGCCAGGGCAAGAGCGCACGCTACCGGCTCTCCGAGCGCGCCCCGCGCCACGAGATCGTGCTCGGCCTGCTCACGCCCGAGCAGCTCCGGGCCCAGCTCGAGAAGTGAGCGCCGCTTGGGCGGCGGCCAGGATACCTGCCACTTCGCCACTTACCCGCCACGGCCAGTGGCGGGTTTCATCTGACTGGAAATGAAGGAGATGACCCCTTACCTGCCACTTCGCCACCGAAGCCAGGGAGGCAGCCTCTCCCTGGTGGCACGCGTGCGGCTCGACCGGAAGACCCGGCGCCTGCTGTTCCTGTACGAGGACGGCTGCTGCTGTCGAGGCCGGCGCTGGGCCGTGAAGGCCGCCGCGCTCGTGGCCTTCCTCACCTGGCTCGATCAGCGCCAGGTGGCCCTTGCCGACGTGCGGCCCGAGGACATGGCCGGATACCGAAGCGTGCTCGCGCGCAGTCGCAGAGGCACATCCCAGGCGCCACCCGCGCGGATGACGCGCTGGCGCGTGGTCCGCGACCTGTTCCGCTTCCTCTACTGCAATCACCACCTGCGCCACGACCCGGGCGCCGTGCTGGAGCTGCCGCCTCGCCGGCGAGGTCTGCGGTGAGCGCGCACGCGCGAGGCGCGCTCTCGGAGAAGACCGAGCCCGCGCCGCTTGGGCGGCGGCCTCTGATACCTGCCACTTCGTCACTTACCCGCCACGGCCTTTGGCGGGTTTCATCTGACTGGAAATGAAGGAGATGACCCCTTACCCGCCACTTCGCCACGGAAGCCAGGGAGGCAGCCTCTCTCCCGAGTCTGCCTGCCCGTTACCGCTCGACCGCAAGACGATCCTGACCCTGAAGCAGTACGAGGATCACCTGCACGTGCGCTATGCCGAAAAGACGGTCAAGGGCTACCTCGCCGTCCTGCGTCAGCATGTCGACTGGCTCCTCTCGCGCGGGCTCACCCTGGTGACGACCACGAGCCAGGATCTCGCCGCGTACCAGACCTCCCTGGTGGCCTTTCGGAAGCCGGACGGCAGGCCCTACTCGTCCGACCACCAGATGCAGCACGTCACGGTGCTGAGGAGCCTCTACGGCTTTCTCTGCCGGCGCGGCCACCTGCTCACGAACCCCACCGGGCTCTTGGAATACCCGCGAGTCGAGAACCGCCTGCCGCGCTCCATCCTCAGTAAGGACGAGGCGCGCAAGATCATCGAGGCGCCGGACAGACGGACGCCCCTCAGTCTGCGTGACCGCGCGATCCTGGAGACGTTCTACGCGACGGGCATCCGTGCCGGCGAGCTCGCGAGCCTGAAGCTCAACGACGTGGACACGGAAGACCGTCTGCTGCGGGTCCTGCTCGGCAAGGGACGCAAGGACCGCAACGTCCCGCTCACGCGCTCGGCCGCGGAGGCCATCGAGGAGTACCTCCTGCGCGGCCGGCCACGGATGCGGGGCGCCCGGGGCTCCGCTCTGCTCTTCCTCGCCGAGCGTGGGGGCCGCCTCTACAACGACGCCATCAACGGCCTCATCACGGCCTGCGCCCGGAGAGCCGGCCTCGAGAAGCACGTCACCTGCCACACCTTCCGCCACAGCGTGGCCACGCACCTGCTGAAGGGAGGAGCGGACATCCGGCACATCCAGAAGCTCCTGGGCCACACCTCGCTCGCTTCGACGGAGCGCTACACCCGGGTCGAGATCTCCGACCTCAAGGAGGTGATCCGTCGGGCGCATCCGCGGGGGCGCTGAGATGTCCGCGCGGAAGCGCCAGACCATCGACCCGCGCAACACGGACGCCGTGCTCGGTGCGCTGCGTGCCGACCTCGCGCGGCGCTTCTACTCCGAGTCGCTGCAGAGCCACGTCAGCGAGGCCTTGGTGCGCTTCTTCGGCTTCCTCAGAGGCCGGCGGATCGTGGACCTCCGCAAGGTCCAGGAGGAGCACGTGGTCAGCTACGCCCGGGATCTGGCGCGGGCCAAGTCGGCACGGGGGCGACCCTACGCCGTTTCCACCCAGCGCTGGCACCTTCAAGCCGTGAGGCGCCTCTTCGCTTTCCTCGAGCGCGAGGGTGTCATCCTCCACAACCCCGCCTTGGATCTCCCTCTGCCCTCGTGGCGTCTACTGCCCCGCGCCGTCATCAACCAGGACCAGGCCCGGCGTCTGGTGGCCCACCCGGACCCGCACACGAACCGCGGCAAGAGAAGCCGCGCCATCATCGAGCTGCTCTACGGGACCGGCATCCGGGTCAGCGAGTGTGAGCGCCTGGATCTCCAGGACGTGGACCTTGCCCAGGGCGTGCTCTTCATCCGGAACGGCAAGGGCAGGAAGGACCGCGTGGTGCCCCTGGTAGGGCGCGCGGCGGACGCGCTCGACCTCTACCTGCGCGAAGCGCGGTCCGAGCTCGTCAAGAATCCGGCCGAGCGATCTCTCTTCATCACGCGGCACGGGACCCGCATCAAAGCCAAGGGCATCCGGTATCTCGTGCTCATGAACCGCAAGGGCGCCCAGATCCCACTCCCCGTCACACCGCACGGGCTGCGGCATGCGTGCGCCACGCACCTGGTGAAGAACGGCGCCGACGTGCGGCACGTCCAAAAGCTCCTCGGCCATGCGAGCCTGGACAGCACGCAGATCTACACCGATGTCGCCGCCGTCGATCTCGCGCGGATGATCGAGAGGTCGCATCCTCGCGAGCGAAACTGGAAGCGGAAGGCGGCCAGGAACCGGAAGCGCTAGAATCAACCTGTCCGAAAGGGGCCGATGGGCAACAGGCGACACCGCACATTCCCCGTGATCCTGGCCGTGCTCGTGGGCCTCCTCGCGGGCGTCGCTGCGCCTGCCCAAGGCGTTCCTGTCGTGCCCGGCTCGCTTGCGTACTCGCGCTCGCTCGCCGCACCGTCCTTTTCTTCCTTAGCTGCGTCCGTCGAGGACCCGTCTCCCTCGCGGGGTGTTTCCGCTGCGGACCCTGATTTAGCGCGCCCCTACTTCGGGGCGAGGTACTACGCCAGCGGGATCGGTCAGTTCACGACCGTCGATCCGATAATGACCATGAAGGCGAATCTGGTCGACCCGCAACGATGGAACCGGTATGCGTATGCCAGGAACAACCCGCTCAAGTTCGTGGACCCGAACGGAGAAGACACGTACGTGGTTATCTATGGTGGTCCATACCTGAACTCCGCCATGCAGGGCCAGCACGGGGATGTCGGCCGGGGCTTTCAACAGGCAGCCGCCACCTATGCGAAGGGAATTGAATCGAGCCCTGGCTTCAACGCACAGACTGATGCGATCGTGACCGTCGAAGCCAGGTCGACGGATCAGTTCGTCGCAGCGACCAACAACCAGTATCCGTCTGGCAAGATCGCCGGACTGGCCGTGTTCTCACACGGCTATGGCTCGGGCGTGTCCTTGGGCGGAGAGGCAGGCAATCGAGCCCAACTTCTGGACTACGACCAGCGCGAGATAAACTACAGCAACGTGAATAGGATAGATGCGTCGAACTTCACGGAGACTGCCGCGGTCGATCTGTTCGGCTGCAACTGCGGGAATGGGATTGCTGCCACGCTTGCTGGGCACTTGGGAGGGAAGCGGCGAGTGGGTGGATTCACTGGACCAGCTGAGTTCAAGACGACTCCGGACGGCGTGACGATGGTACCAACCTACAGCAGCGACCAGAAGCAATGGTACCCGCAGTAGCCGCGGCGTTCTGCGCAACGCTAGTCGCCACCACTCAGGAGCCGTCCCCGACCGTGGCTGCGAAGGTCGTCAGTTTTCAGAAGGAGATCTACGGCCAACCCGCCGTCCGGTGGCCCTACGCAGTCGTGGATGCAGAGCTTGTGGCCCAGCGTGGCGCCGCTCAGATACTCGATCGAGCGGTCGTGATGACCCGAGAACTCGGCCCAAGCCTTCAAGAGTATCTGGGTGATCCAATGGCGCGTGACGCCTTTCGGGACGAGGAAAAGCGGGGATATCCATTCCTGTATCTTCGTGGGCCAGACAGCTTCGAGTCGGCCGTCCGCGTCGCACGCGAGGCCGAGCGCGTCAAGAGCAAGATTGACTGCCTGGTTCGGGACGACCCCAGCCTAGCCCGAGTCTCAGTCTACCGAAACGGCGAACGATTCCTCACAGTCGCTTTCGAGGTTGCGCCGGGCCTGCAAGCCTACGCCGACATTGATCAGTTTCGGATTCGAACGAGCATTGTCGGACGCGTGCTTGCTGGCGCCCACGGCGAGAGAGTCCAAGCTGGGAGTGTGCGGGTGGGGTACTATGAGAACGCCGTTCTCCGACAGATCGTGGTGCCACTCGTGATTGACGGGACCTACGTTGCGGATGTCGAGTTCACCTTCTACACCTGAGCCCACGACGGACAAATCCTCCGAAGGCGCGAACAGATGACCGGGTGAACTCGCTTGCTTCCTCCACGGACCCGGCACCGTACGCTTGAGCGAGTTCGCGCAGAAACTGCACGGGGGCTACAACGCGGGCGCAGTATCGTCACGTGCAATCATGGGCGACGGCGGATACGTGGAGTTCGGCACTGCGGACCCGATCGACACGACCGTGACAGGCAACGGCAGCAGAACGAAGGCTGCGGGCCTGACGCACCAGGACACCGGGGGCGACCTTACTGACATCCGGTTCGGCGTGGTGATGCAGCAGGATGGCGAGTTCCACTACGTCGCCGACTTCGTCGAGGGAGGCGGGCTGCATCACTGGCAGTACGCCGATGGCGATCGATTCAGGCTCGTTGTCGAGGCGCCGCCAGCGGAGTCTGACGCGGTAGTGCACTACCTGAGGAATGGCGTGGAGTTCTGGAGCGCGACGGTGCCACACAGCGCGGACCTGTTCCCGTTGTGGGTGGACACCAGCCTGCGCCACGTCAACTCGACGATCACGGACGTGGTGCTGGGCGGCAACCTTCCCGAGAACGCGCTGCCGGTGGCTCAGCCGAACGGGCCGTACAACCATCTGCTGGTGGGCACACTCACCAACTTCAGCTCCAGCGGTTCGATGGATGACGATGGAGTGATCACGAGCTACCTGTGGACGTTCGGGGATGGTGCCACCGCGGCCGATCCGAGCCCTGGCCACACCTACAGCACTGCCGGAAACTACGTCGTGACGCTGAAGGTCGTGGACAACCTGCTCGGAGAGAAGGTCGCTCCGACGACGGCACAGGTCGATCCGCCCAACACCGCTCACGACGTGACCTGGGCCCATCACAAGCGCGTGACCGTCAGCGGAAGTGGCATGACGAAGACATCGGGTACCACCTGGAAGGCCGGCGGATTCTCGTCGGATGTGATCGACACGGGGTTGGCGGACGGATTCGTCGAGTATGTGGTCCCCCGGACTGACGGGGAGGTGGTTGTGGGTCTGGCGAGGCCGGGAGCGCCCTATGGGACGAGCGGCATCATGGCGGGGATCCGGTTGCGGGCCAATGGGCAATTGGTGGCGATCGAGAGCGGCCACGTCCAGGGTGCGGCCATCAACTACGCGGTCGGCGACCATCTGCGCATCACGGTGCACGGCTTGGATGTGGCGTACTCGCGCAACGGGGCGGCGCCCTTCTACCAGAGCACCGCGAAGCAGTCGTATGGCCAGCAGTGCGCAGCGGTCTCGATCAAGACCGCTGGCGCAAGCGTGACCAGCGCACAGATCTCCGGTGCGTACGGACCGCCCAACCTGATCGCACCTGCGGAAGATCCGTTCGACGCGCTGACTGGCGAGGAACTGGACGATCCGCCGGACGATGACAATGGCCTCGTGGAGTACTGACAGCTCTGTGGCCGCGTTTCGTGGAACATTCTCGAGGGACCAATCGATGATCAAGAAGATCGTGGGAATGCTGGGCGTGACCGTCGTGGCGTTCGCGCTGCTCAGCGGCCGCACAGAGGCGCAAGAGGACGAAGGGGGTGGTCTGGGGACGGTCGGCGCGCACGACGTCGTCCGCTACTACCATCTGGACGCGCTGGGCTCCGTGCGGGTAGTGACGGACGAGGCGGGCCAGGTGGTCGAGCGCCACGACTACGAGCCGTTCGGAGAAGAGTGCACGACCGGGCTGTGCGCGGACAACCTGGGTGCCGGTGCCGGCACCCCGATGAAGTTCACCGGCAAGGAGCGCGACGCCCCGACGGGGTTGGACTACTTCGGTGCCAGGTACTACGCGAGCGGAATCGGCCAGTTCACAACCGTGGACCCGGTCTACAACTGGAGAGAGAACCTCGTCGACCCGCAGCGGTGGAACCGGTATGCCTACGGGCGGAACAACCCCTTCCGGTATGTCGATCCGGATGGAAAGGACATCTTCGACATTGCTTTCGGGACCATCAATGCCTTTGGTAGCAACCTGGTACTGGGTGGTGGTCGGGCGGAACCATACAACCCCGACTTCCAACTAGGCCAGTCTCTGGGAGACGTGGCTTCAATAGGCGCCGGGCTCTACGAGACGATTGTCGGCGGGACAGTCGCAGGTGGAGGCGGGCTCCTCACGGCCTCTGTTGTCGGCTCCCCCGTCGGTGTGCCGGCGACGACGGTCGCTGTGGGAGTGGCGGCTCACGGCGTCGGCGTCTCGGCCTCGGGTTTGATCCATCTCAGCAAGAACTCGAAGGAGGGAGGAAAGCTCCGTACCAAGGATTACAACTCCCTCGATGGCGCCGAGGATCAGGCCGAGAGCCTCAGGGAGAATCAACGTCTCGACCGCAAGCAGGGACGAGACAGGATCGAGTCCACTGGAAAGAGCGATCAGGCTGCGAAGCACCAGCGGGACAGGATCAAGAGTTTGGAAGACCTTCCAAAGGACGAGTAAGGGCTCCTTCCCTTTAAGGTCGCTCGCTCAAACTAGGTGTGACCGCACTTGGAACCTGGCATGTCAACTGCGGAAGATCGCTCGGAGCAGCTAGCGGAAGCCGCCACAGCCCTTGAAGACGCGGGTCTCTTCAAGGAAGCGCTGCTCAGGTGGCGAGACGCAGTTTCGCGAGCCCCCAGCCCGTATCATCTCTTCCGGTTGAGCGGGGTCGCCATACGGCTCGGGAAGTGGGATGAGGCTGAGCGCTCTCTCTTGGGTGTGATCGACAGACTTCCCAATTGGGGGTTGGCGCACGTCGAGCTTGGTCGGGTCTATCGCAACACCGGCAATTTCGAGAAGGCGCGCGACTGCATGAAGCAAGGCGTGCAGGCTGGGCTGAGAGAACCATGGAGCTTGTCGCTTCTGGGCGATGTTCTCATACGGTTGGGGCAACCTGAAGAGGCACGAGCGGTGCTTCGGGAGGCGCTCGCAATTGACTCGAACTACGAGGAGGCCTACTTCCTGCTAGCCCGAGCAGGGGC
>Ga0315281_10010508_pt1 | contig 12755 bp, 12 predicted proteins | sample YL17G07_0_MG_FD_204540 | JGI IMG/M metagenome (GOLD analysis project Ga0315281, IMG submission 204540) | Sediment microbial communities from Yellowstone Lake, YNP, Wyoming, USA - YL17G07_0 | ecosystem: Environmental > Aquatic > Freshwater > Lake > Sediment | place: USA: Wyoming | collected... | reverse complement strand
GAATATGCAGGAACCGGAGCCGGCTGCAGGCGGCACTTTAAGGCAGGTGATCAAACTGATAAAAGTTCTGGACCAGGAAAACTGCAAAGCAATCACCAAAATTATTAAAGAAAATTTTCCCAAAGTTAAATCCGCGATCCAGGGTGAAACAATTCGCGTTACATCGAAAAATCTGGATGACCTGCAGGCGGTAATCGCCCATCTGCAAAAGGACGGCGTGGTAAAAATGCCGATTGAATTTACGAACTACAGAAGATAGTGGTTGTTTTGCTTACGCAAAACTTTATTTGCTTAGCAAACCCTTTGGGTTCGCCTCATGGAAAAAGATTCCAAGTTGCAGCTTAAAAGAGGTGATTTCATTGACCTTACAATCGAATCGCTGGCTTTTGGCGGAGAAGGCGTGGGTAAAATCAAGAACGGCGATTCGTCGTTTGCGGTTTTTGTGGAGGATGTGGTGCCGGGAGATATTGTAAAAGTACGAATCGGCGCAAGAAAAAGAAATTTCGCGCGCGGATATGTGGTTGATTTTGTGAAAAAAGCGCCCAGCCGAATTGTTCCGCGCTGCAAACATTTCGGCAGCTGCGGGGGCTGCACTCTGCAATTTTTAAGCTATGCCGACCAGCTGAAAATAAAGGAGCAGCACGTGCGCGATGCCATGAAAAGGCTTGGCGGTTTTGATGAAAGCGTGGTTCTTTCCATAATCGGCTGCGACAAACAGTGGTACTACCGCAACAAGATGGAATTCAGTTTCAGCCGCGCACTGCCCAGGGACAATGCCGGTGTACAGGCAAAAGACGCCCCGCTTAGCGGGGGGCAAGCGAGTGCGCCTACAGAAAAAGGAGAACTGTCATTGGGACTTCACGTGCGCCGCAGGCACCATGACCTGATTGAACTTACTGAATGTTTTTTGTTGAACGATTATGTGGGCGAACTGGTTAGCGGTGTGCGGGAATTTTTCCGGAAAATGGATGATGAAGGACGAATGGAAGGCGAAGGAAGGCCATTAACTTTAACAGTGCGGGAGGGCAAACACAGCGGAGAAATAATGATCAACCTGACATATGAAAACGGGGAGCCTGACTTTCTGGATGAATTCATGAAGGCGCTCCCCTTTCCAAAAATTACTTCAATCTATTTTACGCGCGTCAATAACACCAAGGGGTCGCCAAAATCGATTAACGAAAAATTGTTATGGGGTCGCCCGGTAATCCGGGAAGAGTTACGCCTGCCGCAGGATGGCAAAAGCCTGAAGTTTGAAATTTCGCCGCAGGCTTTTTTCCAGCCGAACACCGGTCAGGCTGAAATTTTGTACGGTGAAGCTTTAAAGGCAGCAGCGCTGACCGGAAGAGAAATTGTTTACGATCTCTTCTGCGGGACCGGAACAATCGGAAGTTTTTGTGCGCACGCGGCAAAGCATGTTTACGGAATTGAAATAAATGAGAGCGCGGTTGTAAACGCGCGGGCCAACGCAAAATTGAACGGGATAGAAAATATTGAATTTGTGTGCGGCGATGTTGGCAAACGCATTCCAGAACTTGCAGCAAAGCCCGATGTTATCATTTTGGACCCACCGCGCGGAGGGCTGGATGAAAAAGCGCTGCTCTTAACCGCGGAACTTAAAGCGGCCAGAATAGTTTATGTTTCATGCAACCCGGGAACGCTGGCCAGAGATTTGAAGATATTAACAAAAACCGGCTACAAACTCTTGCGAGTGCAGCCGGTTGATATGTTTCCACAGACCTACCACATTGAATGCGTGGCGGTGCTTGAAAGGGTGTAACTATTTTTTAGCGCCTGCATAAAGGTGGCGCAGAGTTGCAACGACAACATAGATGAACACGACCTGGCCGAATCCTGCGACAGCCTGGATGACCTTAACAAGTTCAGGAGGAAGTTGTGGTGGCGCAAAATATCCCCATACAAACATCACCAGGCTTAGAGCCAGTTGAATAATAAGCACCACTGCCAGTATTGAAAATAGAACGTTGATAAGTTTTTTACCGAACATAAATAATATGTTGTTAAGAAATATTTATTTTTCTTATATGGATTTTATGCCAACTTCTTAATGTAAGCAAGCGCCTGCTTTTTTATGGTGATTTTTCCGGAGAGCTGTTGGTCTTTTATTTCTTCCAAAATAACACCCACTTTTTTCCCCGGTTTGATTTTTAAGATCTTCATAACGTCTTCGCCGCTAACCAAAGGCTTGGGTTCGCTCGGCATTTTTTTCATTGATTGCCGGTAAAGCGCCAGGATTTTTTCGTAAAGGCTTAAATCGCTCGGCACCGTCCCCTGCGCGTCGGCCTTGAAGACCTGCATCAAATTCAGGAACCAGGGGTGCAGGAACCATTTTCTTTTTTTGCCTTCCGGCATTTCAGTAAGCGGCACCATCATCATGTGGTGCAAAACCAGCCATTCGATTTCTTCAATGAATTTGCGCGGGAAGCGCAGCCGGTTCAAAAGTTCATGTGCTATTTTTTCGGAAAAGTCCACGTGGTGGTCAAAGCGGATGCGTTCCTTGAGTTCAAAAGTCGCGGGTTTGCCGCTGTCGTGTAGAAGCACGGCCCAGCGCACCGCCAAAGAAGCGCTTGATGGAAGGCTTTTTAACGCCATCATGGTGTGGTTCCACACATCGCCTTCGCGGTGGTACTTATAAGGCTGGGCGACGCCTTTCAAAACCTGGATTTCCGGCATGACTATTTCCAGTACCCCGATGTCTTCCATGTCCTCAAAAGCGTTTACGGCATTTGGGCTCATCATCATTTTATTCAATTCCACTGCGACTCTTTCATTTGAAACTTTATCAATGACCAGGCGTGTGTGTTTGTGCAGCGCGGTGTAAGTTTTTGGTTCGTACTGGAAACCGAACTGGTTTTTAAATCGTATGGCGCGGAGGATACGCAAATGATCTTCCAGAATGCGTTCATGCGGATCGCCGATGAAGCGGATCAGCCTGGCTTCAAGGTCTTTCTGTCCGCCGACGTAATCCAGGATCTTGTCCTTAACCGGATCATAAAACATGCCGTTGATGGTGAAATCACGCCTGAACGCGTCTTCTTTGGCATTGGTGAAAGTAACGGCATCGGGGCGCCGACCGTCGCTGTACCCGGAATCAGAGCGGAATGTAGCAATTTCAAACTGGTGGCCGTCTTTAATGCCCATCAATACGCCGAACTGTTTGCCGATGGGGATAATTTTCTGGAGCTCTTTTTTTAGTGTTTTTTCGATTTCGTCCGGCTTGGCCGAGGTGACGATGTCGTAATCTTTGGGTTTGATGCCAAGCAGAATGTCGCGCACGCAGCCGCCGGCCCAGTAAGCAACAAAGCCGGCTTTGCGCAGCTTTTTGATGATTTCGATGGAGGCAGGCATCATGGCGCAATTGTAGCATATGCTATGGACATGGCCTGCCCGAAGCCATAAGATTGCCTCCAATTATCATTTTGCATGAATGAAATCCCGCACATTATAGTAATCAAAGTCGGCACAAACGTTGTAACTCGCGAGCCGGCTGAAGCAGGGGGATCCCGCAGCTTAAATCTGAATGTGCTGCAGGATTTGATCCGTGATATCGGCAAAATCAGAAAAGAGACACATGACCGCGTTATTCTTGTAAGCTCCGGAGCGGTTGCCTCCGGCGAAGAACGGATAAAAATGAATTCCGGTAATAAAATAGTGGACAAACAGGGGTATGCGGTTGTAGGCCAACCACGGTTGACTGCAACTTACGATATGCTTTTTGAACGTGTGGCTCCGGAGCTGGTGCCTGCACAGGGTCTGCTCACCAGCAATAACTTTAAGAATGAAGTTGAAAGAGAAAGAATGTTAAGGGTACTAAAAGAATTGCCTGAAAATGTAGTTCCTATCATTAACGAGAACGATTTTATTGCGACTCAGGAATTGACTTTCGGCGATAACGATCAGCTGGCGGCACTCGTGGCGGAACACACACACTCAAGGCTTCTGGTTCTGCTGACCGATGTCGATTGTGTATATGACAAACCCCCTGTTTATGAAGATGCGCGGATGATTAAAATAATTCCGGAAATGGTGCTGACCGATGAATGGATTAATAAAACCTGCGGTGACGTAAAAGGGGAAAAGAGCGCCGGTGGAATGGCGAGTAAATTACTCGCAGCAAGAATAGTGGCGGCCCACGGTATACCCACCGTGATTGCGAAAGGCACTGAAAGAGGAAATCTGTATCGCATTGCTGTGCAGCGTGATCAAATTGGCACGACCGTGAATCCGGAGTCACCGGCATGGCCATAGGAGTGGCTGTGCTTGCGTGCGTGGAACAGTGTAATTCGCATAATGACGCCAAACCTGAAGATATTGCGCAGCCATTGCAGAAAAAATGACCTGATCTCGGACTTGGGAATTTACCTGAAACTGCTACAATACCGCTGGTATTTTTGCGGGCTTTTATGAAAATTTTAGGAATTGAAACATCTTGCGATGAAACTGCGGCGGCGGTTGTTGAAAACGGCACGCGGGTTTTAAGCAATGTGATTGCGTCGCAGATTCCGCTGCACCAGCAGACAGGTGGGGTTGTGCCGGAAGTTGCGGCGCGCGAGCATGTGGTAAAAATAGTGCCGGTGGTTGAGGAAGCTTTGGCTGCGGCTGGGAAAACCCTGGGCATAGCGCATTTCAGCTTTGATGATATTGATGCGATTGCGGTAACGCAGGGGCCGGGGCTTTTAAGTTCTTTGGTGATTGGCGTCACTGCGGCTTCAACGCTTGCAGTCGCAACAGGCAAACCGCTAATTCCCGTAAACCATATTGCCGGACACATTTACGCCAACTGGCTGGATGAGCGCGCGGAAGACCCGGTGAAGTTTCCGCTGGTTGTAATGACTGTTTCGGGCGGACACAATGAACTTGTTTACATGAAGTCGCATGCCAGTTTCAAATTAATTGGTGAAACTTTGGATGACGCCGCGGGTGAAGCGTTTGATAAAGTGGCAAGGCTGCTGGGACTGGGCTATCCGGGTGGCCCGCAGGTCTCACGGGCGGCGCTGGCGGGGAACGCGCGGCGCTATAATTTGCCGCAGGCGTATTTGAGCGCGGAAAGTTATGATTTCAGTTTTTCGGGATTAAAGACGGCCGTATTGAACCTTTGCCAGCGCGAACACAAAGCGCAGGGCACGTTGAGCCAGGAATTTATTGCCGACTGCGCCGCAAGTTTTCAGGAAGCGGTATGCGGCGTCCTGAGTGACAAACTGCTGCGGGCATCGCAGGAGTACAAAGTGCGCGAAGTCCATCTTGCCGGTGGCGTTTCCGCCAACAAACGCCTGCGTGAAATCGTCACTCAAAAAATCGACCAAAAATATTTTTATAAAAATGCCGGTACGCGCTCACAGCCACTCAAAAAAATACCTCTTACTCATGTCCCACGCCTTCGTTATGCAGCAAATATAAGTTACTGCACCGATAATGCCGCCATGATCGCTTCAACCGCTTTCTTCCATTATAAAAAGGACGCTAAACTTTATCCGGCAAATTTCCTGACAAAATTAACCGGAAAAACTTCACTTGGCATCCTCGCCGACCCAAGCCTGCGGATGTACTAAAAAAAATTTCCCCGTGCTCTAAAATTTCCGGTTCAGTTGACGAATTACTACGACGGCTGCCACCATCTAAATTACGTGACCGCCTGCATCCGCACCTGCCAATATTTGATGTCGATTGTTTGCGCAATTATGTGATGTTCTTCGCATAGCGGAGCCATGTAGCGTGGGTCGTTTGTCCCTGCCAGCGCGTATCTTTGGGTGTGGTGCCTTTCTTTGGCCGGCTTGTTACAACTGGGAATGGAACATTTTGTGCCATGTTCTTTAATGAGAATATTGCGCACTTTTACCTGTATGTACCTTGATGGTTTTTTGCCCTGCCTTTTTCGCTTCTCTGATTTTTGCAAAACTTCTTCGGCAATTTCTTCTTTCTCCGCCTCGATTTCCGCAACGCGCGCTTGCAGCATTTGCAAAATCAGGTCATTTATATCAATTCCTTTTCTCTGAAGTTCCATTAATTTATCTTTAACTTCTTCCGAAAGTTGCAACTCCATTTTGTTCACGTGAACAAAATTTCCATCAATTAATGGCTTTTGCAGGCCATCCTGGTTTTTTGCAGCTGCTGGTGAATGCGCAGCCCGTTCATCACGCACAAGAGTCTCCAGCGCGCGGCAAGGAAGAAGCCTAACTTTGTCCGCCAAAATTTCCTGGTTTTCCGTTGTGGCAATTGATGCCACTTTTGCCAGTTTGTTGATGCTGACCTCGCCCGTTTCCAGAAGATTTTTTAATGCGGGCAAGTCTGAAAATTTTTCATCAAGGCTTAGCGCTCTTTTAACCTGTTCTTGGCTTAAGCCTGCCAGTTTTGCCGCATACTCGTCAATGGAAGCGAAGCCTATCTTGGCATATATTTTTTCTTTGAAGATTTGAGGAAGTTGCCCGATGCACTTTTGCCGGAATTCCAGATGCTTGCTTCCGCAATATTTAAAATTCAGGTGCAGTTTTTCCTGTGCCGGGGAGAGCTTTTGAATGTTACCCATATAAAAGAACTGGTTAAGGAAATAATTAACCAATGTGATAGCAGAAATCTAGCACCAGTAAGCTGTGAAAGCCACGAACACATGTTGAAATTTGAGGATAATTGTTTTGAAACAAACCACCGCTTTATGGCTTATGCAAGCCGTAATTGCGCGTTGCCAACCATGGACGATTGTTCTGAAATACCACGTGTTATTGGCTTCAGAAAGCGATTCTGTTTGCTATGATGAAGGATGGGACGTGCTTATCAACTTCAATCAACAATTTTTGGATCTTGAGAAGATAAATTAGATTGCTTTAGCTCTGTTCCTGGTTTGCCACTCATTCCTTTCATTTTATCGTCATTTTTTTCTGAATTTTTCATTTCTACGAGTTTTTGAGGATTGGAGTTTTTATTAATGTCTTCTGTTTTGTCTTTTGTGTGTCGTGTTCTTTTCTTTTTAAATTCAGTTTTTCCGACTAATTCTTCCGTAGTTTTTTCGCTCCATTTCTTTTTTAAACTTTCAAAAATATCTTTAATATCAAGTTGGATTTTAGTATTTTTTCTAATTTCACGACGAATGCTCATTAAGACAGGTTCACTAAGAAGTGTAGGGATTATAGATTCAACAGATAAAGCTTTTTGTTGATCGGAGTAGTTATTAATATCTCCACGCTTCAAACTTTCCTTGGAAAGAAGGTTAAGTGCCTCCCATACTTTTTCAGGATCAGATTCTATTTCATCAATAAAATGAATGGAAAATATTTCATTATGTGCAATTCCTTCATCTCCGTTAAAAGTTAAATGATATAATTTCCACTCAATACCATTAGTGAGTAAGATCCAATGAATTCCAGAGTTTGCAGCATAATTTTCAGCCTGTTCGATATCTCTATCATGTAACACTTTATGACTTGCAGCTTTGGCTTCAACAAGATATTTAATCTCTTCTCCCTGTTTTATAGCAAAATCGCAGTACCTGTCTTTAATTGAGACTTCTTTGCTAATTTCCCCTGCAAGGCTATTAAAACCAAATACCTCCTCAAAAAATTTAATAAGGTACATTACCGTATCTGATTCATTTGCATCACGATCTCTGGCTTCTTTAAAGACTTTAGAGAATTTCTTAAGTTTGTTTAATGTTGATTTATATAGTTTCATAAAAAGCTTTTTAAGCTGAAATATTATAAAATCTTGTTATTATATCATGCTTTAACATTTTTTGCAATCAACGGTCTCGTTCTGTCGTAACCTTACTTTAAGCCGAATCACGGCCGCTAAAGCCCCCGCTTTCACCCAACCCAACAATAATGTAATATTCGCACGTGGCAGTTTTGCTGCCGCAAATTGTATTTGCTTAGCACTCCGCCCCGGCGGGGCTCCTGCATGAAGAAAAAAATATTTATTTTTGCGGCGGCCGGAATGTATTATTAAGTAAAGTATGAAGAAAAAATTACTGATTTTTTTGGGGTTCCTGATACTTGGCATCGCGCTTTTTGTAAGCGTGATCATGAAAACGGGGCTGGATACAATCTGGCTTAACCTCCGCCAATTTTCATTCCTGAATTTTTTGTTTTTCCTGCTCCTGTCGACGCTGAATTTTGGCCTTTATACTTTGCGCTGGGATATAATTCTGCGGCACATACATGCCCCGGGGGAAGCAAAAGGCGATGACAATTCACATACGCCAGCTCATGCGAGCGCGCTGCATTCCAATTCCCATGTGGGCACCGCCTCCCCTCATGACAGCGCAGAAAAATCAGTCCACCAAAAAGTCCCATTCACCCGCCTGTTCCTGCACCGCATGTCCGGATTCGCGTTAAGTTATCTTACTCCCTCCGCGCAGACCGGGGGCGAACCGCTAAGAATTTTGATGCTGCAACACGAAGGCATCCCCAGTCATACCGCAGTAACATCTGTGATAATAGACAAAGCGCTGGAATTCGCGGCGCTTTTTGTTTTCATAGGGGTAGGCATCACCCTGGCTTTGATAGACGGATCGCTGCCCGCGAACACGCAGATAATTTTCGGGGTCATACTTGTTGTTCTGTTAAGCATAATCGCCTGGTTTTACTATTCATCGGTAAAAGACATCGGTTTTTTCAGTTCGATACTGCGCTTCACGCATCTAACAAGATTCAAGCGCTTCAAAAAAATGGAAGAAAAATTAATAGAAGTGGAAAAACAGATGGCCGCCTTTTACAAGAACCACCTTAAAGTTTTTTTGTTTTTGATTTTTATTTCACTGATAATCAGCGCCTTCCTGTTGCTGGAGCATTACCTGGTGGCGCGCTTCATGGGCGTAAGGTTAACCTTTTTCCAGACTTTCCTGGCCAGCACGATTCCATACCTTGCTTATATAGTGCCGATTCCGGGCGGGTTGGGTCTTCTGGAAAGCGGCCACGCCGCGATTTTTGCCCTGCTTGGCGTTAACATCAACGCTTTTGTGCTGGTCTTTATAATCCGCATGCGCGATATGGTGTTCGTGCTAGTAGGGCTTATCCATGCTTCAAAACAGGGCGTCGCCATGCTGAAAAAAGCTTTCAAAGAAAACGCCGGCTAGACTAAAACGGCTTGGCGAAGTCAAAAAAGAGTGATACAATTTCTTCCGCTCGCAAATCATCAAATAAATAATGAACGACCAAAGATTCCAGGACGACATGAGCGGCGAAGATGGCCCGCGCAATCAAAAGCCTCCTTTCCAGACGCCAAAAGGGGTACACGATATTCTACCAGGTGACCACGAATATTACACTTTCATCAAGAAAGTAGTGCGCCACCGTTTGCGCCAGGCCGGTTTCCGCCGCATTTCCACGCCAATTTTTGAATTTACGGAAGTTTTTTCCCGCAGCATCGGCGATACCAGCGATATCGTGAGCAAAGAAATGTACACTTTTCAGGACAGAAAAGGCCGCAGCCTGACCCTGAAACCGGAAGGAACTGCCGGAGTTGTGCGCTCATACATCCAAAATGGCATGCAGGAACTTCCCCAGCCGGTGGAACTTTATTATATCGAACCGCACTTCCGCTACGACCGTCCCCAAAAAGGCCGCTATCGCCAGTTTTTCCAGTTCGGCTTTGAAATTATCGGTGAAAGTGACCCTGCGCTTGACGCACAGGCAATTTATTTAGCCCACAAAATCCTGGACGACCTTGGAATAGCCCAGCTTTTTACATTACAACTTAACAGTATCGGCTGCCAAACATGCAGACCGCAATACATGAATATTTTGAAAGATTTCTACTTCGGCAAAGAAAGATCACTTTGCGCGGACTGCAAACACAGAATGGAAAAAAATCCTTTAAGGCTTCTGGACTGCAAGGAAGAAGACTGCCAGATTCTGGCCCAGATAGCCCCAAAACTTGCCGACTATCTTTGCGCGGAATGTAAACAGTTCAATGAAGAAGTAAAAGAGTTCCTGGGTGAATTGAAACTGAAATACGTTGAGAATTCCAGCCTTGTGCGCGGACTGGATTATTACACCAGGACCGTTTTTGAATTCTGGGACAAAACCGACGGCGCCCAAAACGCTATAGGCGGCGGCGGCCGCTATGACGGCCTGATTGAACTGATGGGCGGGCAACCTACCCCGGCCTGCGGGTTTGCGGCTGGCATGGAAAGAATCATTGCCAACATGAAGCGCGAGAAAATCCGAGTTCCCAGAAAGGACGACCTGCATGTTTTCGTGGCACAGCTGGGCCAGGTAGCCAAAAAGAAATGTCTTCCTTTGATCGTTGACCTGCGTGAAGCCGGAATAAAAACCATGGGCGCTTTGGGCAAAGGATCCATCAAAACACAGATGCGGCTTGCCGATAAATTCAAGGTTCCATATACGATCATAATCGGCATAACTGAAGTCCGCGAAGGCACCGCAATTATCCGCGACATGAAAGTAGGCACGCAGAAGACAGTGCCATTTGATGAAACGGTTACTGAAGTAATCAAACTCATCGGCGAGAAAAACCTGGATCTTTATACCCCCGGTGAAGTTTTATATTAATTGCGAATGAGCAGCAGCAAGCACGGCTTTAGTCATCAAAAAATACTGCAGCCTTTTAACCTGCTGGTTGTTTTGCTGGTACTTGCGGCTATGGTGATCCTTTTCTGGCCGAAAGCCGCGGTTTCACAAAGCAGCCTTGGCCAATGCTTAACTTCAAAAGGTGTGACCATGTACGGGTCTGACTTATGCCCGAACTGCCAGAACCAGAAAAAAATCCTGGGCGGCGATTTCAAGAATGTTACATACATTAATTGCGACTTTGAAAAAGACCTGTGCGAAAAAAGGGGCATAACGGTTTACCCCGTCTGGTCGATGGATAATGCGATAATGCTGGGGACGCAATCAAAAGAAGATCTGGCGACATTTGCGGGATGTGAAATATTTGACTAAAATAAATAGGCGATGAACCTGTTTTTGAAAAAAAGTTTATATCTGATGTTTGGCGTTTTTGGCGTGCTTGCAATTGCGCCGGTTGTTTTTGCGGCCACGTTTCCGGATGTTCCTGAAAATACCGTCAATTATAACGCCATTGAATACCTAAAAGGTAAGGGCGTTGTTTCGGGCTACCCCGATGGAACTTTCCAGCCCGAAACAACAATCAACCGTGCTGAAGCCTTAAAAATAGTCACACTTGCGATTGGCACCGCCCTTGATTCGCAGACACCTTTGCCTTTTCCCGATGTAAGCGACGGCCAGTGGTTTTACCAGTACGTGCGCAAGGCCTTTGACTTAAAGATCGTTGAAGGATACCCAGACGGAACTTTTAAACCTGGAAATAACATTAATGTGGCTGAAAGTTTAAAAATGATTTTGCTGGCATTCAGTAACGATCAAATTGCAGCCCCAAGTAGCGACCCCTACCCGGATGTACCCAAAGATGCCTGGTATGCCAAATATGCTCTTGTTTGCAAAACCGGGCAGTTAATCTGGCCGCAGGATGACGGCAAACTGCACGCTGAACGTGAAATTTCCCGCGGGGAATTTGCGCAGATCGTTTATCGCTTCATGTATATTAAAGAGAACAATCTGGAAAAGTTCCCGTTAAGCACCGACTGGCCTACCTATAACCATCCTTCGGAACATTATTCGGTAAAATATCCATTCGGCTGGCAGAGAGTTGAAGCCGGAAAAACTACTATTTTTTATAAGCTGGATCAGGAAAACAACCAGCCTGGCTTTGAAAGGCCGTACCAGAACGGCGCTAAAGTGGTTGTAACCGTTGATCCCAACGAAGACAGAATGACCTTTGACGATTATGTAGCCAAACTGGCTTACTACGTAACCGGAGTCGCACAAAAACTGACTCTTAATAATTATCCGTTTGCAACTATCGCCATCACCGACAAGGAACTGGTTGATTATTATTTTGAACTCCCCAACAATTCTTTCCTGGCGATTTATACGGAAACCGGCATCGGTTTAAACAAACAACAGCTATTGGAAGAAACCAGAAACATGGTTGGCAGCATACGTTATGCGGAAGGAACCACCGGCATTACCGACCGTGAAGCCTTCCTTGCCCCGGTAAGGGAAAAGCTGCTGGTAAGCGGGGCCGGCCAGGACGCGCTGGGATATTTTACGGAACTTATTTTGTTTGACACTGATACAATAGGCATTGGCACAGGCCCCGTTGATTATTATTACAGCGCCGAATGGGAAGTAAGTTTGAAACATGAACGCGATTCCAACACTCTTCTTGCCATTAGTGATGGTAAAACGAGCGCATTTTAAGGCAAGATAAATTGCTTCCCATAGAATCAATTTATAAATAAAATGTATTGCAGCAACAAATATTTATCTCCTAACCATAAACACACATGAAAAAAGGTATTGCGATTGGAATGCTGGTTGCATCAATGTTCGCGCTAATGGGCTGCCAGCAAAAGCCTGTGGAAACTACGACACCGGGTACACAGCAGCAAACTTCTACTGCGACAATTAAAATAACTGACGGGCAGGAAACAACAACCTCTACAGGTACTCTTGAAATCAAACCGGCAACTAAAGAAACAGGAACAGGCGCCAAACTGATGGAAGGTTCCACTCTGCAAGTTAAGCCTAACTATTAATTTAAATGAAGCAATTGTATTCGCAGGCTTCGCCTACTCATGGTAGAACTAGCAAAGCCTGCGGCTTCGCCTGGCAGAAAATTCCAGCAATCGGGTTTTTGCTTCTTGCGGCGATGATGATCGCCGGCTGCCAATCCGAGCAGGGCACAACAAGCGGGACCTC
>Ga0315281_10010507_pt1 | contig 12757 bp, 12 predicted proteins | sample YL17G07_0_MG_FD_204540 | JGI IMG/M metagenome (GOLD analysis project Ga0315281, IMG submission 204540) | Sediment microbial communities from Yellowstone Lake, YNP, Wyoming, USA - YL17G07_0 | ecosystem: Environmental > Aquatic > Freshwater > Lake > Sediment | place: USA: Wyoming | collected... | reverse complement strand
CTAACAACATGGTTCTTAGAGTTCCACCGATTAGTTTAGGCTATTTAGCCGCATTAACCCCCCCTGGTTGGAATACAAAGATAATTGATGAGAATATTGAGCCTGTGACTTTTGAAGATGCAGACTTAGTAGGCATAACTGCTATGACCAGCAATGCCCCAAGAGCGTATGAAATATCCCACCAGTATAGACAAAAAGGTATCAAGACAGTGATAGGCGGAGTGCATGCCTCTATGTTGCCTGATGAAGCTATACGATTTGTCGATTCTGTTGTGTTAGGCGAGGCAGAGTCTGTTTGGCAAAATTTGCTCCATGATTTCGAGAGAAATGAATTGAAGGAATTCTATAGAGGTGAACGTATTTCTTTAGAAAATCTTATTCGAGTTAGGAGGGACCTATACGACTCCAAGAAATATAAAGTCAAGGCCGCTGTGGAAACAGCGAGAGGTTGTCCTATGGATTGCGAATTCTGTTCGGTGACAACACTCTACGGTCGCGTATATAGACATAGACCTGTAAAGGAGGTACTAGATGAACTAGAAGCCGTAGATAGCAAAAACGTTCTATTTATGGATGACAATATTCTAGGTTCTGATGAGAAAGCAGAACAAAGGGCGATACAGTTGTTTAGAGGCATGATAGAAAGAGGACTAAATAGGCGATGGGCTTGTCAGGTAGGAATTGATTTTGTAAATAACTCAGAGGTATTGAAATGTGCCAAAAAAGCAGGTTGTTTAGCAGTATTTATCGGTTTGGAATCGCTAAATGAAGAAGTGCTTAAAGATATGCATAAAGTCAGGAATTTGAGCGTAGGAGTCAGAAACTATAGAGAGGTCATCAAGAAGATACATGAACATGGAATCGGGATATCCGGGGCATTTGTTTTCGGCAATGATAGAGATAAGAAAGACGTATTTCAGAGAACAACAGAATTCATCATGGATTCAAAGATAGATGGAGCGCAATTATCAATTCTAACCCCTCTCCCAGGTACACGATTGTATACTAGATTAAAACAGGAGGGAAGGTTATTATATACTAATTATCCTAACGACTGGAAGCATTATGGCTTTACCCAAGCTGTATTTAAGCCCAAGCACATGACTCCTTGTGAATTAGAAGATGGCGTTACCCAGATCTACAAACATACTACTTCAAGAGTGACCTCAATAAAAAGAGCCCTCAATTCGATTCTGTTCGCAAGAAGCCTATATGGAGGTGTTGTCGCTTACGCATACAATCGTGGGTACAGGTCATTTTGGATGAAGAACTACGATAATATCAGAAATGGGTTACCTTCCACGTCCAAGTACTTTTATTTGCCGTACGCCATCATAGTGGGAGCGTTTTGTATACAGGCTTTTTGCTAACCTTTTTGCTAGCGAACTTTTCGTCACCATAATAAACAAGGCGGTACTAGTAAGTACCACCTGAAGCTAATTATCGTATAATAAGGTATCACGGATTACTGGTTATTACTCTCAGTGACTAACCTCTTGTATCTTCTGATCAGGGTGTCGGCAGGTATCATGGCCACGTGCCCCATCGACGAGGTAGTGGCAAAGCCGAAGGGCAGGATCGTGGTGAGATAGGACAGACAATATCTCACCAACAGATTTTCAGTAATAGCTGCACGCACATCCGTGCAGAAAGCTGCTTACATTTAGTCGTTTCCCTATCACTTGCTTAGCATTCCCATTTGTATCTTATACCGACCCCAGCAGCTAAGTGATAACGACTGCCTTGCATGACTATGAATAACTACGTCTCCAAAAACCATTAAGTACAAGATTCTTCATCTTTGCTGTTTCTATTTGAACAGCCTAATAGTAGGGCAACCCGGACAAAAGAGAGCCCTACTTCAATAACGAATATTGAGATGCACTGGCAACCGGGGTAGAATCGAGTATGCGCAGTCAGCACATCTCACATGATGGAAATTCACCGATTCTAGAATTGCCTGGGTAACTAATACTAGATTAATATTTAGGTGAGAAAGAAGGCTGCATGTTTATTCTAGAGGAAATAAGTTCGGATGCTCGCAACATCTTTCTTTCGAGGAGGAACCGATGCAACCACATATCTTAGAGAAAGCCCTTCATGCGTGGCCGCAGTGGGGAGAGCTCATTCGCGAAGCTCGAATCAAAATGAACTTCAAGCCAGCCCTTTTGCAGATTGATGGTGAAGCTCAGAAGTGGGGAAAAGAGGTCGGCTGGGAGAAAGCAATAAGATTGGGATTAGAAGCTTTGAGGCAGATGGGCCTTCCGTGGTACTTTGGATTTTACTGGCTGGCATGTTTTTGTGCCGATTATGAACGAGGAGATTCGATTGACTTTTCACGAATAACTTTGCCTCCTCAAAATGCCTCCGAAGTCTGGACACACCTGTTGCGTAAGGAATTGCTCAAGGACAGAGAAACAGTCCTGCTTTATTACAAGAAGGGTCCAGGAAATAAACTTTACCCGCCTTATCCCTTCATCCTTGAAACAGGCTTCCCGTTCGGCATTCAACAGGGCGAGAAACCGCCTCAGGTCATGACCTACGGTATCATCGAATTTGAGAAAAATGGCGAAAAGCATAAGGTGGATGGCCTTTTTGAATTGGACAAGAACGGAAATCTGATTCCCAACCAACGCACGATCGCGTCTATCATTGCGCCTCCTGGGACACATGTGCAAGTTTTCCTTGGGGGGGCAAGGATACCTCCGGAATTGAAGGTCGAGTTTCCCATGTTTCTGGCTACTGAGGATGTGGTCGACATGGCCTTCAAACAAATTCAAGTCTACAGGAAGGGCGTCAGACACTATATGTCACATCCGCTGCTCAAATATATTGGACCAGCTAAGGTCAGCCTGGATGAGGGTGTAGCCAAGGTAAGGAGGGAGGCCAAAGAGGACATTGCCCGATACCAGAAAGGACAGCTAACTTTCACTGATCTCATTCTTAGGGAATGGGAAAGGGAACTTAAGCGAGGGGGAACGATAGCCGTTAAACTCAAAAATAAGCAAGTAAGTGAATCAAGAGCTGCAACAGTCATCTATCACCGGCTGAGAAGACGTCTACAGCGTAGTCGGTTAATACCCCCCAGGCCTCAAAAAGGTTGGCGTTCCAAATTAAAATTGTGACGGTATTGCACCACTGATATGGTCACATGATTTAATGCCCTCGGGAATATTCCTGGGGGCTTCTCTTATGGCCAAAACGTCTCCGAAAAAAATCAGGGTAAGGGAAAAGTACAGATTAGGCATAAGTGCCATACGATACGTATCCGTACCCGATGCCGAAGCGAGGCTGTTGCGTGCAGTTGATGTCTTGTTGAGACTTGCGACACAGAGCAATTCCCCGCCCGATGAGACCGATAACACTCCCAAGGGTTCTCATCCGGATAAAATAAAGGAGACTGGGAGGTAAAGCCGGATGGTGTTTAGACCCAGCAGTGAAGACTATCTCCGGTCTTTTGGAATCGTCTGGTTCGTCACACACTTTCTCAAAAGCACAAGACTTGAAGGCTCAAAGCCAATAGAATTCGATAGTGTATCTAATACCACACTCCAGAGCCAGCGAGAGCGCCGCGGCTACTTGAGCTAAGAGATAACAGGGTATGAGTAAAGCTTACCTGGAGAAAACAGAAATCGAAAAACTTCAGAAAGCGGCCACTAACCTCAGGGACCGTTTGCTTATCAGGTTATTATCTCATCTGGGATGCCGGATTTCGGAGGCTCTAAACATTGTCGAAGATGATATTGACTTCGTTAGTGGCACTGTGACTATCCAGCATCTAAAGATGCGACTCAAGCTTTCTTGCCCTCATTGTCAAGCCAGACTGGGTAAAAGTCACACCTTTTGTCCCGGGTGTGGACTAAAGGTAGAGGATGTTATCGCCAAGGAGCAGGAGCACCGCAAAGTGCGAACATTACCCTTGGACAAGGGAACTTTGAAGATGCTGAAGGATTACATCAAGCGAGGACGACCAGTAAAACGCGGAGACAAGAAGATTATCTTTGAGATTAACCGGCATCGTGCCTGGCAGATACTGAGGGAATGCGCCGCAAAAGCCGGCTTACCTAAACTGGTCAATCCTGAAACGGGCAAGAGTCACGGGGTCAGCCCACACCGGTTGAGAGATGCGTTCGCTGTCCATGCTATGAAAGTCGATGACAGCGGGGACGGGCTTAGATTATTGCAGGAACACCTTGGTCATGTCAGCTTCAATACTACTGCTAAATACCGAAAAGTCGCTGGTGAAGAGCTAAAACTCTGGTACCGGAAGCTTTGGGAGGAGAAAGGTAGTGACTGAACTGCTGAGACCCACCCTGGGTGGCTTTCTCCGGCCCCTCGGCGATGATTGGTTTATCACGGAGCTTCTTTTTTAGGGCAATGGACTTGAAGGATCAACTAAGATTAACCCTGGACGTGGTGCGACGCAGGCAGACATCAATTATGAGTACAAGGAAGCTCTCGCCCAGGCCACAGCGCTACGACTGATTGCCAAATTGAAGCTAAATGGCAGAGTTCGACGTTCATATACCCGAACCAACTAAAAAGATGACGCAATGAGGACATGAAATGAAGTCACCTTCATCTGTTCAAATCTCCAGCTACAATATTCAAAGAATCCGTCAAATGAAGGTTCATTTGTTCATCAAAACGTTCAAAATTTTCTTGATTTCGACGTGAATCAGAAATCAGAGAATAGATACGTGCCATCCAGGCTTTGGAGTCCGGTCTTTGCCGGTGTTTCCCAGCTTTTCGGCGGCTCTGAACAGGGGCTTTAACTTTAAGGGGAGGTGAAGCATGTCCCAGGTAATATCTCCAGGTAAAAGGCGTCAGGCCTTAGATCTCTACATGCAGGGCTTCTCTTACGACCAGATTGCCACAGAAACGGAGCTATCAACAGGAAGTGTAGCCAACATCGTTAGGGAGGCGAAAGAGGGGAAATTTGCAGAACTGAATGATGTTCGTGAACAAATAGATGGTCTCCGTGAACTCTCTGTTGAACTGAGAAAAAACAATCTGAAGGTTTCTCAGGCCCTTCTCGGCTTGTCTTTCTATGAAAGGATTAGCAAATTGGGCATAGGGCCGGAAGCGTTGGACAGCTGGATAAAGATGTGCCACCAGATTTCGTCTCCGGACTACCCGATAGAAGAGTTCGTGGCAGCGGCGCTACGGCTCAAGGAACTGGAGCGCCAGAAGGGCATGACCTATGAGGCGCTGGTTGAGGATTATGAGGCGAAGACGAAGGCTTTGAGCGCGGCCGAATCAAGGACCAGCGAGCTGGAAATAAGCCGTGAAACCCTTAGCAAGGAAGTTCACAACCTCGGCGAGGAAAAACGCTCCCTGGAGACAGCGGTTAGAGAACTTGACACCGAGAAGAAGTCTCTTTCTCAGAGGGTGAAGAGGTGGAAACAGGAAGAGGAGGAGCTGAAAAATACGGAATCTGAACTTCAGGAGAGGCGCAAAGCGCTTCAACTAGAGTCTCAGCGGCTGCAAAAGAGAGCTGCAGCCCTGAGGGAAGAAATAGGTGAAAGGGAGGGCACATTAAACAGCCTTCGATCATTGGGGTTCCGTGAAGCAGAACTACTGAGACTGAAGGATAAGCTGGAGGAGTTGGCTGCGAATAAGGATATCAAACCGGTGGAACTCAGGGAAAGCCTGTTCCTCGATCTGGAGAGCTACGCTGATGTTTTAAGCTTCAGGAATGAAAGAAGGGAGTTGAGCCAGGCGGTGAAGGGGCTGAGGGAGCAGAAGCAAGCGCTGGAGGCAGAAAACAAGAATTTGCAGGAGGCAATAAGACAGTCGCGAAAAGCATTCAGTGAAGCTATCCAGCACTTCGAGAGCCGGGGGAAAGAAATAAGGTTAAGTATGGATAACCTGTTTGGCCAAGCCGGGGGCACGCTTGACAAGTCCGTATCACAGGCTGCATCGAGACTCAATGAATTTCAGGCGAACATCGAATCTGCGGGGCAGGACGTAAGGAGCATAGTGCGGGGAGCAGCAGGTGAGGCAATTGAATATGGGAAGGCGATGGGAAGGATGGAAAAGGTTGTGGGTGAAAGGGAGGAGTTGGCAAAGCTGTTCGGGATATTAGGAGACGTTTCTTCCATCCCTAAAGATGTCGCTGTTAAAACGCCACTGGTAGTTCTGGGCAGATTTCGCGAGTGGGTTGAAAAGACTCACGGCCTGAAGGACGAGAGCAAAGTGCTCCCAGCAGTCGATGAAATGGTGACCTTGCTCAGGCAGGAGGCAGCATGAAGCCGGATGAATTCAAATCCAGGGCAAATGCAGTGGCCGACAAAATGAAGGAGGGATTTGAGAATTTCGATGCGGCGTTGCGAGAGGAGAGGAGGAGATACTGGCTCCTACTTATGGACGGGTGCGAGAAAACAGTAGAACACCGGCAGGAAACGCACAGAAGACAGGAGTTGAATCCATATCGGGCCGCAATGGGCCTTGGGATCACGGTATTGGGGGAGATCGTAAAGCTGGCAGCGAAAAGCGATACGGCCGGTTATCCGTTCACCAAATTCAGCGACAACATTTCCAGAGGCAAAGAACTGGTAATCGCGGTAAGTCGTGACGAGGGAATCTTTATGTTTGGAGACTTCGAAATGCTGGAGCTTCCCAGAGGAGAATGGCGAAAGCAGGACGAAAAGGGGAGGCTCCTACTCACCCCTGCTGAGTTCCAACTCAGAATCCAGGACTTAAAAAGCAACCTCGCAAGCATGGAGGAGCCATTCCCTTTACCTATCGAGATCAAGCAGGCTGCAACTGCGCTGTCGGATCCCCCTAGGAGCCAAATCTGATCTGGGCTGCACATCAAGAGGGGCTGTTGGGGGATAACAAGTAGGACTATTCTTAGATGTCATGCTATGGCGAGGTGCCTTGCGTGTGCGCCTCTATTTGGTTGGTAGTTCTTTCGGACTATTAGCTTCGCCGAGCAACCACGACGCAGATACCTTCAAGGCCTTGGCCAGCGCAACGACCTCGAGATCAAGCACAGGACGATACCCCTGCTCAATCTTAGACACAGCAGACTGGTCAATTTTCAATCCCATTAGCTGCAGGCGGGCCGCCAGGTCCACCTGCGACACACGCGGCGTAGCTAGCTTCCTTGCCTGACGTACCCTGGCACCCACCACGTTTCGCTCCATAGCAAGCCAGATTATAGGTAATATGATTCATTAGAATATTCCCACTCAGCATATTTTGTGCTAAAATAACGCTGCATGTAGGAATAGAGTGTCCCATAACCATCATGGATGCAAGAAGCGATGTGGTTGGTAGCATGTGCCAGGACCAAGACAATGCCCGTACTCTGGGAGAGTGGGTAAGAAACCTTCGTCAGGCGGCCGGGGCTGAGAAAGCCGTTGTTTCAGAGATTGCAAGCCAGGTGCAGGTGGGCTTGACCCCTGATGTTCGGCTGCTTGAGGCTACCCATCGAGGGCTAATAAGAGGCACGGTGGCTGATTGGGCTACCCTGTACGTGCTAACTCATACGCCAGGGGATAATCCGGTTCGGTACGTCACCAAAGGCGTCTCCTTTGTTACTGATAATGTCCAAGCCCTGATCACGGACGCCACTAGCCTCCTTCACGAGACAATACAAGAATATTTGCGAAGCATTCCATCGTGTTACGGAAGCAGGGACACCGACGTCATATGCCTCCGGTACGGCTTCAGGGACAATCCTAAGACGAGACGGGAGGTAGCCCAGGAACTCCACCTAAGTTACCAGGCCATTCACCAAAGAGAAGTCAAAGCTGTTGGCAGGTTTCGTGGAAGCAAATATGGGGAGTTGGTGGCGGCGCTGAGGATTTGGCACGACCGGCTGTTTGAAAAAGCGTATCGTTTCTTGAAGGACTCCGATGCGGCACCGACCCTCAAGCTGCTCCACTCGGCGTGGCAGAGGGCGGAGTGTGCGCTTTCACAGAGCTCGCAAGAGCTTGCCGACCTTCAAATGACACTGAATTCGCTCGAAACTGACTTCAGATACCTGCTTCCCAGCCTGGATATTCCCATCGAGGAGCTTGGGCTTTCGCTTCGGGTTTTAACTACCTTGCGGCGAGGGAACATCAAAACGATTGGTGACCTCATCTTCCGGCGAAGGAAGCTTGGCGCCGTGCACAGGCTGGGAACAGCTGGGCTCGCTGAGATAGACACCAAGTTCGGCGAGTTCTGGGCACAGCAAAGCCGGTCCGGAGGCTTGGGGCTCGACAACACAGAGGCCCAGTCATCCTCCCAACAACCGAATATGGCAGAACGACTAGCGTTTTCGTAACCTTCTCTGGCTCGCCCTTGCTCCAGTTGAACGAAACAAGCTTTTGTGGTCGCGACAGGTGGTGATCCAAAATCAGCAACAACCTAATCAAAAGTCAGTGTGCTTTAGCGGCAATGTGACAGCATATTATTGAAGCTGGATTTGTAGAAACCACCCCCAATCTATCTGCCGAATCAGGGGATCACCTTTCGTCTCACTTGCTGGCTGATTTACTTGCCCGCATTGTATCATGCTTGTCTGTGGGACAAATATGAGTGAAATAACAACCGCAATGAGGGTGGGGCATCTAACACCCACGCTGATTATAGCTGTAAGTAATACTGTACAAAGACACCATTTGGGTCAGTCTCTGGTGATTTCGCTGTCGACCCCTTTTATGTTTTTGGTCATTTTAAAGAATTCGAAATCCTTGATGCCAGTTTCGACAACAGGTGATTTGCTTTCAATGCGATATCCAAGCCTCTCATATAACTTTATAGCCTTTTTGTTGTCAGTTTCGACATCAAGAACCATTCTTCTGCTGCCTACTTTTTTTGCTTCCTCTTCGATTCGTTCGAAAAGCTTTGTTCCACATCCTATACACCTGAACTTAGGGAATATCCCGATATTGCTAATGTAGTAGTCGCCTTTCCCAATTTGACCTGTATATTCCTTGGTTCTAGGATCAGGTAGTTCGGTGAAAGAACTACCTTCCGAGTATTTAGCTAACAGTTTGATGGTACGTGGTTCTTCTTCTTTCTTCTGCTCTCTGCTAGATGCTATTGCCATACCTGCTATCTCACCATCCACTTTGACAGAATATGAATGTTCAAAACTGAACCAGTTCTGTTTCTCGTTGAATAGATTCCGTAATACATCTTGAACATTAGAACCAAACAGGTAAGGAAAAAACTCTGGAGCGCTAAACAAGATGAGCTGAGGAAAATACAGAGAATCTTCAAGTTTCCCTTTTCTGATAACGATCCTTTCTTTATAAATCATAAATCCCCCGAACTAGTTGTTTGGTCATTAAATCACCATCGCCACTGTGTTCATGTCGCCACCTCTTAATCATTAGCACTGTCATACTAGATACTGACAGAAGATCGTTTCTTACCTGTGACATTGCTATTGTGGGCAACTTATGGTACGCACAGGCGAATCCCTACCCATGTATGCTCGGATCACAGCGGTGTCACGAACATGTCCAGGGCGGTGACTTATAGAAGCGGATTCTAGCCTCCACCAATGGCAAATAAGATGAGCAGCTCGTCCTCATCTTTTAAAGGCTTATTCAGTTCGTCAGCATAAATCTTCTGCCCATTGACAAATAGTTGAACCTGAGGCCGCAAGCTGCCCTGCTTATCAAACAGCCACTGCCTGATTTTCGGGAATCGTGACTGCAGAGCTTGAAGACATTCCATATGATAACATCCACAGCGAGCAGTTGAAACGAAGGGGCTGAAAGTTTTCAGCCCCTACAACTATCCGATTGTCTAACGGTCAAGCTAGTCGCACTTGGGTTGCGATTCTCTGATCTCTTTGAAGTACTGGTCCTCGGTCTTGCCCGTTATCTCCTTGAAGTACTTGTCCGGCTTAATGCTCACGATGGTCTCGGCAAGCTCCTTTTTTCCTTCGAAGTTAGCCCGCCTCTGAATCATCATCTTCTGCGCCTGAGGAGAGCCAGCGCCGTGCAGCGCCTCGGGAAGGCCGGCCCCTACTGCCATATTCTCTATGAGCCTGAGCATCTTCATCCTGTGCTCGGTGGGCGTGCCCGCCTTGCCTACCAGGTACTTGTCTATGTACTTGCCGATCTCGGGATTTCTAAAGTCTTTCTCCGATGGCAGGGTTATGATCAAGCCACCGGCAATGTCCTGCGCCAGGCGCATCCACTCATAGGTGAACTTTGTTATGTTAAGTTTAACCACGTTGGCCAGAAGCGGATTGATGGTATAGGCCCCTGAATTCGTCTTGCTGCCCTGATATGAGCACGCCAGAGAGCATGACCAGCAGGTCTCCGCCATGCTAGTCATCTCAGTCAGCAGGTCCCTGATATAAGGAGACTTCTCTACCCCATTGTTCTCAGCCATCCAGTAAGCAGCGCCCGTTACCACATCGGCGAGACCGACCTTGCAACCTCCGTAATTGCTGCGGTGGAAGCCTGCGAAGGTCTCCACAAGCTGGCCGGTGAAATCGTATTCGCCACACATGAAGACCCTGTCCCAGGGCACAAAGACGTTATCGAAGATTATCAGGGCCTCACCGCCGACAATACCGTACTTGGCATTGCCGGGGTCGATCTCCCCATCGAGCCTCCTAGTATCGTTAGTCTGACGACCAAAGATCAGCGTGATGCCCTTGGCGTCAACCGGCACCGCGAAGCAGACGGCGTAATCCTTATCCTCAACTCCCATAGCCCTGGTGGGCATGGCCAGTATCTCGTGGGCATTAACCGCTCCAGTGATGTGAGCCTTAGCACCCCGGACTACTATGCCGTCATCTCTTTTCTCGACGACATGCATATACAAATCCGGGTCTTGCTGCTGGTGCGGCCTCAAGCTCCTATCGCCCTTGGGGTCAGACATAGCTCCAGCAAGCATCAAATCGTTATCCTGGACATATTTAAGGTATTTCTTGAACCGTTCGTGGTACTTTGTTCCGTATTTCTTATCTATATCATAGGTCGTTATATAGGCAGCATTGAGGCCATCGAGTCCCACGCACCTCTGGAAACAGGTGGCAGTCTTCTGCCCCAACAGCCGCATCATCTTCACCTTGTTGACCAGGTCATCTATGCTGTGGTGGATATTGGTGAACCTGTTGATCTTCTCTCCGGTCAGATTGGAGGTAGCAGTCATCTCCTTCTCAAACTCAGGGTGTTTAGCCAGTTCGTAGGTCATAGCCGCTGCGATTATGTGAGGTTGGAACAGCGGGTAATCGACTACATTCTTCACCCTTTCCCCGAAGACATATACTCGGGGCTTCAGCTTCCTTAGACTCTCGATATACTCTTTACCTGATTTGATCGCCATGTTACTCCCTTCCTTTCCTGCTTCCCCAACAGACACTTCTAGGGCTACTTATTTTCAGTGTAATCGTAAAAGCCCTTGCCGGTCTTCCTGCCCAGATGCCCGGCTCGAACCATCTGCCTCAAAAGCAGCGGCGGCTGATATTTAGGGTCGCCATATTCCTTATATGGGTTATCCATACTCAGACCTCCACAAATTCTTGCTCATTGGAAAATCTACGCAATAACGAGGATAATCTTACCTTTACACCCATTTCCCATCCTAGAATAGACTAGGTATATGACATACACCCCTCGAAATTGGGGTCCTGCCCGAGCTTAGCCTCATCGAATTTCATGCTAAGCCCATCATATACCAAAAGCCTGTCAGCAAGTAAACTCCTCTATGCCTAGTTCTCTGAGACGGTTCCGATCCGGTTTGCCTGTCTCCAAGTCCCATTTCATTTCCTTCATCCAATCGTAGCCTGCTGTTTTGTAATCTACTTGTATGCCAGCTAGTGGCCCGGTTTTAGCATAAGGATTGACACGGACAATATCTGGCACCTGGCGCAGATGGGGAGGTTGGCCCTCGCGTAGATTGAAGATGTACCTTAAATTTGCGATTCTCTCGCCCGTCTTTTCTAGTTCCTCGATTGAGCAGTTCCAACCAGTAGCAGTATTAAGGAAATCTATCATATCATTTATGGTTGTCACATCCATGGTGAAAAGACACAAGCCAGCGCAATTCACTATATGTACTAGGTTACTACCGATTTTATGAATTAACCCTCTACCGCTCCACAACTTGGGATCATACTGTGGTACCTCAAACCCGGATGGCATCTGGTCCTCATGCCCTTGCGTATGCCTAGCTGGTGTGGGGTCGAGCCAGTATGTTGCAGCGAAACCGCGCACAACCTTTGGATCATGCATTGGCACTTCCTGTCCCTGTATATGGACAGCGAATTTCTCAGCTCCTCGGCCTATTCGATCTGACGCTAGCTTCACACCATCGGCAAGGACATCGCCAAAACCCTCGCGTTTGCCCATCTTTTCCGCAAGCTCAACTATTGCCCTGTGATTACCCCATCTCAGAACCAAACCGTCGGTATCATGCTCATTTATTATCCCGTTTTCGAAACAATCTATGGCAAAGGCAATGGTGCATCCTGTTGATATTGTATCCATTCCATAGCGATTGCAAATGTCGTTCGCCTTTATTATGGAGTGAATATTGTCATTCAGGCACATCGCGCCGAAAGCTGCTAAGGTCTCGTATTCGGGTTTATGAGTAACCCCATACTCATACGCACTATCTTCTGGGCTAGACTTCATATATCCGCCACATGCAACTGGGCAGCGCCAGCAACCATATTTTCTGGATCGATGTTTTGTCACATTCTCGCCGTCCAGTAGCTTTGCGGTGGGAAAAGTTTCAAGGCCATTGCCTGTCCAGTTCCTTGTGGGGCAGTCACCGCTTTGTACGCTGGACT
>Ga0315281_10010506_pt1 | contig 12757 bp, 10 predicted proteins | sample YL17G07_0_MG_FD_204540 | JGI IMG/M metagenome (GOLD analysis project Ga0315281, IMG submission 204540) | Sediment microbial communities from Yellowstone Lake, YNP, Wyoming, USA - YL17G07_0 | ecosystem: Environmental > Aquatic > Freshwater > Lake > Sediment | place: USA: Wyoming | collected... | reverse complement strand
TTCTCGACGTACTGCCCGTCGGCGATGGCCTGCTCGCGCAGCGCGCCGAGCGGGTTGGTCTGGAACAGGACGCCGTTGCGATGGTCGTAGAACGTGTCGAGGACGAGCGTGAGGCTGTCGCCGCCGTTGAAGATGTTCACGCTGTCGTGCCGCAGCTCGTTCGCGACGATCTTCTCGGGGTGGCTGTCCAGGCAGCGGCCGGAGAAGTACAGGTTCGTGTCGTCGAAGAAGATCCACGCCTGCGTCTGTTCGGTGGCCGGGGCACCCTCGTGGGGCACCTGCTGCTGGAAATCCTCGATGGGCACCGTGGTCTGATAGATCGGATCGTCGAGCCTGCCGTCGATCACGAGCGGCCGATCGAGGCGAACGGCGCGCAGCGTGATTCGGCCTTGCGCGTCCTTCGCGACAACGGCGGGGGGAATGGGCTCGGACGCGGCCTGGGGCACTCCAGCGGCAGGGGCCGCGAGGACTGTTCCAATCAAGACGAGCGCCGGAAGGCGTATAGCAGCAGTCGTCACCGCCGCCTACTGTATGCCGCCGGCATCATCAGGCCAATTCCCGCCGTATCGCCTCAGCCAGCCCGCCCTCGTCGTTGGTCCCTGTCATCTGGTAGCCGCGCGCCTTGATCGCGTCGGTCGCGTTGCCCATGACGACGGCCGTGCCGGCGAAGTCCAGCATCTCGACGTCGTTCAGGTTGTCGCCGACGGCCATCACCTCGTCGCGATTCAGGCCCCGCGACGCGGCCCAGCGGGCCAGCGTCGATCCCTTCGAGCAGCCGGCGCCGTTGACGTCGATCAGCGTGAAGTCGCGCAGTTCGTACTCCGTCACGGCGATGGAGAACTCATGGGCGATCGGGAGCGACCGCAACGATGCGACCAGCGCCCGCATCGGAGCGACGCTGCCGTTGAACGCCACCTGGATCGGGTCCTCGGTCAGCGTGTCGGCCAGCGGCATGCCCGACGGGCCGATGAAGGCCTTGTTCTTCTCGTAGTACCCGCGCCGGTGCTGGTGCGACCAGTCCATCCGTTCGTAGATCATCTGGCGCGCGTCGCTGCCGATCGGACGATCGAACATGATCGCCACGCTGTCCTCGTGGGCGCGCGTCGCGGCCAGGACGGCACGCGCCACGTCACGGGGCAGCAGATGCTGCATCTCGGTGGCGCCATCCCGGCGCTTCACCACCGCGCCGTTGTTGAGGATGAGCGTCAGCGGGATCGGCAGCAGGTCCGCGATGTGTTGCGTGAAATGAAAGCTGCGGCCGGTCGCGAGCGCGACTTCGATGCCGCGCGCGGACGCCTCGACGAGGGCGTCCCGATGCGCGTCCGGCAGCCGCGCGCGGCCGTCGAGGAGCGTGCCGTCAATGTCGACCGCGATCAATCGAATCATCAGAACTCGAGGAGTAACCCGATGGAGGGAACGATGGGCACCATGGTGTCGAACAGATTCCTGGCCACGAGCGTCCGGCGATCGACACTCGGGATGCCGACTCTCACATTGTTCCGATCGAGCACGTTCATCCCCTCGAGAAACAGCGTCAGCCTCTTGCGCTCCCACGTATACGTGCGATTCACGCGCACGTCGAGGCGCGCGTAATACGGCACGCGCAGCGAGTTGCGCGTGTCCGCCGCGTAATCGATGCCGTCCTGCTCGCGGTAGTAGCCCGTGGCGGGGAAGTTGCTCCCGGCCCGGACGCGCGCGCTCGCGCTCAGCCGATCGCTGAAGCGATAGTTGCCGTACGCATTGATCGTATGCCGCTGGTCGTAGTCGCCCCAGAAGGATTCGCCGGTCGTGCGATCGGTGTAGCGATTGACGCCGTACGAATATGACGCCCACCCCGACAGGCCGTTTGGCGAGCGGCGCTGGACCAGCGCTTCGACGCCGCGCGCGTGTCCGTCCAGCGCATTGACGAAGCGCGACGTCAGCGACCCCGAGACATACACGCCGTTGACGACGCGGCCCTCCGCACTGGGCAGGCGGAGCAGATCGCGATCCTCGCGATCGTAGATCGTCAGCTGCCAGCGGGACAGCGATCCGACGCGTCCCTCGATCCCCGCGTCCACATCCCACGCGTGCTGGCCGTCGAGCGCCGTCGATCCGCGCAGACCGCTTGCGTCGAGGAATCCCGGATCCTGCCGGTAGAGGCCGCCGCCGGCGCGCAGCGTGAGCCCCGCTCCGAGCGGCCACGCGGACGCGAGCCACGGCGACGCGGCGGTATGCCCCGTGAGCGACCAATGATCGATGCGCAGGCCCGGGACGATGGTGCCACCGCCGGGGAGCGTGGCCCGTGTCAGGACATAGGCGGACGCGGCCGTCGCCGAAGCGTCGAAGACTTCGCGCACCTGAAACGCCGTGCCGCTCAGCCGTTGGTCCTGAAGCGCCATCGTCGACGCGCGCGCGTCGCCGCCGCCCTCGACGCTGAGGCCCGTGCGCGGCGCGTACGTCCAGTCCGTGCGATAGATGAGGTCGCGCGAGCGGCCGTGATCCAGCTCGGCGGCGGCCTTCGTCGTGTTGCGGAAGTCGTTGGCGGTGAACGCCGCGCGCTGATGCAGGGCGAAGGACGCCGACGGCAGGTAGCGCCACGTGAGGACGGCGACGGCCGACGCGTTGTCGCCGATCTGCACGTCGCCCGCGCCGAGCGGCGCGGGGTCGCGGTCGAGTTCCGACTGGCCGCCCGTGATCGCGAACTGGATCTGGTGCCGCGGCGTCACGTCGTAGACGAACTTCGCCTGCGCGTCCTCGAAGCCGAAGCCGACGCCCTGGGTGGGGTAGATGCGCTTGAGCACGAGGTCCAGATAGCTCTTGCGCGCCGACGCCAGCCACGATCCCCGTCCCGCGCCGCCGAGCGGACCCTCGACCACCGTCGCCGCGTCGGTCGCGCTGACCGAGACGTGCGACTGCACGCGGTCGCGCGAGCCCTCGCGCATCCGGAAATCCAGCTCGGCGCCGAGGCGGTTGCCGAAGCGCTCGGGATACGCGCCGCTCAACAACGACACCTCGTCGAGGACATCGCCGTTCACCATCGCAATCGATCCGGTCTCGCGGACCTGCTGCACCGTGTGTACGAGAAACGGCGTGGCGATCCCCTCGAACGTGAAGTTCATCTGTGTGACCGGCGCGCCGCGGACCGAAAACTCGCTGCGGAAGTCGTCACCCGTGGCGACGCCGGGCAGCACCTGAATGGCGCGCATGGGATCGTTGGTCAGCAGGCCGCGCAATTGCTGGAGGTCGAAGCTGCCGAGCGTCTGCTCGGCGGCGACTTCGGGTTCCCTGCGCGTCGCGGCCGCGCTGCCGCGTACGGTCACCGTCTCGGTGTAGGTGCCGGTGCCTTCGGCGATGGGAATCGTGATGTGCGCCGTCTCGCCGGCGGCCACGGTCACGCGCCGCTTGACGAGCATGAAGTCCACCGCGGAGATGTACAGCTCGTGCTCGCCGGGCGCGACGTCGCGGATGTCGAATCGGCCCTGATCGTCGGTGATGGACGTGCGGCCGTCGGTCTGCAGCCGGACCGACACGCGTCGCAGCGGCGCGCCGCCCTGTGCGTCGACGACCGTGCCCGTGATGACGCCGGCCGGCGGCTGAAGAAGCGCGAGCGCGAACAGCGAGCGGAGGAGGCTATCGCGGCGATGGAATGGAGGTGTACGCGACAACGGCAACCTTCCACCCCGAGGCCTCGCGGACGAGCGTGAACTGGTCGACGCCGTGCGACTGCGCCTTGCCGTCGCGCATGACCTGGAAGTCCGCGCGCACGTACGCGAGGTGCTCGCTGTCAATCGTCACCACGACGTTGGTGATCGGCTCGCGGAACGTGATCGGGTTCGTATTTCGCTTCAGCGCTGCGACCCATTCGTCGCCGGTCTGAAACGTATTCGACCACTGACCCTCTCGCTCGCGCGAGACGACGACGATGGCCTTCGGCGCCAGGTCGGCGGCGACCTTGTCGAACTCGTGGTCGCCAAGGTGGAGCAGGAAGGTCTCGACCGCCTGCTGGACGGCCTTCTGATCCGCGGTCTGTGCCGCCGCAGGCCCTGCGAGCGTTGCAGTCAAGATCAACGCGAGCGCGATCGTCTTTGTTATTCTCAATTCCTAATTCCTAGTTCCTAATTTTGTCCACGACTACCATCCCGTCCTTCATCACCCATCGTACTTTATTGATCGCCACCTCGATGTCGGCCAGCGGGTCGCCGTCGACCGCCACGATGTCCGCGAAGTAGCCGGGCGCGAGCGCGCCGAGGTCCTTCTCATGGCCGAGCAGCGCGGCCGGAATCGTCGTCGCGGTCGCGAGCGCCTGCGCCGGCGTCATCCCGGCCTTGATGAACCAGCCAAGCTCGCGCGTGTTCTGGCCGAACATCGTGTAGACCGCGTCGGAGCCCATGGCGATCTTCACGCCGGCCTTGAACGCGCGCCGCGTCGAATCAAGATTCCGCTCGATGTACGCCTGGAGCGGCGCGATCGTGTCGGGCGCGAAGCCGAACTCGTCCTTCGCGTCGACGTAGTAGCGATTGTGATCGATCGTCGGCACCCAGACGGTGCCGCGCGCGACCATGGCCGCGATCGTCTCGTCGTCCAGGTCGATGCCGTGCTCGACCGAGTCGGCGCCGGCGCGGACCGCGTCCTTGACGCCGGACGCCCCGTAGGAGTGGATCGCGACGCGATGGCCCTTCGCGTGCGCGACATCGACGGCGGCTTTCATCTCGTCGTACGTCAGCGTCTGCGTCGTATCCACGCTCTGATAGCTGCCGCGCGAACCGTAGATCTTGACCCAGTCCGATCCCGCCGAGACGCGCGCATCGGCGAGTTGCGCGTAGTCGGGCGCGGGCGCGCCGGCGCGCGGCGCGGAGATGCCCTGACCGGCGACGAACATCCGCGGTCCGACCATCCTGCCCATATTGATCAGGTCGCGCATCGCGTAGTCGACCTCGCCGGACGCGCCGAGGTCACGAATCGTCGTCACGCCGGCTTCGAGCGTCAGGCGCGCGTTCTCGGCCGCGAGCACCGTCGTCACGCCCGCCGGACGCCGCGGCTGATTCAGCGGACGCGTGCCCGGCGCGCGATCCCAGAAGTACGTCACGTGCGTGTGCGCGTCGATCAGGCCGGGAATGATCGTGAAGCGGCTGAGGTCGATCACCTCGGCGCCCGCGGGCGCGGGCGCGCCGCCCGTGAGAATCGACGTGATGCGATCGTTGTCGACGACGATCACCGCGTTGGTGACCACGCGGCCGGACGGATCGATCAGCCGTCCTGCTTTGATCGCCTTTGTTGCGGCGAACGCCGGCGTCGCGACAATCAGCATCCCTACCAGCCCCACCCGACCTACCAGCCCCACCCGACCCACCCGACCCACCCGACCCACCTGACCTGCAGTCATCACGCGTACCTCGCTCGGGCTTCCTGGAATTGCTCAGCGATATCACGCGCGAGTTGATCCGGCGCGAGCACGCGCGCGAACGGGCCGAAGCTGAGGATCCAGCTCTGCAGGGCGCGGTCGAGGCAGACGTTCAGGCTCACGACGATGGCGCCCGCGTCGCCGTCGCGCACCTGCTGCGACGGATGCCACTCGCGCGCGCGCACGTAGTCGGCGACCGCCGGCTCGAAGGCGATCTCCACGTGCTCCGGCGGGCCGGAATGCACGCCGAGCGAGTGCGGGAACGCGGCCTCAGGGAGTTCTTCGATTGGGGTGAACCGATCCTCGAGCAGCGACAGATCCTGGATCCGTTCGACGGCGAACGTCCGTACTTCGCCGTACTCGGGGACGAAGGCGAGCAGATACAGGCCGCCCTGCGCGTACGCGAGCCGGTAGGGATGGATCAGGTACACCTTCGTGCGATCGCTCGACTTCGAGTGATACGTGATGTGCGCCTGCCGCTGCTGCAGCGTGGCCTCGAGCGCGCGCGCGACGAGCCGTTGCTGGGCGGGGCCGGCGCTTCGATGGCGCATCGGATCGGCTTTGGTCGCGAGGACGCGCGGCAGTTGATCGAGGAACTGGCGCATGTGCGGCGTCAGGCCCGACGCCAGCTTCTCGAACGCGCTCTCGACGTCGTCCCGAAAGGGCGTGCCCGACAGCGACTCGAGCAGCGTGCGGCTGAAGTACAGCGCGCACAACTCCGAGACCGTCAGCCCGGCGGCGAGGCCCTTGAAGGCCTGCCCGTTCACCCGCCACCGCGTCCTGCCGTCGTCGTGCGTCCGATCGTCGAAGAGCGGGAAGCCGGCCTCTTCGAGGGCCTGCAGATCGCGGCGGATCGTGCGGGTGGTCACGTCGCAGAGGGCCGCCAGTTCGTCGATCGTCACGCCCGTCACCCGCGCGCGCTCGATCTCCCGGAGAATGGTCCACTGGCGGATGACTTCGGCGTTGCGAGGCACCGGCTCATTCTATCTAAGGATTTGAGGATATCCTCAGATCCTCACATCCTCCAATCTGATCTCATAATCTCTGTCGATGAGAGCGATGGTCCTCGCGGCCGCCGGCGCCGGCCGCCTCGACGTGTGCGAGCGCGAGAAGCCGATTGCGCTGCCCGGGGAAGTCGTGGTCCGCGTGCGCGCGTGCGGCGTCTGCCGGACGGATCTGCACATCGTCGATGGGGAATTGCCGGCCGGCGACATCCCGATCGTTCCCGGCCATGAAATCGTCGGCGTCGTGGATCAATTGGGCGATGGCGTGCCCGATCTGGCCGTCGGCGATCGCGTCGGCATTCCGTGGCTGGGGTATTCGTGCGGCGAGTGCGGGTTCTGCCGCGAGGGGCGGGAAAACCTCTGCCGCCTCGCGCGCTTCACGGGCTACACGATCGACGGCGGCTACGCCGAGTACACCGTCGCCGACGCGCGGTACGCGTTCAAGGTGCCGGACGGCTATAGCGACGCCGAGGCCGCGCCCCTGTTCTGCGCGGGGCTGATTGGCTATCGCGCCTATCGCATGGCGGGCCAGGGGAAGCGCCTCGGCCTGTACGGCTTCGGCGCCGCCGCGCACGTCATCGCGCAGGTCGCCGTCCATGACCAACGCGAGGTCTACGCGTTCACATCGCCGGGAGACGACGCCGCGCAGCAGCTCGCGCGCGACCTCGGCTGCGTGTGGGCATCGGCGTCCACCGAGGCGCCGCCCGAGCTGCTCGATGCCGCGATCCTCTTCGCGCCGGCCGGCAGTCTCGTGCCGGAGGCGCTCGCGCATCTCGTGCCGGGCGGCACGGTGGTCTGCGCCGGCATCCACATGAGCGACATCCCGTCGTTCCCGTATCATCTGTTGTGGGACGAGCGGATCGTGCGGTCGGTGGCGAACCTGACGCGCCAGGATGCGCTGGAGTTTCTCGCGCTGGCGCCGAAAGTGCCGGTGAAGACGCGCGTGCAGACGTACGATCTCGCCGATGCGAACCGCGCGCTTGCCGATCTGCGCGAGGGACGCGTCAACGGCGCCGCCGTCTTGAAGATTGGTGAATAATCGGTAGTGTCCGCCTTCAGGCGGACCGTCCCTATGACCTCTCACGAAGCATCCGTCCGCGCGCGTCTCGATCAGCTCGGCATCGCGTTCACGCGCCACGAGCATCCGGCGGTGGCGACCGCCGAGGAAGGCGATCTCCAGTGGAAGGGCATCGACGCGATGCACTCCAAGAATCTCTTTCTGCGCAACCAGAAAGGGAACCGGCACTACCTCGTCATCATCGCCCACACGAAGCGCGCGGACCTGCGGGCCGTGGCCGATCAGATTGGCGACGGCAAGCTGAGCTTCGGGTCGCCGGAGCGGCTGATGACGCATCTGGGCGTGACGCCGGGGTCGGTGTCGCCGTTCGGCCTCATCAACGATCGTGACCACGCGGTCCGCGTCGTCATCGACCGCGACTTCAAGGCCGCCGCGAGATTGTCATTTCATCCGAACATCAATACGGTGACGCTGACGATCTCGGCGGCCGATTTCACGAAGTTTCTGGAGTCCTGCGGTAACCCCGTCCAGTACGTAGGCGTCTAAAATGGCCATGGAGGGCGACCGATGAGCGGCGTACGAGTCCTGGTAGGCACACGCAAGGGCGCGTTCATTTTGACCTCGGACGGGACGCGCGACCGGTGGGACGTCAACGGCCCGCACTTCGGCGGCTGGGAGATGTACCACCTCAAGGGGTCGCCCGCGGATCCGAATCGGCTGTATGCGTCGCAGACCAGCGGCTGGTTCGGTCAGGTCATGCAACGGTCGAACGACGGCGGCAAGACGTGGGAAGCCGTCGGCAACAAATTCGTCTACGACGGCGTCCCGGGCACGCACCAGTGGTACGACGGCACGCCGCATCCGTGGGAGTTCAAGCGCGTCTGGCATCTCGAGCCGTCGCTGACCGACCCGGACACCGTGTACGCGGGCGTCGAGGATGCCGCGATGTTCCGCACGACCGACGGCGGGCAGACGTGGCACGAGCTCAAGGGACTGCGCGAGCACGGCTCCGGAAAGTTCTGGCAGCCGGGCGCCGGCGGACTAGGTCTGCATACGATCCTGATCGATCCCACCAATCCCAGGCGCATCTTCATCGCCATCTCCGCGGCCGGCGCGTTCCGGACCGACGATGGCGGCGAGACGTGGCGGCCTATTAATAAAGGACTGGTCTCGGCGCAGATTCCGAATCCGACGGCGGAGGTCGGTCACTGCGTGCACCGCCTCGCGCTGCACAAGTCGCGGCCCGACACGCTCTTCATGCAGAAGCACTGGGACGTGATGCGCAGCGACAACGGCGGCGACCAGTGGCGCGATGTCGGCGGCAACCTGCCGACCGACTTCGGGTTCGTGATTGACGTGCACGCGCACGAGCCGGAGACGATCTACGTCGTGCCGATCAAGAGCGATTCGGAGCACTATCCGCCCGAGGGCAAGCTCCGCGTTTATCGCAGCCGCACCGGCGGCAATGACGGGAATGACTGGGAGGCGCTGACAAAGGGCCTGCCGCAGCAGGATTGCTACGTCAACGTCCTGCGCGACGCGATGGCGGTCGACGCGCTGGACAAATGCGGCATCTACTTCGGCACGACCGGTGGTCAGGTGTACGCGTCGGCGGATGCGGGCGACACCTGGAATGCCATCGTCCGCGATCTTCCAGCCGTGCTGTCGGTCGAGGTGCAAACCCTCAAATGATTCGCGTCGTGCTTCCGGCACACCTTCGAACGCTGGCCCGCGTGGACGGCGAGGTCGTGATCCAGATCGAGGGTCAGGCGACGCAGCGCGCGGTCCTCGATGCGCTCGAGGCCCGCTATCCCGTGCTGCAGGGAACGATCCGCGACTACGGCACGTTGAAGCGCCGGCCGTATCTCAGGTTCTTCGCCTGCGAAGAGGACTGGTCGCACGAAGCGCCGGACGCGCCGCTGCCCGCATCGGTCGCCGCCGGCACCGAGCCGTTCCTCGTCGTCGGCGCTATGGCCGGCGGGTAGCATAGAGACGATGTTTTCGACCCTCGGCACCTGGTTCCGCCGCCAGTCGGTGGCGGGCAAACTGACGACGACCGCGCTCGCCACCACCGGCGTGACGCTGTTCGTGGCCTCCGCGATCTTCGCCGTCTCCTTCTACGTCAGCGTGCGGACGCGTCTGGTCTCCGACGTCACGATGCTCGCCGACATCGTGGGGACGAGCAGCACCTCGGCGCTGACGCTCAAGGATGCGGCAGTCGCGGGCGACACGCTGCGCGCCACGGCCGTCAACGAGCACATCCTGCGCGCGCGACTGTTCACGCGCGACCGAACGCTGCTGGCCGCCTACACGCGCCCGGGCTTTGTCTCCGGCCGCGACACGGCAGACGATGCCTGGCCGGGCGACGACGAGGTCGCGGTGTTCGAGTGGAACCGCGTGCGCGTCGTGCGGCCGATCTCGGTCAACCGCGCGATCATCGGCAGCATCGAGATCGAGTCCGACACCGGCGACATCTGGACCCGGCTCGCGCGCTTTACGGTCCTCGCCGTGGGCACGCTCGGCGTCGCCTTCTGGATGGCGTACGTGCTGTCGCGATCGACCGCGCGGCTGATCTACAACCCGATCGGGCGCCTCATCGAGGTCACGCACCTGGTGCGCGACGGCGGCCGCTACGACGTCCGCGCCGCTCCTGGCGACGACGACGAAATCGGCGAGCTGATCGTGCGCTTCAACGCCATGCTCGGCGACATCCAGAAGCGCGACCAGCAGCTCCTGCTGCAGCAGGACGACCTCGAGCGCACGGTGGACGCACGGACCGCCGAACTCCAGACGAGCAATCGGGAACTGGCGGGCGCGCGCGACCGCGCGATGGAAGCCAGCCGCGCGAAGAGCGAGTTCCTCGCGAACATGAGCCACGAGATCCGGACGCCGATGAACGGCATCATCGGCATGACGGACCTCGTCCTCGACAGCCAGCTGACCACGGACCAGCGGGACAGCCTCGCGACGGTGCGCACGTCCGCCGAGGCGCTGCTCTCGATCCTGAACGACATCCTGGACCTCTCGAAGATCGAATCGCGGAGGCTCGAGCTCGAAGCGGTCCCGTTCTCGCCGCGCGGGGCGATGGCCGACGCGCTCAAGCCGCTTGCGATCCGCGCGCAGCAGAAAGGGCTCGAGCTCATCTGCGACATCGCTCCGGAGGTGCCGGCAGGCGTCGTCGGCGACCCGACGCGACTGCAGCAGGTCCTCACCAATCTGGTCGGCAATGCGCTGAAGTTCACGGAGCGCGGCCACGTGTTCATCGCCGTCCGGGAAGACGCGCGCACTCCAAGCGGCACGACGCTGCACTTCAGCGTCACGGACACGGGCATCGGGATCCCGGCGGAGAAACACGACGCCATCTTCGAGGCCTTCCGTCAGGCGGACGGATCGACGACGCGCCGGTTCGGCGGCACCGGTCTCGGCCTGACGATTTCGGCGACGCTCGTGCGCATGATGGGCGGGCGCATCTGGGTCGAGAGTGAGCCAGGCGTCGGCAGCACGTTCCACTTCACGGTCGCCCTCGCGGTCGACAGCACCTACGTGGCGCCGGAGGCGGCGCCAGGGCCGCGCCCGTTGAATCTGCGCGTGCTGATCGTCGACGACAACGGCGTCAACCGCCGCATTTTCGCCGAGCAGGTCCGGCGCTGGGGCATGACGGCGACCGCGGTCGCGAGCGGACGGGCGGCCGTCGCGGCGCTCACGGAGGCCGTGCAGGATCAGCGCCCGTTCGAGCTCATCCTGCTCGACGCCAATATGCCGGACATGGACGGGTTCGAGGTGGCAGCGTACCTCGCGACACGGCCCGAGCTGGCCGGCGCGACGGTCATGATGCTGAGCTCGTCCGGCGAGTACGGCGAGCAATCCCGCTGTGCGGAGCTGGGCGTGTCGGTGTATCTGGCGAAGCCCGTGTACGCGCCCGATCTGCTCGCCGCGATCGAACGCGCGGTCGGCACCAAGAGGGCAGTCGCCGCGCCGGCGGTGGCCCCGACATCGATGCCCGGAGCGGGCGCGCTGGCCAAGGGCGACGACGTTCGGCGGGCCCGCATCCTGCTGGTCGAGGACAACATCGTCAATCAGCGGGTCGCGTCCGGCCTGCTGGCGCGCCGCGGCCACCACGTGGTCGTGGCCGGGGACGGCCGTGACGCCCTGGCGCGGCTCGACCGGGAGAAATTCGACCTCGTCCTCATGGACCTGCAGATGCCGGTCATGAGCGGCCTCGATGCCACCGCAGCGATCCGCGCGCGCGAGCGCGGCACGGGCCAGCACGTCCGCATCGTCGCCATGACGGCGCACGCGATGACGAGCGATCGCGAGCGGTGCCTGGCCGCGGGCATGGACGGCTATCTCTCGAAGCCGATCGATCCGGCGCTGCTGTTTGCGGTGGTCGAGCAGCAGAGTGACGGCAGCGTGCCTCAGGCGGCGAACGCCAGCCCGATGACGTTCGACGAAGACGCCCTGCGGCGGCGGGTCGCAGGCGACCAGGACCTGATGACCGAGATCGTCCGGGTGTTTCTCGACGACCTGCCGGTGCGCCTTGCCGCGATCAAGAACGCGGTGATCGGCCGGGACGCCGGCGCCCTCCGCGCTGCGGCGCACGCGCTCAAAGGGGCGGCCGGCAGCGTGTCGGCCGACGCCTTGTTCGAAGCGGCACGCGCGATCGAGGAGGTTGGCGCCAGCGCGCGCATGGACGCCGCGGAAAGCGCGTGGCGGCAGGTGTCGGTCGACGCCGCCAACGCGATCGACGTGCTGCGCGGTTACACGGCAACGAGCGAACAGCGTTAAGCCCTCTGCCCTTAGCCCTCTGCCCTTAGCCGTCTGCCAGTGACCTACCCTGTCACGGTCCTCTCTTATAGTCGTGTTCATGAAGCACGATTACGCCTCGGCGCCGTTGCAAGTCCCCCCGCAAGTTTCAGACAAAGCTTGGGTTAGCTTCCCAGGCGGTGAGCTGGAAGGGCAGCGGCCGAGGACGCTCTGCCAGGCCTGCCGCGAGGCCCTGAAGCGTGAGGCTCTTCTCCCCACCAGCCCCACCCGACCTACCGGGCCTACCCGACCTCTCTGCTTCCAGTGCTACCGCGCGGAACTGGACCGCGAGCGTGCGCTGGTGGCGGCGGGGCAGTTGGACACGGCGTCCGAGGCGCGATTCCAGACGCAGTTGCCGCTCGAGCCGGTCAACACCGCGCGACTGCAGACGCTGAAGGCGGCGCGCGCCGACGTGCGCGTCGACGCGAGCCGCGGCATCGGGCAGTACGTGGACAAGCGGCGGCAGGCGCAGATCGCCGCGCGTCACGCGCTGCAGTCGATCGCCGCCGGCCTCCAGGCGCGCCGCATTCCGATCGATGCGATCCACGC
>Ga0315281_10010505_pt1 | contig 12757 bp, 22 predicted proteins | sample YL17G07_0_MG_FD_204540 | JGI IMG/M metagenome (GOLD analysis project Ga0315281, IMG submission 204540) | Sediment microbial communities from Yellowstone Lake, YNP, Wyoming, USA - YL17G07_0 | ecosystem: Environmental > Aquatic > Freshwater > Lake > Sediment | place: USA: Wyoming | collected... | reverse complement strand
CGCGGGTGCCCATCGGCGCCTGGGGATGGCCCCAGACGAGCGAGCAGCCGTAGTTGTTCATGCGCGCGATGTCGAAGCCGGTCGAGCGCGAAAACAGGATGTCGTTCAACGCGAACGGATTGTGCGTCTTGACCGCGTCCATCTTGCCGATGGCGAGGCCGGCCTGCGCCAGCGCGCGCTCGGCCGCCGGGATCGGCGCCTCGGGCATGTAGGCGAGCGCGGCGCGCGACTGGCCGAAGCCGTGCAGCCGGATGCGGATCTTCGGGTCGCGCGACAGTTCCTTCGCGCGCTCCGGGCTCGCGAGCACGATCGCGGCGTTGCCATCGGCCGGGTGCGTCTGGGCGCCGTAGGTGACCGTGCCGCCCTGCACCACCGGCTTCAGCTTCGCCAGCCCCTCGGCCGTCGAATAGTTGATGCCCTCGTCGCCGGGAATCGTCACCGCCGTCTTGCGGTAGGCGGGGTCGGGCACCTCGAACGGCAGCGTCATGAACCGCTTGAGGAACGCGGAGTCGTTGGCGAGCGCTTCGCGGTACTGCGCTTCGCGGCGCAGCACGACTTCGTGCTGCTCGGCCGTGCCGATGCCGTGCTTCTTCGCCACGTTCTCCGCGGTGCTCGTCATCGTGTGGCCGCCCAGCGGATCGCAGCCGAAGTTGTCCATCACCCAGTCCTCGTGCACGCCGGTGCCGCCGGGGCCGCGCGGGTTGGGGTAATACAGGTGCGGCCCGTTCGAGGTGCGGTCGCAGGTCACCGACAGCGCGACGCTGGCGAGGCCGCACTCGATCTCCTGCGTGCCGGCGAGCAGCACGCGCACGCCGGTGGCGCAGGCCTGCATCAGCGTCGGGCCGCCGGCCTGCCCGGCGCCGGCCATGCCGGTCAGCCACGGCAGCCCGAAGAACGAATGCTTCTGCGGCACGCTCAAGCCGAGCACGCCGTGGTCGAACGCCTGCGCCGGGATGCCGCGCTTGGCCAGTTCCTTTTTCACCACGTGCGCCGCGAACTCGACCGAGTTCAGGTTCGCAAACGCGCCCTGCCAGCGCGCGAACGGCGTGCTCCAGTAGCAGCCGTAGGGAATTTCCGCCTTGTAGTCCATCGCTTAGCTCCCCCGCATCTTGTCGAGCAGTATCCGCTTTGCATTGCCGAGGTGCGCGCGCATCGCCTTCGCCGCCGCCTCGCCGTCGCCCGCCGCGAGCGCCGCCGCGAGCTGCTTCAGGCCTTTCAGCACCACCGCGCGCACCGCGGCATCGTCGAGCGTGAAGCCGCGCAGGTAGCGCACGTGCTCGGCGTAGAGCTGGATGGCGCGCACCAGGCGCTTGTTCGGCACCAGCGCGGTCCACGCATCGCGGTAGCGGTAATTGGCGTCCATGAAGGCCGCGCCGTTGCCCGCCTCGTGCGCCGCCGCCATGTCCTCCAGCGCCTTGCGCACCGGCGCCAGTTGCTTGCGATCGGGCTTGGACGAGGCGACTAGTTTCACGGCCTCGGGCTCGAGCAGGAACCGCAGCGCATAGATGTCCTCGATGTCGCCCACCACCAGCCCTGGCACCGTGAAGCTGCGGCCCTCGGCGAGCACCAGGCCTTCGCTCGCCAGCCGCGCCAGCGCCTCGCGCACCGGCGTGCGCGACACGCCCAGTTGCGCCGCGAGCACCGCCTCCTGCAGCGGCTGCCCGGTGGGGATGCGGCCCGCACGCAGGTAGCCGCGCAGCGTCGCGTAAACGCGGTCGCCGAGCGGCTCGTGCCGCTCGAGCACTTGGAGCTTCGCGATCATGGCTTCCTCGAGGTGTCCAGTCTACGGTATACGGTATACCTGCATTTGACCCTGGTCAAGGCAGGCGCCGGCATCGAACGGGATGTGCTTGGGTGATGCCCGAGACTCAGGCGTAAATCGGGGTCAGAGCCCGATTTCCGGCGTCAAGCCGCGCGGCGCTCCGCCGAGGGCCGGATCAACGACTCGGCCGGAATTCCCAGATCCTTGTGCAGGCGGCGGATCATCGGCAAAGTCAGGGCGCGCCTGCGGTTCAGCACCTCGTACACGCGGTTGATCTGGCCGATCATCGGCACGAGGTCCTTGGCCGTGAGCCCGGACTGCTCCATGCGAAATTTGATCGCCTCGACCGGGTCGGGCAGCTCCATGGGATTGTGAATCCTCTCCCACGCCTCCACGAGCGTCGCCAGCACGTCCAGTCGCTCGCCCTCGGGCGTGCCAGGCCGCGCCGCCATCAGCGTCTCGATTTCTTTCAGCGCGGCGCGGTGGTCCGCCTTGGTCCTGATCGGCTTGATATTCATCGGTTCGCTCCTAAATCGTTTGCGCATCGATCCTGTCGTACTGCGCGTGCGTGCCGAAAAATCGCACGTACACGACGCGGTACGGGTAGTTGATCCACACCACCAGCCGGTACTTGTTGCCGGCAATGTTGAACACCATCCGCCCGTCGCGCAATACGCTCGCCGCGCCGAATTCGCGCTTCACGTCCGCAGGCAGGCGCCAGTCGGCTTTCAGCACATGCCGATACCACGCCAATGCCGGCTCCCGCGCGTCCGCATACGCTGCCCTCCCCTCCCAGAAACGCCGCAGGGTCGACAAGGCGATGACGCGCATGCGTACTATAGTCCCACGCTGGGACTACCGCAAGCGGGCCCCGGCTTTCCGATGCGCAGCAGGTTTTCCAAGGCCATCGTCGCCGCCCAGAATGAATATCTTGCGTTCCGCGAGCACGCGCCCGACGAACGCCTCGCCGGCCGCGGCCTTCCTTCTGAATTCCAACGCCGGATAGACGTTCGGGTTGACCTCGCGGCGCACCAGCGCCCCGAAACTCAGGCGACGTCGAACCGCATTTCCTTGAGGTTCGCGGACGGAACCCGCTTGTGCAGATCCAGGACCTCGATGCCGACAACCTGCTTGTCGGCGTTGAAGTCGAGCACGATGCCCGGTTGCACCTCTTCCGATTCGACGATCTTCGACTCATCCAGGCGCAGGTACAGAGCGTCGGCCTTTTCGTCGTAGCGCATTCTCATGGCTTGCCTCTTTGCCGTCGGTCGAATTGTAGTCGGGGTGAGAGCCCGATAGCCGGCGTCACGCCGCCTTCTTCACCACCAGCCGCACCGAAAGCCCCGCTTTTGACGCGACGTTGACTAGGGCGTCGAGGCTGAAGAGGTCGATTCGGCCCTTGAGCATGGCATTGAGCCGCGGCTGGGTAAGCCCGAGCAGCTTTGCCGCGGCTGCCTGCGTCAATCCGCTCGCCTTCACCCAATCCTCAATCCGCATCATCAGCGCGGAGCGCAGCTTGAGATTCTCCGCCTCGGCCTTGTTGAATCCGATGTCGAGGAAGACATTCCCGCTACCCCTCTCCACCTTCAGTTTTTCGCTCATCGCCGTCTGCGCTCCTGGATCAATGCCTTGAACCTGCGCCGCGCGAGCTCGATGTCGGCTTGCGCGGTCTTCTCCGATTTCTTCTGGAAAGCATGCAGCACGTACACCGCTTCCGCGAACTTTGCCAAGTAGATGAGCCTGAAAGCATCGCCCGTCCACACCCGCACTTCCTTCACCCCAAGGCCGACCGACGGCATGGGTTTCCAGTCGGCCGGCTCGCGTCCGTCCTGAATCTTCTCCAGCTCGTAACCTGTCACGCGCCGGGCATCCCCCGGGAAATCCTTCACGCGTGCGCGGCTGTCGCCCAGCCAGACAACCGGCTTCACCCAATTATCCCAGATTTTGTATAAACGGAAAACGGCAGTGCCATGCCATGACAACGCCTGCCCGCCGGAGCGGTTGACTGCGCGCGGTAACCCAGGATCATCGTCTTGCCCGAGCCGGCCACCCCGTGAATCACCCGATGGCCCTCCCCCATGCTCCTTGCGAGCTGCTCCTGCTGGAGATCCATCACCCGGACGATATCCGGCACCTGGAACATCCCTCCAGAGCCGCTGCTGAAACGCCTCCGCGTCCACCGACTCCACCATCTCGTCCTGGCAAATCAAGCGCTCGGGAGGAATTCTTACCTTAGGCATCGCCGCGAACTAGCAAATCGTAGAATTAGGCATGTCGTCGTCTCACGATGCGCGCGTACGGGCTGCAGCGTTTGCCTGGCTGTCCGAACAGGTCAGCCACCATGGGGATGTGTTGCCGCGATCTTCACTTGCTGCAGGCTTTTCGTTTGAAGGAGTGCGAGTTCCGCTACTTGGCCCACAAGGAATTTTCAAGCCACAGGCAATTGCGGATGCCCCTCTGTCAATTACGACCGCGCCCAGCGGACCATATGACGACTCCTTCGGACCGGACGATCTTCTCCGGTATCGATATCGAGGAACTAACCCTGACCACATAGATAACAAGGGGCTTCGTCATGCGATGGCGAATCGCATCCCGCTTATCTACTTTCATGGCGTCGTTCCGGGTCAATATATTGCGGCATGGCCAGTTTTTATTGTTGCGGACGATCCAACGAACCTAACATTCACGGTCGCCGTTGACGACGCAAAGCACATTGACGCTCTTCAGTTCGCTGGCAAGGGAACCCGCATCGAGCAAGAGCAAGTAGATCTTGCGCGTCGGAGCTACATGACGGCCGCGGTACGGGTAAGGCTTCATCAACGCGCGTTTCGGGAACGTGTTCTCGAAGCCTATCGCCGCAGATGTGCATTCTGTAACTTCCGTCACGAGGAAATGCTCGATGCGGCACACATTGTTCCTGATTCACATCCGAAGGGCGAGCCGTTGGTGAGAAACGGAATGGCACTATGCACACTGCACCACAGCGCTTTTGACCGACTTTTCTTGGGCGTTCGTCCAGACTATGTCATTGAGGTTCGATCGGATTTACTTACAGAACGCGATGGCCCGACGCTCGTTGGAATTCAATCTCTCCACGGAAAGAAGATTATATTGCCGCGGTCCTCGATACATCGGCCAGACCCAGAATTGCTGGCTTTAAGATACGAACAATTTCGGCATACTGAATAACGATCCCCTTTTTCTATCGTGCTCACGAAACCCCTTCCGGCACCTGCGCTCCTCGTCGCATTCGACCGAATCCGCATCTGGCAGAAAAATGATCAGCGTGCGGTGCACAAGCCGCTACTTGTGCTGCTTGCACTTGGTAGGCTGTGGCGAGGGGAACAGTCAAGCGCGGAGTTTTCTACGATTGAAGAGCCTTTGCGAAAGTTGCTCGAGCAATTCGGGCCATCAAGCGCTGCCGCATCGAGACACTACCCATTCTGGCATTTGCGGACGGACGGCCTGTGGATCTTGCGGGGTCCGAAAGCGATCCTCGACCGACCGCCCGGCGCTACGCCAACGCTAACGGAGCTTCGCGAAGGTCATGTGACTGGCAGCTTCGCGCCCGATATTTTGGAGGCACTGGAGCGGGAGCGTTCACTGATTCCGCGCCTCGCGCGGAGGATCGTCGAGGCGCATTTTCCGGATTCTCTACAGCAGGACGTACTCAACGCGGTCGGCATCGACGCTGCTGAGCCTGCTGCTGAATCGAGCACAAGCACTACGGACAAGAAACCCAGACGCGATCCGTCGTTCCGAGACCGAGTGCTGCTCGCTTACGAACAACGCTGCTGTATTTGCGGTCATGATCTTCGACTCGAGGGGGTGATCGTAGGTCTAGAGGCAGCTCACATCAAATGGTTTCAAGCTGGCGGACCGGACATCGAGCCGAATGGTCTTGCGCTCTGCTCACTGCATCACAAACTATTCGACCTTGGCGTTTTCACCTTAATCGCAGGGGAACACACGATTGTTGTTAGCCAACACGTCACGGGCGGTGACGACGCCCGTGCGCGTATGCTGTCGTACCACGGCGCAGGTCTGATTCGACCCCAAAGCGACAGCTACCTGCCTCGGCCTGAATTCCTGGAGTGGCACAAGGTGCAAGTCTTTAAGAAACCGGGGCGAGAACTCGAATAGCACGCCGTAGTCTGCTTCGTTGGTTCACCGAGGAACAATGGTTTATGCCCAACCCTGCGTTGCAGTCGAAGCGCAAAAGCGCGCGCGGCTGAACAGCACGGTAGGCAGCACAACACCCACAGAAATGGCGAAGCGCAAATTCAAGATTCAGTTTCGGATTCCACCGTACGTCACACCACGCAATGACTGGCGCAGGCTCATCTACAAAGCTGCTCGCACAGAGATGCGGGCAAGACAGGTCACGTATCAGTGCGACGACAAGCTGGCAGTGGAGGTTGTCCTCTACCTCGACGGCGCGGCCATCTGCATTCACGACGTTGACAATCGCCTCAAGGACGTTCTGGACGCATTGCAGGGGCGTATGGGTGGCCCCAAGACAGTGCGGCGACATCAGCCGCTCATCCCGAACGACAACCAGATTTTCAGAGTCGCTGTCACCAAGATGCAGCCGCCACCGCAGAGTCACGGCTTGGGGCATGTCACGATTACCAAACACAGAAAATATGACCGTGCCGCCTAACCGGATAACTCGGGCCCCGACCCCGATTTCCGACTAACTCGGCAGGCCGGCTACATCCATTTTCAAAGACGCCTCGGCCCCCTCCTGCGGGCCAAGTACTGCTGGGGGCCGGTAGGTTGCACAGGGGTTCGTGCCAACGCCTGAGACCGGAGATGTGCGTTGTACGGCGCGACTACTTCGTCAATGGTCCTCGCGAACTCATCGAAATCACGAGCTCCTTCTGGCCCCTTGCCGTGGTGGATTGCAATGAAGTCACTGCGCGAGAATGGTGCGACATAAGCAGGTTCATCGGGGCGTCTAGCGAGAAGCCACCAAAGCGTCGGCCCCTTGCCGAAGTCAAAAAAGATGGGTGCAGGACTGGATGACCATTCGCGAAGCAGCCTGCACTCATCCGTGCGCACTCGCCTATATGGACTCGCACCGACCGACGTACTTGCTTCCAGCGCTTTGCGGAATTGCGTTCCATCTGTCTTTCGTCGCGTTCCATCGACGACCCACACCAACTTTCGATAAAAGATGTCGCGAGACCGGCGCTCTTCGGGCCCAATAGACGAATGCTGGAACTCGATTACCCATCCATGATCGGTCCGCACGTCTGCTATGTGTTTCTCACCGTTTTCAGCCCGATAGACAAACTCCTGCCAGTCGTCAGGGAACTGTCCTTTCCAATCGCGGTGCCATCCGGTTTCGTTCTCCCACCAATGGTCACAAAAAAGAGTTCTTTTGTGAGCCCAGTGCGAAATTCGGACTTTTCCGCACTTTGCAACCATCGGTTGGTCGCAAGCTGGACACTTGGCTGACAGATTGGGCTGAGCCTCTTGGCGTCGTCCGTCGACGAGAGCAAATTTCATGAAGGCGATTATCCTCCCCTCGGCGTGAAGGACGCTCCTAGGGTCGGACCGCTGAAGGTACGCGTGGCGCGATCCTCACGAGCAAGCGCCCGCCAGAGCCCACGGGTTAATCGCTAAACTTCGCATCAATGGAGAAAACCTGCCCCTTTTGCGTACCGGAGCCCTCGCGATTGCTGGTTTCCGAGGGTCTCGTACTCGCGCTGCGCGACGGCTACCCGGTTTCCCGTGGCCACAGCCTTATCGTGCCGCGGCGGCACGTGGGATCGTTCGGGGAGGTAGGCCTTGAGGAGCAAAGCGCGATGTTGGCGATGTTGCGGCGCGTGAAGGCGCTATTGGACGAGGAGCTGCGGCCTGACGGATACAACATCGGCATCAATGACGGCGCGGCGGCCGGCCAGACCGTGATGCACGTGCACATGCATGTCATTCCCCGGTATCGCGGCGATCGGCCCGACCCGCGCGGAGGGATTCGCTGGATCATTCCCGAGAAGGCCGACTATTGGAGCGGCAGGGGCAAATGACCGCCCCGCCCGGCGACAGGGGCCAGCTCGATTTCCTGCAGCACGTTCAGCGGAGCAGCCTGCCGGCAGCGCGCTCCCGCTGGAGGAAGTCGCCGGGCTTCAGTATCGCGAGTCCGTAGAACGAGGTCCCCAGCAGATCGGCGAAATCGCGCCGGTCGAGCGTCAGAAGCACTTCGGCCCATGCCGAGGCCGTGAACAGGATCGGCCTGTCGCGCGCGGGTGCGAACACCGCGGGCCACTCAAAGGTGAGCACGTCCGGAACGGTCTCCAGTTTCGCGCGGATCTGCGCCCAGCTATCCGATGCGCCTGCGGGAAGTCCCGCCAGGTTCGCTTCGACTTCGGCGATTACGTACGCGCTCGTGAGGAGGCTCCAGCCCTGCCCGGCTGCGGCATCGATGACCGCTCGCGATGCCCCGGACGCGCTGCCGCAAGCGGCGAGCAGCACGCTCGAATCGAGAAAAATGTTCACGTCCCGCTGCGGTACGCGGCGAGATCGCGCTCATCCTCCTTGACCCAAGATTGCATTTCCGCGGGCGTGAAGCTGCGCGGCGCCGGCAACGGGCGCCCCTCCTCGCGCAGGCTCGCGGCAAGTGACAGCAGCAACCGCCGCCGTTCCTCGGCGCTCAGGCGCCGTGCGGCAGACTCGATTTCCAGGAAATTGCCCATGGACGCAAGGCTACACCTCGATGCCGCCGTAGACAATGCAAGACGCCGCACCTTAGTCGCTAAACTTCGGCTCGATGGAGAAAACCTGCCCCTTTTGCGTACCGGAGCCCTCGCGGTTGCTGGTTTCCGAGGGTCTCGTGCTCGCGCTTCGCGACGGCTACCCGGTTTCCCGTGGCCACAGCCTTATCGTGCCGCGGCGGCACGTGGGATCGTTCGTGGAGGTAGGCCTCGAGGAGCAAAGCGCGATGCTGGCGATGCTGCGGCGCGTGAAGGCGCTATTGGACGAGGAGCTGCGGCCTGACGGGTACAACATCGGCATCAATGACGGCGCGGCGGCCGGCCAGACGGTGATGCACGTGCACATGCATGTCATTCCCCGGTATCGCGGCGATCGGCCCGACCTGGGAAGCACGATGCGGGAGGGATTCGCTGGATCATTCCCGAGAAGGCCGACTATTGGAGCGGCAGGGGCAAATGACCGCTCCGCCCGGCTACCGGGGCCAGCTCGATTTCCTGCAGCACGTTCAGCGGATTTCAGCGACTTCGCCCGCCGCGATCGATCTTGCGAAGCAGCGCCAGGCCCCGCTTCGCGTTGCCGCGCGCGGCGCGCGCAAGGAAGAGCGCCGCGGTGGAGAATTCCTCGACCAGCTTGTTCACGCTCAGGTTCCTCGAGCGGGCCAGTTGCTTGAGCCTGTCGTGCGTGGCATCGGGCATGCGGATGGTCAGCGTTCCCATGGCTTACTCCTTGATCAGGTCTGCGGGGGTCAGGACACGGAGGTCCGGAAAGCGCAATTCCATGCGCCCGAAGTCGCGCACGTTCTTGGTCACGATCGCCCGGGCACCGCCGGCGACCGCGAGCTCCACGAGGTGGTTGTCCGACTCGTCCCGCAGGTTCGGCCGCCAGGCGTAGTACACCCGCGTCCAGCGGCACACGCTGAGGAAGTCGTCGAGCAGGCGGTCGCGTTCCCGCGGCGAAAGGACGCAGCCCTCGAACAGCGCTTCGCGCTCGAGCACCGACTCGTACTCGGCGAACAGGGCGGCGCCGATCAGCGGCCGGTAGCGCCCGCCGAGGGCACGCCGCAGCACCTCGCGGCTTGCGCCCCCGGGCCCGAGAAACGCGGACACCGGCACGTTGGTATCGACCACGATGAGCCCCGGTTCAGGATCCGTCATGACAGCGTATATGCTATCACGCGGAGCGGCAGGGGCAAATGACCGCTCCGCCCGGCGACAGGGGCCAGCTCGATTTCCTGCAGCACGTTCAGCGGATTTTTGACGAAGGCGATACTGGGCGGGTGACGGTTACGCGGGCGACTTGCGCAGGGCCTTGAGGATCTTCCAGCCGCCCTGCCCGGGCAGTCTGCATTCCCAGAAGGTCCAGCCGTTTACCGGATTGTCCGTAACCGCGACCGCAGCGGCGGAGGGAGAGTCGTAGCGCTTGCCGTTCAGGACCAGCGCGCCGCCCTCTACCCGCCCGAGCCAGGTCTGGCTCTTGTACCGGGCCCGGAATTCGGTGCCGGCGGGAAATCGCACGCCCTTGGTGATCCAGTCGCCGGCCTCCGGCTTGGCGGACGGGACGGTGGGCTCCCGCTTGCTGGGGAGACCGAGCACCTGGCGCAGGACGTCGTTGGCGGTGACGTCTTCCGAAGTTCGGCGCAGGGTGATGGCCTTGTAGACGTCGAAATCCACGTCGATGGCATGCACGATTGGCTCCAGTCGTGGCGAAAGCCATATAGTACTATAGTACTTATACAAGCACAAGCCACCGTCATTTCTATTGGTTGACGCCCTCGACAGAGTTCTAGTATGTTGCGTATATCTAACATTTATCCTATTTAGATGAAACCCCAAGACCTCGGACAGGCCATCCGCAGTGCCCGCAAAGCGCGCAGCCTCACGCAAGCGGAACTCGCCAGGACAGCGGGCCTTTCCCGCGAGACGCTCAATCTCCTGGAAAGCGGCCTCGTTCGCGATCTGGGCATCCGCAAGGTCTTTGCGGTGCTGGAGGCGCTCGGCCTGGACCTGACGATCGAACCCGTCGGCCGGCCCAGAAAGCCGGACTACCTGCGCATGGCCTGCACGACCGCAAGCGTGAGCTTCAAGACCTCCCTCACGGAGAACGAACTCGTCCATGCCATCGTCACTGGCAAGGTGCCCAAAGGGAAAGCTGCGCACCTGAGAGCCCTGTTCGACGAAGCACCCATCAGCCTGCTCACGGGGCTTGTCGAAGAAGCCGGGAAATGGACCAGGCCGGGCAAACTCACCAAGAACCTGGAGAAGCTCGTGCATGACAGCGGCGCATCGAGAAAGGCCGGAGCATGGCTGACGACCGGTTGAAGATCTGGGAGACGCTGTTCCAGCGTGCGCTCGTCCTCATCGACTCCGTCGAAAAGGCGGGCATCACTCTCAAGGACTGGACCTTTGGGGGCGGCACCGTGCTCATGCGGCGCTACCGGCACCGGTTCAGCAAGGATACGGCCAAGCCGAGGCCACGTCGGCGCAGCTTTGGGTGAGCCTGAAATACACGGTCGATGCCGACCGGCGGTGTCTGGAAATACTCGGCGCCTAAGTGAAGAGAATCGTATTCGGGCTCTGACCCCGATTTAGTTCCCTCATTCGTCGCTGACGTGAAAGCCGATTCGCCGCTTCGGCGGATCGGGCGGGGGTTGCAGCAGCGGCAGCAGCTTGCGGTAGATATCGCGCAATGCAGCGTCGTGCCGGAGCAAGGTGCCGTCGATCTCGGCAAGGCGTTTGAGAATGGCGGCATTGGCGACGAGACGCTCCCGCATCTGGGAAAACGCGCGGACAACGTAAACGCTCATGAATACCGCCTGCGGGCTGCTGAGCACCATAGCTGCCATGATTGCGCCGTGTTCCGTGAACGCATAAGGCGGATATTTCACGTGCTGGCCGCGCACCGTGAGGATCAGTTCCTCGACGAATTGATCCGATCCGACGATTGGCGCATTCCGCATGGTCTTCTTGAACGCGCCATACGCCAAGACGGATGACAGCCGCGGCGGCACGTGGGGTCGTTCGGGGAGGTAGGCCTTGAGGAGCAAAGCGCGATGTTGGCGATGTTGCGGCGCGTGAAGGCGCTAGCGGCGCATCAATCAGCTCCGAAGTCAGCAGACAGACTGCGATGCTGTCGCGATAGGGAAGGGTTTCGCCCGCCTGGACGACAAACGCGGGACGGGGCTTGCCGGTGTAGGCGCCCTTTGCGGCGACGGTAACGAGGTCGCCGCGGCGCAGGATGGCATCGCCAGCGGATACGATAGCGCATGCCCCTGCAAATCTCCGGCAAAGACCTCGGCGCGCTCGCAATGAGGGGCTTCTGCCCGCGCTGCTTCTGGATCTCGCGCCGCGCGAAGCTGCTCGCGCACGCGCTTGAGCTGCGCGCGCGAAATGCCGAGCGCTTCCTGCAGCTTGACGAACGAGACGCTCACGCCGCCCTGCAGCATCTGGTCGATCTTGTAGAAGCGCTCGGTGCGGTCCATGGACTCTCCCCTGCGCCGATTCCAGCGGCCGGGGGAAATCGGGCTCTGACCCCGATTTACGGCAGGGACGGCGCCGCTGTATTACATTATCATCCCACGTATGACAAAAACCGGCACGATGGTTTCCGTGCGACTCGACCCGGCGCTGGCCGCGGCGCTCGAGCGCCATTGCGCGCAGACCGGCGCCACGCGCAGCCGGGTGGTGCAGCAGAGCATGGCGCAGTACCTCGTCGCGCAGTCCGGTCCGACGCTCGGCCAGCTCGCCGAGGCGCTGCTGCCGCCGCTGCCGAAACGCTCTTCCCGCTCGGCGCGCGCGTCCCGCGCGGTGCCCCCTTCACGCCAACAGCGCTTCCGGGACTACGTGCGTGACAAGCGTCATCGTTGATGCGGGCTTCCTGATCGGCCTGTTCGACGACACCGACCCCCTGCACGCGCGCTGCCGCGCGTTCCTGCGCGATTACCGGGGCCGGTTCCTCACCACGGAAGCGGTGCTTGCCGAGTCGATGGCGCTGCTTGCCCCGCGCCAGCAGTTCCGCTGCCTGGAATGGCTCGGCGACGCGGGCCGCGCAGGGTTGCTCGAGGTGGTCCGCGCGCCGCTCGATTTCGGCGCGATCGAAAAGCTTTCGCGCAAATATTCCGACCAGCCGATGGATTTCGCCGACGCCTCGGTCGTCCTGCTCGCCGCGCGCACCGGCGTGCGCGAGATCCTGACCGCCGACCGGCGCGACTTCGCCGTCTACCGGCTCGCCGGGCGCCTGCGGTTCATCGACGTCCTGGCCGGGCGCTGAGCGCGC
>Ga0315281_10010504_pt1 | contig 12759 bp, 9 predicted proteins | sample YL17G07_0_MG_FD_204540 | JGI IMG/M metagenome (GOLD analysis project Ga0315281, IMG submission 204540) | Sediment microbial communities from Yellowstone Lake, YNP, Wyoming, USA - YL17G07_0 | ecosystem: Environmental > Aquatic > Freshwater > Lake > Sediment | place: USA: Wyoming | collected... | reverse complement strand
TTCGGAAGGAAGTTTGACGACCGAAACCGACTGTTCCTGCGTCCATTCTCCCGACATCCGTTCCATCGCGAGCGATAGTATTTTCTTGGCCTTCTTGTCGGCTGTTTCCTTGGCTTCCTCCTCGATGAGCTTGATCTTCTTTGCAGCCTCGTGCTGAGCTTCCGCCGACATCTTCTCAACTAGCATTCTCTTGGCTTCTTCCGCGCTCATTCCCGAGAGTTTTTCCAGGAGCTGATGCGAATCTTCAATAAGCCCTTGGTACTTTTTCTCAAGCTCTTCCGTGGCCTTTTTTTTGGATTCTACAGATTGCTCATCGCGCCTAATCTCCGTTTCCCTTCTTTCGATGACCTCGACCTTACGATCGAGGCTTTCCTCTTTGTTCAAAATGCGCTTTTCAATGAACGAGAGCTCCTGGCGCCTCTTCTTCTCCTCCTCTTCGATCTCAGTCTTCGATTTGTAGAGAGTATCTTTAGCTTGAAGCTCAGCCTCCTTGCGCACGGTTTGAGCACGCCTCTCCGCCTCAGACAATATTGACCGAGCCTGCGCTTCGGCCATCTCGGCCTCTTTCTTCATGATGCCTTTTCGAATGAATGCACCGATCGCCAAGCCGACAACGAGCGCCACGAATCCACTGATCACAGCCAACATAATTTGCGCGTCCATCACTCAACCTCCTTTCCCTTCCTACCCTGCGCCCCCTGAATGACCCTCTTTTCCGTCACGACCCAGTGACACGGTCGATCCAAGGGATCACAAGGAATCTCCTTCAAAATCTGAAATTCGTAAGCCAACCCGATCGCCATCCCCGAAAATGTTTCCAGAACACGATCGTAATAGCCCTTACCAAAACCGATCCGGCGGCCCATTTCGTCAAAACCGATACCGGGAACGACCAGCACGTCCAGACGGCTCAATCCCACGGACCGTTCCGGCCGCGCCTGAGGCACCGCAAGCCCCCAAGGACCTGGCGATAACTCTTCAAGAGAGTCGACTTCGTAAAAGCACAGCCCGTCTCCATCGACCCTCGGATAAGCGGCGAGCCCCCCTTGTTGCCTGACGGCTTGAAAAAGCGCCTCAGTCTCGACTTCTCCGCGAAACGCAGCGTACAGACCGACCGCCCGGGCACCTCGCAAGAGGGACGAGCGACTTAATTGTTCGCAAATCTGTTGGCTCCAGAGATGAATTTGAGACGGGTTGAGCGATAATCGTTCGGATAGGAGACGCCTACGAATGGCCTCTTTACTCTCCAAAGGATCGTCCTCGTAGGGACGCAGAAGACGAATTAGGGAAAAGAAATTAGGGGACGTGACGCCTGTATGGCATCCGTCAAATAAATTCGATGGACCTGAAAACAATCAATCTGAAAAAGCCCTAAGTTCCTAAACATCTAATTTCCGTCTCTCCACGTCCGGTTATACCGCTCAAGCGCCCCCATCCATCTTGTCATCCATTGGATGGAGCCGAATCTAACCCCTGGCCGCTCGTTGGCTTGCCAAGAGCCACATTCAAATCCCCTGCCTTTGCCGTGTGGGCATAGCCTTTGAACCCTGGCTATAAAGGTGGAAGCCATATGACTGCTTTAGGCTTCCCATTCAATTTATGGGCTTGCACACCGCAGTTAGTGACAGCTCCCTGTTATTTTTATAGGTTCAAAAGAACATGAACCTCATCACGCACAACACAGGGGAAATTTTAAAAGAACCTCTAACCCGCCGCCGCCGACGGGCTCTCATCTTCTAATTGTACATCAATCTGGTGGATCAAGTCCCTTAACTTTTTTGCCACCGTCTCCTTTGATCCTTCGTCCACCTGCTTCAAGTTCAACAGCTCATCAGCCAGATTGAGACAGGTTAGCAAAGCCGCCGTCAGGGTTGAAGCCGTTTTCGTGCCGTCCATGGCTTCCTGGATCTTGGAATTCACCAGTTTTGCTACCTGATCCACATGGGCTTCATCGGCATCGGTTCGAACCACCAACTTCTGACTCAAAATCGATACCGAATGAGCCTTTTTCACATTAAAAATATACGGCTCGGGTCCTCAGGCTGTCAAGGAGTTTGAAAGAGGGAAGCCAATCCCGCTTCCCGCGGGACAGCACTCGCTACTGGTCGAGAAGACGCTAGCCCCGCTTCCCGCGGGACAGCACTCGCCACAGCTCGTAATGGAAGCTAGTCCGCCACGACGGCAACGGCGGGTCTCTCCATCAGACGGGAGAAAATGCGACTCTGAAGAATCGAGAGAAAACTTGTATAAAAGAACCCGACCTCGAAGATCAAAATGAATGGTATGGAGAGATAAAGCTGCTCGCTGACCGCATAAATAAAGGCGGCGAAGAAGTTGAGGGTCAAGAGGATTTCAAAGAAGCTCGTCACGTTCAATTTTCCGCGGTACGACTTCTCTTTCCAGGAATCCCCCTTTTGAACGACCGCATGCTTGGGAGTTCGGATGAACTCTCCCGTCTTGCTGAAGAGCCCTTCCAAAACGGCCTTGCTGTTGTTGATGGAGAGACCGATGCCCACCGCCAAACTGATCAGGATATATTTCACCCGCGCAAACCAATCGGGATAGATCTTCTTTTGGGACTGGTAATAAAAGACGGAAACGGACCATGTCGCGGAAATGAAGAAAGGCAGATCAAACCAGAGGAGATCGTACCAGCCTTGCTGCCGCCGGACATAGATTGAAATCGGCATTAAAAATGAGAGGATGGCGATCAAAAGATAGTTGAAATTAGCGCCCAAATGGAACAAAGCCTCAACTTTTACTTTAAGAGGATATGGGCCCTTGAGGATCTGCGGCAAGAGCTTTTTGGCGACTTGAATCGATCCCTTGGCCCATCGGTGCTGCTGCGTCTTGAGGGCGTTCATGTCTACGGGCAACTCGGCTGGCGAGACGAGGTCCTCGAGATAGGTGAATTTCCATCCCTTCATTTGAGCCCGATAGGAAAGGTCGATGTCCTCGGTCAGCGTATCTCCAGACCAGCCACCGGCGTCCTCAATGCAGGACTTTCTCCAAACTCCGGCCGTCCCGTTAAAATTAAAGAAGCAACCCGATCGATGGCGTGCCGTATGCTCGATGATAAAGTGTCCGTCCAAGAGCACCGCCTGAGCGCGGGTCAATAGCGAGTAATCGCGGTTTAAATGATCCCAGCGCGTCTGCACCATTCCGATCCGATCGCTTTTGAAAAAGTGCGGGATGACCCTTTTCAAGAAATCCCGGCTGGGAACGAAGTCGGCGTCGAAGACCGCCACAAACTCGCCGCTCGCCCGCTTCAAGCCTTCATTCAAGGCTCCTGCCTTGTATCCTTCGCGCGTTCCCCGACGGACATGTTCGATCTGAAAGCCCTTGGCCCGGAAGTCCTTCACTTCGCGCTCGACGATCGTCACCGTTTCATCATTGGAATCATCGAGAACTTGGATCTCCATCTTATCGATAGGATAGTCGAACTCGCAGATGGTTCGAATCAATCGAGAAGCGACATATTGCTCATTATAGATCGGCAACTGGACGGTAACTTTCGGTATTATGGGCAGGGATTCCAACGGCGGAGCCACCGGTATATCATTCTTTGTCTTCTTATAAAGATAGATAAGGTAATAGCGGTGGATGCCGAAGATCGCCGGAACCAGCATCACCGAAAAGTAAAAAACGACAAAGACCGTCGAAATGAGTGAAATTTGGGACATTTAGAGGCGTTCGTATAATGGACGAAGATTCAAAAGTCAAATCTCGAAATCGACCCACCTTTTCTCCAGATTCACCCCTCTCACGCGCACCTGGATAGACTGTCCAATCTGATATTTTTTCTTCTTCCGGCGACCGATCAACTGATGGGCCTTTTCCACGAAAATGTAGTGGTCATCTTTCAAATCTCTCATGGGAACAAGACCTTCCACGAAAAAGGGAATCAATTCCACGAAGAAGCCGAACTTGGTCACATTGGAAATGATCCCTTCGAAACGCCCCCCCACCTTTTTGGACAGGAACAAGGCCGCCGCAAGGTCTCTTGAGGCCCACTCCGACTTCATCGCGATGCGCTCTCGGTCCGAGCAATGCTGGGTCGTATGGGTCATGTGGCTTAACTCCAAGGCATGACCTCCCTTCTTTTTCTTGGAACCCTCATGATGCGACGAGCTCTTTCGTTCCAAAGCCTGCTCCAAGATCCGATGCACCATCAGATCGGGATACCGGCGGATAGGCGACGTAAAATGGGTGTAGCATTCGGAGGCGAGCCCATAGTGGCCAAGGTTCTTCGTATCGTAAATAGCCCTCTTCATCGTTCTCAAAAGAATCGTATTGATGAGACGCTCTTCCACCTTACCGCGGACCCCCTCAATGATGGCCGCCATGGCCTTGGGGAACGGTCTTTTCCCAAGATGGAAGGAATAACCCATATTGTGTAGAAGGACGGAAAAATCCTTCACGCGCTCAGGGTCCGGCTCGTCGTGAACGCGGTAAACCATGGGCAGTCCGCGCTCCGTCACAAACTCGGCCACCGCTTCATTGGCGGCGATCATGAACTCCTCGATCAGACGGTGGGCGATGTTCCGTTCCGCCTTGATGATCTTCTCGATCGTTCCTTCCTCGAGATCCAGCTGGATTTCAGGCTCCGGCAAGTCGAAATCCAGGCTTCCCCGCTGAAGACGCGCGGCCCGCAGGATCTCGAAGAGGCGCTTCAATCTGAGCAATGCCGGAACCAACTTGTGATGGTGTTCGCGCACGCGCTCGGCTTCCTCTCCTTCATCAACCAAGATCTGACGCACGAGGGTATAGGTAAGCCTCGCCGCGCTCCGGATGACGCTCTTATAAAACCGGCTCGCGGTCCGGCGCCCTTGGTGATCAAAATCCATTTCGGCGGTGAACGTCGGACGGTCCTTGTGCGGCACAAGACTGCAAAGATCGTTGGAGAGACGCTCGGGAAGCATGGGTAGCACGCGGTCGGGAAAATAGGCGCTCGTCCCGCGGCGATAAGCCTCGCGATCTACGTGAGAACCCACTTTGACGTAGTGGCTGACGTCCGCGATCGAGACCTTCAGCCGATACCCACCCTCGGGCAACTCGCTCACCGACACGGCGTCGTCGAAATCGCGAGCCTTCTCTCCGTCGATCGTCACAATGACCTCGTCCCTGAGGTCGACACGCCGTGCAGACTCCTCCGGACCGATCTCAGAGGGAAGGAGATCCGCCTCCTCAAGGACCTTTGGGGGAAATCCCGTGGACAATTTGAATTCCTTGACGATCTTGGTAATACCTTCGGAAAAAAGTGACGAGGCCATCTTGTTTACCCGATGACACAGGGCCGTTCCGGAAGCAAGGAATTCGAACCCGTGGACTTTTTTGAAGTTTCTCGTTAGAGTCAGCTCAGACCTTTTGATGATGGGAGGGCTCCATGGCCATACGAAAAGACGATGACTTGATGGAGGATTACTGCCCCAAGTGCAGCGCCTATACGGGAGGCGATTCCGTCTGTCCGAATTGCGGCGCAAAAATTTTCGACGATACCGGCCTGGAAGAAATGGACGAAGACGAGGACGGCAGAGTTCCTGAGGTTGAAAAAGACGAGGAAGAAGAAGATGCCGACGAAGAAGAGTTTGACGAAGAGACGGATGACGAATTAGAGGAAGAAGACGAGTTGGATCGGGATGTAGACGACCTGGACGACGAAGACGAGTAATCCCCCCAAACAACGCAGAACCACGCCGCTGTGGTGGAATTGGTAGACACGCACGATTCAGGGTCGTGTGGGGGCAACCCCGTGGAGGTTCGAGTCCTCTCAGCGGCACAGTTACTAAAAAGTCGGGGCGACTGCGGTCCTTGTCCCTAGTTGACGTTGGGAGCGAAAGGGTTTAGCTTATAAATATGTTCCGAAGGCTTGCAGCACTACTGACCATTCTGGTCACGCTCGCGGGCTTCTGGGCCTCGACGGCAACCGCCGCTTCGGGCACCTTGAAGTCCGCCTGCTGCAGGCCGTCTCATTGCGCCTCGGCCCAATTCACCCGCCCCTCATGCTGTAAAGCCGGCCCTCAGAAGGAAACCCCGGCGACGACGCCTCCCGCTAACCCTTCATTCGAAAAGTCACCTGTTTTGGCTGGTTTAGAGGTATTGATCAATCAACTGGCTCCCATTTGTTTCGTTTCCAGAACCCGACATCATCTCGAAGCGATCCTAGCGCCTCCGCTCTTTCGTCTAAAATCCTCATTTTTGATCTGACCCCAAAAAGAAACGCCTTAGTTGCGTGTTCATGGCTCGACTACGAGCCAAGGGGTCAGGTTTATGCTCAAAACTATTATTTGTTTCACAGTCATCATAATATCGACGACGGCATGGGCCCATAGCGACCTATTGACGCTTGACGAAGCGGTCTCTCGGGTCTTGGGGGCCAATCAGGACATTCGCGCCGCGCATTACACCGTGGAGGCGGCCAAGGCGCGCATCCCGCAGGCCAAGGCGTTGGAAGACCCGCAGATTGGGGTCGAATTCTACAATGTCCCCATCAACACGGGAGACGTGACGAAGGCGGACGACATCGACTACAAAATCGAGCAGAAGATCCCCTTCCCAGGCAAACGCCACATTCTTGGAAAGGCCGCCCGGTTCGACGCCGAGGCCGTCGCCGCCAAAAGCGGCGGCCGAATCCAAGACGTGTTGCTCGACCTCAAACGGACCTACTACGACGCCTATCAGATCGAGCGGTCTCTGGAGGTCAATCGTGAAAACCAGGGGTTGCTTCGGCAATTTCTAGGTTCCGCCGAGACGGCCTATGCGTCCGGAAAGACATCGGCCGACGCGCCTCTGAAGGCCCAGGTGGAACTTTCCAAACTGAAAAATGAAGAAATCCTTCTCCGTCAGGGACATCAAACCCATATGGCTCATTTGAAGGCCCTGTTGAATGATCCGTCGCACGAAGACGGCGACCTGCGACTCCCCGCGCGACTGAATTGGCCTCGACTCAGGGCCAGTCTCATGGAGATCGAGTCCATGGCGCTGGAGGCGCGTCCCGAATTAACGGAACTGCGGGCAATGGAAAAAAGAGATTCCGCCAAAGTCACAAGCGCCAAACAAGGCCTGATTCCGGATGTTACGATCGGCTTCGCCTATAAACAAAAGCCTGTCGGACAAGACGTCTGGGCGGCGAGCACGATGATCAACCTTCCCATCTTTTGGGGGAAAAACCGCGGCGAGATTCAAGAGGCCAAGGCGTCGTTGAAGGCCACGCAGGCCGAACATCAATCGATGGAGATCCACACGCATCACGAGATCGAACAGGCCTACAGCGGCGTCGTCGCGTCGCAAAAGATCGTCGCCTCGTATCAACGAGAACTTCTCCCTCAAGCACGAACGACCCTTGAGGCGGCCCGTGAGGCCTATGCCTCCGGCCATGTCGACTTTCTGACCCTCATCGACGCCGCAAGGACCTACAAAGACCTGCAAATGTCTTTCTACGAGAATCAAGCGCGTCTCGGGATGACGTTCGCCGAATTAGAACGATTGGTCGGAAGGGAATTGGAGAACTAATATGAAAACAAAACTATGGTTTGTCATCAGCGCCCTGCTTGGAATCACCATAACGGCGGGAATTCTCCTGACCTCGTGTTCCAAATCCGGCCAACACGAAAAAGACCCGAACGTCTCCTATTACACCTGTCCGATGCATCACGAGATTCACATGGATCATCCCGGAGAATGCCCCATCTGCGGAATGACGCTGATTCCGGTGTATCAGGAGGGGGGAGCGGAAAGTAGGGGCGAACCTCGTGTTCGCCCGGACGCGGGAGTGAGGATCAGCTCCGACCGCCAGAAACTCATCGGTCTCAAAACGGAGACGGCCGTCAAGAAACCGGCCACGAAGGAAATCCGCACGGTCGGCCGCGTCGCCTTCGATCCGGATCTCGCCGTGGCGCAACGCGAATACATTGAAATCTTGAAAAATGTGCCCTCGCTCAAAGATGCGGCGCGGTCCAATCTGAGGCTGAAGGGAATGTCGGAGGAGGAAATTCGAGAATTGGACCGCGTAGGAAAAAATTTATATCTGCCCGCCCCCGGCGACACCGTCTGGATTTACGCAACGCTCTACCAAGAGGAGATGAATCTGGTGAAACCCGGCATGAAGGCCGTCATCACCCTGCCTTCCGACGTGGGGACACCCTTCTCCGGAGAGGTCAAATCGGTCGACCCAGTGGTAAACCCGATGACCCGCTCAGGGCGGGCGCGTATTGAAATCCCCGGCGCAGGCGGAAAACTCCGGCCGGATTCCTACGTCGATGTCTCGCTCAGGATCGATCTCGGCGAGGCCCTGACGATCCCCAAATCCGCCGTGATCGATACGGGAATGCGCAAGGTGGCCTTTGTCGTCACGGACGGACAAAGTTTTCAGTCCCGAGACATCAAAACGGGCCCTGAGGTCGTCTCCGCCTCGGGCGGAGACGTCATCGTCCTGGAGGGAATCTCCGAAGGCGAGAAGGTCGTTTCAAGCGCGGCATTTCTCGTTGACTCCGAATCACGATTGAAGGCCGCCGCGTCGTCGCCTCAATCGGCGCCGAGTTGTCCCGATAAACAGTACTGGGATGTGGGGATGGCGATGTGCATGCCGAAGGTTGGCAGCTAAAAGTATCCTCACCCTGCCTCCGGCACCCCTCAGAGGGGCTGGGGGAGAGGATGGAGCAAATGTGATCGAACGAATTATCGAATTTTCAGCCCGCAACAAATTTATCGTACTCACCCTCGTAGCCGTGGCTATGGGGATCGGCCTCTGGTGCGTAAAGAACATCCCCCTGGACGCCATCCCCGACCTCTCGGACACCCAGGTCATCATCTATTCGCAATGGGACCGCAGCCCCGACATCTTGGAGGATCAAGTCACCTACCCCATCATCACGGCCATGCTGGGGGCACCCAAGGTCAAGGCCATCCGCGGCTTTTCGGACTTCGGGTTCTCCTACGTCTACGTCATCTTCGAGGACGGGACCGATCCGTACTGGGCCCGAAGCCGAACGCTGGAGTATTTATCCAAAATTCAATCGTCCCTGCCGGCGGGCGTGAAGACCGAGCTGGGTCCGGATGCCACCGGCGTCGGCTGGGTCTTTGAATATGCCCTTGTCGACAAATCCGGAAAACATGACCGCGCCGAACTCCGTTCGTTCCAAGACTGGAATCTCAAGTACCAGCTTCAAAGCGTGCCGGGCGTGGCGGAGGTGGCGACCTTCGGTGGCATGGTCAAGCAGTATCAGGTGAACGTCGACCCCAACGCCCTCACCGCCCTCAATATCCCTCTCACGCGGGTGATCGACGCGATCCGCAAGGGCAACAACGAAGTCGGCGGCCGTCTCGTCGAATTCTCGGGGCGTGAATACATGGTCCGCGGGCGCGGCTACATCAAGTCGATCGCGGACATCGAAGACATCGCCGTCGGCAACGACCCAAAAACCGGCACGCCGATCCTCGTTCGAAATTTGGGAACCGTCCAACTGGGTCCGAACATTCGAAGGGGCGTCGCTGATCTCGACGGACAGGGAGACGTCGTGGGCGGCGTGGTCATCATGCGCTACGGCGAAAATGCCCTCAGCGTCATCGAACGGGTGAAAAAACGGATCGACGAGGCCAAGTCGTCACTCCCCGAAGGCGTCGAAATCGTCACCACCTACGACCGCTCCGACCTGATCCGCCGGGCCATTGAGACTCTGAAAGGGACATTGACCGACGAGATGATCATCGTGAGCTTCGTGATTTTAATATTCCTCTGGCACGTTCCGTCGGCCATCGTCCCGATCATCACGATCCCCGTCTCCGTTCTTCTCGCTTTCATCCCTCTCTACCTGATGGGCCTCACCTCCAACATCATGTCGCTCGCCGGGATCGCCATCTCCATCGGCATCCTGGTCGACGGCGCCATCGTGGAGGTGGAGAACGCCTACAAACGATTGGAAGAATGGCTGGCCGGAGGGCGGAAGGGCGATTTCCACGAAGTGCGGCTGAAAGCCCTGAAAGAAGTGGGCCCTTCCGTCTTTTTCTCGCTCCTCGTCATCTCTGTAGCCTTCCTGCCTATTTTCACCCTCGTGGACCAGGAAGGCCGGCTCTTCAAACCGCTCGCCTTCTCCAAAACCTTCGCCATGGCCACCGCGGCGATCCTGGCCGTCACGCTGGACCCGGCCCTCCGTATGCTTTTCGCGAGGATGGATTTTTTCAGCTTCAAGCCGAAGTGGCTCTGCGGCGTGGCCAACCACACCCTCGTCGGCCGCTATTACGCAGAGGAAAAACACCCCATCAGCCAGGTTCTTTTCGCTATCTACGAGCCCGTCTGCCGTTTCGTCCTCAGGCACCGAAAGCAGACCTTGATCGCCGCGGCCCTCCTCATGCTCTCCGCGGTGCCCGCCTACTTCCTCCTGGGCTCCGAGTTCATGCCCCCCTTGAACGAGGGGGCCATCCTTTATATGCCGACGACGTTGCCCGGGATTTCCGTCACTGAAGCTGAGCGAATGCTGCAAGTCCAAGACCGGGTCCTGAAGACCTTTCCCGAGGTCGACGTCGTCTTCGGAAAAATAGGCCGCGCGACGTCTTCGACTGACCCAGCGCCCTTCTCGATGGTCGAGACGACGGTCGTTCTCAAGCCGGAGTCTGAGTGGCGAAAGGTCACGCGTTGGTATTCTTGGATGCCGGAGCGCTATCACACCCTCCTCCGCCATTTCTGGAGAGACCGGATCTCATGGGAGACCTTGATCGACGAGATGGACAAGGCGCTTCAAATACCCGGCTGGACAAACGCCTGGACCATGCCCATCAAGAACCGCATCGACATGCTGTCGACGGGAATTCGAACCCCGATCGGCATCAAGATCTTCGGTGCTGACTTAAAGAAGGTCGAGGAGATCGGACAACAACTGGAAATCCTGTTGAAGGAGGTCCCCGGCACCCGGAGCGTCTATGCGGAGCGCGTTGCGGGAGGTTATTTTCTGGATTTTGACCTGAAGCGCGACCAACTGGCGCGATACGGACTGACCGTTGACGACGCCAACGACGTCATCATGTCGGCCATCGGCGGCGACGAGGTCACGACGACCGTCGAGGGCCGCGAGCGCTACAGCGTGAACGTCCGCTACGCCCGCGAACTGAGGGACGACCTCCCCAAGTTGCAGCGGGTTTTAGTGACCACGCCCTCAGGGGCGCAGATTCCCCTCAGCGAAGTCGCAAACATCGAGGTCCGCACAGGACCTTCGATGATTCGGGACGAAAACGGCATGCTTTCGGGCTACGTCTACGTCGATATGACGGGCAGGGACATCGGGGGCTACGTCAACGAGGCCAAGAGAGTCGTGAAGGGAAAATTATCTCTGCCTGTCGGCTACACCCTCCAGTGGAGCGGCCAATACGAGAACATGATCCGGGTGCGCGAGCGTTTGAAACTCATCCTTCCGCTGACGATCTTTATCATCTTTGTATTGCTCTATATGAACACGAAATCGGCGATCAAAGCCGGCATCGTGATGCTGGCCGTCCCCTTCTCCCTCATCGGCGCCGTCTGGCTTCTCTTCTTTCTCGGCTACAACATCTCGATCGCCGTCTGGGTGGGAATGATCGCCCTCATGGGTCTGGACGCCGAGACGGGCGTCTTCATGCTCCTCTTCTTGGACCTCTCCTACAAAGAGGCGGTCGATGCAGACAAGATGCGGACCAAGGAGGACCTCACCGAGGCCATCATCCACGGTGCGGTCAAGAGAGTCCGCCCGAAGATGATGACGGTTATGGCGGCCATGATCGGGCTGTTGCCCATCATGTGGTCGATCGGCACCGGCGCCGATATGATGAAACGCATCGCCGCGCCGATGATCGGAGGACTCGTGACATCGTTCGCTCTTGAACTCCTCATCTATCCCGTGATCTTCGCGATTTGGAAAGAAAGGGAGATGAAATCATGAAAAAGAAACTCTCTATCCTGATCCTTTTGACGTGCCTCCTGATCGCTCAGAGTTCGTTTGCCCGCGACACGACGAAGCCTTCGACCCGCATCGACGAACAGGGGTTCGAAATCCTCGAGACAGGCCCTTCCCGAGAGACGCTTGACGCCATCAACAGGAATTATATCCGAACCATTCGGCCGATCTTTCGAACCAAGTGCTTCGACTGCCATTCGACCGAAACCCGCTTGCCTTGGTACTACAGGCTTCCTGGGGCCAGGAAACTCATCGACGGCGACATCCGCGAGGCCCGGAAACATATCGATATGACCCGGGACTTTCCCTTCGAAGGGCTTCATGGTACGGCCGTCGATAACTTGAGGGCGGTGGAAAGGGTGATCGAGGAGAACCGCATGCCGTTATGGCGCTATCGGCTGCTCCACTGGGGAAGCGGGCTATCAACCGAAGAAAAAGACAAGATTTTGAACTGGGTTCATGAAAGTCAAACTGCCATCAGCCAACCATGAGGAGGAATTATGAGAAATCAACTCGCAATCATCACCGCCGCCGCCTTCGTGATCGGTGCCCCCTGGCTTGGGGCACATGAACATGAGCCACTCGCCGGTGCCGGCGATCAACCGTCCGCCGCAGCCCCTGCCCCCACAGTCGCCGCGTCCAAATCGACCGAGATCAAAGGCCAGCTCATCGATCTCACCTGCTTTCTCAAACACGACAGCAAGGGGGAGAGTCACAAGAGCTGCGCGCAGGATTGCGCCTCAAGGGGGCTTCCCGTTGGAATCCTGACGGATGACGGAAAGATCTATCAGGTGATGGGTAAGGGGCACGAGGATCTCAAGACGGTCAACCAGCCGCT
>Ga0315281_10010502_pt1 | contig 12759 bp, 3 predicted proteins | sample YL17G07_0_MG_FD_204540 | JGI IMG/M metagenome (GOLD analysis project Ga0315281, IMG submission 204540) | Sediment microbial communities from Yellowstone Lake, YNP, Wyoming, USA - YL17G07_0 | ecosystem: Environmental > Aquatic > Freshwater > Lake > Sediment | place: USA: Wyoming | collected... | reverse complement strand
ACCTCAGCACCCAGCTGGAAATCGCCAACGGGCAGGTGGGCCTCGTGAGCGGGACCTTCACCAACAACGGCAATCTGCAACTGGCCGCGACCGTGAGCCAGACGCGGGTGGATCTCTCCGGCAACGTGACCTTTGCGGGCACCGGCACGGTGACGCTGAGCAACAGCGTCAACAATCTGATCCGTGGGACCTCGGGCTTGGGGACCGAAGTGCTCACCAACGGTGCGGGCCACACCATTCAGGGGACGGGGCAACTCGCCACGCTCGCCCTGACCAACCACGGCACGTTGCGGTCGGGCCCGGGGGGCCTCACCATCAACACGCCTTTGTTCAACAGCGGCTCGGGGGTCCTGGACGTGACGGCCAATGACCTCGTGATCGGCGCCGTCACGGTCACTGGTACGGTGCAAAGCATCGGGGCCAACAAGCTCCTGCTCCAATCCACCACGCTGGCGGACGTCACCAACCTCAGCACCCAGCTGGAAATCGCCAACGGGCAGGTGGGCCTCGTGAGCGGGACCTTCACCAACAACGGCAATCTGCAACTGGCCGCGACCGTGAGCCAGACGCGGGTGGATCTCTCCGGCAACGTCACCTTGGCGGGGACCGGCACGGTGACGCTGAGCAGCATCAACAATAATGTGATCCGTGGCGCCTCAGGCCTGGGGACGGAGGTGCTGACCAATTCGGCGGGCCATACGATTCAGGGGGCGGGGCAACTCGATACCCTGGTGCTGACCAACCACGGCACGTTGCGGTCGGGCCCGGGGGGCCTCACCATCGCCGTTGCCCTGACCAACAGCGCCACCGGCGTCCTGGAACTCAATGGCGGCAACTTGAGCGTGACGGGCACACTCAACCTCAACGGCGGGACGCTACGCGGCACCGGGACCGTGACTGCGACAACGGTGTCCAATAACGGCGGGATAGTTGGACCCGGCCTGTCGCTCGGCACGTTGACGATCGATGGCGACTACACGCAGTCTTCGACCGGCACGCTGAATATTGAAGTCGGCGGCGCAACTGCCGGCACGCAGTACGACCGGCTCGCCATCTCTGGCGCCGCCACGCTCGACGGCACACTAAACGTCACCCTCATTAACGGCTTCACACCGACTAATGGTGAGTTCTTCAAAATCCTCACCTATGCCTCGCGCAGCGGAAACTTTGTTACGAATAATGTCCCGGGCGGCTTGTCGCCGATTGCTACCGCGACCTTCTACAACCTTGCGGCGTTTTCCTCCACGAATACCGCGCCGGTGGCGAATGCACAGAGCGTGACGACACCGGAGGATACGGCGAAACCCATTGTGTTGACCGGCACTGACGGCAATCTTGATACGCTGACCTTCGCGATCACCACGCCACCGGCGCATGGGACCCTCACCGGCCCCACGTTGGGCTTTACAACGTCCACCATCGCAGTCGGCGCGAATCCGCAAGCGGCCATTTATGGCGATTTCAATAAGGACGGTTTCGTGGATGCGGCGGTCGCCAATACCAGCGACAACACCCTCTCGATCCTTCTCAACAATACGACCGGCGGATTCCTGACTCCCACGACCCTGGCGACGGGGGCCGCTCCGGTCGCCTTGTGGCGTGCTGATCTCAACGGCGATGGGAATGTCGATCTGTTCGTCGCGACCAGTGCCGGGATTTCGGTCCATCTGGGCCACGGCAACGGCACGTTCGCCAGCGCCACGACGGTGGCCGCCGGCGTGAACCCTGTGGCGGTGGGCTACGGCGATTTTAATTCAGACGGTTTTCAAGATTTGGCCGTGGTGAATCACCTGGCTAGCGGCACCGTCATGATTAAGTTTGGGAACGGCGATGGCACGTTTAGTGATGGTCCGGTCCTCGCGGCAGGGGTCAATCCGACCGAGCTGAACATCGAGGATTTTAACGGCGACTTCACCTGGGATCTGGCTGTTACGACCACGGTGGGGGGTGTGGGGAAGGTCGCGCTGATCATGGGGAACGGACCCGGCACGGGCAATGGCACATTTGGCACCGCCACGTTTGTTGACGTTGGCCCCAACCCGCTCTCCCTCGATAATGACGATTTTAACCGGGACGGCAAGCTCGATCTGGCGGTCATGAATGGCGCGTCCGCGTTACCGAACGCCAACACGGTGGCGGTGCTATTCGGTAATGGACTCGGGGCGTTCGGCGCGCCGACTTTCTATGCCGTCGGCATCGATCCGCGGGGCGGCACGGGCGATCTCAACGGCGACGGGTTCGTGGATATCGGTATGTTCAACGCCGGGAGTAATACGGGTATGGTGTTGCTCGGTAATGGCACGGGGGTATTCGCCCCGCCGACGCTGCTGACGACATTTGCCGTAGGTCTCGCACCCATCGGGGCTGACGGCGACGACATCAATCGCGACGGGAGGATGGATTTGATTGTCCCGAATTCTGGGGACAACACCGTTTCGATTCTCACGAATACCACCTCGTATCTCTATACACCGGCCACTAATTACAACGGTCCCGATAGCTTCGCGTTTACGGTGAACGACGGCAGCGGGCCGAGTGCCCCAGCGACGGTCACCATCACGGTGACCCCGCAGGCTGATGCGCCCGTGGCGAATCCCGACAATCTATCGGTGGTGCTGAACAGCGGGGCCAACACGCTTAACGTGCTTGCCAATGACACCGATCCGGATAATCTGACGCCACCGTTGAATGCAGGATTGACGGTGCAGGCGGTCACACAGGGGGCCAAGGGGGTCGTGGCGATTGCGGGTGGCGGGACGGCGGTTATGTATACGCCTAATACGAATGCCACCGGCGCCGATAGCTTCACCTATACGGTGAGCGATGCAAGCGGCACCACCGCGATCGGCACGGTCACGATCACGATCGCCAGCGGAACGGTCTTCACCGTGACCAACACGAACGACTCGGGCGCGGGCAGTCTGCGGCAGGCCATTCTCAATGCCAACGCGTTGGCCGGGACGGACCAGATCGTGTTCAATATCGCTGGCACCGGGGTCCACACCATCACGCCGCTCACGGGGCTGCCGGCGATGACGGACTCCGTGATCCTGGACGGCTATACGCAGCCCGGCGCGAGCGCGAACACGCTCGCGACTGGCGACACAGCGGTGCTGCTCATCGAGTTGAACGGGATCAATCTGACCGGCCCGAATGCCTTTTCTGGCTTGATCCTCAACGCAGGCAACAGCACGGTTCGAGGCTTGGTCATCAACCGGTTCGGCCAGCACGGCATCTTGCTGGATATGGGTGACAACAACGTCATCGAAGGCAACTTTATCGGCACCGATCCCACCGGCACCATTGATCGCGGGAACACGTTGCAAGGTGTCTTTGTTTGGAACGGGTCGGCGAATAATCTGATCGGAGGGAGTACGCCCGTCTCCCGGAACATCATCTCCGGCAACGACTTCGTCGGAGTCGGGATTCTGCAGAACAACGCTAATGCAGTAACCGGGAATATGATCCTGGGCAACTATATCGGGACGAATGCGGCAGGAACGACCGCGCTCGGCAACGGCCCAACTGGAACGGGTAATGGGTACGGAATCAACATCGGGGCTCCGAACACGATCGTCGGGGGCACCGTCGCTGGGGCCGGCAACCTCATATCCGGCAATCTTGGTGTTGGTGTGCTGATCGATGCCGGACCGTTGGTGTTCAACGGTAATGCGAGCGGCAACGTGATTCAGGGCAATTTCATCGGCACGAACGCCGCTGGCACAGCAGCGTTAGGTAATGGAGGCGAGGGCATTGACATCAACTCTGCGAATAACCTGATTGGCGGGATAGTGCCCGGCGCGCGGAATGTGGTCTCGGGCAACGGGTTTGGTTTTGACAGTGGGGGGATCTTCTTTGAAGAAACCGCGAGCGGCAACACGGTGCAAGGCAACTACATCGGGACAGACATCACGGGGCTCGTCACGTTGGGCAACGCATTTGAAGGTGTCGGGATCGGCGGGGGGACATTCAATACCATCGGCGGCACAGAGGTGGCCGCGCGTAATGTCATCGCTGGCAATAAATGGGGCCTGACGGTCGCCGGCGTCGGCCACGTGGTGCAGGGCAATTACATCGGGGTGGGGGCTGACGGGAGCACGGCGGTGGGGAATCTCCAGGCGGGGATCGCCGTCTATAGCGATCTGACGAGCGGGCCATCCTCCAATAATCTGATCGGTGGCACGGTGGTAGGGGCAGGCAATCGCATTGTGGCAAACAACGGGCCGGGCGTGACGGTGGGTCTCCTGCCAGATGGGACCACCGTGACCGGCACGCGCATCCAGGGTAATGAGATTACCAACAATGCTGGGCTGGGGATTGATCTGGGCTTTACGTTCCTTAACAACGTTGTGATTCCCTCCGGCGTGACACCGAACGACATCGGCGATGCCGACACCGGGCCGAACAATTTTCAGAACTTTCCGGTGCTGACGGCGGTGGGCAGCGGGGCGAGCGGTACCACTGTGACCGGCACGCTCAACAGTACGGCGAACCAGACCTTCACTGTGGAGTGCTTCAGCAACGCCGTCGTGGATCCGTCCGGCTTTGGCGAGGGCCAGGTCTTCTTGGGCCGCACCGTGGTCAGCACCGACGGGAGCGGCCACGGGAGTTTCACGCTCAGCGTGCCGACGGTGCTCTCGACGGGGCAGGGGGTGACGGCGACGGCGACCGATGCGAGCGGGAACAGCAGCGAGTTTTCGGCGGGCATGATCGTGAGCAACGCGCTGGTGGTGACGTCTGCGCTGAACGTGACGGTGAACGGGCAGGGGACCGGGATCGTACAGACCGTCGGCGCGGGCATCAACAGCGGCGCGGCCATTCCGGACCTGAGCGAGTCCTATCCGAGCGGGACGCCCGTGACCCTCGAGGCCACGCCGACCGATCCCGACGGCGCCGGGCCGCTGCCGGTCTCGACCTTCCTGGGCTGGAGCGACAACGGCGTGTTCAGTCCGGCGCCGGCGAGCGGCCCCTATCGGTACACCGTGTCGATGCTGGCCACGCATCACGTCACCGCGACGTTCGGGCTCACAGCGGCCGAAGCCGTGCCGCAAATCCCCAAAGCCCCTGACGGCACCAGTCTCTGGACCAACAGCGTCACGTTCACGTGGTATCCCGTGGCGCCTCCGACCGGATTTGCTCTCGCGGGCTACGATGTCGCAGTGGGGTATGCCTCGGGGCAGTATGCGGCGCCGCTCTTTGTGCCGGCGAGCACCACGACGCTGACCCTGTTCAATACGCCGCCGGTGCAACATTACTTTGTGGTCAGTGCGCTGTTTGTGCCCAGCGGCACGCTGCAGGCGGCGTCTAGCGGCCTCAGTCTGCAGGCCGCCGGCCTGCTGGAGTCGGCGGCCATCACGCCGACGACCGACGGGTACGCCTTCGCGCCGGGCACGACGTTCAGTACCGTCACGGCCACGGGGGTGCTGGCGAACGACGGGACCGCCACGACGGCGACGCTGGTGAGCGGGCACACGCGCGGGGGACCTTGGTGGGCGGCTTGAAGGCCGACGGGTCCTTTACCTATACCCCCAACAGCGGCTTTACCAGCGGGACCGACACCTTCACCTATTCCGCGAGCGATGGCGTGACCACGCTGGGGCCGATCACGGTGACCCTCGCGGTGGCCCAACAGAGCGGCACCACGCCCGAAGGGACCGTCACCCCGCAGAGCGGCCTGACCGGCTGGAGCGTGCGGGACGACGGCAATCTGAACGGCCCCTCCAACTGGAGCGGGGCCCAAGCGCCGGTGCTCACCCAGCTGAGCGCCATCGACAGCACCGAAGCGGCGAGCAGCCTGCTGCAACGGGGGACGCTGCTGTATTTAACCGACGGGCTCCCGCAGCAACGGACCGACTACACCTTGACCTTTACGCTCAAGTCCAGCAGCACCGGGGCCCTGGGCGTGCTCTTCCGCTACGCGCCGGATGCCACCGGCGGGACCAACTACAGCGGCTATCGCTTCTCGATGGACCAGAGCGCGGGCTCTATGCGGCTCGTGAAAATCGTCAATGGGCAGGTCGTGAACAATCAGCCGCTGCTGGCGAACACGGTGGCCTATCAACCGAACGTCGCCTACACGCTCACGATCAGCGCGAGCGGGCCGACCTTGACCGTGCAACTGCGCAACCCGGTGACGGGCCAGCTCGACGCGAACTTCTCCGTGACCGATAGTACGAGTCCCCTCAACGGGACCGGGCTCGCCTTGTACAGTGCGAACAATCCGGGCGGGGCCTACAATCTGCTGGGGGCGGAGTTCACCGGCACTCCCCCGCCCACCAACGCCGTGGTGGAAGTGCTGACCACGGGGACGGGGAGCGGGACGGTCAGCAGCAATCCCGGCGGGATCGTGTTGCCGGGCTCCCCCGCCGCGACCTACACGGCGGGCCAGACCATTACCCTGACGGCGATCCCCACCAGTCTCCACTATACGTTCAGCGGCTGGAGCGGCCTCATCAATGCGGCCACCGGGCAGATCGCGAACCTGCCGGCGGGGGTCACGACCGTCACGGCGACCTTCGGCGGGACGCCGTTGCCGGCGCTCAATCTGGATGTGAACCTCGACGGGGCGGCGACGCCGCAAGATGCCATCGTCATCCTGCGCTATCTGTCGCTCGTCACGGGGCCCGCGCTCACGGCCGGGGTGGTGACGGGGGGCCAGCGCACGGATCCGGGCGCCATCAAGGCGTATCTGGATCAAGCCCGCACGACGATGCTGGATGTCAATGCGGACGGGGCGGCGACCCCGCAGGATGCGATCGTGATTCTGCGCCATCTGTCCTTGGTCTCCGGCCCGGCGCTGACGGCGGGCGTGGTGACGGGCGGGGGGCGCACCGACCCGGCGGCGATCAAGGCGTTTCTGAACAGCTATACGCCCGGGGCGAGCCTGAGCAGTGCGAGCGCGAGTTCCAGTCCGCTGTCAACCGCCGCCGTCTCCGGGAGCGCGCCGCCGGGGCTCAGCGCGCCGCTCAGCCCCGTCCCGCTGGAGTCGACGGGGTTGTCGACGACGGACTCGCAGCAGCCGGTGGTCCTGCCCAGCGACGTCGTCACGACGGCGACGCTGCTCACGCCGAGTGTGCCCGACACCCAATTGGCGGCCACGCTGGTGGGCCTCGATGATTTCCGCGGCGACGCGCGGTTTGCGGGCCTCGACGGCGGAGCGTTCTCGACGGTGGTGATCGATACGGGGATTGCCCTGAATGATCCCTACTTCGGGCCGGATGCGGACCACAACGGCATCGCCGACCGCATCGTGTTCCAATACGACTTTGCGGACAACGATCCTGATGCGAGCGACCACAACGGGCACGGGTCGAATGTGGCGAGCCTCATTGGCTCGCAGGACGCGACGGATCAGGGCGTGGCGCCCGGGACGGACCTGATCGTGCTCAAAGTGTTTCACGACAACGGGACCGGGACGTTTGGGGATGTGGAGCGGGCGCTCCAGTGGGTGGTGGCGCACGTCGCGGCCTATCATATCGGCGTGGTGAATCTCTCGTTGGGCGACGGGGGTACCTGGGGCCAAGCGCTCTCCTTGTACGGCTTGGGCGACGAGTTGGCGGCGTTGGCGGCCGAGGACGTGCTGACGGTGGCGGCGGCGGGCAACCATTACTTCGATAACGGGAGCACGCTGGGGGTGGGGTATCCGGCAGCGGATCCGGCGGTGCTCGCCGTGGGCGCCGTCTGGACCGCCGACTTCGGCGGCCCGTGGAATTTCAGTAGCGGGGCCAAGGATGTCACGACCGGCCCGGATCGGATCGCGAGTTTCTCGCAGCGCGATCCCACCCTGTTGGATGTGTTCGCGCCGGGGGCGCGGCTGACGGGGGCCAGTGCGACGGGGGGGCGGTTGACGCTGCAGGGGACGAGTCAAGCCTCGGCCTTTCTGTCCGGGGTGGCGGCGCTGGCGCAGGACGTGGCGATGACGGCACTCGGCCGTCGGCTCACGATGGCCGAATTTACGACGTTGGTGTGCCGGACGGGCGATCCGATCTTCGACAGCGAGACCGCACAGGACAACGTGCGGAACAGCGGCCTGGCCTTTCCCCGGGTGAATGTGGAGGCCTTGGCCTGCGCGATCTTGCGGATGCGGAACGCGCCGCCGGTGGTGGCGGCGGCGACAGTCAGCCTGGCGGAGCACAGTGTGGCGGGGACGGTGGTAGGGCAGGTCCTCGCGACGGATCCGGATGCGGGCACGACGTTGACCTATGCGATTATCAGCGGCAACACCAACGGGGCGTTTGCGATTGATCCGACGACGGGCGTGCTCACGGTGGCGACTCCGGCGGCGCTGGATTTTGAGACGACCCCGCACTTTGTGCTCACGGTCGAGGCGACGGATGACGGGGTGCCGGTCCTCAGTGGCCGCAACACGCTTACCATCAATCTGACGAACGTGAATGAAGCGCCGGTGGTGACGCCCGCAACCGTGAGCCTGGCGGAGCATAGCGCGGTCGGGACCGTGGTGGGGTCGGTCACCGCGACGGATCCGGATGCGGGCACGACGTTGACCTACGCGATCCTCGGCGGCAACACCAACGGCGCCTTCGCGATCAACCCAACGACGGGGGTGCTCACGGTGGCCAGCCCGGCGGCCCTGGACTTTGAGACGACCCCGCACTTTGTGCTCACGGTCGAGGCGACGGATGACGGGGTGCCGGTCCTCAGTGGCCGCAACACGCTTACCATCAATCTGACGAACGTGAATGAAGCGCCGGTGGTGACGCCCGCAACCGTGAGCCTGGCGGAGCATAGCGCGGTCGGGACGGTGGTAGGGCCAGTCACCGCGACGGATCCGGATGCGGGCACGACGCTGACCTATGCGATTCTCAGCGGCAACACGGGCGGCGCCTTCGCGATCAACCCGACGACGGGGGTGCTCACGGTGGCCAATCGCAAAGCGTTGAACTTTGAGGTGACGCCGACGTTTCGCCTGATGGTGCGGGTGACGGACGCCGGCACGCCGGTCCTCAACGGCACGGAAACGATCACGGTGAAGCTGGTGGATGGCCGTGAGCGGTTCCACCGGGAGGATGAGGGGGCGTTTCCTGGCCTCTGGTTCCAGGGCACGATCGCAGCCCAGCAAGCCTGGGTCAGGAATTTTGTGGCCGACACAGAGGATTCCGACGAGTTGGTGATCACGCTGGGGGGTAGGGCGAGACTGAAATAACGTGCTGAGTTCTGAGTTGCCGGAAAGCCAGATGAGGATTGACGAATGACGCTTCACGTTCCCAGGAGCCTGTCCGGCATTGCCTTCGTGACGAGGCGACGGAGGTGCGGCCAGATGCGAGGCCGCAGGCCCGGAAAAACAGGAGGTGTATTCGCTGGAATACATACATTGAGGATTTTTTTTTGGGCTGAGAACGATGCAGATGGTCGCGGATCGCTCGCCGCAGTAGAACGGTCAGTGTCGGACAGGCTCCTAAAGGGTGTGATGTGGTTCATAGTAGCTGGTCTTCAGCTATACCACCGTTGAACCGCGCCAAAGATCCGGACCGGCGCAGTAGATTGTACTGTTGAATGTGGCGGCTGACGAGCCACCGAACAGGAGAGTGGCTCATTGAAATTTCCAAGGCAGGAACTGGATACAAGATCCATTGGTGGTGGCCGAAACGATGGCAGCACACGCTGACCTTTCCTGCACATAGTACGAGCACGACAAATAAGCCTGACGCGAGCTCGTTCCGGATCGCTTGCTAACCGCGAAGGGTCTACATTGAGCTCTTCGGATCAACTCGGATGGAAGCGCCTCAAAAGCCTCGCCATATGCTTGCTTTAGTCTCGATCCGAGGGTAGGATTCTAAAATGTTCGTCTGTGGAATGGGGCGTATGTCAACAACTTTACTTCCAAAGGGTAAAGAGATTTACTTCCACGGACATTTGCGCTACGAGGGTAGGGTGTTGGGGAGGCCTTTTGCGGACCGACGCATGAGTTGACATAATCGTTCTTATCAGACATAAGAGATTTTAGATATATGTCCCTCGAACTGCTCGGTCGTATCCAGCAGGAACTCTCGATTACCGGAAGCGCGATCTATGAAACCGTCCTTGCGCTTGCCGAACGTGCCAACCGCAAAGTCCAGGTCCTCCGTTTGCATAGTCAGGCCTCGAACTTGTTAAGCCAGATCGAACAGGGACACGGAGACCTCGGACGTCAAATTGCCGCGCTCTGTGCCAAGCGTCCACCGTTTAGCCATGAGTCAATCCCGCCATCCAATCAATTGGAAAGCTTCCTCGGTCAGGCCGGCGACCGGATTCAGCAGCTGAAACAAACGCTGCTGAGCGTTGACAACCAAATCCGCGAGCTCAAACTGGAAACGATTCACCATGAGCTTCTGACCCTGCAACAGGACCTGAGTCTCCGCGCCGCGGCCATCGAACGACTCCCTGTCGTCCAGGGATCACCGGTTATTGGGAGGAGACTTGAGGAGGTGGTGCTGCCTGCGTCGGTTCGTCTTGTCACGATCCTTCGTGGACCATTTCTCGTGCCGCCAGACGCTGACATCGTACTCCGGGTCGACGATGTCTTAGTCATGATCGGGCTGCAGACAGATCTGGCCCAGGTTGTCTCTGAGTTTACTCAAGCCCGGAACAGCAAATCGACGTGAGTTGTGGCGAGGCAGGCAAGATGTACGCGACAGGCGCGCTCCAAAGGCTGAAGGCTTGGGTTCGAAGCTCCGAACACTTCAGCCTTTAGCCTTCAGACCGCCTCACCCGTCCCGCTTTTCTCGCAAGTCTCGCGCGAATAACGATTCGCGCTTCACACGGTAGGCTTCTCCGCTTTCCATGATGTACAATGACACGAGAAGGTGCAAGATGACTCGCGCGCTACAAGTCGTCATCAGTCTTGTGTTCGTAGTCTTGTTCAATATCCACTCGTTCGCCGCGGGCGAGTCCGCCGCACCAAAATCCGGCGACTCGCCGGGTCTTCGCCTGCTGGAAGAGATTCAAACGGTTATCACCGATCTGGCCGAATCGGCAAAACCCTCCGTCGTCAATCTCATTCCCCTGTCCGGATCAGGTCGAGGACGCGAGTCGTCTCAAGAACGGGCTCCCCATGCCTCAGGATCCGGTGTTGTCATCGATCCTGACGGACACATCGTCACAAACAATCATGTCATTGGCGACGCGACGGAAATCGAGGTCCGCTTCTCCGATAAGTCCAAGGCGATTGCACAGGTCGTCGGTAAGGACCTGGATACAGACCTAGCTGTCCTCAAGGTGACTGCCGACCATCCCCTCCCTAGCGCGAGATTCGGGGATTCGTCGGCCGTGCGCGTCGGCCAATGGGTACTCGCCGTGGGAAATCCGTTCGGGCTCGATCGGACGGTCACGCTCGGCGTCATCAGCGGGATCGGCCGAGAGAACATCAATCTCTCGCGTTACGAAAATTTCATTCAGACGGACGCGTCAATCAATCCCGGCAACTCAGGCGGCCCGCTCTTCAATCTGCGCGGCGAAATCATCGGCATCAATACCGCGATCATTAACTTCGCGCAAGGAATCGGCTTCGCAATTCCCTCCAACATGGCCAAACAAGTGATTCAGCAATTACTGCTGCAGGGGCGAGTGACCAGAGGCTGGCTGGGCGTCGGTATCCAACCGCTCACGATGGAGCTGGCGCGCAAGTTCGGTGTCAACGAAGGCGAAGGGGTACTGGTCAATGAAGTCTTCGAGAAGGACCCGGCTGCGGCAGCCGGCATCAAGCCCGGCGACATCCTGACCCGTATCGACGGCACCGTGATCGATACGCCGAACCGGCTCTCGCGCGTCGTGGCGGGGTTGCTCCCCGGCTCGACGACGAAAGTTGAGATCGTCCGTGATCAGCGGCGTCTGGTGCTGGACGTCGCTCTCATTGAACGTCGAGACCAGGCCTTGACCGCTTCGCTCCCCCAGGTACGCACTGAGGTCAAGCTAGGCTTCGATGTGCAAGATCTGACGCCAGGCCTTGCCGATAAATTCAAACTTCGGGAAAGCCGTGGCGCGCTCATTAGCAAAGTGGAGCCCGGAAGCCTGGCCCAATCGGAAGGGCTTCACGAGGGCGATCTCATCAAGGAAGTGAATCGTGCCGATGTGGGATCGGTTGGAGAATTCAGCATCGCGCTCTCCAAGGTCCGGCGAGGCGAAACCGTCCTCCTCCGTGTGCTGAGAGAAAGCCGCGCGTTCTACGTGGTACTCAAGTCGGCCGACTAGCCCGGTCTGTCTGGTCCATCTGGTCTATTCGGTCTTTCCCGTGTATTTGGTTCAGCGAAGCTAACCAGATAGACCAGACCAACCAGACAGACTGAACAGAGCAAATGATCGATCAATGTGCCGCCGCGTGGGTCTCCACCTTGTGCGCTTCAATGATTCGAACCGCAAGTTCGCGAGGCACTTCATCGTACCGCGCGAATTCCATCGCATAACTGCCACGCCCTGCCGTGAACGAGTTCAGCGTCGTGGCATACGTGAGCAGTTCTGCCATTGGAACGAGGGCCGTGATCTGCTCAACCTGGTCTTTCGCCTCCACGTGGAGAATCCGCCCTCGGCGCGCATTCAAATCCCCGATCACACCTCCGATATGATCAGCCGGCGCCTCGACCTCCACCGTCATGATTGGCTCTAAGAGGACGGGATGGGCCGCCTCCAAGGCCTTCTTGAACCCCATCGACGCGGCGATCTTAAACGCCATTTCAGATGAATCGACCGTATGGTACGACCCATCGTACACGGCCACTCGGCAATCGACGACAGGAAACCCCGCCAAGCTCCCGTGGTGCATGGCTT
>Ga0315281_10010501_pt1 | contig 12759 bp, 8 predicted proteins | sample YL17G07_0_MG_FD_204540 | JGI IMG/M metagenome (GOLD analysis project Ga0315281, IMG submission 204540) | Sediment microbial communities from Yellowstone Lake, YNP, Wyoming, USA - YL17G07_0 | ecosystem: Environmental > Aquatic > Freshwater > Lake > Sediment | place: USA: Wyoming | collected... | reverse complement strand
GAGGCCGGCGGTTCTTCGACGGATGGTTCAGCGGCAGGAAGCGGGCCCAACGTCGGGCCGGCGACTGTGATAATCTCCCCACCTCGATGTCTTCTCCCGGTAGACAGCCAAATGCGGCTGATGCTGTTTGCCTTTGACTGCGAGACATTGCCTATGAGACGACCTGTAGCATTGCTGGCTTTGATTTGCTGCTGTATGGCGGGCGTCGGCCGCACGGCTGAGCCGACGCTCACGGACGTCCGCTACGGCCCGCACCAGCGAAACGTGCTGGACTTCTACAAGGCGGCCGCGAATGGCCCCTCGCCGGTGTTGATCTTCTTTCACGGCGGCGGATTCCGGGGAGGCGACAAGGGCTCTGTCCGCCAGGCCGCCGACCAGTATTTGCACGCCGGCATCGCCGTGGTTTCCGCCAATTACCGCTTGAGCCAACAGGCCATCTACCCGGCTCCGATGCTGGACGGCGCCCGGGTTGTGCAGTTCGTCCGCTCCAAGGCCAAGGACTGGAACATTAACGCCTCCCAGGTGGCCGTTTCCGGCGGTTCTGCCGGCGGCACCATGGCCCTGTGGATTGCCCTGCACGACGACCTCGCCGAGCAGGCCGGCCCCGACCCGGTCGCCAGGATCTCCACCCGCGTCTCGTGCGCGTCGGTAAAGAACGCCCCAAGCTCGATGGACCCGGAATTCATATTGAAGTACGTCGGATCAACCAATTTTGGCGCGATGCTGGCCCTGCACGGCGCCCGAACGCTGGAGGAGTACCGCACGCCGAAGTTGCGCAAGCAGGCCCTGGATGCTTCGCCGATCGAGCATGCCACCCCGGACGACCCGCCCCTGTTTCTGTGGTACGGAGGCGCTCTGACGCCCACCCCGCTGCCGGCCGACACCCCATTCAGCGGCTGGATTCACCATCCTCGTTTCGGCGAGCTATTGAAAGAGAAGTACGACAAGCTGGGTCTGGAGTGCCATTTTCTGCACCGGGGCAAGCCGGCGGCGCAGGACGCTGAAATCGAGTTTCTGCGGAAGTGTTTTCGGGCCAGGCCCGCATCCCCGAAGGGAAGTGCTCAGCGCCGCTAAGCACACGAAGTTCGGCTTCCCCAACCTCTATGTCCACGATCGGAATGGCGGTACCATTACCACCGCCGGCAACGCCCGGACGAGGCAGCCGGCATTAAGGAGAGTCTGAGCAATGGCAAACGCGACCACACGGCGGGAATTGTTGCGGTGCGGGGGACAGGCGCTGGCCCTGGCTTCCCTGGGCCCCTTTTTTCATACCGGCCGCGCGGGCGAGCTGCGCCGGCCCAACTTCCTGTTTCTCCTGACTGACGACCAGAGCTACGCGACGCTCAGTTGCACCGGCCATCCCTTCATGAAGACGCCGAACATCGATTCGCTGCGGCGCGGCGGCGTGCTGTTCACGAACGGTTTCGTGGCCATGTCGCTGTGCGCGCCCAGCCGCGCCTGTTTCCTCTCGGGGCAGTACCCATTCAGCAACGGGATCTACAACAACCAGATCCGATGGAACCAGCAGACTCAGACGCTGCCCATGCTGTTGCACGAGGCCGGCTACACGACGGCCCACATCGGCAAGTTTCACATGGACGGCGACGACCGCCTGCAGCCCGGCTACGACTACTGGGCCGCGCAGATCGGCCAGGGCCAATACCTCGATCCACGCAAGAACATCAACGGGACATGGACGGACCTGAAGGGGTACGACACCAACATCGTCACCGATCAGGCCGCCGAATTCATACGCCGCGTCCCCCGGGACAAGCCCTTCTGCGTCTGGATCGGCTACAAGGCGTGTCACGGGCCGTTCACGCCGGCGCCCGGTCACGAGCGCGACTTTGCCGACATCGAGATCGAGCCGCCCGCATCGTACTATTCCGACAACGCCGGCAAGCCGGCGCGTTTGCGCCAGAAGGGCAACCGCGCCAACGCGGCAGGCCGGAAGGCGGCCAAGGCCGGGAAAGCCGCGGAGAAGGCGGCCCGCAAGGCCGCGGGCGGCAACCCGGATCCCAGCAACCTGAAGGAGTGGGCCGAGCGCGAGCGCAATCAATTCCGTTGCCTGATGGGCGCCGAGGACAGCGTCGGCCGCCTGCTGGCCCTGCTGGAGGAGCGGAAAATCGCCGACGACACCATCGTCTTCTACTCGGGAGACAACGGTTTCTTCCACGGCGAGCACGGCGGCCTGCACGGCAAGATGGAGGCCTACGAGGAGTCGCTGCGGGTCCCCATGATCGCCCGTTATCCCCGCTTGATCAAGCCGGGCCAGACCTGCGAGGCGATGGTGGCCAACGTGGATCTGGCCCCCACCATTCTCGACTTCTGCGGAATGCCGGCGCCAAAACAGATGCAGGGCCGTTCCTGGCGCCCGCTGGCGACCGGTTCCCCGAATGCCGGCCGGCGCGATTGCTTCCTGTATTCGATGTACGGCGCGGGCGCCGATCCCCAAACGCCGACCGTGAAAGCGATCCGCACGAACCGCTATAAGCTGATCCTCAGCCTCAACCCCGCTGATGTGGAAGAGCTGTATGACCTGAAGAGCGACCCGCAGGAAATGAAGAACCTGGCCGGAGCGGGCACCCAGGACCAGGTCCGCAAGCTGAAAGAGCGGATGCTGGCCGAGATGCGCGAACTGGGCGACCCGGCCGTCCCGCTGGTGGAAGCATCACTCAAGCGGTCTTAGCGGATCCCGCACAAAAGGGTAACAGTGCGGGGAGTCATTTCACCGCCGGGACACCAAGGCCCGAAAACGCTCTTCGTAGTCCTTGGTGTCCCGGCGCCTTGGTGTTTTTGTGAAGGCGCTTCAGAAGTAGAGCTTCAGCGCGAACTGGATGACGCGCGCGGCCTCGCCCGCATCGATGATGTTCTGCGTGCTCGGCGGAGCGACCGTCGCGCAGCAGGTGTTCGAGAACACGCTGGAGCGGAAACCGCCCGACCCGGCGGTGGCCAAATGCGGGCCGTCGAAATTGGGGTGGTTGAGGGCGTTAAACATTTCCATGCGGAACTGGAGCTTGAACCGCTCGCTCAGCGCGAGCTGCTTGCTGAGGCCGAGGTCCAGGTTCCAGTAACTGAGGCCATAGAAAATGTTGCGGCCGGCCCCCATGCCGCCCGGGGCGGGCAGGGCAAAGCTGGAGATGCCCTTGAACAGGCGGGGACCGATCACGCCGGGAATGTCGTACAACCCTACCTCCGGTTTGGGGCCGACGAGCACGGCCCGCGATTCGTGCGAGTAATTCGAGGTGCGCACACTGCTGCGCACGCTGAAGGCCTCGCCCGACATGAACGTGTACATCCCGTTCACCGACCAGCCGCCGGCGATATGCTGCAGCACCGAGGGCCCCGATTTGAGGAAGGCCTTGCGCTTGCCGAACGGCAGTTCGTAGATGCTGGTCACGGTCATCAAATGGCGGCGGTCGAAATCGGACGGGCCGCGTTCGTCGCGCCAGTTGCGAATACTGGACGGGGCCCGGGAGGTCGTCGTGCTGAGCCCGCCGCCGGACGAGGAGCCGATGGGGTCCACCGACTGGTCGTCCGTCGATTTCTGCAACGTGTAGGCCAGCCCCAGCAGCAGGCCGGCGTCGAACCGCTTTCGGAGGGTCAACTGGCCGCTGTGATAGTAGGAGTCGCCGCCGGAATCGAGATAGGTGATGGTGGCGAATTGCTGGTTGGGCCGGAGATGGGCGGCCACCGTGGTCTGCTCGACGCGGCCGGAGAAGTTCCCGGCGCCGTTCAACTGCAGGTCGCTCTGGGTGGTGCTGCTGTTGACGAAGGTGCTGGTGAGAGTGCCGGAAGCCACCAGCGGCACAACTGTGCCCGTGACGCCCGCCGGGCAGGTGGAGCCGTCGGGCCGGCAGCCCTTGTTCATGTTCTGCTGCATGATCAGGAAGGACGGCAGGATGGGGTCGGCGCCGATTTCGTTCAGGTCGTAGGCGCGGTACAGGCGCGTGCCGCGCCGCCCGATGTAGGCCACCTGGGCCACAAATCCCTTCGGCAGTTCCCGCTGAATGTTCAAGGTCCATTGATGCACCGTCGGGATTCTAAGCTGAGGATCGAAGCTGATCATGTTCGGCGCGTTGGAAAGTAACTGCGCCGGCGCCGTCAGGAAGCTGGTCGGCTTGACCGTGGGCGGCGGCAACTCCTGGAGGAACCCTTCGCCGATCCGCTTGTCGGAAACCGCGGTGCAACCGGGCGTGGTCGCTCCGCCAACCACCGAGGCGCAGGAAAAGACCTGTCCGGGGACGTTTCCGGAGACGGCGGTGATCATGAAGGATGGGAGCGTATCGAAGGCGATGCCGTAACCGGCCCGGACCACCGTCTTGGTGCTGTTGCGCGGCGCCCAGGTCAGCCCCAGCCGCGGGCCCAGCGCCCCGAGGTTGTTGCGCTTGTACCAACGATCGGCGTGAACGAACGTGACCGGCCCCTGGGAGCCGTCGATGGGCTTGTCTGGCACGTAAACACGGTTACCGGCTTCCGTGGGCGCCATGTTGATCTCCCAGCGGAGCCCGGCGTTCACCGTAAAACCGCGTGTTACCTTCCACTGGTCCTGCACGTAGAAGTTGTATTGCTTCAGCCGCTGCCCCTGGCTCCACAGCGTCACGGTGTTGCCGGCCTTGAACGGAAGGAACGCATCGTGGCTGAGGTCGCCGAGGAAGAGCTGCGAAAGCTGGGCAGGGATGCCCAGGATTTCATTAATGGAGTTGAGCAACCGGGTGCTGTCGGATGCTTCGATGCCGGCGACCGTGCTGGTCGCGACCGCGGGCGTATTGAACCCAACCGGGGCGCGCGTGGCCTGGGAGAACGACAACACCGGCGTCACGTTCGTCCCGCCGGGCTGGCCGCGCTGGTCGTTGTGCTGATAGAAGCGGATGTTCAGGCCCGTCCGGATCATGTGCGCGCCTTTGACCACACTCAGGTTGTCGATCACCTGGTAGGTCGTGACGGCCCGGAAGGTGCGGGGCCTGTTCAGGAAAGGTTTGGACACGTTGTTGAATGTGAAGGGCGGGACGTTCGGCCAGTCGGGGTTGGCTTCGCCCTGCGTGAACAGGTAGATGAACCGTGAAATCCCGGTCGTCAATTCATTGACCACGCGCGGCGAAATCACCCGGCGGTAGCTGATGGCCGCGTTCTTGGTATGGCGGAAGACCTCGCCCTCGGGCGGCCAGCCGGGAAACACAACGGGCCGGCTGTTGTTCGGGTCGCCGCCCAGAGTGTCCTGCGCGCCCTGCAGGTAGCGCACAAAGATCGTGTTGTTGGAATTGAAGGTGTGGTCGATGCGCGCCATGTAGCTCGGCCCGCGCACCTGAACCGGCGTGTTCCAGAAGTACCCGGCGGTATTCAGCCCGTCGCCGTTCGTGTAGGTATTCGGCAGGGGGTATTTGGCGAAAATCTTCCCCATCACCGGGTCGGCGCCGATGCGGCGCGGGTCGCTGGCGAACATGTTATAGCTGGCCACGCAATTGGTGTCGCCGGCCCTCGTGCAGTTGCGCACTCCCGAAGCCAGCGCCCCGGTGGCGGGATCCACCAGAACCGGCGAGTTTTTGGTGATCCTCTGGCCGTTGAGAATCAATGGAGTGTTCGGGTCGGCGACGAAATACCGATAGACGCCCGACAGCGCCGTTTGCGTATAAACCAGCGGCACGCTGCCGAACGCCTGGTCGATCGGTTGGGCGTAGTTGATTTTCTGTCCCGACCAATTCCCGAAGAAGAACGTCCTGTTCTTTTTGATCGGCCCGCCCACTTCGAAGCCGTACTGGTTCAGCTTGATGGGCGGCTTTGCCGTGCCCATGGCGTTGGCGAAGAATTCGTTGGAGTTCAATTTCTCGTTGCGGAGGAATTCGAACACTGCGCCGTGCAGGGCATTGGCGCCGGTGCGGGTGGCCACGGAAATCGACGCCCCGCTGTTGCGCCCTTCCTCGGCGGTGGCGTTGTTGGTGGTCACCTTGTATTCCTGGACGTTGTCCGGGTTGAGCCGGTAGAGGTTCTTCAGCGGAGCGGGGACGGTGGATTCGTTGGCTTCGATGCCGTCGATGGTGACGTTGAAGGAGCGGTCACGCGACCCGTTGACGTGGATGCCGGACCCGGCGGCGGCGTTCGAGCGCTGCACCACGCCCGGCTCCAGAACGATCAGGTTGAGGGGGTTGCGCCCGTTCAGCGGCAGCTCCACCACCGCCTTCTGCTCGACCACGTTACCGATAGTGGCGTTGCTGGTCTGAAGCTGTTCGGCGCGGCTCTCCACGGAAATCATCTCAGTCAGCGCCCCCAGCTCCAGCGTCATGTCCACGGTCAGCGGCGTATCGACCTCCAGGCGGTTGCCCGTCTTCCTGCTGGTCTTGAAGCTCTGCAGTTCGACGGTGACGGTGTAAAGCCCGACCGGCAGGGACGGAAAGGCGTACACGCCGGCCTCGGTTGTTGTTTGCTTGTAAGTGATTCCGGTCGCATCATTCAGCGCGGTCACGTTTGCCCCGGCGACGACCGCACCGCTGCTGTCGCGCACCGTCCCGTTGATGGTCGCCGTGCCCACCTGGCCGAACAGCGGGACGACCGGCAAAACCAAGCCCAAGAGCAAAACGGCTATGATTCGCTCACGATTCACGGCTGAACCCCCTTTCGCTGTGGAATTCGCGCTAATGGTTGGAGAGAAACGATGCCCCGGGTCCCCGGCGCTCTCTCCCCGCGCCGCAGACCTACACCTCGCCTCCCTGCGTGTATATCGCGGAGCCAGTTGCCTGTCAAGCGTCCCGGCGGCCACGCAGTTGCGTCACATCATGGCAGGACACTCCAGTTCCAGCCCAGGCAACATAAGTTCAGTAGAGCTGCCGCATGATGTCGAAGCCGATAAACAGTCCGCCGGGCTTATCAGCGCCTGGGGCATTCAAGAAAGCGGCCCGCGTACCCGCCCGCTGTGACACGGTCGTCCCAGGCGAGTTTGTGAACCCGAATGTGAAGGCGTGGCGCCAGATCTTCTTTTGAATGCCGAAGGCGTACGCCGGACGATGGATTCCCAAGGCCCTGCCGGCAACCAGCGTCGGAATCACTTCCGCCACCAGCGCGACGGTCGGCCGGACGTCGACAGCACCGCCCACGCCTGTAGAAACCGTATGGTGGCCGGGAAGGTCCGGGATCGCCCTGGAACGGTAGGAGCCGGGTTGGAACAGGCGGCGGGCGTTCAGAGAGAAGGTGGGGACGAAATAAACCTGAGCGCGGTGAGTCAAGCTTCGTGAGAGGATCAACTCGAAATTCTCGGCAAAATTCTTACGAAAATTGCCGTGGCCTTCCACGGAGAAGCGCACCGCGGCATTCAAGGGGGCCCGGTCAACTTCGGACAGTAGATTATATGCAGCCGTCATCTGAATCGGCCGCGCAATAAAAGTGGGCGAACGGAATACGCTGACCGAGAAGTCCCTGGACACCCCGTACCGCAAACCGAAAGACGACAACGAAAAGCCGTCCAATCCCAGCAAAGCGTTTCCGCGCGCGGTCCCTGTAAAGGCCGGGTCAAACACAAAGCGATGGGTGAAGTTAAGGTAGAGTCCGTGAAAGTCGGGGCGGCGGCCGGTCGGCAAAGTGAGAAGGACGTCGTCGCCCGGCTTGTAGACTTTGGGTTTCTGGGTGGATTCCGGAGGTTGAGCCCCTCCTGGTGTCTGAACCGCCGCGGGCGACCCAAGCGAGCGGACATACGCCGCTGCGGCCAGAATCTCCCGCTCCGACAGCTTGCCGGCCCAGGTCGGCATGTCGATACCGGCAGTCCCCGGCTTTCCGTTCTTGATCGTGGTTACGATCTGGTCGTCCGTCAGAGTGGCCTGCAATTTCGGATCGGTGAAGTTCGGCGTGTGAATGCTGGCAATGCCTTTGCCGTCGGGACCGTGGCAACCCGCGCAACGCTTTTGGAAGATCATTGCACCTTGTGCCTGGCCGGCAGAAGGCCGGGAGAGTGTCGCGCCGCCGCTCTTCGCAGGGCCGGCTCCGGCCGGCGGCGAGCCGGCCTCCCGCACGGTACGGGTCATCAGATCCACCATGTACGTCTTGCCGTTCCGTCGAATGAGCAGAGCCGATGTGGAACCTTCGATGAACGAGATACCGAGAGCCGCAGGAGCTTCATCGCCCGCCGGGGATGTCGGGTTGCCTGTGCCACAGATCCCCACAACGAATGCGGAGATCGCCGCCAGCAGAACTCGCCAAGTCATCATCGTTCCATCTCCATGAGCACGGCATTCACGAAAAGCCGCCGTGTTCCCACGCGTCTTCCATTCTCGCATGCGGGGGGGAATTCCAGATCACTTCGGACCAGGCCGTGGAGTCTCCGGCAGCGAAAACAAGTAGGAAACCAGCGCATCCATGTCGCGCGGAGAGAACTTGAAGGGCGGCATAATGCTGCCCGGTGAAAGCGCAGCCGGATCGGCAAAATGCTTCTCGACCCATTTTCTGGGATGGCGGCTGGAGACCCCGTTCAGCGGCGGCCCTAACTCCATTCCCACTCCGTTCACCTTGTGGCACTTCCCGCATCCCTTCGCGTCATAGATTTGAGCGCCCTTGACGGCGAACGGTGGCGCCGCGGTCCACGCCCCCGCGTTGCTCGGGGTCAGCCTGAGCAGGAACCCCGCCAGGGCGTTGAGTTGGGAATCGTTGAGGTCGGTCGGGGGCATGTTGCTGCCCGGTATCACCTGTGAGGGATTCTTGAAGTGCGCGATCATCCATGTGGCGGATTTGCGGGTGCCGACGGTCGCCAGATTTGGCCCCCGTTTTGTAGGGCCTTCACTCAAGTTGTGGCAGAGCGAGCAGTTTTCCTGCTGGAAGTATCCATAGCCGGCCAACTCCGCCGGCAGAAGCTGCCGCCAATCTGCCGCAGGCGGGAGACTGGCCTTCGGTCCCTGGGCCGCCTGCGGAGCGGTCTTGACAGCGGCGGCAGTCAGTGAGGCCCAACCCACGGCCGCCAGCACGACCACCCCCAGCGCCACCGTTCGCTGGGTGAGTCTCGTGGCCTGTCGGCGATCGACGAACGGGACCAGGAACAGGGCCGCAACAGCGAGGGTCGGCAACAGGATGCTTCCGACCGGCTCCAGAGGTCCTGGGAAGAATTTCAGCGTTTCGAAAAGGAAAAGGAAGTACCAGTCCGGCCGCGGGATGTAACCGGTATCGGTGGGGTCGGCCAGGCGATCCAGCGGCGCCTGCACGAAGAGCGCCATCATGAACAGAATCACGCAGGCGGCGAAGACCGCGGTGACGTCCTTCCATGCCTGCCCAGGGAAGAACGTCTTCGGGGGGCCGGTCTCTTCGGGGGCCGGCGCCACACCATGCCGGCAAACCAGGTGGACATGAAGCATGATCAGGAGCGCCGTGAACGCCGGCAGCACCAGGACATGCAATCCGAAAAAGCGGGCAAAGGTCACGACGCCGACGCCCCCATCGCTTCCCAGGAGCCGCTCCACGTATGGCCCCAGGACCGGGGCCTGCCCGGCGATCTGCGTGGTGACCACCGTCCCCCAATAAGCCCGGTTGTCCCAGGGCAGCAGATACCCGGTTAAACCGAAGCCCAGCGTGAGCAGCAGCAGCAGCGTACCTGCCATCCAGGTCACCTCGCGGGGTTTCTTATATGCGCCGTAAAGAAAGACCTGGGTCATGTGCAGCACCACCGCCACAATCATGATGCTGGCGCCCCAGTGATGCAGCCCGCGAATCAGCCGCCCGGCGGGGACCTCGGTGATGATGTATGTCAGACTGTTGAAGGCATCGCCGGGAGTGGCCGCATAATTAAGGGCGAGTAGAATTCCGGTGAAACCCTGAGCCAGGAACAGGAACAACGCAACGCCGCCGAAGACCTGGCGCCAACCGGCGGAAGCGGGAATATCCTCGTAGAGGAGGTTCCGAATCGCGGTCCCCGCACCCGTGCGCTGCTCCAACCATTCCCCCAGGACTTGCTTGAACGGCTTCATAAAGCAGTCCCTCCGGGTCCGCGCACCGGTCCCAGCCAGACCGCGTTGTTTTCAAGTTTGACTTCATAGCGGTCCAAGGAACGGGGCGCAGGACCAGCCAGCACCTTTCCGTCGATGCCAAAGACCGAGCCATGGCACGGACAGAGAAACTGTTTCTTCTGCTCATCCCAATGGTAGGCGCAGCCCAGGTGGGTGCACCAGGGGCTGAACGCGATCACGTCTCGGTCGGAAGTCTTGACGCACCAGGCGGTCGCCTTCTCGGCGGCGATCTTCCATCCATCCGTGCCGGTTCGGCGAAACGTCAACTGTTGAGGCTGTCCGAGGTCGAGCTGCGTGAGGTCCCCCGCCTGCACCCAATCCGGCGTCTTGCGAGATCGGGGAGGGAAGCAAAGGTAAATGGCCGCCGGCACCGCGAAGGCCAACCCCATAAGCGCTCCCAGCCCATAGATCCAGCCAAGCAGGAGGGCTCGCCGACTCGATCCCTGGTTCTCAGCCATCGGTTGTCTCTTGGTTACTCAGTATTACTCATTGAGTAGGAATGAGTCTCCCAGCATGAGAAGTACAGGGCCCCCTTCTTACCGCACATCGCGTTGCCGATGGCGCCGGTCCAAGTCTTGCCTGCCGCCAATACCACTCTGGCGCCGGGAACCAGTGCCGGCAGCAGAAGCAACCCTTTCCCCATCCGGTGGCCCCCTCCTCGTGCCTGCGTTCAAGGCCCCGGTGATTCGATGCCCCTTTTCGCCTCGACTCAGCAGGCAAAGGGGGCCGTCCGCCTCCGCTGTTGCTGTCTAATTTACTTATACACCGGCCGCGCGCGCCTGCAAAGCGTGTTCTGGTACCGATCGTGCGCCGCCAGTTGGGCGCCTTTGCATGCCGTGGCGCACGCGCTTGGGTTTCGGTTGGCGAAGCTGATTTCTGCGGCGGCTCTGCAGCCGCGGTGTAGAATTGGCAGACGGGTCAGATCCAGGACTCTTCTCAACGATGCAAAGAGGAATGGCCCTACATCGGCATCCGGACCCATTACTGCAGTCCATCGAGACCCCCCTGCGCGCCAGCTTCTACCCGCTCGGCTTCCGGCTGGACATTGAAACGAACGACCCGCGGGTGTTGGACTGCGCCCGTTCCAGTTTTGCCGCTTTCAAGGAAGAGGAATTTCTCGCGCCGGCGCTGCATATGCGGCTCATCCGGGTACCCGATGGAACCTCGACCCCTCCCTGGCCGGCTCCCTCCCACCGGTCCTGGGGAGATATCTTCACCGTGGTCAGCGGACCAGACAATTTTCTCGCGGCGAACCTGCCTCGGCGGGAGGCCATGGGCTTCTTTTCCCCCGCCATGCTCGACGATACGGAGTGCTTCCGTGAACCTTTTTTGGAGTGTCCCACGTACGTCTTGCTGGTGCGCCATTATGTGACGCCTTTCCACGCGGCGTGCGTCGTGCGTGACGGCGCCGGAATTTGCCTGTGCGGCCCGGCCGGCGCCGGCAAGTCCTCGCTGGCCTATGGGTGCCTCCGAGCCGGCTACCAACTGCTCGCCAACGATGCGGTATACCTGCCGCGCTCAGAGACCAAGCCGCTTCTCCGAGGAAACCCTTCCCGGTTGACCTTCCCGCAATCAGCCAGGGAGTTGTTCCCGGAGTTGGAGCGGGCGCCGGTGGTAACCCGGCGCGGCGGCGAACTCTTTCTGTCCGCCTCGATGGATTCTTTCTTCCCGGGCCGTGCCGTGACCCAAGCCGAGGTCGGGGCGGTAGTTTTTCTCGACCGCGGCGCGGCGCCGGCGTTGAAGGAAGTTCCTCCCGGCGAGGCCCATACGCTGCTGTTTGAGGAGCTGGCGCTGGACGATGACCAGACCATGGCGGCCCATGACCTTGCCCTTCGGCGCCTGGTCCAGAAGGGCGCCTATCGGCTCAGCTACACAACCTTGCGGCAAGGTCTGGAGCAACTAGACCGTTTGCGTCTTCCCGAAAGGACCCCGGGATGATGATCGGGCGTTGTGCTCCGCTGCTGTGCCTCATTGGCCTCTGTTCATCGGCGGTGGCTCAGGCCCCATCCGCCACGATCACGGGGAGGGTTGAAGACCCGGCCGGTTTGCCGGTGCCTGAAGCCGTGGTGACCGCGCGGTCGCTCGGCCCCACGTTCGAACGTTCACAAAAAACGGCGTCTGACGGCACATTCCGTCTGCCGGCCCTGCAGCCCGGAGCCTATCGGCTGACCGTGGAACACCCCTCCTTCGCGCGATACGAACTGCAGCGATCGGAACTGGGCGTCCGCCAGACGCTGGACCTGGTCATACATCTCCAGCTCGGGACCCGCGCCGAGACGGTGACGGTGTCGGGGGCGGAGCCGCCAATGGAATCAGCACCTGGTCCGGCCGGCTACACGGTGGATCGATTGCAGATCGGCGGGCTTCCCCTGGTGGACCGGAACCCGGCGGCGCTGCTCACGCTGGGGCCCGGCGTGGTGCCCCGTCACCTGGGCGGGTATGTACACGACGGGATCACCGACGTGCAGCCGGCGCGCGGCGATGTGGGACTCAATCCCCCGGTCAACGGCATCCGCTCGACCTCCAATACTTTCCTGCTGGACGGAGTGCTGAACACGGATGGCAACGTCAATGCCGCGGTGGTGAATCCGCCGCTTGAATCCGTCCAGGAATTCCGGCTGCAGACTTCGGGCTCAACCGCTGAATTCGGGTACTCCGGCGGCGGCGTGGTCAACATGGTGACCCGGTCGGGGAGCGAGCAGTTCCATGCCGGGGTCCTCGAGCACCTGCGCAACGAAAAGCTGGATGCCCGCAACTACTTCAACTCCGGCGACACGCCCAAGGC
>Ga0315281_10010500_pt1 | contig 12759 bp, 11 predicted proteins | sample YL17G07_0_MG_FD_204540 | JGI IMG/M metagenome (GOLD analysis project Ga0315281, IMG submission 204540) | Sediment microbial communities from Yellowstone Lake, YNP, Wyoming, USA - YL17G07_0 | ecosystem: Environmental > Aquatic > Freshwater > Lake > Sediment | place: USA: Wyoming | collected... | reverse complement strand
GGGGGGGGGCGGACATTGTGATCACGGGGGGGGCGAGCTCGTGTATCACCCCACTCAAGCTGATACGCTATCACAAACTTGGCGTTCTCTCCCGGAGGAACGAACCCCCCGAGAAGGCGAGCTGCCCCTTCGATGCCAGGAGGGACGGATTCGTCATTGGGGAGGGGGCAGGGATTATCATACTGGAGGAGTTTGAGCACGCGCGCGCGCGGGGAGCGCGTATCTACGCGGAGCTGCTCGGATATGGAAGCTCGGTGGACATGCAGAGGGGGCCAGGGGGCGCGGTGGAGGCGTCGAGCAAGTCGCGCGCCATGAGGGCTGCGATCGCGGATGCGGGTATCGCGGCATCGGAGGTCGGCTATATTAGCGCCCATGGGAATTCAATCCCCTTCACGGACAGGTTGGAGACACTGGCCGTTAAGGACGTCTGGGGCGAGCGGGCGTATTCGATCCCCATGAGTTCGATCAAGGGTCAGATCGGCGACCTGACATCGGCTTCGGGAGCCATGGGCCTCATCTCCACAGCGATGGCCATCCAGCATCGGATGATCCCGTGCACGATGAACTACGAGGTGAGGGATCCCGAGTGTGACCTGGACTATGTCCCCCAGCCGAGGGGGGCAGCAGTGTCGTGTGCACTATGCAATTCATTTGACTTCATGGGACAGAACGTGAGCCTCGTGCTGCGGAAAGTGGATTGAGTGAATATGAATGATCGTCGGCGGGTCGTCGTCACGGGGATGGGCCTCATCACCCCTCTCGGAATCGGCGTGGAGGAGAATTGGAAGAATCTCGTGAACGGCCGTTCCGGGATAGGGCGCCTCACCCATTTTGACGCCTCCGGCTATCCCACGAGGATCGCGGGCCAGGTGAAGGGATTTAATGCCGTGGAATTGGTAGGGCCGCGCGAGGATCTTGTTTCCCTGGGAGTGCACACGCGGTTCGCCCTCGCAGCGGCCCGCATGGCGTATGACGATTCCGGCCTCAAGGGATGCGCGCTCGATCCCGGACGCATAGGCGTGTACCTCGGGTGCGGTGAGGGCGATCCGAATTTCATGTGGCTGGCGCACCTGATCCGCGAGTCGCTGCACGATGGGATGGTAAATATGGAGGCATTCCTGCGCCGCGGCGTTGAAATGCTCAACTCCAAGAAAGACATCGAATATGAGCCCAATAAGCCGGTATATCACATCGCAAACATGTATAATGCGCAGGGGCCGAACTCTAACTGTCTCACCGCGTGCGCCGCGAGCGCTCAGGCGGTTGGGGAGGCGGCGTGCATGATCGCGCGGGGCGATGCGGATGTCATGTTCGCGGGGGGGGCGCATTCGATGATTCATCCGATGGGCCTCGCCGGATTCAGTCTGCTCACGGCGATCTCCACCCGGAACGACGATCCCGAGAAAGCGAGCAGGCCCTTTGATCTCAAAAGGGACGGATTCGTGCTCGCCGAGGGTGCCGGCATCCTCATCCTTGAGGAAGAGCGGTACGCGCTTACGCGGAGGGCGAAAATCTACGGGGAGGTCCTCGGCTACGGCTGCTCATCTGATGCATACCGTATCACCGATATCCACCCTGAGGGGAGGGGAGCTACCCAGGCGATGCAGAACGCCATGCGGGATGCGGGCATCAGGCCCGAGCAGGTGGACTACATCAACGCGCACGGCACGTCAACTCAGGTCAATGACAGAGTCGAAACGCTCGCGATTAAAAAGGTTTTCCTCGAGCACAGCAAAAAGGTGGCCGTGAGTTCGAGCAAATCAATGATGGGGCATCTCATCGCTGCCGCCGGCGCGGTTGAAGCCGCTGTCTGCCTGCTCACGATTGGGCACAGCGTAATCACTCCTACAATCAATTATGAGTTCCCCGACCCCGGCTGCGATCTCGACTACGTGCCCAACAGGGCGCGCGCGTCGAGCGTTCGCATCGCGCTCTCGAACTCATTTGGGTTTGGGGGCCAGAATGTCTGTTTGGTCCTCTCCCGGTATGGGGGGTGATGTTCAATGAAATACCTTGATATTGATGGCATCCGCTATGAGACGCTTCCGCTGCTCCAGAGGGTATTCAATCACGCCGTGTTGAACCCCCTTTTGAATTATATCATTCCGTCAAATATGCTCATTGATTTTCTCAGCAAGAGCAAGAGCCCGCTCATCCATGAGTCTATCCTGAGACCAGGCGGATGGAGGGCCATGAGGATATCGTACGAGAACCGAGAGCCGAGGGATTGGATCGACAAGCGTATCCTCAAAGATGCGGTGCTCACGCTCAGCGCGCGTAACCGCAGGCGAATGGCAGTCAGTGCGCTCAAGAATTTGATCTACAGACATTGCGCGCAGGGAGATGTCCACATTGTGGGTATCGGCACGGGACCGGGCTTCAACGTGCTCGAGGCGATGGTAGATGCGAACACCGACAGGGTTTTTGCCTATTGCATAGACGAGGACGTTGATGCGTTTGAGTTTGGGAGAAGATTGGCCGATGAGATGGGACTGGGAGGGAGAGTGCGTTACATCGCCGGGAACGCAGTCAATCTTGAACACCTCCTGGAGGTGGTGCCGCATATTGTGAAAATGGTGGGCATCCTTGAGTATCTCACGGATGACCAGGTGATGGAGCTTTTCCGGGTGAGCCACCGCATGCTGCCCATGGGTGGAAGCATTCTCGTGAATAGTATGCGCGATACCCACGGGGTAGACCGCTATCTGCGCAGGGTTTTCAACTGGCATCTGAACTATCGCACCCCTCAAAAGATTTTAAGGCTGTTTGAGGAGTGCGGCTTTGGTGATTTCCATCACCGGAGCGATCCGCTCGGCGTGTATTCCATTGTCGTCGCATCGAAGCGATAGGTCGCACCGGCATCACCCCCTCACACGCTCCCCCTCCCTCTCTATGTGGGATTTGGAATGTAACTGCTCAGGAGCCAGAATGCAGGAGTCAGGAGCCAGGAGCCAGGAGTTAGAATGAGGACGCCAGCGGCGACATTTGAGGACGTGGGCTACGGCGATGTTTCCGAGTTAATGCAGTTACTCGAAGAGGTCAGCACGCTACTGGAAGCTTATTCGCGATCCATTCTGGATTCTGGCTCCCGGCTTCTGACTACCTGAGTAGTTACTTTGGAATTAACTATCTGGAGCAGGAATTATGTATAAGGCGATGCTCACGCCCCTCATGTACGGCTGGGCGAGGCTGCACGGAGTAAGAGCGCGGCGGGGATTCCGGCGCATTGCGGCGAACTGCGCTGCGGTACAGCGGGAAACGCTCCTCACGAAGATCCGGTACGCCTCAGACACGGAGTACTGGCGGCGTTTTCTGTTCTCAAAGATTACGTCAGCAGAGGAGTACCGTAGGGCTGTTCCGATAGTTAGCTATGAAGCCCTCCAGCCCTCCATAGAGAGGATTATACGCGGTGAAGAGAATATCCTCTTCCCCCCGAGGGAGAAACTCCTCATGTTCGCCATGACCAGCGGAACCACCGCGTCGCCAAAGTATATACCGGTGACCGGGAGGTATTACCGGGAACTCGCACAGGGAAACTTTATCTGGGGCATGCAGCTGCTCTGCGACCACCCCCATGCCCTCGATCATAAGATTCTGCACATTATCTCTCCGAGCCGGGAGAGAGAGACGGAGCGGGGAGTTCCGTGCGGTGCGGCCACGGGTTTGGTCGCTGAATTGCAGAAGAAGATCGCGCATTTCAAATACGCCCTCCCGCCGGCCATATACAGGATCGATGACTACGATGCCAAGTATTACTGTATTATGTTGCTGGCAATGCAGCATAAGATCTCTCTCCTCATCGCGGCAAACCCGAGCACGCTCGTGGCGCTTGGAATCTGCCTGGAAAAAAATGCGGGGCGCATGGTAAAGGATTGGTATGACGGAACACTCTCTGTGGTGGAGCGGCTTGACCCCGCAATGCGGCGGGCGCTCGCTTCACGCGTGGGCAAGAAGCGCTCGCTGGCTTCAAAACTCGATCGGCTCCTCGCGCGCCGCGGCCGGCTGTTGCCCTGTGATGTCTGGCCGGAACTTGAAGTGATCGGATGCTGGACAGGGGGGACGCTCACGCCATATCTCGACCTGGTCAGGACGTACTGGGGAGCAAAACCGCTGAGGGACCCCGGCCTCATCGCGTCGGAGGGGCGGATGACCATCCCCCTGGAGGACGGAGCGCGCGGCGGCGTGCTCGATATCGGGAGCCATTTCTATGAGTTCATACCATACGGCGGGGAGCACGCAGGCGGAGAGACGCTCCTCGCACACGAGCTGCGAGAAGGGGAGAAGTACTACATAATCCTCACCACCTCATCCGGTTTCTTCCGCTATAATATCTCCGACGTGGTACAGGTGACCGGATACTTCGGTGAAACGCCCATCCTGAAGTTTCTCCACAAGGGGAACCGCATCAGCTCATTGACGGGGGAGAAGATTTCCGAGCACCAGGTGGTAGAAGCGTTTCGCGCGTGTGAGCGCCGGCTGGGTTTTTCGGTCCCTCAGTTTACCGTGTGCCCCGGCTGGGACGTGCCCCCGTTTTACTTCGTCCTCCTGGAGGAGCGTCCCGACGCCCTGTTCGCGGGCGATCCGGGTGAACGGCTCCTGGCATCCATCGTCGCGCAATTCGATACGGAGCTCGGCGAACTGAATGTGGAGTACAAAAGCAAGAGGGATTCCGGGCGCCTGGGGGCGCCGGTGGTGAGGGTGATCAGCGAGGGATCGTTTGAACGCGATAAGCGATTACACATACAAAAGAGCGGGGGTCGGCTGGAGCAGTACAAGCATCCCTACCTGAGCCCCCTCCTTGACCACTGCGCGCGATTTCAGATTGGCGAGAAATCGGGTACGGATCGGAGAGGAGAAGGCCGGAACGGCGTGCCATAGCGATGGGGGTAATGGTGCACGAGCGCAAGCTGAAACGCATGGGTGTGGGAGCGCGGGCCATTGGAGGGTGTCTGTGCGGGCTCCTGTGGGCTGGAGGTGCTTCGGCGGTGGTGGGGGGGAACGAGCCTGATCTCATCGAGCTCCTGCATCTGGCGCAGAAGAGATACAAAACGATTCAGGATTACACGGTCACCTTTCACAAGCAGCAGCGGGTAGGGGGGGTGCTCTACGCAGAAGAGGATATACTGTTCAAGTTTAAAAAGCCGTTCATGGTGTACATGAAATGGATCGGTGACATCGATAGGGACAGGGAGGCGCTGTACGCGAAGGGGAAGTACGACGGGAGGCTCCTCGTCCACCTTGGCGGGATGATCAACTATGTTGCGCCTGCCTTTGCCCTCCATCCGACGGGCGCGCTTGCCATGCGCAAGAATTTGAGGCCCATCACGGAATCCGGTCTCGGGAATACCATCACGCTCCTCGTGCAGATGTGTGAGAGGGCGCAGCGCAATGGGGATTTGCGCGTGCGCTACCTCGGCGCAGGAGAGGTGGGGGGGCGCCCGGTGCATCTGTTTGAGCGCACGCTTCCTCGCAAGGAGGGGTATCTCGCACACAGAACAGTGCTCGCGCTCGATAGAGAAACCGGATACCCGCTCTCGGTGACCAGCTACGGATGGAGCGGCGAATTGCTCGAGAAGTATCTCTACGACGGCCTTCGCACCGATGTCGGGCTCACCGAGGCAGATTTCGATAGGGCAAACAGCGCGTACCATTTCGGCTATGTGACGGTGCCGATTCCATAGGCGGGTACGCTCACGCGGGATGTCGTCGTGCGCATCACAAAGATCATCGTCTCTCACGTTCGGCTGCCGTTAAAGATCGCCTTTGCCCATTCGCGTTCCACACGCAGCGCGGCGGAGAATATCGTGGTTGAGGCGCTCACGGACGGCGGGGTGAGCGGGTTCGGGGAAGGGGTGCCGCGCGAATACGTCACCGGAGAAACACCGGCCTCCGTTGTGCGGTATTTGGCCCGGCTGGACTATTCCTTCCTCGCGGGAGAGTGGCAGTCGCCCGCGCAGGGGCTGAGCCGTCTTCAGGAGTGGGAGAAGAATGCCGAGGGCGAGGGAGCGATTTTCCCCGGCGCCGCCCGCTGCGCCCTGAGTCTCAGCCTGCTCGACGCGCTCATGAGATCGTATGGCGCCGGCGTGGGAGAGCTCGCAGCATCTATCCGAGGGCTGGCGAGGGAGTGCGATCGGCCGTCGAGGGTTCGGTACAGCGCGGTCTGTTCCGGTGGTTCGGTGCATCGCGTCGCCGCATCCTTGATTGCGTACCGCCTCTACGGCTTTCGCTCCGTCAAGCTCAAGGTCGGGTGGGGAGAAAAACGGGATGTGGCTCTGGTGCGCGTGGCGAGGACGATCCTCGGGCGTGGTATAGATATCAGGGTTGATGCGAACGGCGCGTGGGATACCCCGACCGCGCTCAAACTGATTCCACGCCTGGCGGCTCTCGGTATCTCTTCCGTGGAGGAACCGCTCGCGCCGGCGTGCAGGGCTGATCTGCCACTCCTCAGGGGGAAGCTGAACGTCCCTATCATGCTGGACGAATCCGTTTGTTCTCCCGCTCAACTGAAACATGCGGTTGACAGCGGTTCCTGCGACATAGTAAATATCCGGTTGTCTAAATGCGGCGGCTTCTTTGCTTCCCTGAGCATGGCCGGTACACTCCGCGCTAAGGGGATCGGCTATCAACTCGGATGCCAGGTCGGCGAGACGGGGATCCTTTCGGCTGCGGGACGCCACTTTGCATTTCTCGTCCCCGGCATACGCCATATAGAGGGGTCGTATGATCGGCATCTCCTCAAAGAAAATCTGACCGCGGAGGACCTGACGTTTGGCTACGGCGGATGGGCGCCGCCCCTGGGCGGGATCGGATTTGGCGTTACGGTAAACCGCGCCCGGCTGGATACGTACACGCTGGAGAAGTTCGAACTACATCAGTAAAAGAATAATCGCAGCTTCTTTGCATTTTACGCAGAAGTTATTGACTCGATAGCGAGCTTGCCCTGAGCGAAGCCGAAGGGATAGCCCGATAGCTTTTGGCTGCGATTGAATCATTGCTTTTCTACCACGAAGAACACGAAGGACAGAGAGTTGAGGGAAAAGATTTTAATAGGTGCCGTTTTCTTCGTGCCCTTCGTGGTGAAAGCTTCTTCCATGAAAAACTTGGGATACTCCATATGGATGACCTTAATTCCGAGATAAAGGAAACGTTGACGGCTGACGGAGTTAAGCTGCTCTACCGTGAATGGAATCCAAAAACGCCCAGGGGCGTGGTGATAGGCATCCACGGCATCCGCAGTCACGGGGCATGGTACAATGATTCCTGCGCGCGTCTGTGCCGCAGCGGATACCGTGTGCTCTTTCCCGACCGCAGGGGCTCCGGCCTCAACAGGGGGGAAATGAGGAGCCCGGTGAGCTATCAGCGATGGATCGGGGATCTGGAGCATTTTATCAGCCTCGCGGCCAGGGAACTCCCTGGGAAACCGGTTCACCTCCTGGGAATATCGTGGGGAGGGCGCCTCGCGGCTGCGGTTGCCGCTGCAGGAAGGGTTCAGTTGAAGAGCCTCATTTTTTCCACGCCCGGACTTGTCTCACTTCGGGATTACGGACTCCGGACGAAGCTCGCCGTTGCGATCGCGCTGTTTTTTAAGAATGATCGGGAGTTCGTGATCCCCCTGGAGGACCCGGCGCTCTTTACCGATGATCCCGACGAACGGAACTACATAGAAGAGGACGCGTTTGGCCTGAGGCGCGTGACTGCGCGCTTCCTCCTCGAGAGCCGGAGATTGGAGCGGTACGCAAAAACCGGATTCGCGGCTATCCGCATTCCCCTCCTCCTCCTCCTCGCGGGGCGCGATCAGATTGTTGACAGTGGTGCGGTGAAAGAGCTCTTTCACTCGTGCGCGAGCGGCGACAAGGTCATCAAAATTTATGAAAAGGCGAGACACACGCTGGAGTTTGACCCTTGCCGGGAGGAGTATTACAGCGACCTGGTGAGGTGGCTGGACGCGCATAACTGACTGTTTGAATTGTTTGAACGGTTTGAGCAGTTTGAGCGGTTAACAGTTCAAACGATTCACACGGCTCACACGGCTCAAATGGTTCACACGGCTCAAACGGCATTGGGTTTATATGAATGCGCTGGTGACCGGAGCAACGGGGTGCGTGGGGAGTAATCTCGCGGAGCTCCTGGTGTCGAAGGGGCACCGGGTGAGGGCGCTTGTCCGTCCCGGGAGCGACACCGCATTCCTGCAGTCGCTCGGCGTGGAGCTCTGGCCGGGCGATCTCATGGATCAGGAGTCGCTCGGCGGCGCCGTGCGCGGCGTGGACGTCGTATTTCACTGCGCGGCGGTGGTGAGTGATTGGGCGAGCCTTGAGGAAATGAGGCGCGTGAACGTGCGCGGCCTCGAACTGTTGATCAAGGCGTGTGCCGCCGCCAGGATTAAGCGATTTGTGTACACGGGCTCAATGGTGGTCCTGGGTATTGACAGGCAGCACAATCTGGATGAGTCTGCGCCTTTCGTGTACACGGGCGACAACTACAACATCACAAAGATAGAAGCAGAGAAACTCCTCCGGGATTTCGCAGGGCGGACCGGCCTGCCCGTGACGGTAATCAGGGCTCCCTACGTGTATGGCCCGCGCGACCGTCAGATGTTTCCGCGTATTCTTACGTATCTGAGAAGCGGGAGGTACATGTACGTGGCGGGAGGGTTGAATCCGATCACACTCGTCTATGCGAAGAATCTCGCGGAGGGTCTGCTCCTCGCGGCCGAGTCACCGCGCGCGGTGGGCCAGATATACAATATTACCGACGGCGTCTCGGTCACCCGCAGGGAGTTGATCACCAGGATCGCGAACGGAATGGGGTTCGCTCAACCCCACAGGAGTATTCCGTATCCTCTCGCCCGTGTGGTGTGCAGGCTCTGTGAGCTGACCGCGAAGATCCTGAGGCTGAAATCAGCCCCGCTCCTCAACCGATTCAGGCTGAAATTCATGCACACCCATCTCACCTTTGATATCTCAAAAACGAGAGCGCAGCTCGGCTATGGTCCGTCCATCCCCTTTGAGCGGGCGCTTCAGGAAACGATTGAGTGGTTCAGGAGCCGGGATTCGTGATTCGTATCTCGGAGAACGTGTGAGAATGAATAAGAGCGCCTGTACGCTTGATGCCTTTTACGTGATCGTTGGGATTTGGGATTTGGGATTTGGGATTTGAATTCATGATCCTCATCACCGGTGCAAACGGGTATGTGGGGGTACACCTCGTGGAGAGGCTCTGCGGGGAGGGGATGACTGTTCGCGCGCTTGTCAGGAGGGGTTGCGGTAACGACGAGCAGGCGTTTCTCGCGGAGATGGGGGCGCAGGTGGTTGAGGCCGATCTGGAGGAGGAGGCCCTTCTCCTGCGGGCATTGGAAGGAGTGGAAACGGTCGTTCACCTCCTGGGAAGCATTGAGCGTCCGGCGCGCGGCGGTTACCGAGATATGCACACAGGCAAGACCAGGCTCCTCCTCCGGGCGTTTCGGGCCGCGATGCACGGTTCGAAAAGGAAAGGGGCGGTTGCCCGTCCGGCCGGTGAGGGGCGGATCGTATATCTGAGCGCCATCGGCGCTTCAGAGGAGGCAGGCAACCAGTACCTGAAGACCAAGCGCGAGGCGGAAGAAGAAATCAGGCGGTCAGGCCTGGAGTATATCGTCATCAGATCCTCGCTCGTCTTCGGGAGAACAACAGGGGTCAGGGACAGCAAGATCATCAAGAAGCTCGCCCGAATGGCAGTGGGGCGGAGGGCGGTGCCTCTTGTCCGCTCGGGACGCAATCGCCTCCAGCCGATCTACATCGGTGACCTTGTATCCTGTATCGCCGATGCGATTGCTGCCCCGGGCTGCCCGCGCGAGGTATGGGAGGTGGGAGGGCCCCGCGTGCTCACGCTCAGGGAGATCACCGCTCTCCTGATCAAGACGCTGGGCATTCAACGCCGCATCGTGGGCATCCCCTATCCGGTCGCCTATCTCGTCGGCCTCGGCGCCCGGCTGCTTCGGCGCGAGGGCACGCTCAATTTTGAGCAGATCAGAATGTCACGTTGTGATACTATCTGTACCCGCAATAGAGCCGAGTCCATCCTGGGGAATCGCCTCATCGGTTTTGAAGACGGCATGCTGAGAACTGTTGCGCGCTTCGGCCTCGCCGGACTATCGGGGGAAACAGGTCAATGAGCTGGGTTATCATTGCCGCGGTGGCATTGCTCCTCGTCTATGCAGTTGTGCTCACGGTCAAGTATGTGCGCTTGATCGCGAATGTGTTCCTCAACTCAACCGTCTCTGCGCCGCCCCAGACCAAATGGGAAATAGCCGGAGAGGTGGTCAAATTCGTGAGCCTTGACGGCGTGGAGCTCAAAGGGGTTTTTGTCCCCTCCACGTCCACGGGAAGGGCGGGGACGATCATCTTTGCCCACGAGGTCGGCGCGGGCCTCAATTCCCACGAACGGTATTGCGCGTTTCTCCTTGAAGAGGGCTATAACATTTTCTCGTTCGATTTTCGAGGGCAGCATGCCGAGAAGAACGGGAACTACAACCCCACCCAGTGGGCGAGCGAGAACGAGTACTTTGACCTTCTGGGCGCCATCGCGTACGTGGAGGGGCGCGCGGATGTCGATCCGGACAGGATCGGTCTTTTCGGGGTTTCCCGGGGCGCGACGGCATGCCTCTGTGTGCTCGGGAGGAGTCCGGGGATTAAGGCGGTTGTGTGCGATGGCGCCTTTTCCACAATGGAGACGCTCGTGAGTTACATCCGCAAATGGGCCCCGATTTATTTCCCTCGCTGGATTGCCAACAGGCTTCCCGGCCTTGTGATCGCCTACCTGAGCTTCCTGGGAATTAAGGCGTCGCAGAGAAAGCTGGGCCGCAAGCTCCTCACGCTGGAGTGGGCCCTGAGAGAGAATCGCACGACGCCCGTTTTTATCATACACGGCAAGAAAGACAGCTACATCGACGCACGCCACGCGCGTTGGCTGTATGACCACATCCGCGCATCAAAACAGATGTGGATTGTTGAAGGCGCGCGCCACAACGAGGCAGCGATCCTTGAGCCGGATGAGTACCGGAAGCGCGTGACCTCATTCCTGAAGGAGTACGTGTGAATACAGTTACTCGTTACTCGTATCTCGTATTTCGTATCTCGTATCTCGTATCTCGTATCTCGTCTCACGTCTTACGTCTCACGTCTCACGTCTCACATCTTACGTCTCACGTCTCACGTCTCTCATCTCTGCTGGCGCTATCGGCGACGATGTTGTCGTTCAACGCCGGCCTCTGCGCGCAAACCAAAACGATCACTCGCCAATCGGACCCCGTGATCGTAAAGGGCGGGTGCCTTCGCGCCATGGAGGGCACCGCGGTCTCTCACTGCGCTCTCTACAGCCTGCGTGACGGTAGAGTGGTGCCCATCCCTTTCCAGATCGACGAGAGGGACAGCAGCGGCGCCATGTCGCTCACAGGACCCGACGGGAAAGCCCTGAATGCGGACGATGGGAAATGGGATGCGAATGATGAGCTCGTGTTCATGAGCAGGGACTGCGGTGACCGGGCTGAAAGAAGCGCGTTCCCGAAGGATTGGCGCGTCGTTGCAGAGATTTCGTGCACTGACCCGGTCAACAACGGCACGGGGTGGGTGTACTGTGCATCGTTGCCGGAGCCGGTCGGACAGGGGGCAGGCCGGTACGTGAGCTACGATCTCTCGAGGGACTACGTGAATGCGGACTGCTATGAGATCGGCTATACGCCGGGAGAGATGAAATCCTACTTCAGCACCTTGATCCTCAAAGACAGTAGAGACACGCGCTCAGCGAATCTTCTCGACCGCTACAAGTTCCGCATCACTCTCCACCTCTTCTTCTCCCTTATTTCGATCATCAGGAACGAGGATGATATGCGCTCGGTGCTCGTGGGATACAAGGATGGCCCGATACGCGCGATACGGCGGTGTAGTAACTCGATTTACCTCAAGTTCGGCATCCGCTCTCCCACCAGCATAATCGACAACTATTACTACCGTAACTCCATCGAGTGGCCCACACTCATCAAGTTGCCGTTTAACGTATCTACGATTGCGAGCGAGGCATTCCTCATCAGCGGCTGTGATTGGAATCCGTCCGCCACGGGGATGTTTTATTTTAACTCATGCAACCCCTCGCCGGTCCTGGTGGACGGCGTGATGTCGGAGGAGGAGAAGAATCTCAATAAGAACCCCTATGTCTGGTCTGCCCTGCGGGGAGATCAGGGGGCCATCATCAGCCGGCTCTGGCTTTCCCCGAGCCTCGTGATGGGCAAGGAGCTCCTCTACATAGACGATAAGACCATCGCGGACCCGCCGGAGGACTGCAAGGGTCACTGGGGTTACAACGGCTGGAGCTTTAACATTACCACGGTGCCCAGCGGCACGCATACATTCATTTCATACTTCTATTTTCCTGAAAACTATAAGCCCGGCGATGAGAAGACCTTTCTCGAAATTCTTGACCACCCGCTCCGCGTGAGCACCCACGTGTTGTAGCCCATGCCGCCGCCTGCCGCACGCATTGCCCGGAGATCCACCTTCCCTCTATTTCGGTAATGCCTCAGTGAAGCACTGATACGCACGCTGCTGTCATTGCGAGTCCCGCTTAGCGGGACGAAGCAATCTCACTTAAAGGGCTTTCAGAGGGGGATTGCCACGGCTGCCTCCCCCGGTGAAAACCGGGGTCGGCGTCCTCGCAATGATTTTATGAAAGCGCGCCCCCTTTTGCAGAGTATAATTCTGCAGAAGGAAACAAAACTGGGCTCGGAGC
>Ga0315281_10010499_pt1 | contig 12761 bp, 10 predicted proteins | sample YL17G07_0_MG_FD_204540 | JGI IMG/M metagenome (GOLD analysis project Ga0315281, IMG submission 204540) | Sediment microbial communities from Yellowstone Lake, YNP, Wyoming, USA - YL17G07_0 | ecosystem: Environmental > Aquatic > Freshwater > Lake > Sediment | place: USA: Wyoming | collected... | reverse complement strand
CAAGCCACTCGCCAGCCAATTCGTCCAACGCCCGGTGCGCACCGCGCGCCGCATTTGCCAAATGCAGAAGAGGCCCGCGCCGAGAGCCACCACCGGTTCGGTGCCGACGCGCCCGACGATGACGGTATAAGTGAGATTGGATAAAACGACGGCAGTGAGCGCGGCGATCCACCGCCGCCGGGCCACCGGCCACACGCCCCGCCCCAATTCATCCAGACACGCATAGGCCAGCGGCACACTGACCACGCCGCACAGCGTCGTGATGAAGCGCGAGGCCACAATGGATTTGGAAAAGCCGAGGGCTTCGACCAACGCGGTCAGATAAACCAACAGCGGATGCACGCCGCCCCAAAAAGTTTTGAAGTAGACTTGGAATTGCCCGGTCTCCAGAAAATCGCGGGCGCGCAGGCTGAACCAGACCTCGTCCACCCACGCCTGAGGCGGAATGGTAGTCAACCGATAAAATCGAGAGAAGACCGCTAATAAAGTGGCGGCGACAACCAACCAACGGGCATCGAAAGTGCGGCGCATTGTTTAACTAATCGAGGCCTCAACCAATCACCGGCTGAAGCCTCGACCCATTTCCATCTCTACTCGCCGTTACTTGTACTCGTAAAAGCCCTTGCCCGACTTGCGCCCCAAATAGCCCGCGTCCACCATGCGGCGGAGCAGAGGCGCGGGGCGATACTTGTCGTCGCCCAAATCGCGTTGCAGGACTTCCATCACGAACAACACCACGTCGAGGCCGATGAGGTCGCACAGGGTCAGCGGCCCCATCGGGTGGTTCATCCCCAGCTTCATCACCGTGTCAATCGCCTCGGGCGTGCCGATGCCCTCTTGCAAAGCAAAGACGGCCTCGTTAATCATCGGGCACAGGATGCGGTTGGAGATAAAGCCCGGCGAGTCTTTGGCTTCCACCGGCGTCTTGCCCAACTGCCGGCACACTTCCATGATTGTGTGTGTCGTCTCGTCGCTCGTGCCGAGGCCGCGAATGATTTCGACCAACATCATCAGCGGCACCGGGTTCATAAAGTGCATCCCGATGACCTTGTCGGCGCGTTTGGTCACGCCCGCGATTTTGGTGAGCGAGATGGACGAGGTGTTTGAGGCCAGGATTACGTCCGGGCGGGCGAGGCCGTCCAAGTCGCGGAAGATTTTGAGTTTAAGTTCCGGGTTCTCGGTCGCGGCCTCGATAATGAGATCCGCGTCCCGCGCGGCTTCCATCGTCCCGGTGGTGGTAATGGCTTTGAGCGCGGCGGTTTTCTGCCCGGCGCTCAGTTTGCCTTTCTCCACCAGTTTGCTCAACGACTTGGCAATCGTCTCCTGCGCCCGCTCCAGCGCGGCGGGCATCACGTCAATCATGGTTACGGCATAGCCGCTGGTCGCGCACACCTGCGCAATCCCGTTGCCCATCGTCCCCGCGCCAATCACGGCAATGGTCTGAATAGTCATGAGTTGTCCTTTGATGAGGCTAAAAGCTTTAACACGAAGAAAACACGAAGGACACTAAGGTCGTTATACAAAAATCTTGGTGCTCTTCGTGAAATCTTTGTGCCCTTCGGGTTACGCTTGAGTCTATTCAATCTCAATGGCCATCGCCACCGCCTCACCACCACCTAAGCACAGCGAGGCCAGGCCGCGCTTTAGACCCCGATCACAAAGCGCATTAATCAAAGTCACCAAAATCCGCGCGCCGCTCGCGCCGACAGGATGGCCGAGCGCAATCGCCCCGCCGTTGACGTTGACCTTGCTCCAATCCCAGCCCTTGTCGGCGAGCGCGTAGCCGTCGGCCAGCACTTGCGCGGCGAAGGCTTCATTAAGTTCAATCAAATCCACGTCTTTCAATATCCAGCCGATCTTGGTCAGCAATTTCGGAATGGCCTGAGCGGGCGCGATGAAAATATATTTCGGCTCGACGGCGGCATAGGTATAGCCCACCACGCGCGCCAGGGGCGCTTTGCCCAACGCCTCGGCCTTCTCGCGCGAGGCCACTACGACCGCCGCGCCGCCGTCGTTGAGTCCCGGCGCGTTGCCCGCCGTTACACGCCCATCTTTCACAAACGCCGGTTTAAGTTTCGCCAACGCTTCCAGCGAAGTCTCGCGGCGCGGCGCTTCGTCGGTGTCCACGATGATCTTCTTGCCTTTGACTTCAATCTCCACCGGGACGATCTCCGCCTTGAACTTTCCGCCGTCCATCGCGGCCAGCGCCTTCTGGTGGCTCTCCAAAGCCAAACGGTCCATCGCCTCGCGCGTCACCTCGTATTCGCCCGCGATGAACTCGGCGGCCTCGCCCATGATCCAATCTTCAAACGGGCACCACAGCCCGTCGGCGATGAGGCTATCGGTCAGCGTCTGATGCCCGTAACGCAGACCCTCGCGCGCTTTGGGCATGAGATACGGCGCGTTGCTCATACTCTCCATCCCGCCCGCCACCAGCAAATGCGCGTCGCCCGCCTTCACGGCTTGCGCGGCCTCCATCACCGCCTTGAGGCCTGAGCCGCAGACTTTGTTGACGGAGAACGCGCCCACCTCGGGCGGCAAGCCCGCGAAGATGGCGGCCTGCCGAGCGGGCGCTTGCCCTGACCCCGCCGGGACCACCTGCCCCATGATGACTTCTTCGACCTCGCGCGGATCCACGCCCGCGCGGTCTACTGCGGCTCGCACCGCCGCCGCGCCCAGGCGGGGAGCCGTCACCCCCGCCAGCGCGCCCATGAACTTCCCGATGGGCGTGCGCGCGCCCGCCAGGATTACTGCGTCATTAGCTTTCTTGCCATTCGTTGTCATATTTGCCTCATGCGTATGTCGGGGCGGGTTTACGGCCCGCCCCGCTGGGGAACAAAATTATTTCGGCCACGCCTCTTTCATCAGGCGATAGGTGTCACTCAACTCTTCCGGGATCACCCGCGTCCCGGCGACGGTGGACATATAATTTGTATCCCCGGCCCAGCGCGGCACGACGTGCATATGCACGTGTTGCGCGATGCCCGCGCCGGCCGCCTCGCCGATGTTCACGCCGAGGTTGAACGCCTGCGGGTTATAGACCGTCCGTAGAGCGCCGAGGCCCTTATTGACCAATAGCATCATTTCGGTGAGTGTGTGCGTATCCAATTGTTCAAGGCTGGGGACGTGGGCATAGGGGACGACCATGAGATGCCCATTGTTATAGGGGTAGCGATTGAGGATGACAAAAACGTGCTCACCGCGAATCACAATCAAGTTTTCCGCGTCATGATCTTCCATCGGCTTGTCACAAAAGATGCAACCGGTCATCGTCAACATTCCCGTTGCCTGAAGTTTAGTGTAGCCCGAATCCGGCTCGTTCTTGCGCAGGTAAGCCATGCGCCAGGGTGACCAAAGATGCCGCATCTTCCACCTCGTTTCATGAGCTGGCCTGATTCTACCAGACCTTGACAGGCGCGGACAACACCGATGGCCCACTTGGTATCTACCTCTAACTCGGAGTACAATATCTGTATGCTTCACGCGCCCGACATCCTGCACGTGCTCACCGGTTTGCGCCTCGCGCATCCGGTCTACGTCTACCAGCAAGTTGGCTCGACCAACGACGAGGCCAAGCGCTTCGCCGACTCGGGCGCGCCCGAAGGCCTGCTGGTCGTGGCCGAGGAACAAACCGCCGGACGGGGCCGCGAGCGTAGCCACTGGCATACCCCGCCGGATTCCGCGTTAGCCTTCAGCCTCGTCCTGCGCCCGGCCCTCCCCGCCGACCAAGCCGCGCGCCTCACCATGCTCGCCGCCGTCGCCGCGTGTGAAGCCATCGAGCAACTCACGCCGCTCACCGCGCAAATCAAATGGCCCAACGACGTTTTGCTCTCCGGCAAAAAAGTCGCGGGCATTCTGCTCGAAACTGTGCTGGCCGGTGATAAACTGGATTACGCCATCATCGGCCTCGGCCTGAACGTGAGTTTCATTCCCGAAAACGTGGATTTCCCCGCCACCAGCCTGCAAGCCGAGGCCGGGAGCGTCATTGACCGCCTGCAACTCTTGCGCGCCATCCTCGCCCGCCTCGAAACCCATTACCCGGCGTTGTTGGATAAAGAGTTATTCGACGCGTGGCGCGGACGATTGGCGTTGCTGGATACCCCGGTGATAGTGCGCGCTCCGAGCGGCGAATACCGGGGCCGCGCGGAGGGCGTGGCCCCCGACGGCGCGTTGCTGTTCCGCGCGGACTCCGGCGAGACCCTGCGCCTGTTCGCGGGCGACGTGCATTTGCGGCCGGCCTAAACAGCGTTCTAAACCCACAGTCTTTTGGAGGCTACTATGTTCGACAATCTTCGCCAACAAAGCATGGAAGAAAGTTCCGGCCCGGAAGAATTAGGCAATGACTCGCTCGGGTCGAATATGGGCTTGCAGGGTGGACTCGGCTTGATCAATACTCTCACTCCCCCTCAGCGTTTCATCCTCGCCCTGATGCTCTTCCTCAACGTCACCGTGCTGGGGTGCGCCGCCCTGCTCGTCTTCGGGCGCATCGCGCTCTTCTAAAGCCCTCTGTCCCGACAACCTCCATCAAGGCCGATGGCATTTGCCCGTCGGCCTTTTCGATTTGTATCCGGGTGGTGTTGCAACTCACGGCGCAATCTTCAGCGTCTCGATATTCCACAACTCGGAGGGCGAAGTCGAGTCGAGCGTAAAATCTGCGACCTCCCGCCGGACGGCGGCTGTCTTAATGCGGAAGAACAGTGGCAACAGCGGCAAATCGCGCGCAAAAATATCCTGCGCCTCGAAGTGAAACTTCGCCGCCTCGCTCTGCCGGGTATCCCAGAACAAGGTCGGCGGCGATAGCGGGGGGAGCAACGCCCGCTGGCAGGCCGCGTCGAAATCGGGGTTGCTGTAGCCGGTATCATTCGCCCCGCCCGGATTAGAGTCGCTCGCGATCTGCGCGGTGGTGAAGAGCGCGCAGGGCGGCACAACCCCCACGTTCCAGCCGAACAACGCCAAGTCAAAACGGCGTCCAAAGATCACGCCATCGGGCCAGTCGGCGGCGAGTTCGCCCTGCGTGAGCAGACGCGTTTCAACCACAATGCCGCAGTTGGCTTTCAACTCCGTCTGGATTTCTGTCAACAGCCCTTCGCGCAGTGAGTCGCCCACCGGCCCCCCGACCAGCGAGAGCTTCAGCGGCTTGCCATTTTTTTCCAGCGTCCCATCCCCATCGGAATCCGTCCAGCCCATTTCGGCGAGTAGAGCGCGGCCACGCGCCGGGTCGGAGTAATAAGCGACAGGGGTAGGACGAAAGTAAAACGGATCATTGTTATCGTTAGGCAGGTAGGTGAAGGGCGGCTCCCAGCCTGCGTAGAAGGATAAACCGGGAAGCGAGGCCAGTTCCCCCCGATATAGGCAGTGAGCGATGGCCTGCCGCGCGCGCAGGTCTTGAAAAAAGTCGTTTCCCACTTCTCGTGCGTAATCGCTCACGGGTGCTATGCCAAAATCCAGATGTTCCAGGATGGAATCAGTGAAATCCAAGTTGACGCCGCTTTCAGCCAATGGCCCGCCTCGTCCTGCGCTCGGCGAGATTCCGTCAAACACCGGGGACGAGGGGGCCACGTCACATTTCCGGTTGCTCAAGTCATCAAATATCTGCGCCCGGTCCGGAACGATGCGATAAGTCACTTCGTTCACCTTCGGCAAGCCCTCAGCGGCGCGGAAGTAGAGGGGGTTGCGCTCAAAGGTGAGGTGGTCGCCCTTCACCCATTCTTTCAAAATAAAAGCTCCCCACCCTAGCGGGTTGTGGTTGGCGTTCTCGTCGGCGGCGAGGTCGGCGCCGGTGGAGGTGGGGTAGAGATGATGCGGGAGTGGAGTCCAGAAGTTGGTGAAGTAGAGCGGGTCAAGGTAGCCGGGCAAGCCGACCCATTCGAGGGTGACGGAATCGATGACGTGATAAGAGGCCGTGCGCTCGGCGAGGGTGTGGAGCGGGTTGTACGAATCGGGGTGGCGGCTGATGTTGTAGGAGAAGACGGAGTCGGCGGAGGTGAGGGGAGCGCCATCGCTCCAGAGTACGCCGGGTTTCAAGTGAAAGGTCACGACCATTTGCGGCGCGGTGAGCGAACCTTCACCGGAGTACGTCAGCGAGCCTCCGTCCATTTGGGGAACGACCACGCCGAGGGTCAGCGTGACCACGCGGCCCAGCGAATCCACTAGCGTATCGCCCGGGTACAGCGTCACGGTTCTCGTCAGCGCATCGCCATCGGAGAGGCTGGGGAGTTTCTCCAACAAAACCGGCTGGTAGGCATAGTTCACCGAGTCAATCGGGCCATCGTAGAGCGCGGCGAGGATGTGGGCGCGCCCGGCTTCGGGTTTGGCGTAGAGGTAGAGTGACTGCGGCTCGTCGGCGAGGCAGAGGGTGAGTGTTCCGGGTATGGCTGTAGGAGAGGGGGTAGGCGTAGGGGGTGGAGGCGGATAAACGGTTTGGAATGCAACAGCAGTGGTAGTAAGGGATAGGTTCGGCGCCGGCGTGCGCCTGACAGTCTGTGTCGCCGTTGGCGCGGTTTGTTGAATGGTGGTGGGCGGTAGGTTCGGCGCTGGTGTGCGCCCCGGCCCGCAGGCGACGGCGATGAGCAGAATCAAGGCCCCCACCCTAACCCTCCCCCGTCCGCTGGGGCGGATAGGGGAGGGAACAGCGCTTTCCCTTTCTGTGTTGCCTGCTTCTGCGAGACAGGGAAAAGGATGTGGAAGGGGGTTCACGGCACGAGCGTTAGATGTCCTTCGGCGTTCTTTTCCACGTCGCCACGATCCCAGAGCATGGGGTGATATTGAATCGCGCGCCAGCGGTCGGCCATGTCTATGTAATGCGGGTGGTAAGCGTGACCCGATTGGCCGGTGGAGAAGATGGTGAGCGAGTTCGTGAGTTGGCTGAGGTCAACAATCATCCGCATGGAGGAGATGGAGCTGACATTGTAAGGATCGCCCGGAGGGGTGAAGTCGTCGCGGGCCAGATTCCAACTGGCGGCGTTGACGACGCCCGCGCCGCCTGCCGTGGCGAAGGGGCCGCGATTGAAGAGCATCTGGATCGGGGCGGGCGAAGCCGTGCTGCCGACCGTGGCATTGCGGAAGGTGGAGGTGTGCAGAGCGCCCCAGGTCCACCCGGCGGAGTCCGGGCCGAGGCGTTTTTCGAGCGCGGCGTAGCCCTCGGCCAAGGCGCGCTTAATAATATCGTCGCGGGTTTCGACGGCATTCGTCGTCTTGGTGTCATCCCACCACGGGCTGTTCGGTTCGGCGAGCAGTTTGCGAAGGACGAGCCAAGTGTTTGCGCCGCCGCTGGGCCAATAATCTTCGGGGAGGTTGTCGTTGAAGGTGCCACCGACGAGGGCGTTGAGGAAGCCCATGTAGATGGCGGCCGGGCGCGAGTCCAGCGTCATCTGGTCGTCCCAGTTGCTCAAGGCTTCTTCCGCCTTGGCCAGTTTAGCGTCGTCAAACTTGAGCGCGAACAAATAGGGCAAAATTTCTTGCGCGCCGAGGTTCAAGTCGTCGCCTTGCATCTTTTGGATGTAATCCATGGAGATGAGCGGCTCGGAGTTAATCATGTCCACGATGCGGCGGGCGCGGTAGCCGGGGTCCCAGTCCATGGAAATCATATAGGGGTAGCCCGGGCCGACGACGGCGTTGTTGGCGGTGGCGATGAAGCCTTGCGGCGGGTTATACGCATACGGGAGTTCGTCGAAAGGAATGTAGCGCGTCCACTCGTTGTCGTTGGTCCAACCCGCGGCGGGCAGGAGGCCGTCGCGGTTATTGGCGCGGATGGGGATGTGCCCCGGCGTTTGATAACCGATGTTGCCGTCCACGTCGGCGTAGATGATGTTTTGCGAAGGGGCGACGAAGTCGCGCAGGGCGTCGCGGAACTCGGTGAAGTTGCGGGCGCGGTCGAGGTTGAGGATGGAGCGCCAGGTCGCGCCCGTTTCGAGCGCCGTCCAGCGCAGGGCAAAGGCGTATTGATAGTTCGGGTCCAGGCCGGAGTCTTTGGCGAAATCTTTCAGGCCGTAGACATCGGTGATGAGCGGGCCGTGCCGGGTGTAGCGGATGGTGACTGGTTCTTCCGTGCCGCCCTTCACTTTAATAGTTTCATTGATGACAACCATATCCACCCACTGGCCGTTGACTTCGTATTGATTGGGGTTCTGCGGGTTGACGCGCTCAATGTAGAGGTCTTGCACATCCGGGCCGACGTTGGTGAACCCCCACGCGATGCGGTTGTTGTGGCCGATGATGACGCCCGGCGCGCCCGCGAAGGAGAACCCGGTCACGTCGAAGGGACAGTCGGGGCCGATGTTGACGCAGTGCAAGCCAATTTCGTACCAGATGGCGGGCATTTGGATGGAGAGGTGCGGGTCGTTGGCGAGGAGCGGCATTCCGGTGCTAGTGCGTTTGCCGGAGATGACCCAGTTGTTCGAGCCGAGGTCTCTGGAATGTTCGCCAAACACCGCGGGCAGAGTCCGCAACTGGGCGCGCAACCCCGCGAGGGCGGCGCCGCCCACCGCCGGGTTCGGCACAATCACCGGGTGGTCGGGCGGGAACGTCGTCGGGAGAAATTCATTCGTCATCTCCACGCCGATTTTTTGATTGAGGAGGGAGCGGTCCAACTCTTCGTCCAGGTTACCGCGCAAGTCCCACGCCATGGCTTTGGCCCACGCGAGCGCGGCCACCGGCGACCACGGGGCGGGTTTGTAGTTGAGGCCGTTGAGGGCGAGGATGGAATATTCGAGACTGAGGTCGGCGGCGGAGCGTGAGCCGATGTACGCGTTCACGCCCTCGGCGTAGGCGTCGAGCACGGCTTTGGTCTCGGGGTCGGCCAGCGAATATTCCTGCTCGGCGATGCGTTCCCAACCCACGGTGCGGAGAAATTTGTCGTTGCTGACCGCGCTTGCGCCATAAAGTTCGGCGAGCGTGCCGGAGGTTTCATGCCGCCAGAAATCCATTTGATAGAAGCGGTCTTGCGCGTGGACGTAACCCTCCGCGAAGAAGAGGTCGTGCGGCGTGTCGGCGTAAATTTGCGGGATGCCGTTCCCGTCGCGGAAGACCTCGACGGGTTTCTGCAACCCGGCGGCTTTGAGCGTGCCATTAGTCTGCGGGAACGAGCGGCGGACGGTGTACAGCCCGAGGCCGCTGAGGAGAATGACGAGCGCGAGCAGGAGCAGGCCGACGTAGCCGAGGAAGGTGCGGATTTTTTTCAGCATGGATGTGCCTCCGAGAGGCCCTCACCTCCGGCATTCTGCTGAAGAAGATCGCGCTGTCGTCAGAAGAAGGAGAGAGGGCGCGAGGGGAAATGTGGGGTGGTTGTACCACCGGGAGGCGAGGTAGTCAAACGCGGTGGCTCACTAAAAAATACGTGTTCATCTCCCCCACGCCTTTGACCGTCATCGCACCACGCTGCTCAAAGGCGTAGCGGTCGCCCAGACACACGCGGGTCGCTTCGGTGACTTGAATGGCATTCACCACCCCATGTGATTCCATGCGGCTGGCAATGTTCACCGTATCCCCCCACAAATCGTAGGTAAATTTTTTGGCGCCGATGACGCCAGCTACGACCGGCCCGGTGTGAATGCCGATGCGGACTTGGAGCAAGCCATCCGTTATGCGTTGGAGAATCTACGATGAGAATGCTCACGGCAACCTCTGGCGGACATGGCCCGCCACAGTAACTACACAGCTTGGGCTTCGATGGAGGGAGGGGTGACCCGCGCGGCCAGCCGGATCCCGGCCTGCTTCAGCGCGGTTTGCAACTCCTCTATATGCACGGGCTTGCTGATGTAATCATCCATGCCCGCTTCCAGGCACATCTCGCGGTCACCCGGCATGGCGTTGGCCGTCATGGCGATGATGTAAGGGCGAGGCCCCCCCGCCCTGCCGCCGGTCTCCGCGCGGATAAGGCGCGTGGCTTCCAGCCCGTCCATCCCCGGCATCTGTACATCCATCAGAATCGCGTCGGGGCGGAGTTCTATCGCACGGGTGACCGCCTCGCGCCCATTGCGCGCCAGAATGATCTCATAGCCTTCGGCGTTCAGATAATCGCTTAACGCGCTAATGATCGTCTCGTTGTCTTCGGCGAGGAGCACGCGGGATTGGTGGCGCTCCACGCGCGGCGCATACTTCGCTACCGGCGCGGGGCGCAAGGCGCTGATAGCGGATGTGTCAGAAGGAGGGCGCGTTTCATCGCTCTTCCCCCACGGCAACGTGATGGTGAAACGGCTCCCCAGACCGGAGAGGCCTTCGCTCGTCACCGTCACCCGCCCGCCGTGCATCTCGGCCATGCGCCGCACTAACGCCAACCCCAGCCCGGTGCCGGTATGTTCGCGGGCCAGACGGCCGTCCAGTTGCACAAACGATTGGAAGAGTTTAGGGAGTTGCTCGGCGGGAATGCCGATCCCCGTGTCCCAGACTGTGAAGCGCACCACGCGCAAATGGCTATCACCTTCCACCACTAAGCCCAACTTGCCGCTCGCCGGGGTGAACTTGATGGCATTGCTCAAGAGGTTGACGAGCATTTGTTTCAAGCGGCGGTTGTCAGCGCGCAGGCGGAGATCTGGCGGGTCGAGCCGATAAGTCAGTTTTTGGTTTTTGGCCTGAGCCATCCCTTTCACCAATCGCAGGCTGCTTTGACAGACTTCATCGGCCAGCACCACCGCTAACTCCATTTCCATTTTGTCGGCTTCAATCTTGGAGAGGTCGAGAATGTCATTGATGAGTTCCAGCAGGTGGTGGCCGCTGTCCTCGATGGACCGCATGGCTTTTAGTTGCTTCTCGTTGAGCGAGCCGTAAATGGACTTCTGCATGACTTGGGCAAACGCCAGGATACCCGTGAGCGGCGTCCGCAGTTCGTGGCTCATGCTGGCTAAAAACTCGTCTTTCAGGCGGGAGGCTTTAGCCAGCGCGAGATTGGCGGCGCTCAGTTCGGCGGTGCGCTGGCGCAATTTGGCTTCGGCGCGTTGGCGCTCCAGTTCGGCGGCAGCGCGGGCGGCGAAAATGCGGAAGATGGCGGTGCGGCGGGCGTCGTCGCGCATCGGCTCGACGTCCATCACGACCAAATGGCCGATAACGTTGCGGGCCGCGTCGAAGAGTGGCGCGCCGAGATAACTCTGCACCCCCGCCTCGCCCAGCCAATCCTCGGCGGGGAACTGCGCGGCGACATTGCGCGGGTAGTAGCACAACTGGCCGGTTTCGATGACGGCCTGGCATGGCGTGCCCGCCCAGTGGTATTCGAAGTTGTCTTCCAGTGTGTCGTCGTTCCACGAGGCTAGCGTCCGCACCCGGCTCGTGGCCGCGTCCACGACTTCGGTCACAAAGCCATAACGCACGTTTAGCGCGGCGGCGATGTGCCGGACGAGAATCCGGAAGAAATCGCCGCCCGTCGTGGAAGTCGTGCCTTCGACGAGCGCGCGCAAGGCGGCTTCGGTATGCAGGCGCTCCAGTTCCGCGCCGGCGCGGGCGGCGAAGATGCGCAGGATGTCGGTGCGCCGCGTCTCGTCACGCATCGGCTGGTTGTCCAACACAGCCACGTGGCCCAACACCCGCCCGGCGGCATCGCGCAATGGCAGCCCCAGGTAACTCTCCGCGCCCAGCGTCACTAGGTCTTTATCGGCGGGAAAGAGGGCTTGGATATTGTGCGCGTAATAGCAGACCTCGCCGCCGATGACAGCCTCGCACGGCGTGCCGGTGAGAGGATATTCGATATTGGCGACGATTTGGCCGCCGCTCCAAAAGGCGAGGGTGCGCACGCGCATCACCGGATGCCCGACGGTCTCAGCCACAAAGGCGTGCCGGACGCCGAGAGCGGTAGCAAGGTGTCGGACGAGCGCGTGGAAAAAGTCGTCTCCGGTTTGCCGCGCCGTGCCTTCCACAATGGCGCGCAATTTTTCTTCGGCCTGCTTGCGCTCGGTAATGTCACGGCTGTTGCTCACGGTGTCACCCCCGGGCAACAGCCGCACCGCGATTTCAAAGACGCGCCACGCGCCATCCTTGCGGCGCAGGCGGCACTCAAACGAGGCGGAGGCGCTGGGTGTCCGCGCGGCGGAGGCGAGTTGGCCGCGCACGCCCGGCAAGTCATCGGGATGAGTAATAAAGGCTATAGACTGGCCGACGAGTTCGGCGGCGGAGTAGCCCAGCATCCGCTCGGTGACCGGGCTGACGAACTGGAAGATCCCTTCCCGGCTCACAATTTCAACGCCATCGGTGCCATTCTCCAGCACGAAGCGTAGCAAGCCTTCATCCAGCGTGAGCGGCGGGGCGGTGAGTGAGGCATTCATCGGCGTTTCTCGGGCTTGGTCAAACATCCTACGCCAGAGCCGGTTTGAACTGGCCAGCGCGTTCCAACGCCGTCTGCAATTCTTCAAGATAGACCGGCTTGCTGATGTAATCGTCCATCCCGGCCTCGAGGCACATCTCGCGGTCGCCTTGCATGGCGTTGGTGGTCATGGCGATGATGTAAGGGCGGGGCCCCCCCGCCCGACCGCCGGTCTCGGCGCGGATGCAGCGGGTGGCATCGTGGGCTGTTACTGCCAACCGCACGGAGGCCAGCATATCCGCCGCCTCGATCAGGTAAAGCGCCACTAACTCGCCGCCACCAGAGTGTCGGAAAAGGCGCGCCAAAATTGCTTCGTCCATTGTGGATTTGGTGTGGCTTGTCATCACCCACATAGTCAATCACGGAGGGCGGGTGTTACAGCGGCGAGGATTTCAATCCGGTTTGGCGATAACGGCGGTAGGGAGGCAAGGGCTTCGCGCGGCTGGGAGGCGGCGCTGGTGGCTTTAGATGCCAA
>Ga0315281_10010498_pt1 | contig 12761 bp, 13 predicted proteins | sample YL17G07_0_MG_FD_204540 | JGI IMG/M metagenome (GOLD analysis project Ga0315281, IMG submission 204540) | Sediment microbial communities from Yellowstone Lake, YNP, Wyoming, USA - YL17G07_0 | ecosystem: Environmental > Aquatic > Freshwater > Lake > Sediment | place: USA: Wyoming | collected... | reverse complement strand
GGGAGAGAACATGGCGCGGTCTGCGGCCACCCCCCAGGACACACAGAACGCCATCAAAACTCTCGAGCAGGCGCGGAGCCGGTTCCGCGCATCCCCGCGCTCGAACTGGGCGCTCTGGCGCATCGGCAGTCTGTATCGGCGGCTGGGGTTCGACCTGGAAGCCATCGGCACGTTCGAGCGCGTGTTGCGGGAGGAGCCGACCATGAGCCTGATGGGGCCGGCGATCCGCCTGGATCTGGCCGAAGCCTACATGGCGAAAGGCCGGTATCAACAGGCCGCCCGGTTGTATCAGGCGGTCCGCGACAACGCGCCGTCCGAAGAAGCGCAAATGGAGGGCACGCTCGGCCAGGGCTCCGCCTCCTACGCGCTGTCCCAGTATAAGCAGGCGAGCGACCTGTATGACAGCGCGGAGGCGAAATGGCCGGCCCGGGTCTGGGCGAGTCCCCTGCATGTCCTCGCCCTCGGCGACAGCCTGCTCCAGGTGCGCCAATGGCCGCGCGCCAGGCAGGTGTTGATCAGAGGGTATAACCTCTATTCCCGTGATCAGACCGCGGCGGTCATGCTCGCGAAATTCGGCGACGGTTTCAGGCTCAACGGGAATCCCCGCGCCGCCAAAGTCATCTACCTCACCCTGCTCGAACGACATCCGCAATCCGACGGCGAGCTGCTCGCCCGGCTGGGGCTGGCCGAGCTGGCCGTGGAAGACGCGCCGGCGGGGGGCGGGGAACGCGAGGCCCGTGCGCAGTATCGGGCCATCGTGAACGGCTGGCAGGATCGGCCGGTTGCCGCCGAGGCGCTTTTTCGCCTGGGCCAAAGCCACCAGCGTGCGGGGGAGTTCGAAGCGGCCGGCGCGGCCTATGATCGCCTGCTCGAACGGACGGACGCCGGCCCGTGGCTGGTCAAGGCGCGGGGCGCGCTGGAAGAGACGATCCGGGCGCTTGGGGCGGCGGGGAAAAGCGTGGACGTGGCCACGCTCTATTACCGCCACAAGGATCTCCTGTCCAAGCCGACGCTGAGCCCGGCGACGGGCGCGATCGTCGGGGACGCACTGGCCCGCCTCGGACTCGCAGGCCCCGCGATTCTGGTGACCCGCTCGGTGTTCTCCGCCGCCGTGAGCGGCGCCCCCTTGGAGCGTGCGCTGGTCACGCTGGCCCATGCGTATCAAGTTCAACGTGATCTGCCTCGGGCCGCCGGGGTCTGGAAGGAGTATCTCCAGCGGTTTGCCCAGGGCCGATGGAGCCCGGACGCGCAGGAGTGGGTCCTCCTGGACTTGATCCGGTCCGAGAAGCAGGGCGATGCGGAGAAGCTCTGTCGTCAATGGCTGGCCGAGGGGAGGCTGACCTACAGACCGGGCGACGATCACTCGGGCGGCCCGGGGACGGGCGGGGTGCTCGTCTGCGCGGACCTGTTGGTGGAAACGGGCGATGCCGAAGCCGCCCGGGGGTTGTATGAGGGCATTCTCAAGCCGGACAGCCAAACGGTTGACACCCTCTGGGCGACCTATCAATTGGCCCGGGCGCATGCGGTGAAGGGGCGGTTCGGCCAGGCGGCGGAACTGTTCGGCCGCGTGGCAAATTCGAAAAAAGATCAGACGTTGGCGGCAGCCGCGGCCGCCCAGCTTGCGGGAATGGAAGCCGACGGCGCGCTCTGAGTGCGGCGGGAAACGAAAAGGGAGAGACAGCCTATGGAACACGAGCAAGTGCCTGGACCGTCCGACGTCGGCGCCGTCCTGGTCGTTGATGACGAGCCGAGTCTCCGGGCGGCCTACTGCCGGATTCTTCAGGCGTCCGGCCATTCGACCGTGAGCGCACGGGACGGCCAGGAAGCCCTTGCGATGCTTGAGGAACACACGATCTGGCTCGTGCTGGCGGACTTGCGCATGCCGCGGCTCGATGGGCTGGGCTTGCTGCGCGAGGTCAAACGCCGGGCGCCGGACACGCAGGTCGTCCTGATCAGCGGATACGGCACCATGGACTCGGCGATCGAAGCCATGCGCCTGGGCGCCTCGGATTATCTCCTGAAGCCGTTTTCCGGCGACGCGCTCGAGGCGATCGTGCGCCGGTTGAAGCCGGCCCCCGGCCGTCCCCCGGCAACGCTTGCTCTCCTGGAGACGGCGCAGGGCGCACCGGTGTCGGGCAAGCGCCCCGTCCAGATGATCGCGCAGGCCCCCGTCATGAAAGCCATCCTGGCAACAGTCGAGACAGTCGCCGCCAGTCAGGCCACGATCCTGATCCAGGGGGAAAGCGGGACCGGCAAGGAAGTGCTCGCCCGCCATATCCACGGCAGCAGCACCCGCGCGAGCCGGCCGTTTGTGGCCGTCAACTGTGCCGCGCTTCCCGACGGGCTGCTCGAGAGCGAGCTGTTCGGGTACGAGCGGGGGGCGTTCACGGGCGCCGTGACCCGCCGCTCCGGCAAGTTCGAACAGGCCCACGGCGGCACGCTGCTGCTGGACGAAATCAGCGAAATGAGTCTGCCGCTCCAGGCCAAGCTCCTGCGGGTCATTCAGGAGCGGGAGGTGGATCGTCTGGGCAGCAAGGCCTCCATCCACGTCGACATCCGGATCATCGCCACGACGAACCGGTCGCTGCGGCGCGAGGTCGACGCCGGCCGTTTTCGGGAGGATCTCTTTTACCGGCTGAACGTATTCCCGATCACCGTGCCGCCCTTGCGCGATCGGCCGCACGACATCCCGTCGCTGGCGGCGTATTTCGTCCGGGCTTCGGCGGAGCGCAACGGCCGGATCGTGCCCGGTCTGTCGCCTGAAGCGGAGCGGCTGCTGATGAGCCGCTCGTGGAAAGGCAACGTCCGCGAACTGGAGAACGTGATCGAGCGGGGGGTGCTGCTGGCGACCGGCGGCGTGATTCTCCCCGGGCACATCGCTTCCGACGAGAGCGAGGGGCGCGCCGTGGCCGGGGCGCTGGTTTCGGCGACCGACGCGCTGCCGGTGTCGGTCTGGGCGATGGAGCGGGAGCTGATCCTTCGCACGCTGGCGCACATGAACGGCAACCGGACGCACGCCGCCAAAATTTTGGACATCAGTATCCGAACACTGCGTAACAAGCTCCACGAGTACCGGCAACTTGAATCCGGCCAGGCAAATTCAGCCGGGCAAGGTTTGCCGCTCTGTGACGGGAACACCGTGAGGGAAGCGACGTTCTGACGTTCCGGAACTGGTATGGAGCTTGCGTATCCCGACAGCAGCGGAAAGGAGTGGTGCGATGCCTGAGCCGATCGGACAGAACCAGACCATGCGGATGTTGGAGCGCAGCCTCGACCTGATCGCGCAGCGCCACCAGGTGCTGCTGTCGAACATTGCCAACGAGGAAACGCCCGGCTACAAGGCCAAAGACCTCGATTTTCGCGCCGCCCTGGCGGCCGCCGCCAATCCATCCGCCGGTCCAACGGGCATGGCCCCGGGGCACGGCGCGCCGCACACGCGGCACCTGCCCTTGCCGGGGCCGGCGGGGCCGGCGGCGCCCACGGTGATCACGCTGCCCTCGGCGCGGGCCGGCCTGGACGGCAACACGGTCAGCGTTGAGAAGACGATGGCCGCCATGCACGAGAACAGCACGCTGTTCGCGGCGGCCAGCCAGATCCTCAGCCGGAAATACCAGGGCCTGCTGAGCGCGCTCAAGGAGACACGCTGAACATGGACATCGACAACTCGCTCGCGCTGTCCGCCTCGGGCCTCGATGTGCAGCGGCAGCGCATGAACGTCATCGCCAGCAATCTGGCCAACGTAAATTCCTCGAAGTCGGTGAACGGGGGGCCCTTTCGCCGCCGCGATCTGCTGGTGCGGTCCGCTCCGGTCGGCCAGCCCTTTCGCAACATGCTGGACGCGGCGGTGCGGCAGGAGCCGCCCGGCGTGCAGGCCGTCCGCGTGGTCGAGGACCGGCGCCCCCCCCGCCAGGTATATGAGCCGCACCATCCCGACGCGGACGCCCAGGGCAACGTCGCGATGCCCGATATCAATGTGATGGAGGAAATGGTCAACCTGTTGACGGCGTCGCGGGCGTATGAAGCAAATGTGACGGCGATGAACGTCACCAAAACCATGGCGCAGAAGGCGCTGGAAATCGGACGGTAGAGGACACCATGGCTGATTTGCGCATTACGCCTCCGTCGCTCGCGTCGCTCGGTGCCGCCGCGGCGGCGCCGGCCGCCGCGGCACAGGCCGCGTCGGGCGAGTCGTTCCTGACGTCGCTCCAGGACGCCGTCGGCCGGCTGAACGAGACGCAGGCGCAGGCGGACACGTCGGTGCAGAACCTGCTGACCGGCCGGACGAACAACATTCACGAAACCATGATCGCGCTCCAGAAAGCCGACGTCTCGTTCCAGGTGATGCTCCAGGTCCGGAACAAGGTCGTCTCGGCCTACGAAGAGATCATGAGGATGCAGCTGTAGAACGCCACACCTGGAGACCACCATGCCGGAACGACTTCTTACAGGATACGGTGCGCTCTCTCCCGTCCGCCAGGTCCTGCTCCTGCTCATCGTCAGTGGCGCGCTGGCGGGGGTCGTGGCGGGATTTTTCTGGAGCCGCGAGCCGGACATGCAAGTCCTGTTTTCCAACCTCACGCAGGAGGATGCGGGCGCGATCGTCGTCAAGCTCCGGGAGCAAAAAGTCCCGTTCATTGCGGAAGGCGCCGGGACCATTCTGGTGCCGACCGACAAGGTCCATGAGCTGCGGCTGCATCTGGCCAGCCAGAGCCTGCCCCAGGGGGGCGGGGTCGGGTTCGAGATTTTCGACCGCACGATGATCGGCATGACCGACTTCGTGCAGAAGCTCAATTATCGCCGCGCATTGCAAGGAGAGCTCGCGCGGACCATCGGCCAGCTGGCGGAAGTGGAGCGTGCCCGCGTGCACCTGTCGGTGCCGGAGCGCAGCCTGTTCGCCGATCACCGGGAGAAACCGCGCGCCTCCGTGGTCCTCACCTTCCGGCGCGGCAAGATGCTGGCCTCCGGCCAGATCCAGGGCATCGCCCACCTTGTGGCCAGCAGCGTCGAGGGGCTCCAGCCGCAGGAGGTGACGGTGGTGGACGCCCACGGGCAGGTCCTGACGAAGCCCACGGGCGATACCGTGTCCCAGCAGACCGGCGCGCAATTGGACGCCAAGCAGGCGCTGGAAAAGGACCTTGAGGCTCGTGTCCAGAGCATGCTCGAACGGGTGGTGGGGGCCGGGAAGGCCGTCGTCCGCGTGTCCAGCGTGCTGGACTTGCGCCAGGTCGAGCGGACGGAGGAGGCCTACGATCCTAACGTCCAGGTGGTGCGGAGCGAGAACCGCCAGCAGGAGAAGGCCACCTCCTCGTCGGCGTCCGGAGACGGCGGAGTCGCCGGCGTGGGCGCCAATGTGCCCGGCAACGCGGCGCCGTCGTCGGAAGGCAGCAGCTCGAACAACTCCACGCGGACCAACGCGACGGTCAACTATGAAATCAACAAGACGGTCAGCCGAGTCGTGGAGCCGATCGGGACCATCAAGCGCCTGACGGCCGCGGTCATGGTGGACGGCAGCTACGAGGTGAAAGAGGGCGCGGACAAGGACAAGAAGCCGGAGCGGAAGTACGTGCCCCGCGGCGATGAAGAGATGAAAAAGCTCGAGGATCTGGTCAAGAACGCCATCGGGTACTCCGAAGAGCGCGGCGACCAGGTCCAGGTCCTGAACGTGGCGTTCGACACGAGCGCGGTGGAGGTCGGGGAGGCCGGACCGGCGGAATCGCTTTCGCTTCCGAATCCGATGACCGGCCAGTACGTTAAGTACGGGGTGTTCGTAACGCTGGCGATGCTCGTGTTCCTGTTCGTCATCCGTCCGATGATGCGCATGCTGGCGGAGTCGCCGTCCGGCCCCCGGCAACTGGCCCTGCCGGCGACCGTCGGCCAGCTTGAAGCGTCCATGGCGCCCGCGCAGATCCCAAGCGGCCTCTTTGAGGTGGCCCGGGGCAACCCGCAGGCGACCGCGATGGTCGTGAAGAAGTGGCTGAAGGAGAAGTGACGGTCCGATGTCGCGGAAACTGACCGGCGAAGAAAAGGCGGCGATCTTGATGCTGACCATCGGGGAGGATGCGGCCTCCGAAGTCATGAAGCACCTGGAGCCAAAGGACATCCGCCGGCTCGGCGTCCCCATGAGCGCGCTCTCCGACGTCACGCCCGACCTGCGCAACGAGGTCGTGGCGGAGTTCCAGATTCTCGCGTCCGACGGCGATGTCTCGGTGGAAGGCAAGGCCTACATGAAAAAGATCCTCACCAAGGCGCTGGGGCCGGATAAGGCGACGCAGCTCATCTCGGCGCTGTCTCATCCGGAATACGCCGGCCTGGAGTCGCTCAAATGGCTGGACCCCAAGGCCATTGCCAGGCTGATCGCGGTCGAGCACCCGCAGACCGCTGCGGTGATCGTCGCGCATCTGGAGCCGGACCAGGCCAGCCAGGCGCTCGCGTTGCTGTCCCCGCAGGCGCGCCAGGACATTGCCTACCGGCTGGCCACGATGGAGGAGATCCAGCCCGAGGTGCTGAAAGATCTCAGCGATGTGCTGGAGTCGGAGTTCAAGCTCGGCGCCAAGTCGCAGGGCCAGCAGCTGGGCGGCGTCAAGTTCCTGGCGGACGTCATGAACGGGCTGGACAAGGCCGCTGAACAGGCGATGACCGCCGGTCTTGCGGAACGCAACGCCACGCTCGCCGAATCCGTCCGCCAGCTCATGTTCGTGTTCGACGATCTGGCCAAAGTGGACGAGCGCGGCTTGCAGGAGTTGCTCAAGGAGATTGCCAAGGAGGACCTCATTCTGGCCCTGCGCGGCGCCGGCGAGCCCATCAAGGAAGCGATTTTCAGGAATATGTCGTCGCGCGCGGTGGAGATGCTCAAGGACGACATGGAGGCCGGCGGCCCGGTCAAGCTGAGCGACGTCGAGAAAGCGCAGCGGAACATCCTCCAGGTCGCGCGGAAGCTGGAGGACGAAGGCCGTATCGTGCTGGGAGGCAAGGATGGACAGGAAGTTTTCGTCTAGAGTGCTCAAGGCGGCCCCCGGCGCCGCCGCGCCGCCGAAGAGCATCCGGAGCGCGCAGGGGCACGGGCCGTCCCGGACGTATCCGGCCGCCGCCGGCAAAGCCGCAAGCCGGACGCCGGTTCCCGATCCGACTGCCGCCGCCGTGGACAAACTGGACGCCGAGCGCGCGGCTCTGGCGGCCGAGCGGACTCGCCTGGAACAGGCCGGCGGGTTGTTGCAGACGTGCGCCGCCGCGCTCACGTCGGCCCGCGCGGAGTTTTTTCAACACCACGAGGAAGGTCTGGTGGACCTGATTCTGAAGATCGCCACGCTGGTCATCCAAGATGAAGTCACGCAACGCCCGGAACTGATCGCATCCCAGGTCCAGGCGGCGCTCATGCGGGTCAAGGAAGACGGCGTGATCACCGTGCGGGTGCATCCCCAGGCGCTGGGGGCCCTGCGCGAAGCCGCCCCTCGCCTGGTCGCGTCGCTCGCGTCGGAGAGTCGGTTGCATGTCGAGTCGGACGCGTCCATCGCGCTGGGCGGGTGTCTCGTGGAGACCCCCCAACGTATCGTGGACGCGCGCCTGGCCGGCCAGACGGCCGTGATTGGCGACGCGCTACGGCGTGAACTGTCGGAGGGCCGATGAAGCTCGGAGCCTGCCTTGACCATCTCGACCCCGTCGCGGTCTATGGCCGCGTGGCCCAGGCGGTGGGCCTGGTCATCGAGGGGTACGGCCCGATCTCGTCGATCGGCGACATGTGCGAAATTCGCACCGGCGACGGGGACGATGGCATTTTTGCCGAAGCGGTCGGGTTCCGCGGCGAGCGCGTGCTGCTGATGCCGCTCGGGGACGTGCGGCGGATCGGTCCGGGCAGCCGGCTGATCCCGCAGGGCGCGCCCTCGTCCGTCCCGATCGGAGACGGTCTGCTCGGCCGGGTGATCGACGGCCTGGGTCGCCCGTTGGACGGCCGTGGACCCCTGGGGTCGGGACAGGCCTATCCGCTGTACGCCGAGCCCATGAACCCGTTGCGCCGGGCGCGGATTGCGGAGCCGCTGGACCTCGGCATCCGGGCGATCAACGCGCTGCTGACCTGCGGCCGGGGACAGAAGGTCGGCGTGTTCTCCGGCAGCGGTGTCGGCAAGAGCGTGCTGCTGGGGATGATGAGCCGGTACACCGAAGCCGACGTGAACGTGATCGCGCTGATCGGGGAGCGGGGCCGCGAAGTCCAGGAGTTCCTGGAAAAGGACATGACCCCCGCCAGCCTTCGCCGGTCGGTCGTCGTGGTGGCGACGTCCGATCAGCCGCCCCTCGCGCGCATCCGCGGGGCCTTCCTGGCGACGGCCATCGGGGAATATTTCCGCGACACCGGGCGGCACGTGCTGCTGCTGATGGACTCGCTCACGCGCCTGGCTCAGGCTCAGCGCGAAGTGGGGCTGGCGGTGGGCGAGCCTCCCACCACGAAGGGCTATACGCCGTCCGTCTTTGCGATGCTGCCGCGGATTCTGGAGCGGGTCGGCTCGTGCGAGGGCGCCGGGACGCTCACCGGACTTTATACCGTCTTGGTGGAAGGCGACGATCTGAGTGATCCGATCGCGGACGCCGCCCGGTCCATCCTCGACGGACACATCGTCCTCACGCGGGAACTGGCCTCACAGGGGCACTATCCGGCCATCGACATGCTGAACAGCATCAGCCGGGTGATGCCCGACATCACCGGCGAGTCGCAACGGAACTATGCGCGCCACCTGGTCGAATTGCTGTCCGTCTATAAGCGCGCCGAGGACCTGATCAACCTGGGCGCCTACAAGCCCGGCGCCTCTTCCCGGATCGACCTGGCCATCAGGATGCGCGATCCCATCATGGGGTTTTTACGGCAGGACATCGAAGAGCGGGTCCCGCTGCGGGACAGTGTCGAAGCCCTGAATCTGCTGTTCAATCGGCGCGAAGGGATGGGGGAGAGCCTATGAGCCTCAAGACCGTTCTGGATTACCGCCGGCATTTGGAAGAGCTGGCCCGGGTGGAGCTGGCCCGGGTTGCGCAAGAGCTGGACGCCAGAGTGGACGTCGTCCACGCACTGGAGCGCGAACTCGAAAAACTGTTGGAGGGCATTGCGCGTGGGGAGCGGCAGGGAATACCGGCCGGGGAGGGTCTGGCGCTGTATCGTTTTGCCGAGAGCCTTGCGACGAACCTGGCCGCCGCGCGCCGGGAGGCAGAGGCCTGGCTCGTCCGCAAAGAGCAGCAGGAGACCGTGCTGCGGGAGGCGGCGCGCGATTGCCGGGTCGTCGAAAAGCTGGACGCGCAGCGCGCGAAGGAGCAGGAGCAGCGGGACGAGCACACCGAGCAGCAGGTGAACGACGAGGCCGGGATCAGGCGCTGGCGCGATGCGGCCAAGGCGGTGACGCGGGATGATTCGTAAGTCAGGCTATGGGCTAGAGGCTAGGGGCTATAGCCTCTGTTTCGGCGTTGTCCTGGCACTCTGCGGCGCGCCTTTCACCGGCGTGGTCCACGCGGCCGAGGATTGCGCCGCGCTGGCGCCGCCGGAGAAGGAGTCGGCCGCGTCCTCCAAACTTCCCCCCCCGCCGGAGGACCTGGCCAAACTGCTGGAAGAGCGGCAACGGGAATTGGACCGTCGGGAGACGGCCGTCCGGAAAGACGAGGAACGTGTGCGCCTCCTTCGTCAGAGCATCGAGGGGCTCCTGAAAAAGCAGGCCAAACAGACGCCCAAGGGACAGGCGCCGGCGGGTGGAGGCTCGAGCAGGGCGCACGTGAGCCAAGCGTTCGAGACGATGCCGGTCGAAGAGGCGGCGCAGCGCATTGAAAAAATGAACGATGTGTTGGCGGTGGATATGCTGTCTCGGTTGAAAAGCAAAACGATAGGACAGATTCTGGCGGCGATCAACCCGGCGAAGGCCGCCCGCCTGGTGGAAAAGCTGGCCGTCAGGCAGCCGGGCGGTGACGTCGAAGGGCAAGCCAAAGGAGCGAAAAACTAGGATGGACATCATCGGCGCGGATACGGCGGGAGCGGTGGTGCAGACGGACCAACCGGCTGCTCTGCCCCAAAGTGCGGTGGCGCCAGGCGCAAAAAAAGACGGCGGTGGGGAAGTGTTCGGGCTGGTGCTGGCGCGTGTCGCCGGCAACGGCGAGGCAGGCGAGGAAGAGGGCTTGGGTACTGATCAGCGTTCGGCGGACGGCGCCGACCCGGCTTCTCTGGCCGGGCTGCTCGTTCTGGCGGCGCTTCCACAGAGTGCGTCGCCAGTTCCGACCTTGACACCGGCAGACGCGATGGACGCGGGCATGGCTGTTGCCCTTGCCGGCTCCCTGCCACGTGTTCCCTCGCCGGTGTCGCCCACCGGCGCCCTGTTGCAAGCGCAGGCGCCCACGGCCCAGCTTGTGCCAGGCGCAGACCAGGGCGGCCTCGCGGCCGGTGCCGGCATTCAGCCCTCGCAGGGGAACGCCGTCCAGCTGATGGAAGCGAGCGGGGTTCGGACAAGCGACGTGTCCGCGGCGGTTCCGATTGCGCTCACCGACACGGCGCCATCGCTTGACCAGTCCGTCCTGCCGCCGAACGCGCCCACGGCGTCCACCGACGCGATGTCATTGCGTGACCAGTCCGTCTCGCCGGCGGCCGATCCAACGGTGCTCCCTGGCATGGCGTCATCACTGGAGCGATCTGTCCGGACGCCGGCCTCGTTCGAGGCCGCCATGTCGGAGGATGCGGGCGATGCCGAATCGGGCGACGAGAGCGGACCCGCACCCCCGGGTAAAAACGGTGTCAGGACCCGTTTTCCAAGCGGTGGCAACCCAAGTTTCCTGCAACGAAAACCGGGTCCTGACACCGTTTTTATGGACAAGCCGTCGGTCCCGCCGCTCTTCACGCGGCAGGGCGTCGAGCAACCGGCCGTCGGGTCGTCGTTCGCGGATGCGCCAGTCGCCGAGGTTGTGGTGAAGGCCGCCGGTCCCGGCGAGAGCGGGGCGATTTCCATCCAGACGGCGAACCTTGATACCCCCAGGCCGCCGGCGACGGGCCACGTGTCGTTCGGCAGCGAACGGCTGGCGGTCGAAAGCCTGTCTGCGCCGGCCACGTTGCCGCCGGCGTCGGTATCGGCTCAGGCCATGCCCAAGGACATCTCTGCGATCCATGACCCCGTGCCTGTGGCGGGGAGCGCGTTTCAGCGCGACATGCTCCAGATTCAGCTGGCGCCGACCGAGCTTGGACGGATCACCATGCAGGTGAGCGTCCATGCGCGCCAGGTCCAGGCCGCCGTGTCGGTCGAGCATCAGGGGTTGGGCGCGTATCTGGTCGCTGGCCAGGGCGCCCTGGACGAGGCCGTGGGGTCCCATGGCCTGCGCGTCGAGGAATTCCGGGTGGACCTGCTCGATCTCGGCGCGGGTCGGACCGGGCAGGGGCAGGACCCCCAGGAATTTCAGAGCCGGCAGGATGTCCTGCCGGGCCGGCCGGAGTCCGTCGCCGTGCCGGTGGTGCCGGCCGCGTCCCCGTCCGAGGACGAACCTGCGGCCGCGACGGCGCCCCAACGTCTCAACGTGTTTGCGTAAGGCAGACCAGAGGAAGGAGCCGACCATGATTGATGTAACCTCCGTGCAACAGGCGACCCCGACGTCGGCGGCGACGGTCAAGGGTCCGAACCAGACGTTGGACCAGGACCAGTTTCTCAAGCTGCTGCTCGCGCAGCTCAAACACCAGGACCCGCTGAACCCGGTGGACAACACGCAGTTCATCGCGCAGCTCGCCCAGTTCAGTCAGCTGGAACAGACCAAACAGATGTCGAGCGCCCTGAGCAAGTTTGTCACGCAGCAGAACGTTTCCAACAACAGCAGCCTGGTGGGCCTGGTCGGCCGGCGGGTCTCGGCGGCCGGCTCGTCCGTCACCCTGACGCCCGGGACCTCGGCGCCGCTGTCCTACAGCCTGGCCGGCGAGGCGTCCGCCGTGACCGTCCAGGTCTCCACCGCGGCCGGCTTACCGGTCCGGGCCTTCGAATTGAAGGGACAGCCGGCGGGCCCACAGACCATTGCGTGGGACGGCAAGGATCAGAACGGCAATACGCTGCCGGCCGGCACCTATGCCTTTGCCGTGAAGGCGACGACCGGCAAGGACACACCGGTCGCGGCGACGACACTCCAAACCGGGCAGGTCACCGCCGTGACTTTCGCCGATGGCATACCGAAGATCGTCCTGAACAACGGGCAATCGGTGGCGCCGAGTCAAATTCTGGAAGTGCGGTAAATTCACACAAGGAGGACACCATGGGCATTCTCAGCGCGCTTTTCGCCGCCGTCAGCGGTCTCAACGCCAACGGATCGGCGCTCTCGGTCATCGGCAACAACATCGCCAACACGGGCACGGTGGGATTCAAGTCCAGCCGGGCGAACTTCTCCGACATCATCAGCGCCAGCCTCGGCGGCGCCGCCTCCTCGGGCCAGGTAGGGATCGGGGTGCGCCTGTCTGGCGTCCAGTCCAACTTCACGCAGGGCTCGCTGCAGACCTCCAGCAACGCGCTGGACCTGGCGGTGGACGGTAACGGATTCTTCCAGGTCACGGATGCGGTCGGCGGCAACTTCTACACGAGGGCCGGCCAGTTCAATATCGACAAAAACGGGGAGATCGTCAATCCCGAGGGGTTCAAGCTGCAGGGATTCCAGGCCGTCAATGGTGTGGTCACCGGGAGTGTCACGAACATCAGTCTCAGCACCACGACCTCGCCGCCGAATCCGTCCACGGGTATTGCCATTGCGGCCAACCTGGACTCCCAATCCGCGCAGACGGG
>Ga0315281_10010497_pt1 | contig 12762 bp, 10 predicted proteins | sample YL17G07_0_MG_FD_204540 | JGI IMG/M metagenome (GOLD analysis project Ga0315281, IMG submission 204540) | Sediment microbial communities from Yellowstone Lake, YNP, Wyoming, USA - YL17G07_0 | ecosystem: Environmental > Aquatic > Freshwater > Lake > Sediment | place: USA: Wyoming | collected... | reverse complement strand
GGCGCCCTTAAAAGATCCCGTCGTGGCCGCCGGCGCCGGAAGCGCCGCAACAGCGGCCGACGAAATGACCACGCCGCCTGGAGCCTTGAGCGCCGAATCGCCGACCAGAGGGCGGAGCTTTTGAATTTCGGCGTGGATCGCTTCGAGCTCGGCCGCGTGAGGGTCGATGAGCTGAAGATTGAAAAGAGTGGCCGCGTCGTCGGATCGGCGGTTCCTCTGGGACTCGCGCGCGATTTCCTCCTCGACGGCATGAACCTGTTCATCGAGAACCTGGCGGGTTCGGTCGTCCGTGGCTGCGGTGCGGCTCTTTTGAAGTTCGGCGAGATTGCTTTGAAGCAGGGCGATGAGCGAAGCGCCGAGCTCGCGACCGCTCCGAGCCAGACGCGCCTCCAGAACGCGCCCCCGAACCCAGAGGTACTCCTCCGGATTTTCTCCGCTTTCCCGCGCGAGCCGTTCGTCGAGGCCGATGTCGATCGAGGCTTCAGCAGGAACACCCGTGCGAACTGCATTCGAGCGGATCGATTCAACGAGCTTCTTCTGGACGCGGAGATAAAATTCGATCTGCCGAGATTCGAGTTTCCCGTCTTTGGGCGGCGTGTAGCGACCCCGGCTTCCTTCGTCGAGAAAATGAAGAGTGCCTTCGCCTCCGACCCGGCGAATGGCTTCGTCGGCGACCTTCTTTTCGACCCGCCGGCAAGCGAGCGAAAGAATCATCCCCGCGAGCAGAAAAATGAAGAATGGGCGCAGCTCAGGAATCCGTGTTTTCTTTGGAATCGGCGTGCGATTCGGCGTTCCCATCGAGGAAGCATGGTACCGCTGCCGTTGCTTCCTCGCAAACCATTCGAATATCATGCTTTTATGGAGTTTGATTGATCGAGAAAATCGGGAAGTACACCATTGCCGAAAAGATCGGTGTGGGCGGATTCGGTCAGGTCTATAAGGGGAAAGACCCGTACATCAAACGGATCGTCGCCATCAAAACCTGTCAATCCGAGGACGAGGAAATCAAGAAACGCTTCTTCAAGGAAGCGGAATTTGCAGGCAATCTCCATCACCGCAATATCGTCACGATCTACGATTTCGGGGTCGAAGACGGGATCCCGTACATCGTTCAGGAATACCTGACGGGAGAGGATCTCGACCGAAAGATCAAACGCAAGGAAGCGCTTCCGATGGACCGGAAGGTCCACATCCTGATTCAGGTGTGTGACGCGCTCGATTACGCTCACCAGGCCGGCATCATTCACAGGGACATCAAGCCGGCCAACATTCGAATCATGGAAGACGGCACGTCGAAGATGATGGACTTCGGCATCGCCAAGTCGCTCAACATGGAATCGACGCTCACCCAGACCGGGATCACGCTGGGAACCGCGGCCTATCTGGCTCCCGAACAGATCAAGGGAGATCCGATCGACCAGCGCACCGACATTTTTTCTCTCGGCGTGATGATGTACGAGTTGTTTGCCTACGACCGGCCTTTCAAAGGGGAGCACATCTCGACGGTTTTGTACCGCATTCTTCACGAGGACGCTCCGGATCTTTCCACTCTCGACGCGACCCTGCCTCCGCGAATTTCCGAGATCGTCAGGAAATCGATGGAGAAAGACCCGAGCCTTCGCTACAACTCCGTCGCCGAAATCCGTAACGACCTCGCCTCGGTCTTCCAGGAACTCGGGGGCACCCTCGAAAGTGCGACTCAGTTCGTGCCCACCGGATCACCGGCCACCGGATTTGTCGCAACGACCCGAGGCGGAGAGCTTCCGACTCCGGAAGAAGAACGAACGCGAACGACTCCGAGCGGAATCCCGAAACAGCGCCCGCCCGCTCCCACAGCGCAGACGACCGCGATCTCCGCCACCGTCTCACCCGAGGAACCTGTCGAAAAAACGCTCAGGACCTCGCGCCCGGCCGACGCCGTCCTGAAAAAAACCACCAGCTTCCCGACGGCAGAACCGAAAACCGAGCCACCGCGGTCGCGATTCGGTAATCCGCTCGTGGTCCTCCTTTTTCTCGGCCTGCTCGCTGGACTGGGCTGGTTGGGATGGAAACAACTTGGCAGCGAAAAGGAAAAACCGCTGATCGGCAGGACGTCTCCTCAAGACACCGCCCTTCCTCATCCCGTTTCTTCGGCCGTCTCGGGAGCGCCGGCCGCCCCGACGGCGGTCCCACCTGTACCGCCGGGTCCCGGATCGGTCGATCCGTCGGAGACGGAGCGGGCCCGGAGAGAGAAGGAAAAGGAGAAGGAGAAGGAACAACGCGATCGCGAGGCCGCCGCGAGCCGGCCCCAACCGGTCACCGTCGCGGCAAATTTCCCTGCGAAAGTCATCGTCGACGGAAAATCGCTGGGAGACCCCGCTCCGCAGTTCCAGCTCTCGCTCGCTCCGGGCAAACATGAGATCCGGTATGTCATCGAAGGGTACAAGGAAGCCAAACAGACCGTCGAGGTGAAGGCGGGCGGCGGCAACAACTTTCAATACCAGTTTCCGGACTGGGGTAAACTCACCGTGCAACACAGCCCCGGTTCGCCGGCCGGAGAGATCGCCATCGACGGGGAGGCCAAAGGGAAGACTCCTCTCGTCGATCTCAAGATTTCCGCCGGATCGCACGACGTAGTGGTTACGAAGGACGGATTCGAATCTTCGCGACAAACTCTCACGGTGGAGCCCAGAAGAACGACAACCGTGACGGTTTCACTGAAGAAGGCCGGCTCGGGCTAACGCTTCTCCCGGGCCGAAACGCTCGGAGGAGATTGCCCTTGATCGCTCGGTCCCAAGCCTCACGCACCCTTTTCCTGTTCGTGTTCGCCGTCTCGTCGCTGTTTGCCGGCGTGCCTCTCGCCGTGGCGCAGACCGACAAGGCCTCCCAGGAAGAAAAAGCGGCGAGCGAATCCTTCTCGACCGCCAAGTACGCCAAGGCGGTTGAACATTACAGGGCAGCAATCAGTGCCTCATCGGATCCGAAGAAACGCGCCGAATGGCGGGTTTTCGTTGCCTGGATCCTTCACGATTATCTGGCGAAAGCCGCTGAGGCAAGAATCGAGCTTCGGGATGTGTTCGCCGTCGATCCGGAAAAAGAGGTCGATCCGGATTACACCAGCCAGAAGTTTGCAAAGTTCGCGGCCGACATCAAGAAAGAGTCGAAAGCGGGCGGCGGAAAGATGGTCACGGCTGCGGATGTCCGCCGGGAAGCCGAACAAAAAATCAAGGACGGAAAGCTGGAAGAGGCCATTTACGACCTCAAAGCGGCGGCGGATCGTTTCCCGGGCGATTCGGACCTGCAGACGCTCCTCGCCGACACGCTTCAGAAAGCGGGAAGATCCGAAGAGGCTTTCGAGGCGCTGAAGCGCGCGAACGAGGTGAAGAATTCCCGCCCCTCGGTCACCAGCGAACCGCTCGGTGGTACGCCGGGCGGATCTCCCTCACCCGCTCCCGCAACCGGCTCGGGATCCCCTGCCGTTTCGACGAGCGACCTGATCGAGCAGGGAGTCACGGCGCGCCAGCGGGGAGACCGAATCGGTGCCGTCCAGGCTTTCCGCCACGCGGTCGACATTTCACCGAACAATCCCGACGCGAGAAACTATCTCGGCCTCGCCCTCTTCGAGAACGGACAAGTCGAGGAAGCCGTCACGGAGTACCAGAGGGCCCTCCGAATCAGTGAAAGTCACGTTTCGGCCCGGGCGAATCTCGGTGCTGCTTTTCTGAGTCAGAGAAATTTCGTGGCGGCCGTCGGAGAATTCAAGAGAGTGGTGGGGATCGACAAGTCGAATATCGACGCCTTTCTCCAGCTCGGATATGCCCTGCGCGAGACAAACCAGCCCCGTGAAGCTTCCGAAGCGTTTCGAAATGCGACGAACCTGGCGCCCGCGAACGAAAAAGCCTGGAACAATCTGGGAATCTGTCTCTTCGAAACCGGCGACATCGAAGGGGCGGTCGGAGCCTACCGGGAAGCGCTCAAGATCAAGCCCGACCATCAGCAAGCCATGATGAATCTCGCGCTGGCGCTGACGAAAAAAGCCGATTTCGAAGGAGCCGAGAAAGCCTGGCGCGAGCTGCTCGACAAGGATCCCGGCAATTTGCGTGCGCTCACCGGACTCGCGCGGCTGATGCTCAAAAAAGAGCGCGTCAAGGAATCGATCGAGCTCAGCCGTCAGGCCCTCGGAGTCGATGGCAACAATATCGAGGCCCTCAACACTCTGGGGCTGGCGCAAAAAAGCTCGGGCGAGACCGCTGAAGCGCTCAAGACTTTCGAGAAAGCCGCGGAAGTGGCTCCCGACCGCGCCGAAATTCAAAACAACCTCGGCCTGCTCTACTACGACACGCGGCAATATTCGAAAGCGGTTCAGTCGTTCAAGAAAGCCGTGGAGCTCAAGCCCGATTTTGCGATGGCGAAAGAAAACCTCAAGCTCGCCGAGGATGTTTTTCGCGCCGAAACTGATGCGAAGAAATAACGGCTGACCGCCTGGAAGGCGGATTCCGGGCCGATTTGCAGCATCCCGCCCGGTACGGCGCCCCCCATGGGTTGGAGAACTCGGAAAGGCGGCAGGCCTCTTCAGTATTAGTATTTTGCCGGGGCGGAGCCGATACCGGGGAAGCGAACCAGGACCGATGGGCGGCGGCTGACGGCGTCGACAAAACCATCCAGGAGATCGCCGAGGCGGGCCATGGAATCGGAAGTGCCGTTGCTTTCTTTCTTGCCGCCAACGATCAACGCGATGGCGACCACTCGAACGTGGCGGCCCCCCAGGATGCGGAATCCCCTGACGAACCACCGGCCGGTGACGACCTGGTCGGTCGCCGACGCCGCCGCCAGAACCGACCCGTTTTCCGAAGGGAACGCCCGGATCACACCTTCGCGCAGGGGAAGACCGACCTGCGTGGCGCTGATCTCCATCAGCTCTCCGAGAGCCGGATCGAACCAGGTCCTCTCTCCGCCTTCGAACTGGCGCGAGGCACTCTCCTCGATTTCGACCAGTCGTACGATTTCTCCAGGGGCCAGATCGGTTCCAACCGCCCGGGTCGGGCCCGTGAGCACCACCACCGAAACACCGAGCGCCGCGAGAATCCGGATCGGCCGATCATCGAGAAACTCCGCCGTATCCCCCTCTTCGCTTCCATTCGGGTCGAGAAGAACGACCTCGACGCCGGACAATCTTCCGAAAACAAAGAGTGCCCCGGGGAGGTCGTTTTCGAATCCGGGAAGAGAAGAAATCGGAGCCTCCCGGCGATCGGCGAGTCTAAGGGCGAGCTCGCGAAATCCATGATGAACCACGATTCCGACGATCGGCTGCCGCTCGGATCCGCGCAGGAGTCCCTCGGCGGCAAGGCGGGTCGAGTCGATTTCGGGGAAGCTCATTTCTTTTCGTTTCCTTCGCGATAAATGCGACCCCGCCATTCTACCCCTCCGTGCCAGCGGTGGTCGGAGGCGGAGCGAAACATCATGTAAATGAACGCGATGACCTCGAGAGGCAACGTGACCGAGAAAAGCAGGCTCCGTTCGAACCGGATGTCGGTGACGATGCGGCACCCCAGGACCAGCGCGTAAGCGAGAGCCGCTCTACGAATTGCGCCGGGCTCGAATGGAGCACCTGCGAAGAACGCCACGAGAACTCCCACGGGCAGGAGAACCTGCAGGCTCAGAACCGCTCCGACTCCGCCGACGTTGATCCAGGAACGTCCAAGGCCGGCAAAGAGGTTCTTAGAAAATCCGCGGACGATTTCACGAAACCCGTGGTACATCCGGATTTTCACCAGGTCGAATGCGAGGGCGGTCCGGCAGCGACCTCCCCCTTTCTTCGCCGCGATTCCAAGGCGGATGTCGTCGACGACTGCGTCCCGAAGCGCCTCGTGCCCTCCGATTGATTCGTAGAGCGAGCGGCTCACCATCATGAAAGCTCCTCCCCCGGCGTTGACAGAACGAAACCATGACGCGTTCGCGAGAAAAGAGGGGCCCAGGAACGAAACTCCGTCGCCAAGGAACGTGAGCACGCTTTTCTCGCCGAATCCCTCGAGCTCCAGATGGGGGAACAACGTCAGGAAATCGAGGTGCTCGTCCGCGAAAAACCGGCGAACCGTCGCGAGCGTTCGTGGATGAAGGCGAACGTCGGCGTCGACGAAGAGCAGCCACTCCCCTATTGCCACCTGTGAAGCCAGGTGGAGCGCATTCGGTTTCCCGAGCCAGCCCGGAGGAGGATCGGAGCTTTCGAGAACAGTGAGACGCTTATCCTCACCGGCGAGACCGAGGAGGATCCTCCCGGTGCCGTCCGTCGATCGATCGTCGATGACGACGACCTCGAAGGCGTCGTCATCCTGGGCCAGCAGGCTCCGAATCGACACCTCGATCGCTCGTTCTTCGTTTCTGGCCGGTACACAGATCGACACGAGTCCCGCGATTCGACTTCCGCCCTCCTCAGGAAGCGCAGGTCGAAGCCGCGGAACGCTCAGGTGATTCAGAATGAGGAATAGGGCTGAAACAACGGAGAGGAAAAGCGAAACGTTGAGAAGACCCGTGAGAATCGACGCCACGTCCGCTCGATCAACCAGTGAGAGGAGGGATCGTGACCGTCTGGCGTTTCAGACCTCCGGCTGCGGTCCGCCCGCCTAACGGCTCGTCAGCACCAGGCGCCCGCCAGTCCGCTCCGATCAGAGAGCCTGGGCCTTTTGTTGCGCCTCGTATTTGAGGCGCGAGTCGGAGTATTCGGAAACCAGCCTCAGATAAGTGGCTTTGGCGTCCGCCGGCTTTCCGTCTTTTTCGTAAAGGCCCCCGAGAGAAAAAAGAAGGATGTCCTTCGGGATTGGCGGAGCTGCATTTCCAAGGTGGCGATTGATCCGCTCGATCTGTTCCTTTGTTTTCCCGGCTGCGGGCGCGAGCAGAATCATGTCGTATTCGGCGAAAGAGCTGACGAGACCGTCTCCCTTGGCGGCGCTTTCGAGCAGCTTCCAGGCTCCTGCGTTGTCTCCCTTCGCCGAAAGTGCGGAAGCCTGGTCGAGACAGGCCGCGCGGCCCGCCGGGGTTCCCGGATAGGATTTCGATGCCTCCGCGAGCAACTCGGATACTTTCGCATTCCGGGCTTCGGGAGTCTTGAACGTTTCGACCCCGATCTTTTCGGCGATCGGATCCGTCCCGGCGATGGGAGACTCGTTCAGTCCGAGCGCCCTGGATACGAGACTTCCCGCGGCGTGGCTCCTGTAAGAGACGAAGCCCCAGGCTCCTCCAATCAGAACCACCGCAGCGCCGGCGATCATCAGCGCCTTCCGGGTTTCGGCTCCGTGGGTTCGAATCCACTCCCATCCGTTGCGCGCCGTATCCAGAACCTCGTCGGTTTGGAGCTCTTTTTTCGAAAGATGACTCATTTTCGCCATGATTCCGGGATGTCTCCTTGTTTTCGTCTGGACACTTCACGGGAGCCGATTCGGCCCGCCACGAAGGGCTCGAAATATAGCACGGACCGGCTCAGCCGCGTCCGCCATATTGAACAGTCTTTTGCCCCGAATGCGGGAATGTCGTCAACGTTTCCGGCCGATTGCCCGACGGTAATCCCGCTCGATCCGACGACCGATTTTGCCCCATCCCGGCCCGGCCTGGCCATCGAGCGAGAGCCACGGAGCCAGTCCCGTCAGGCTCGCCGTGACCATCGCTCCGTCGGCCTCGAGAAAATCCGTCTCCGAAAAGGTTCGCTGCCGCACGTCGATTCCCAGTTCCGCGGCCCGCCCGAAAACCCACGCTCGAACGATTCCGGGAAGCAGCCCGGAAGAGACCGGCGGCGAAATCAGCCGCCCTCCAGATTCGATGAACAGGTTCGAAGAGCCCCCCTCCAGGATTTTTCCGGCACGGTTCACCAGAATCCATTCGTTGGCTCCCCGGGGAAGCGGCAGGTAAGGGGCGACGTAGGACGTGCTTTTGACTTCGGGGAGAGGGCGTCTGATTCCGCCCCGAAGAATCGCTCCGTGAACTCCTTTTCGTTTTCGAAGGGAACGCTCCGGAATCGGCCGGACCGTCGCCAGCCAGAACGCGCCTGAGGGGCCTCCGGATTCGAGTTTCGAAGGGGCCAGCGTGATTCGCAGCGCGGCCTCTTGATCACCGACATTCCGTTTCGCCAGGCGGGGAATTCGCTCCGGAAGGGCATCGATAGCGGCCGGCCACTCGATTCCCAGCCGGAGAGCACCAGATTTCAGGCGCGCCAGATGTTCCGCCCAAAACACGGGCTGACCGCCCAGAACGTGGAGGGTGTCGAAGACTCCGTACCCGGAAAGAAATGAAGGATTGTCGATGGGAACCGCCGCCTGCGACTCCGGGACTTCTTCTCCATCCACGATCGCCGCCCGCTCCCTCATCATCTCCTCCTCACGCTTGTTTTGGAGGCGAGCTCGAAAAACTCTTCGGCTTTCCAATTGCCTTCCTCCCACTCTCGGTCGGCATCGCTGTCCCAGACGATTCCCCCTCCGGCATGAAAATCGAGTACGTCGCCGTGATGGAGCCCCGTTCGGATCGCCAGATTCAGTTCGAGCCGCCGGGAGGGGCGATCGTAAAATCCGAGAGCGCCGCAGTAGAAGCCCCGCCGCACGGTTTCGAGCCGTTCGATCGCCGCAAGAGCCGCAATTTTCGGAGCTCCCGTGACCGAACCTCCGGGAAACGCCGCCCTCAGAAGTGCGCCCGGGCGGACGTCTGCACGCATCTGCGCAGTCACATCCGAAACGAGGTGATGAACCACGGGAGTCGATTGGATTCTCATCATTCCTGCAACGTCGACGCTTCCGGTTTTCCCGACTCGTCCGATGTCGTTGCGAACGAGGTCGACGATCATCACGTGCTCGGCACGGTCTTTTTCGGAACCGGAGAGCCCGATTCGATTTTTCGAGTCGCGGCCGGCCGAGTCACCCCGAAGCGCCGTCCCCTTGATCGGGGAGCTCACAACCCCCCGGCTCTCGAAGTCGGCAGCGAGAAAAAGCTCCGGGCTGTTGGACAGGAGAGCCCGCCCGCCCCCGAGTGTCTGAAAAAACCCGAGAGGCGCAGCGTGCCCGGAGCGAAGCCGCCTGAAAATCGCAGGCGCCGATTCGTCGCGGGCGGACGTTCGAATCCGGAATCGGCGAGTGAGGTTCACCTGGTAAAAATCTCCGCGCGAAATCCCGCGGCGGATCTTTCCGATCGCTCCTCGAAACCGGTCTCGAGGAAAATCGCTGGTGACCCCGGCGGGGAGGCGCGCCGATCGAGCCAGCAGGGGCAGACGAACACCGCTCCCTGAGGATTCGCAAAGAGTGATGGCGCCTCGCCGAAGCTCCCGTTCTCGAAATTCCCAATCGTCCGCCGGCGCGGCGAGCCACGCCTCCTTTTCGAAGCGCGGGAGAAAAACTCCCCCCCGGTGCCGGACCAGAACCAGATCGTCGACCTCCGGACGAACCGGAAGCGTTTTGGGCCAGGGTTCGAATCTTCGTCCGGCGTCATAAGAAAGGGCGAGACTCCAACCATCGAGCACAGACACGGCGGAAGATGGCGAGGCGCCTTTTGCGGAATAGTCCCTTGCCGCGAATTCTGCGGTCCGGTCGAGCTCGTCGAGGACGGCGGAAAGGTCGTACCTTCCCCGGTTCGAATAGCGGCGTTCCGCGCCGGGCCAGAGAAGAAACCAGTCTCCGGCGGTCCCGAGCCATTCCCCCGCCAATGACACTGCGCCTGGCCTGCCGAGCAACCGGTCGAGGCGATGCGGCGGCGGTACCGGAATTCTTTCGACTCGAAATGCACGGGGCTCTGAAGAATTCGCGCGGTTTGCCGCTCCCATCCGACTCATCTTCCTATGCTAGCCTAACCGGGCAGAGCGAGAATCGAGGCCGTCGAAGAGCGCGGCATCACCAAAAATGGAGGCGACCACAAAATTGAAATCCCTTCCGCAAGACCGATTCGTCGACGTCCCGGTCCGCGTCCGCTACGCCGAGACCGACCGGATGGGAATCGCATATCACGCGAATTATTTCGTTTGGTTCGAGATGGGACGGACGGAGGTTTGCCGGGCTGCGGGAGTCGTCTACAAGGAGCTCGAGGAGTCGGGGTATCTGCTGATGGTGGCCGACCTCGGAGCCCGCTATCTGGCACCTGCGCTCTACGACGACGAGCTCCTGATACGAACCCGAATCGGAGAAATGGGCAGCCGAACGATCCGGTTCGAATACGAGCTCCGGCGCGGGACCACCCTGGTGGCCACCGGATTCACGCGGCACCTTTACTGCAGCAACGCGACTCGCCGGTCGGTGCGCGCACCGGAGGAGATTCGAAAACGGTTCGAGCTCTTCGCGGGATTCGAAGCCGCGGCGCGATTCTGACCGAAGTCAGCGTTTTGGCTCGCCCCTCGGGCGGAGCCTGGCTTTGAGCAGCCGCTCCACCGGCGGCGGAACCAGCGCCGATACGTCTCCGCCCAATCGGCAAACCTCCTTGACCAGACGGGACGAGAGATACGAGTACTCTTCGCGGGGGAGAAGGAACGCGGTGTCGATCGCCGGAGAGAGCCGCCGGTTCATCAGCGCCATCTGCAACTCGTATTCGTAATCCGACACGGCGCGAATCCCGCGGACGATCAGCCTCGCGCCCGCCGACTCGGCGAAAGCCACGAGAAGACCTTCGAAGGCGATGACCTCGATTTTTTTCTTCCGCCGGAACAGGGAACGAATCAGATCGATTCGTTCTTCGACGGTGAAAAGAGCCTCCTTTTCGGAGTTCACGAGAATTCCCACGATCACCCGGTCGCAGAGCCCTGCGGCGCGGTCGATGATGTCGATGTGGCCGTTCGTGATCGGGTCGAACGACCCGGGTACGACGGCGACGAGCGGCTTCCTGGTTCCCGTCACGAGGTCAGTCCCTCCCGCCGGTGTAAAGGCGCGGATCCGTGGCGTCGCGAAAAGCTTCGCCGACGACGTTATACGCCGTGACCGTCAGAAAAATCGCGAGCCCGGGAAAAAGCGCCAGCCACCACTGTTGCTGGTACTGCTGGGCCTGCGAAAGGATGTTTCCCCACGACGGTTGCGGCGGTTGCACACCAAACCCCAGAAACGACAGCCCCGCCTCGATGAGAATCGCCGCACCGATCGAAAAGCTGGTCGAAACCAGCACGGGGGCGAGGCTGTTGGGAAGAAGATGACGAAGGATGATCCGCTTCCACCCTGCTCCGCTCGCCCGGGCCGCCTGAACGAATTCCTGATCCCGCAACCGGATGAACTCCCCGCGAACGAAACGGGCCGGTGTGGTCCACGACGTCAATCCAATGACCGCCATGATTTTCCAGATCGACGGCTCGAGAACCGCAATCACCGTCAGGATCAGAACGATCATCGGGAAACAGAGGACGATTTCGATCGCCCGGCTGATCACCTGATCGACCCATCCTCCGAAGAAACCGGCGAGAGCACCGAGCGTGACCCCGATGACGAAAGAAATCCCGGTGGCGACGAAGCCCACCAGCAGTGAAATCCCGGCGCCGTGAATCATCCTGGCGAGGATGTCGCGGCCGAGATTGTCGGTTCCGAGCCAATGCTGCCGGGTGGGCCGGGTCAGCACGGAGTCGAGATCCTCGGACGAGGGGGAGAATCGAATCGGAGCCGGAACGAACCAGGCGACGTCTCCGTCGCTTCCGACGAATCGATAGTCGTACATCGCGAGCGGGGACGCCGCATTCGAGCTCTGAAAACGTTCCCGCACGGCGGGAAAATAAGTCGAGCCTTTGTACTTCATCGCGATCGGCTTTTCGTTCGCGAGCATTGGCGCGAGAAACGCGATGGCGAAAAGAAGCACGATTCCGATCAGGCCGGCGAGAGCGATCCGGTCACGCCGAAAACGGGACCAGGCCTCCGACCAGAAACCCGTCGAGCGGGGTGAAACGGCAGCCGGCTCCACGACGGCGGCGCTCACTGAAGTCTCACTCTCGGGTCGACCGCGGCGTAGAGGATGTCGGAGATCAGATTCGCGGCCAGAGTCAGGGCTCCGGTGAAGAGCGTCAGCCCCATGATGATCGGATAGTCGCGCGTCAGGATGGCGTCGAAATAGAGCCTTCCGATTCCAGGCCAGGAAAAAATCCGCTCGATGATGACCGAACCGCCGATCATCGCGGGCAGAAGAAATCCGAACAGAGTCACGAGCGGCACCAGTGCGTTTCGAAACGCATGCTTGAAGAGAACCGTTCTCTCGGAAAGCCCTTTCGCACGGGCCGTCCGAACGTAGTCCTGCCGAATGACCTCCAGAAGACTGGAGCGCGCGAGGCGGGAGAGAAACGCCAGCGATGTCATGGTGAGGCAGGTCGTCGGGAGAATGAGATGGGAGATTCGATCGACTATTTTTCCGGCGGCCGAGAGTTGAGCGTAGTTGTCCGATGTCATCCCGAAAAGAGGCAACCATCCGAGTTTGACCGAGATGAGCGAGCCGAGAAGGAGAGCGATCCAGAAATCCGGCAGTGACATCAGCATGAAAAATCCGACGCCTGAAAACCGGTCGAAACGGGAACCGCGGCGCGCGGCGGCGAGAATTCCGACCGGAATCGCGACCACGATGGCCACGAAGAGCGAAGCCGCGTTCAGAAGGAGAGTGCTCGGCAAGGCCTCGGAGATTCGGGTCAGAACCGGACGTCCGTCCTGAATCGAGTTTCCGAAATTACCGCGCAGCAAGTCACTCGACCAGAGAAGAAACTGGCGCCAGCCCGGTTGATCGAGATGCCAGAGCTTGCGCATCGATTCGATCGACTCCTTCGAGACCTTCATCCCTCCGCTTTGCCGCAGCAGATCCGCCGCG
>Ga0315281_10010496_pt1 | contig 12763 bp, 18 predicted proteins | sample YL17G07_0_MG_FD_204540 | JGI IMG/M metagenome (GOLD analysis project Ga0315281, IMG submission 204540) | Sediment microbial communities from Yellowstone Lake, YNP, Wyoming, USA - YL17G07_0 | ecosystem: Environmental > Aquatic > Freshwater > Lake > Sediment | place: USA: Wyoming | collected... | reverse complement strand
GGAGGGCGAGCGAGGCATCGAGGCTGGACTGCCGGTCGGGGCGCTGGATGACATTGATGGCATCGGGGGTGGAACCGAGGAGGCGAGCGCGGCGGAGGAGGACGGCCGGGAGGGGCCGCTGGGGCGGAGTGATTTCGAGGGCAACGGCGAACCGCCCGGATTCAAGGGAGGAGGCGAAGGACATTCCGATCAGCGTGGCGCGGAGCGGGTGCTGCGTCCAGCCGGCAGGCTCATTCGGGCGAGAGCCAGGCTTCCTCGGCGGCTGCGTAGCCGGCGGAGAACGGCGGCACAAGGTATTCGTGCACACGGGACGAAACGACCGTGGCCTGGGTGCGCGAGCCGATCCAGACCGGGCCGGGGTTCGCGATGATGTAGCGCTGGATGTCCTGGACCAGCGCGAGGCGGGCAGCGGGATCAAACGTAACGCGCTGTTTATCGAGCTTCGCATCCAGTTCGGCGCTGGCGTACTTGCCGAAGTTGGCGGCGCCGTTCTTTGAGTGGTGGTAGAGGTAGAGCTGGGCATCGGGGTAGATGCCGGCCAGCAGCTGGGTGAGGATCAGGGTGAAGTCGCCGCGGCGGGCCTTATCGGTGGCGACGGCAAAGTCACCGACGGTGTCGAGCTTGAGGCGAATACCCGCCGCGGCGACGTTGTCGATAATCACCTGGGCAAGGGCCGGCAGCTTCGCCGAATCGACGACCGTGAGCTTGTCATCGAAGCCGTTGGCGAGGCCGGCCGCGGCGAGCAGTTTGCGCGCCTCCGTCAACTCGGTGTCGCGGTCGCCGAAGCCGGGCAGGCTCTTGAAGTCCGCAGCCGTGAGCGCCCAGGCCACGGCAGCCGGGGTCATGGGGCCTCCGAAAACGCCGGCACCTTCGAGGGCAGCCGGGTAGAGCTGGGTGCGGTCCACGGCCCGGGCGAACGCCAGCCGGACGCGGGGATCCTTCCACGGGCCGGACGTGTGGTTGATCAGGACGCACTCGCGAGCCGAACTCGTGGAGCGCACCACCTGGAAGTTCGCATCCTGGTCAAAGATGCGGGCGATGGAGGGTGACACCTCGGCGATCTCACCGAGACCCGCGAAGAGCGAGTTGGCGCGCTGGCCCTCGTCGGTGACGGTGACCATCTGCCAGCCATCGAGCCACGCGGTATCGGGCTTCCAGTAGCCGTCCCCGCGGCGGCGCACCTCCAGCTTCCGGCCGGCATCGAAGCTGGCGAGTTCGTAGGGGCCGGTGCCGATGACGTCTTCGAGCTTCGTGATCGCCTCAGCGCCCCGCGCGGCCAGTTCCTTCGGGATGATGGCGTCGCACTGGTCGGCCAGGATGTTGTAGAAATCGGCCTGGGGCGATTTGAGCTTGAACTGGATGGTCAGGTCATCCTGCACGGTGACCGAGTCGATGTTGCTGTAGTTGCCGGAGCGGGGGGCGTTCTGGCCGAGGGCTTTGACGCGGTCGAAGCTGGCTTTCACGTCCTGGGCGGAGATGGCGCGGCCGCTGAGCGGGAACCGGTTCTGCCACTTTGCATCGGGGCGGAGCCGGGCAATGGCATTCATCCCATCAGGCGAGAGTTCTGGGAGCGCGCGGGCGAGGTCGGGTTGCACATCGTACGGGGGTCTCGCGCTAAAACGGATGAGCGGGTTCCCGGCCCACTGCCAGAGGAGGATCTCGGCAGCGCTGCGGGCCTTATGGATATCGAGGGTGGCGCCCACGGGCCCACCAAGGGTGCGCAGGATGCCACCGCGCTGGCGTTCGTGCGGGCGGGGTGTGCCAGCAGGACCGGGGACTCCGCCGTCATCGTCATCATCGCCGCAGCCTGTGAGAGCCAGTCCCGCGAGGCCCGCGACGCCCATAGCGCCAGCCCCGAGTACCCGGCGGCGTGGCCAGCGATCGAACCGCGAAGACAGGCGACCGCTCATGGGCGCGCGACGCTCTCGCCGAGAAGGATCTCGCGCGCCTCGGCGACGACGTAGAGCGATCCGGTGACGCAGATGAGGTCGCCTTCTTCGGCGTGCCCCAGCGCGGTATCGAGGGCCTCACCCACAGACGGTTCGGCCACGGCGGGCGGGCCGAGGAAGCCGACTTCCTGGATCATCTGGAACGGGTCCATCGCGCGGGGGCTCTTGAAGTTGCAGCAGATGATAAGTTCGGCCAGGCTCGCGAGCTTGAAGGCCATGGCGCGGACGTCCTTATCCGCCATCACGCCGATCACGAAGAAGCAGCGGCGCCATTCGAAGTAGTCGCGGAGAGCGGTCGCGAGAGCCGCGGCGCTTTCGCCGTTGTGGGCGCCGTCGGCCACGATCAGGGGCTTCTGCCCCATGACCTCCATACGGCCCGGCAGGCGGGCGAAGGCGATGCCATCCGAGATGGCGAGGTCCGGGATGTCGTGCCCACGGGCGCGCAGAGCGCGGGCGACCGCGACCGCTGTGGCCGCGTTTTCGACCTGGTGACGGCCCAGCATGGGTGTACGGAACTCGCCTGTGCCATCGGGGCCCCTGAGTGCGAACGACTGGCCGAAGACGTGCTTTTCAAGGATGGAAGCTTCGTAGGCGTCCGGTACGTAAACGAATTCGGCGCCAAGGGCGCGGCACCGGTCGCGCACGACATCGATGACGGCGGGGTCTTTCTGGGCGGCGAGGACGCAGGTGCAGCCGGGTTTGATGATGCCCGCTTTGTCGGCCGCGATTTCGGCGGGGGTGTTGCCCAGGATGGCGGTGTGCTCAAGCGAGATGGGGGTGATGACCGCCACATCGGGCGCGTCGAACACGTTGGTCGCGTCGTAAGTACCGCCGAGGCCGACTTCGACGACCTGCCAGTCGATCTTCTGGAGCTGGGCGCGCACGAGCCAGAAGAAGAGGGCTGTGAGGACGCCGAAGGTGCTCACGCTGCCGTGGACGCTCTGCTGCTCCGCTTCGACGGCGGGCTGGATTGCTTCGATGCCGGCGGCGAACTCTTCCGGCGAGACGGTTTCGCCATCGAGGCCAATGCGCTCAGTGAAGGAGTGGAGGTGAGGGCTTGTATAGAGCGCGGCGTGATAGCCGGCGCGACCAAGAATGCCGGCGATCATCGCGGCGGTGGAGCCTTTGCCCTTCGAACCGGTGACGTGGATGGTGCCGCGGCCGAGTTGAGGGTCGTTGAGGCGAGAGAGGAGCGAACGCACGGAGGCCAGGCTCATGGTGGGGTTGCCAGAGGCCTGGTGACCGCGCTCCATGTCACTCAGGCTGAGAAGGAACTCGACTGCCTGGGGATAATCCACTAACTCAGTTTACGTGGCGGCCGGTCAAGCCGCAGACGGTGTGGAGCGCGCGACAACCGCACGGCGAACCTGAGGCCCGGTCTAGCCTTCTTCGAAGTTCAAGATGGACCGGTCCGGACCAGCGCCGCGCATCAGGATGAGGCGTCGCGGCATGATTCGGAAGAGCGCGCCGTTTTCGGCGAAGTAGGCCGCGCCGCTGTTCGCAACCCGCAGCTCCGCGAGGTATTGCTCGTACCGCGCGGAGTGCGTCGCTACGGCGCCGACGTGTCCTTCGATGACCACCCGGCAGAAGGAGGGCGGGTCGGCCGGGATGACCTCGCGGTTATCGATCAGGAACGAGGCCTCGGGCGTGGCCTGGATGTTGCGCACATGCTGCGCGGCGACATTGCTGCCGAACAGCACCTCGCCATCGCCGCGGAGGTGAAAGAGGACAAAGGTCACGTAAGGGGTGCCGTCTTCGGCGTGAGTCGTCGCGAGCGTGCCGCCGGGATGGTTCGCGGCAAGCCGCGAAGCCTCGGCCAGGATGTCGTCGCGGCTCAGGGGCTCGGTCATTGGGCCCGATTCTACGCAGATCCTGTTGGCGGGCGACCTTCGACCCGTTCGACCGGGCTGTGGACTCCTCGGAAGAGCGCCAGCAGAGCGAGGTCATAGACGCCCTTCAGAGCACCGGCCGCGATGAACGGGGCGCCGGCGCCCGCACCGCCGAGGAGGGCGCCGCCGATCGACGGCCCCACCGAAGCCGCGACGCTGCGCGAGAGCCCGGTGGTGGCGGCCGCTGCCGCCCGCTCTTCCGGGTGGACGACCGAGACGACCAGGGCCTGCCGGGGCGGGATGTCCATCTGAGAGAGCATCGAGCGCAGGATCAGGAACAGGATAGCCACCGGCGCGACCGGCGCGAACGCCACGCCGATCAGAAGCGCGTTGGAGGGCAGGTGGGTAAAGACCATCGTGTTCACCATCCCGAATCGCATGGAGAGCCGAGCCGAGACCACGAAAGAGATGGCGGAGCAGAGGCTGGTGGCAAAGAAGACCGCGCCGGTGACCGCCGGGTCCAGGTCGAACTTCCGCAGCAAGAAGAGGGCGACGATGCTCTGCACCACCAGGCTGCCCGCGAACGAGTCGGTGGCGAACAGCGCGGAAAGCGTAAACACGCGACGCCGCGATGGCCCGAGACCGCCCCGGACGGCGCCCGCCGCCAGCTCAGCAGCCGGCCCGAGTCGAGTGACGAGGACAAGGGTCGCAATCCCCAGCAGCGAATAGCCCGCGAAGAGGAGCCTGATTGAACCCGGTTCGCCGATGCCGGGGAGGAACACGAGCAGCACCGTGATGCCGCTGAACAGGGAGCCGAACGCCCCGGCGAGCGAACCAACGACATTGAAGCGCGCGAAGGTGCGGACGCGGGTTTCCGGCTGGGACTCCTGCGCAAGGATTGTCTGCTCGATCGGGAGGAACGCTGAGACATCGCCCGAAGTGGGGTTCACCGTGCCGAAGAAGGCGACGACTACGAGCACCGCGAGTTCCGTACTGAGGGCGTAGGCGACGCCGGTGGCAATAGTCAGGAGAGCCGCCCAGGTGAGGACGCGCCGGCGACCGAGACGTTCGACGTACTGGCCCACTAACAGGGTGGTGACAGAGGTGCCGACGAGCGCTGCCGATGCGACAAGACCGGCTTCGAAGCCACTGAGGCCAATGGCATCTGCGTAGTGGGCGAGGCCGATGCTCATCATGCCATCGCCGAAGGAGCGGACGGCTTTGGTGCTGAAAAGGATGGCGCGAGTGTTAATTCGCGGCGGCCTTCGCCTTGCAGTAGGCGTACAGCGCATCGTAGACCGGGAATTCGAGCCTCAGGATGTCGTGGTCGTCCTTGCCGACGGCCCGGAAGCCTTCAGCGATCGCTTCGAGGCCAGCGGCCTCCGGCGCCAGGCCCTTCGCGTTGGTATCGGCGCCGCGCACGATGCGGGCGAGCAGTTCCATGCCGGGCGCCTTCACGTTGTATTTCGCGATGACGGCGTCGAAGGAGCAAAGGTCGCCCTTGTGCCCGAGTTCCGCGCCGGGGACATCGAACGGCACCGCGCCTTCACGAGCGGCGACATCCATCACGGCGCCGGGCTCGACAAAGAGAAACTCGGCGTCCTTGTCAACGAAGCGGCTGATAAGCCAGGGGCAGGCGACGCGGTCGACCTTCACATGGTGACGGGTGACGTACTTCATTCTCGGTTCTCCTCGCGGTAGGCATTGTCCAGGTAGAGGTGGAGGCGCTGTTCGGCGGCAACGAGCGCGGCCTGCGCCTCCTCCCGGAGACCGAGCCCGGCGAAATCACGGCTCACGGCGCGCTCGAACTGGCGCCGGACCTTGTTCAGCTCCTCTTCGAGGCTATCGACTTCGGCGAAACGGTAGTCGCGGCTCTCTTCTTCACGATCGATGTGCTCGATGAGTTTGTGGGCGCTCTTCGCCACCTGCCGGTACTCGTCGTACCGAGCGGCCTCGAACTTCTGCTGGATGGCGCGTTCATCGGCTTCGGTCAAAGGGGTGGCGTTGAAGGAGATCGCGCTGCCGCCGCCTTCAGCGATCCGGTCGGCGAGATGAAGAAGCGATTCGCGATGCGGGTCGGTTGCGGGCAGCGCGTAGAGGCCATCGCCGAGCGAAACCGCCCCCAGCTGCTTGAGAGCACGCCAGGTGGCAACGCGCAGGGCGCTGGGGTTGGTGGGTACGTGGTAGGAGATGAGAAGCCAGTCAGTCATGGAGTCCCCTGCGGCGGTACGGTAACAGGCGTTACACGGCAACTACAACCCCCTCTTTGAAGGGGCTTGAGCCGCCGCGTTCAGCCAGCGGCTGAGACGGCGTCGTAGCCGGGGACGAACTTCCGCCATTCGGCCTGGTGCGAGAGGTACTGGAAGAACGTGTAGTAAATCGAGACGCGCGGGGCGGCCGGCTCGAGGTGCATCAGCATGTGCGCTTCGGAGGGCGTCCGGCCGGCTTTGCGATGGTTGCAGGGCTTGCAAGCGCTCACCAGGTTCTCCCAGGTGTGCGCTCCGCCGCGGTGGCGGGGCATCACATGGTCCAGCGTGAGGTCCCGGGTCTGACGGCCGCAGTAGACGCAGGCCCAGCTATCGCGGGCGAAGATCTCTTTGCGGGTGAGGCGGACGCGGGGCCTGGGGCGACGGATGAGGTTCACCAGGCGGATGACCGACGGGAGCGGAAAGACCTTTGAGGCGGAATGGATGGCGCCGAGGGCCGACTCGATGATCTCCGCTTTGCCGCAGAGCACAAGGACTACCGCGCGCCGCACGTTGCACACGTTGAGCGGCTCGTAGTTCTGGTTCAGCACGAGAACGGAACTTGACTCCATTCGCACACTGCCGCCTTCGAGGCGAATCGTAGCAAACGCGAAAGCAGCCTCGCAATTCCGAGAAGGCGTGTCAGTTCGGATCGAGGGTGACGATCCCGTTCGCGATGTCCATGTACAGCTTGGTGGCGGCGATAAAGTCGCGGCCAAGAAGCGAAACCGCCGGTGAGACAGCTGGTGTCAGCGCAACCCACAGCGCCGCCGGTCTCGCGAACCAGTTGTCACGAGGGCCGCCGTTATGCGCCAACAGAACCGCCGTCTCTAATCCGTAGGTAGCGGCACCACTAACGCCGTGGCCCGACTGGATGTTCGTGAATTCATGCCCAGGCTCGAACAGGCCGACCCGGTCCTGGTAGGAGAGCATGGTCATATCCGCACCAGTATCGATTTCGAACGTCCGAATGGCGCCGCGGTCGACCGTCGGAAGATAGACGTACAGGTTTAGCAGCGGGCGTTTCGCGGGATCGCTCGGATCGAAGAACCCGCTGATCGGCATGGGGCTTAGAGGAAGTTCACCTGCGGCACTTTCGTAAGGTGCCGCACCACGACCTCCGACGCATCGCGCTGCCCCGCCACCACCTCGGCCTCGAGCTCCGCCAGAGTGAGCGCGGCCGCCATCACTTCAGAGTCGTAAATAGCGACCCAGTGCTCCGGGTACCGCTGCATAAGCTCCTCGAAGTGGTCCTGTATGTAGAGGAGAGACTGTTCTCGGCGGCGGAACATCTCTGCCGCTTTGCGACGGCCCCCCAGCGCCGTCAAAGCCCTTTCCAACTCATGATCCATTCGAGGTGCTGCTGCCATGGGATTCCCTCGTGTGGTTGTCGGGCGGCTTGGCGTTACGAGACGCGGTGAGTTTGTGAAGTGAATCGGCGTGGGTTGGGACTAGTTTTTAGGCGTTACTCGTAACGCCTGTCAAGTATGACACCACGATACGCGGCTCCGAGCATTTGCGGCCGTTAGTGAACCTCCTCGTCGTATGCGTGGCTTGCCCTCGGACGTCTTTGGTCACAGTGGGTTCGTGAGCAGCCGGCACCGGCCCTGACGCTCTCCTTTGGCCCAGGACAGTGATGATCAGACCGCGGCGCTGTGGCGGCTCCAGAGACGGAGGGTATCGCGGAGTTGGGTTTGCACGGCGGGATCCAGGTCCACACCTTCAAAGACGCAATCTTCGAGGTGCTTATCGAGGATGAGCAATCCCGCCTGTTCGAGCCCGGAGCGGGCCGCGAGTAGCTGCGTGAGCACGTCGGTGCAGGCGCGGTCCTCTTCGAGCATCTTGCGGAGGCCGCGGATCTGGCCTTCGATGCGGGCGAGCCTGTCGAGCAGTTTCTTTTCTTCGTCGGTGTGCATATTCGGCGGCCTCCGGGCCTTGACCCACTATACCCCTTGGGGGTATGATGCAGGCATCCGCTGGTTGGACTAGAAGTCTAACCCACATTTGAGGAAAGCAAACCCATGGCCGAAATCCGCGAAGTCACCGATGCGACGTTCGAAAGCGATGTAGTGAAGGGCGACCTGCCCACGCTCGTCGATTTTTGGGCACCCTGGTGTGGCCCCTGCCGCATGGTGGCGCCGATCGTTGAAGAGCTTGGCGACGAGTACGCGGGCAAGGTGAGCTTCTTCAAGATGAACACGGATGAGAACCCGGCGGTGCCGAGCAAATTCGGCATCCGCAGCATCCCGACGCTGCTGGTGTTCAAGGACGGAAAACTCGCGGGCCAGATCGTGGGTTACCGGCCGAAAAGCGACCTGAAGAAGCGCCTGGACGAAGTCCTCGCCTAACGGCGCGGCACGAACAGACTGAAGGCCCGCGGCACATGCCGCGGGCCTTTTTGTGTGCGGCGCGGCACCTGCTACCCTAGCGATATGCCCTTCTACGAATACGCGTGCAGCAAATGCGGCGCCCGCGCCGAGGTGTTTTCGCGGAGCATGACAGCCACCGTCGCAGCGCCCGTGTGCCCCGGAGCGACCGGGAAGGCGGCGACCGCCCACAAGATGCAGCGGATTGTGAGCAAGTTCCAACGCCATCTGACGGAGACGGACAAGATGGCCGAAGCCGAGGCAAGGTGGGGCCCCGAAGTCAACGCGGCGATGGGGCCGGAGCCGGACATCGGCAAGTACGCGCGACGCTACGAATCGCTGGCGAAGAACCTGCCCAACAAGGACGACCTGTAACGGCCGTTTTCTACCCAAGCAGGGGGCACACCTCTATACTCCGGCTATCGCAGCAAGCGGCATGGAGTGCGACCGGGTGACCGAGACTTCCAACTACCGCTCCGAATTGGTTTCGCGGATCCGCCGGTCCACCGACGACCTCGGATGGGCGGTGCGTGGGCTCACCTCGGCGCAGTGGAGCTATAGCGCGGGCGGCGCGGAGTGGAACATCCACGAGCACGTCTCACATCTGCGTGACATGGAACAGCAGGTGTATTTGCCGCTGCTGCGATGGGCGACGGTGCCCGACATGCTTGACCCGCGCGACTACAACCGGCGCGAATGGCACGAAAACCGCTACAGGCGGGACGAGCCGATTCCGGCGATCCTGCACGACCTGGCGAAGATCCGGGACGAGGAACTCGTGATCCTGCGCGACATTACCGACATGGCGTGGAGCCGCTATCGCACGGACACGCGCTGGGGTCCGCTCACCTGCCAGTGGATCGCGGAGTTGATCTACCGTCATGTGTTGGACCACACCCAGGGGGTGATGGGGCTGTTGCAGGACGTTCACCTCGCGGCGGTGCAGCCGCCGGCGCTGGCGGGCGGCGTGGGTGGAGGAACGACCCCCTGATGCGAATCCGGAGCACGGTAGTTATCCCCGCCAGCGGCGAGGGGCTGGAAGCGGCCCTCGAATCGGCCGCGGACGCGGTCGCGCTGACGCTCAACGACGGCACGCGCGCGGTCGGCGCGCTACGGACGGCGGCGGTGGCGGCGATCCCGCGAATCCGGGCAGCCGGGAAGCTGGCGCTGGCGATCGTGAACCACCCCCGGACGCTGCTCCTGCGCGACGACCTCGACGCAATCGTTGGTCCCGACCTGGCCGGGGTGTTCCTGCCGCACGCGCGGGAGCCGCAGGATGTGCGCGACCTGGCGGTCGGGCTGCGCGAGTTCGAATACAACCGCGGGATCGAACCGGGCGACATCGCGGCCTTTCCGATGATCGATAGCGCCGCGGGATTGTTACGAGCGAGCGACATCGCCGGGGCGGCGCCACGGGTACGCGGGCTGGTGTTCCACTCCGCCGGATACGCGCGCGACATCGGCGGACGAGACGAAGAAAAGGGGCCCCGCCTCGCCTATGCACGCGGGATGCTGGTAACGGCGACGCGAGCGCACGACGGGATGCCTCTGACAACCGCGAGCGGGTTGGAACTTCTGGACCAGTCGCACTACGGGTTCGCGGGCGCGCTGCTGGGCGACACGATCGCGGTGGTCATCGCAAACACGGCGTTCACCCCCACTCCCGCCACAGTCGAACGCTCACGCGAAGAGGTTGCGGCATATGCCGCGGCGCGCGCTGAGGGCGTCTGGGTCGCCCGGCTAGGGACGCAAATAGTGGACGCGGCGCGCGCGCGCAAGGCGCAGCAGAACCTGGAATAACGGCCTAGACGCCGCCCGTAAACGCGCTGGCGCAGCGAAACGCGAGCTCTTCCAGCAGGGCCGCTGCATTGCGCATGGAGGCCGCGGGGTCGGGCTCCAGCGCTGAGAGGCTGAGGACGGTAGGCCCCTCGCCATCGGTGCGGCCAGCAAAGACGACGCACGGCTTGCCCGCGGCGCGCGCCATCTCGATCAGGCGCCCGGTGGTCTTGCCCTGGAGCGACTGGCTGTCGAAGCTGCCTTCGCCGGTAACGATGAGGTCGGCGGCAGAGAAGCGCGCGGCAAGGCCCGTGGCCTCAGCAACGATGTCGAACCCACTGGCGAGCCTCGCGCCGAGGAAGGCGTACAGACCCGCGGCCAGCCCGCCCGCCGCACCCCCACCGGGCAGCGTCGCGATGTCGATGCCGAGCGAGCGTTTGACCACGGCGGCGTAGCGGACGAGAGCAGCTTCGAGGATATCAACCTGCGCGGGGGTGGCCCCCTTTTGCGGGCCGTAGACGGCGGCCGCGCCTTTCGGGCCCACCAGGGGGTTCGTCACATCGCACGCAACCACTATTTCGACGCCTTGCAGTGCGGGCGGGGGCGACCACCCGATCGCCGCGAGGTTCGCAAGGACAGCGCCGCCTCGGGGGAGGTCACTGCCAGCTTCATCGAGGAACCGCGCTCCGAGGGCGCGCGCCATGCCTGCGCCGCCATCTGTCGTGGCGCTGCCGCCAACGCCGATGACCATACGGGGCGGCGAAGTTGCGAGCGCCGCCGCTACGAGTTGACCGACGCCAAAGGTATCGGCGCGGAGGGGGTCACGGTCGGCCGGCGCCAAGTGGTAGAGGCCGTTTGCCTGGGCAGCTTCGATGGCTACGGAGTGATCGGCCCTGAAGATGATGAAGCGGCCGAGCACCTGGCGGCCGAGCGCGTCTTCGACGATTTCCGCGGCGGTGTCGGCGACAACAGCGCGGCGGAGCGCATCGATGAACCCTGGGCCGCCATCGGAAAAGGGGAGGATGTCGAACTGCCACGACGGGCGGGCGCGGCGAAGCCCGGCGCGGATAGCTGTCGCGGCCTCATCGGCGCCGAGACTGCCTTTGAACTCCTGCGGGGCGACGAGGACGCGCATCCCTAGAAGCCCTCCGAGTAGACGTGATACGCGGCCAGCAGCACTACCGCGCCGACATACGCCCACCCGGCGTTACGGATGAAGCGGAGGATGCCCCGCGCGCGGGTCGAGCGGAAGACGAGGGCGCTGACGAGGAGGCTCGCGATTGAGCCGGTAACGAGCAGGAACAGGTAGAGCTTCATCGAGCGCGGCGCCCGCCGGGGTCAGGCGTCGCCGACAACCTCGCGGCTTGCGAACTTCCAGGCGCCGCCGTCCTTGTTGAGGCGGTCCTTATAGATAGCGGTCGTCATGATCCCGGTCGGCTTCTCGGCATTGCCGAGCCGGAGCAACATGAGGTAGCAGGTTCCGCTGGCGCCGCCTTCGGCCGCCTCAACCACCAGGTTATTGGTCCAGTGGCGCCCCTTGACGCGAGCCGCGAAGGAGACAGCGAATGGGGCGAGCTGTTCGGTTCCCGCAAAGCTGCCGGTGCCGGAGGTGAATGTGCCGGTGGGAGTAAAGCAGGCGGCCCATGCATCGCCGTTGCCCGAATCGATGGCGTGGTTGTAGCGGGCATAGAGCTGCTGAATGGCGAGTTGGTCGTCGGTCGTAAGCGGCATGTGGGGGACTCCGATCGAAGGTGAAGCGGAGTATACCGGCGACGGGCGAGGGGTGCGTCCGCGGGAGGGAGAGGTAACGTAGGATAGGCGGACTCCTCTGCGAAGGGACACGACCGATGTACCTCCGCGCCCTCCCTTTCCTGGTGGGCGCAGCGCTCCTGCTGGGAGGCTGCGCCGGGGCCAGCTACACCGTTGACCGCCCCGACGGCGACTACGACCTCGAAGCGATGGCACTCGTTGATGACGACATGCCCACCGGGTACCTGGAGCGGAATTCGCATGTGTACGACAACCAGGCGTGGGCCGAGTTCGTCGACCAGGAAAATCCCGAAGCGAAGCAACGACAACTCGATGCGCTCGGGCGGGTGTCGGGCGCAACGAAAGTCTTCGGGCAGGACAACCCCGGCGAGCACCTCGGCCACGCCTACCTCTTGGTGGCGCAGTCCACGCTCTACACGAGTGTCAGCGCCGCCCAGAAGTCGCTCAAAAAGTTCTGCGACGTGGCGGTCGACGAGAAGGACCCGACCGAAGAGTTCAAGGTAACCGGCGTGGGAGACGAAGCGAGCGGCTTCCAGAGCACCTCGCAGGTGAACAACTTCGGAGATTCGATCGACACGGTGGTTTGCTTCCGAACGGGGCGGATCGTGCACGCGGTGATCACGAGCGGCCTCGATGGGACGCAGGACGTCGCCCTCGTGGTGAAGCTGGCGAAGAAGATGCTGGCGCGCGTGGACGCGGCGTTTGATGCGATCGGTTCAGGCAAAGCGAAGGCCACGGAAGTGCCGGCGAAGTCACCGACGCCGCGGCGTTAGGGCGGCGAAGGGTTACGCGCGGCTGAGGGCGTAGGTAGTGCGGCCGCGGGCGCA
>Ga0315281_10010495_pt1 | contig 12764 bp, 8 predicted proteins | sample YL17G07_0_MG_FD_204540 | JGI IMG/M metagenome (GOLD analysis project Ga0315281, IMG submission 204540) | Sediment microbial communities from Yellowstone Lake, YNP, Wyoming, USA - YL17G07_0 | ecosystem: Environmental > Aquatic > Freshwater > Lake > Sediment | place: USA: Wyoming | collected... | reverse complement strand
ACTGTACGAGCTAGGGAGCTGCGGCTTCTTACCAGCTCAGAAAGGTCGACTAATTAAATCGCTAAGGAGATTCAACCATGCCTCAATTCAACTACACTGTGGATGACGAGCCCCAGACAACTTCAGTGCACGAACTGACCGCAAAGCAAATCCTCGGGAATGCGGGGATCGACGCGGCAACTCACTACCTTGTCCAGATCGAAGGTTCCCACAGGGTGTCGTACGAGAACGACCTCGACAAGCCGATCCACATGCATGAGCACATGAAGTTTATATCGGTTTCGACGGCCCCGACACCAGTTTCTTAAGGAGAGCTTATGCCGAAGGAGGATTTCATCCAGCAGCTCAAACAAATGGGTTACGAAGTGGAGGATTTGGGAGGAAATCGCATCGCTTTCGAGTACGAAATCCCTTGCGGCAAGAAAGCGGGACAGAAGATTAGATTGGGATTCGATGTGCCGCAGGATTTCCCCCTTACTCCACCTCCCGGCCCGCATATTTCACCACGCTTATTGCCTAATCAATCTGGAGGAACACATCCGACAGGCGGGATACATGACAGTCCCTTCGGCTCCGAATGGCATTACTGGAGCCGGCCCATTTCCCACTGGAGCAACACAAAACGAACCGCGAAGGACGTCATGGCCCACATCCGGCATCTCTTCGATACACTATGACTAACCAATCATACAGCGTGGCGATGACGGAAGAAGTAAACGGTCAAGCTACCCGGCATCTCTTGCGAGATGACGGCCAAGAAGACCTTTGCTTCGCACTGTGGCACCCGAGCCGAGGAAAAACACGGACGACGGCGCTTCTCCAAAAGGTGATCCTTCCCCAGGATGGCGAGCGCCGTGTTCACGGAAACACAAGTTTTCTGCCACGCTATTTTGAGCGAGCGGTCGGCGAAGCCGCCGCCGCGCACGCGGGCCTGGCCTTTCTACACAGCCATCTGGGGCCGGGCTGGCAAGGCATGAGTGGCGACGACGTTAGGGCTGAGCAGGGACACGCCGGCGCGTCCCAGGGTGCCACGTGCTTGCCCTTGGTCGGACTCACACTCGGCACAGACGGCGCGTGGAGCGCACGCTTTTGGGTGAAAACCGGGCCCAGGACTTATGCGCGCCGGTGGTGCACAAATGTACGCGTTGTCGGAAAGCGCCTAGCCGTCACGCACGCAGATGAGCTGATCCCACGGCCGAGATTCAAAGAAGGACTGCGGCGGACCGTGTCGTCTTGGGGGGAAGAAGTTCAGGCAAACCTGGCGCGTCTTCGAATTGGCATCATCGGTGCAGGGAGTGTCGGGTCCATTGTGGCAGAAGCGCTGGTGAGAACGGGAATCCAGCGAATAATACTCATCGACTTTGACACCGTCGAACGGGTGAATCTCGACCGCCTCCTCCACGCCAGTCATGAAGATGTCGTAATGCATCGGTCCAAGGTTGCGACCCTAGCTCGTGGCCTCAAGAAAAGCGCAACGGCGGATGACTTTCAGGTTGAGGAGATGGAATGGAGTGTTGGAGAAGAGGAAGGATTCCGTGCAGCGCTTGATTGCGATGTTCTTTTCTGCTGCGTGGATCGTCCATGGGGGCGAAGCGTTCTTAACTTTGTGGCGTATGCTCACCTGATACCGGTAGTTGACGGGGGCATCCGCGTTGAGGCGGATAAACAACGAGAGCTTCGGCGGGCAGATTGGAAGGCACATATCGCCTCCCCTGGCCGTCGATGCTTGGAATGTCTCGAGCAATACGATCCGGGCCTCGTCGCTGCTGACCGGGATGGGTATCTGGACGACCCCACGTACATTTCCGGCCTCCCTGAGGGCCATCCGGTGCGCCGCAATGAGAACGTATTTGCATTTAGCCTGAGCGCCGCCAGCTTCGAGATCCTGCAAATGTTGTTAATGGTGGTCGCTCCGTTTGGGATAGCCGATGCAGGTCAGCAGACTTACCACTTTATTCCTGGGATTCTCGATGAACCCGGTTTCGAGCCCTGCAAGGAAGGGTGCCCGTATCCTGGCCTCACTGCGAAAGGCGACACAACAGGACTTGTTGTTACAGGGCGTCATGTTCACGCCGAGAAGGTTCGGGCGGTCCGTCAGCGCAGTCGTAGGCGCTTGCCGTGGCGGTACGGCCTCGCAGAGTTCCTCCGCATTGCGGCAGACCGCCTCCTTAGAGAGGAGACCGAAGGAAAGTAGCGAGATCTCTACCTCTGGCAGTAGAGGTGGATTCCATCTTTGGACTAAAATGAGCCTATGACACTAGAACTTCCACTTATAGCGGTTAAGCTCACGTTGGGCCGCGAAAAGCAACCGCAGGCAAGCACGCTGACGCTCGACAGCAAGGACTTTGCGATCTTTTGCCTTGGCATTGCATTGCTGTTTACGACGCTTGCAGTGGTTTCACTGACGGCTCAGCGGCAGGCGGTTGAGTTGCTGACACTTCCCACTCGGAGGGGCGGACTAGGCCTCACCGGTCGACTACTCTTCGCCTCCAAGTCCGATTCTCGCTGAGGGATTGTTTCCGAATACCTCATAAGCTACACTACGGGGGACACGATACCGCGGTTACCGCTCACACTTAACAAGTATGAGTAAGGCTGATGCTCGCCTTTTTCCTCGCAATCCTGGTAATGACTTGCTCATTTGCATATGTATGGACTAAACAGAGAAAGCGCAAGCAAAGAGACCGGGATCGCACCCGAACGACGGGCCTGGTCTATTCCGCGGCGGCGCGCACGCCACCGCAGAGTGCCGACCAAGAAGCACCGCAGAGTAGGGCACCACCATCAACAAAAGAGGACACGCCCCGCAACTTAATTGAACCTGGACGTATTCGGTCAGGCGATTCCTCTACCGGAGCCGAAAGGCCCGCAATCGACCGCGGGATTCAATCCATCGCGATTGTCTATCCTCCGGATGCCGGGGAGAGACGGCCCGCGTCTAAGACGCAGCCCTGTGCGGCCCCGGCGGAATCACCCCACAGCTCAGGGCAAGGCGAAGCTGCACCGGGTTATGCAGAGCAGTGCCCTGAAACCCAACCAACTGAACCCGTCGTGACCGAAGGGCATGAAGCCGTACCTCGCCAAGGCGCTCGGGTAACCGAGGAAGTATCGCCGTCAGGAACGGATCAAGGTTTCGCTGACGCGACGATCTCGACGCGTCCACCGACCGCGAGGAAGAGCCCAACCGAAGCAGCCAAGCAGCCATCAGAGGGGCCGAAAACGGCAACGAATTCACACGCCACCCTTATGCACGAGGTCAAGCCCTTGGGTGCACGCATTTCGCCTTCTGCAATGGGTCCATCTCCACCGCAGCCCCTATCCCCTAAAAGCGGTACCGCACAAACGGGCAAAGGACCGGGGTACAGAATCAATCCGCCTTGGGTTGAGTTTGCTCTCTCCGGTGACCAGAAGGTCCAGCTGGTGATACCGCAGCAGGAGTTTAACGAGGAAGTCGGCGGCGAGGCAATGAAGGCGATTACCTATAGTATTACGATTAACGGGTTTAAGAACGATATCCAAAATCCTGTTGAAATGGCTGGTGAACTTTGCCGGGTTGAGGAGCAAAGGATACCCTTACGCGAACCAATATTGAACCTTCAGGTTGAATATCCCCGAAGTCTCAAGAGCCGACGATACGAGTACCGTCATGCGGACAAGCGCCTTTACGCATTCGTTCCAACCGGGGTGAACACCGGAAGGCTTCTTTCGGCCTCCCAAGACCTACCCACGCGCCTCTTGTGGATAGCACTTCACGAAGAACTTGAACCACCCCCACGGCTAGTAAGAGAGTTTAGCGAGCAGTGGCTTTGGGAGCACTATCGCCCCTACTTGGTGGATCTCGCTTCCGCCGACGCATTCGAAGTACAAAATACCAGAAACAAGGAAACGGTACGCTTCGATTGCCGCCCTTCTTTCCGAATCGACGGCGAAGACATTGTCGAGGACGACTTCCTGGATTACTCGCCGTTGTTTTCGGGTCGCAGCTTCAAACTTGTTTGTCCTCGTAGCAGCGCAAGGGGGTTCGAGGTTTGGCTCCGAGATCAGGAGGACCGCACACACATGATTGCCGATGCTTGGGACGGTCAGGAGGAGCTGGCCCTGCAAGCGCTTGACGCCGCCTCACACCAGTGCGGCGAGTTCCAGGTTGATATTCGTGAATCAGGTGAGATTACCCTGCCGTCAACTGTCTTCTTTCGCTGCGTCCCCGGTCTCACTCTAGGCTGGTCCAAGGAACTGGCGTTGCCTGACTCCGAGCGCGGGCATGACCCTGTTTCAGTCCGGGTTCAGTTTGCGGACCCTGAGCACTGGCAGGTTCGTCCTATGGGGGGCGCCTTTGCTGCGAAAGCCCTGGCAGACGGCTATGAGCTATCGGGATCGCCCGGCGAGGATACGTGCTGTTTTTCCATCTCATCGAAGGTGGAAGGGGGTTCCGAAGTGCGTCTGCGCGTGACGCCCCCACGACTGAGATGGCGCCTGGGAAATGATAGCACTTGGCTGGACAAGGCCACCTCCATTGAGAGAGGTGACCTTGTTGGGGGAAATCCACTCGAGCTCCGCGCCCGGATTAGTGGGTTAAACCGGGAGTACCGCTTGTCGGTAGCGCTTTTTGAAGGCAACTGCATTCTTCAGGGCCCCGTTTCGATGAAAAGGCGGCAACACACTTTCATTACGGAGCTAAACCAGTTCTACGACACAATTCGTCAGTGGGAACAAGCAGAGCTTGAAATTCGACTTAGTGTTGACGATGCTCGCACTGGGCAAGGTAAAGGGGAAGTGGTTGCCGTACGGGTTCAGCCAGAGCCCCAGAGCGTTGCCGAGAGCACTCGGGAGCCTAAGCTTCTGCTAACTGAGACAGCTTCGTCGCCTGTTGCCCGCGAAGATGAATCGACCACTCGGGGCAAGACGCCGCGTGTTGACTTTTGCTCCGCCGTGCGCCTCGCGAACTTATGCAAATTGCTCCGGAAGCTAAAGGTTCTCGCCCCCCGGCAAAGGTGTGCCTGCAAACGAGCTTTGCAGTATTACTACGGCAGCATAAAGGGTCGGAGAGTAGAGTGCCGACAAGAGGTTAAGGTTAAGTTTGTCGCCATGACCTTGGTTATTCTGAAAGCCGCAATGGACGCGGATGCTGCCCTGGCAGTCCGGCGGCTAGAAAGGTGGCGGGCACGAGTTCGGCAGTTCGAGGAGGAGCACCCCCTTGAGTTTCGCGCTGCGTCGAGGCTTTTCGCTAAGAGGCAATGAACCATGGCGATAGATCCGCTTGAAGTCACGACTGCTATCACAGATTCCTACCGGCGATATCTTAAAACCTCGTTTCGTCTCCGAGATCGGGCGCTGGCTGGACTGTTTCATGGTGAGCTGGAAAAGTTTCAGTTCGTGAATGGTCCGATCCTGGAGGCCACGCCGCCCTTCAAAGTTGGCTGTTCACTTTCCATGCTGGCGAGGGAGGGGCTTTTTGATCCGCTGCTGACGGACTTGATTTGCGAGTCCCAGCCCTACCTGAGGGCTAAGCCGCTTTACCTCCACCAGGAGCGAGCGATTCGGAAAATACTTGGAGGACGTAATGTTGTAATTACCTCCGGGACGAGTAGCGGGAAAACCGAGTGCTTTCTCATTCCAATACTCAACCATCTGGTCCGGGAGCATCGCGAGGGCAAGCTGGGGCCGGGCGTTCGTGCGCTCTTGCTGTATCCCATGAATGCGCTCGCAAACGACCAACTAAGGAGGCTGAGGGACCTGGGAGACGTGTTTGCAAAGCGCGCACCCGATCTGCCCATTACTTTTGGTAGGTACGTGGGAGACAGCAAGAAAACGAAGAAGGAAGCTCTGGAGAAATTCAAGAAAGAACACGACGGGAAGGGTCCGGCCCCCGGCGAGTTGCTCTCTCGGGAAGAAATGCAGGCTTCTCCGCCTCACATCCTTCTGACGAACTATGCGATGCTCGAGTATCTTCTTCTCAGGCCGGAGGATTGCTCGTTCTTCGAGGGCGAGACCGCCCGGCACTGGAGGTTCCTTGTCCTCGACGAAGCCCACACCTACAATGGGGCGACAGGCATCGAGATGGGGATGCTCATCCGACGACTGAAGGATCGGATCTGCGGAAGTGTCCCCGGCAGGCTGCAGTGTATTGCAACAAGCGCGACCCTGGTTAGCGCGGAAGCGGATTCTCCGAAGGTTGCCGAGTTTGCACGCAACCTCTTCGGCGAGGCTTTTGAATGGGAACCCTCGGATCAAAACCGGCAGGACGTCGTGCGGGGAGAACGGCAACCCCATGTGGAACCACAGATCTCCTTTACTCCACTACCCTCGCTGTATGTGGAGCTCGAAAACGTCAGGCAATACACGAAGGATGAAAGCGGCCTTCGCGACCAGTTTTTGAAGATCTGCGCTGATCGCGGGACACCTGAAGCCATTCTAACCAAGGCGGCAGCGCAACGGGGTACCGCGGCGCGACTCCTGTACGAAATCTTGAGCCATGACCTGAATCTCTCCAAGTTGAAACAGTTCATTGAGAGACCCCGAAAATTCGATGAATGCTGTAAGGAGCTTTTTGGCTCTGATGCCGGAGCGCTCAAGTGCCTGGTGGATCTCGCGGCTTGGGCCAAGCCCGACGACGAATCGCTGCCGCTCCTCCCCGCCCGATATCATCTGTTCGTCCGGGCCCCGGAGGGAGCATTCCTGTCATTCTATCCCACACGGAAAATCTTCCTGGAGAGACGAGAGAGAACAGCCGAGGGTAATCCGGTTTTTGAGTTGGCCTCCTGCCGGCGATGCGGGCAGGAGTATTTGGTGGGCAGGCTCTGCGAGGGGAAGCTTACTCACTCCCAAAGCGACCCTGAAGTCAGAACCAAAACCATTAGGTACTACCTCTTGAGGTCCTTCGCCTCCTGCGAAGAGGACGAGGACGAAACTGTAGCCCTCCCAGAAAACGACGTTAACGGCCGAGCAGTTAAACTCTGCTTCAAATGCGGAACCGTCTGTGAAGGCGACCAAGCGCCGAGCTGTGGGTGTGGAGGTGATTATGTCCAGGAGTTGGTTGAAGCAAAACCCAAAGACGGGGTTCTGAACAAGTGCCTCCTTTGCGGTCTGAGGTCGATAGACATTGTGCGGGAATTCGTTTTTCAGCAGGACGCGCCCGCCGCGGTATTGGCGACCGCCCTGTATCAAAAACTCGGCAAGGATGATCCCAAGGCTCGGAAAATACTGTGCTTCTCGGACAGCCGACAGGACGCCGCCTTTTTCGCTCCCTACTTGGAGGGAACCTACGAACGCATTCTCTACAGGCGTTTAATGATGGAAGCCCTGGGGCAGAACAGGGGGGTCGCAGATTACAGGCTTGAAAGCCTCGTGGAGGATGTGTTGGCGCTGGCTAACAGTTTTGATTTGCTTGACCGCAGTCTCGACGAGAAACAGAAAAGAAAGCTGATTTGGAAGTATGTGCTCCAAGAGTTCTGTGCCATGGATCGCAGGATCTGCCTTGAAGGTGTCGGGCTTGTAGCGTTCGTACCTATTATGCCAAAAATGTGGGAGCCCCCGGAAGGACTTCTGCATGGCAAGCTTAACCTGTCGAGAGCCGAGGCCGCCGCTTTGTATCACATTCTGCTGAACACACTACGCCTGAATATGGCCGTCACCTTCCCACAGGCAGGTCCTGCGCCTAACGACGAGGCCTTTGCGCCGAGAAACCACGAGTACAGGATTAGAGGGGAAGGGTCAGATCCTAAGTCAGGGATCTACTCATGGGCCCCGGCGACCAGCAGGCTTAACACGCGCCTCCAGTTCCTTATGAAGCTGTACCAACCCCGCAATGGGAGGCAAGAAATCGATTCTGAAGCCCGCAAACTCTTGGGGATGATTTGGGAAGATTTGACAGCAAGGTGGAAGGGTCAGGGCATTGAGGCTTTGCACGACCGCAGGCATGGGACGCTCTTTCAACTCGACTATAGATTCTGGCGCGTACTTCACGGGGAGTCGGCGGCCGCGGACTGGTACGTCTGCGAACGCTGCGGGGGCTTTTCACCCGTGTCCGTCCGAGGCGTTTGCAGCACTTTCGGATGCGACGGAAAGCTTACAGCGATTGAGCACTCCAAAGCGCAGACTGCCGCTGAGACAAACCACTACAGGCACCTCTATAAAACGCTATCCATCGCCAAAATGGCCGTTCACGAACATACGGCGCAATTGAAGCAGGATTTTGCGACGGACGTTCAACTAAAATTCATCAACGGTGACATAAACGTGTTGAGCTGCTCTACGACGTTCGAGCTCGGGGTCGATCTTGGCGAGCTCGAAACGATTTTCATGCGGAACGTCCCTCCAGAGCCCTCGAATTATATTCAGCGTGCCGGCCGTGCCGGTCGTCGAACGGGCTCAGCAGGCTTCACATTCACCTTTGCCAGGCTTCGCCCACATGACCTGAACTATTTCGCTCGACCAGAAGAATTAGTAGGGGGCTACGTGAAGCCACCGGCAGTCGAGATTGTGAATGAGAAGATCGTGCGGCGCCACTTGCATGCCGTCGCTCTATCCGAGTTCTGGAAACTGTCTCAGGAGCATTTCGGTGACGTGAACAAATTCTTCGGTCTGGGCGCCCAGGATCCTAGCTCGACAGATGGCTTTGAGTGTTTCAGGAATTTTCTCCAGCAAAAAAACCCCCAATCGCTCATGGAAGCGCTTAAGCGAATCACACCCCCGGAAATGCAACCGGTCTTCGACTTCGGCGGCTGGCGGTGGGTCGAGGAGCTGTTTGATCCGAACGAAGGCCCCTTGGAGATAGCACGCAAAGCAATTTGCAGCGATTACGACCAGATCGATGACTTCTGCCGGGACAAGAAACAGGAACTCCATGATCTGGACTCTAGCCCGGGGACGCACACCTCACAAAGGGGCAAGCTCAACAGGGACATCGACTGGGCGGAGAGAACACTGAAGACGATTGAGAAGAGGAACTTGATTGACTTCTTGGCAACCCATGGTGTTCTGCCCAAATACGGCTTCCCTGTTGACGTGGTCGAGTTAACGGCCTTACACCACGCTCCCGCCGCCAAGCGGATTCAGCTCGAACGCGACCTCCGGATAGCCATTTCAGAATTCGCGCCGGGCAGCCAGGTTGTAGCCAACGGATATCTCTGGAAAAGCGCAGCACTCAAGGTAGTGAAGGGCAAGACCTGGGACATTTTCTGGTACGCGGTGTGCCCGGCGTCGGGATGCAACCGTTTTCAGATGAAACGAGCCACCGTCGAGGAAGTACCGCTGGATTTGACTTGCGAGGCGTGCGGAAACAATATCCCGCGAGGCCATATACACAGGATGCTGGTGCCGATATTTGGCTTCACAACGAGCAGAGAGGTTGAACCCATTCGACCGGGAGAGGCGCGTCCAAGACGTGATTTTTCGACCAGGCCTTATTTCGTCACCCATGAGTCGAAGCAGCAGTGCGAGCACAGTATCGGAGAGCTCGTCCTCAATTGCGAGTACTCCCCACGGGGCGAGCTCGCCGTAGTCTGTAAGGGCAAGAAGGGTCAGGGGTTTAAGGTATGCTTCGATTGCGGATACGCCATCTCGACGGTCGAGGGAACCAAGACGAGTCACCGTACACCATTGGGGAGAGACTGCATCGGACCTCTCCGGAGCCCTTGGCACCTTGGTCACAGTTTTCAAACAGACTTGCTCCTCCTCTCCGTGACCACAAAAGGACACTCGGGGATGCCGTCCCTTCGAAAGGATGAATCGTTCTGGCTGTCGTTTCTCTACAGTCTTCTTGAAGGCGCAAGCGAGGCTCTGGGGATCCGCCGCAGGGACTTGGACGGGTGTCTGTACCTCAAGCCTGATCAATATGGGTTGGTGCTTTTTGACACGGTCCCGGGCGGCGCGGGACATGTCAGGCGGCTCATGGATGAGTCAAACCTTCGCGCCACACTACGCGCATCGAAAGCTCGAGTGGAACCAACCGAGGCTCACAATTGCGGCGAGGAGACTAGCTGCTACGGTTGCTTGAGGAATTATGACAACCAGTTCTGCCACGACCAGTTACGGCGGGGGCCTGTTCTGAGATTTCTGCGGGAGTGCCTTTGAAGCCGGGCTGAGACAAGTTTTGTTGGTCTCTGGAGAATAGTGTAACGACGGCGCATACTCCTTGCGCAGCCAGATTCGGGAACAACTCGGGAACAAAATCGCCCGAATACCCCGTAAAAGCGACCATCTAGACCGAAGAAAAAGCTAAGCGAGCCAACGAGGGTGGCAGGCGTCGATACCGGGCGTCGACGTTGTCCAGGCGTTCGGGTTAGAATGAGAACGAAGCGTTCGCACGAACGCATATGTATAGCCTTTGACGCGTCGGACAGTGGCAAAGGACATTCTGGGGATCAAAGGAGACTAAGATGGCACCGCTGTACGGTACGCAAACGGGTCTCAGAGAAATAGTTTTTACCTTTGACGACGGCCCTCACCCCGTCTACACGCCCAAGCTTCTCGATACGCTGATGAGAAGTGGTGTGAAGGCGGTTTTTTTCGTCCTGGGCAAGAATCTAGAATCGGAGCAAGGAAAGGCAATCATCAAGCGAGCGTTTGATGAAGGTCACTACATCGGCAACCACACCTATTCTCATGCAAATCTGACGAAACTCGCTGAGCCTCAAATCCGGGAAGAAATAGAAAAGACCCAGAATCTCATTGGTCAGTGCAGCCGGGGCCTAAAGATCCTGCGGCCGCCTTATGGTGCGCACAACGACCTTGTTGACAAGGTTGCGCGTGATCTGGGATACCGTCTGGTCTTTTGGAACGTGGATACTCTTGACTGGCATCCGAAATACAAGTCGGGCGGATGGGTGGAACACGGAATGGATCAAATACGGGCGCGTGAGGATTCCATCGTGCTAGCCCACGACATTCACCGAACCACAGTAGAGAAGGTCGAGGAACTCATAGGTGGGATCAAACGACTTCGAAGTACTTCCTTTGCAGAGTTTGCATGACCCCACCTCTCAACGGGGGAATTCAGACCATTCGCCAGAAAAGCTTCGGAGGAGGACAATGCCTGCTTCCGCAAATCCTGAGGACACTGGCAACCTTCTGATAAATGTCTTTGACGGAAGCCGCGAGCCAATATCGGCTGCCGTCAGACTTTTGATCCGAGTTTTTGACGGCAACCAACATCAGTGGCACTCGGACTACCACAAAGGGGCAACCATAACGTTTCGCGAAGTGCCAGTGTTCGACAATTTCGGCGACAACTACACGGTCATCGTTTGGGCAGAGAACTACGTTCAGACCGGTTTTACTCCCGTGAGGATTTCAAAAAACGCTTGGCAGCACATCGACTTGATGCTGTTGCCCAAGGAAGGAAACTTCAATTTTGCTTCCGCGCAATGGGAAGTACTAAAGGCCACCCACCCCAAGATTCATAGCCTTCTCTCGCATGGGGCAACCAGCGATGCGGCTGCCAAGGAGCGTTACGATAATCTAAGGGAAACTCGCGGCCCCACGCTTGCTGCCTTCTTCAATATCACTACAGCGATGGTAGACATAAACTTACCCTCGGGATGCCCGCTGGACTATTTCAAGGAGCTGATTTGGGAAGAAATGCAGCAAGACCGCTTCTTTGCATACGCGGACAGAGAGCTGGTTGGGCAGGTTGAACGCGCAGCGGTGCAAGGGGCGTTTGCCCCGGAAGTTGGGAGCGGCTTCTTCCATCGTGGCGCAACACGCAGTTACAAGCAGGTGCAATTCGGTGAAGCTAATGTCCAACTCACTTTTCATGAAGGCGACACACGTACGGTGGACGGCGTGGAGTGCGTGAAGGTTGAGCCGGATATCGACTATTACAAAGACATTAGTGCCCACGCTCTACTGGAAGTGCTCCCCAATACCATATCGGGGAGATTGACCGATCCGAAGCAAGTTTATGTTCTCCGTTGGATTGCTGGACGACACGCGGGGGTGCCGGAGTTTCATCCCCCCTACACGATCGTTTAGGAGAAGGGGCGAAAGCATGTAGTGGAGGCCACCCGACGCCCAAAATCGGAATCCAGAGCGAGATAGCGTAGTACGTTAAGCTGGGTTTTCCGCCGTTACGCCTCGCCGGCTAAGCTGGGAGAGCAACAGAAGAGACGGATATCGAAATGCGTAAAGATTCTCGATCAGGCCGGTCAAAGGTAATACTGGATTTCTTGGCCAAATTGGGTTTGTCAGTTTTGACCCTCTGTTACTTCACGGCAATTTGCCCACACCTTGTTCGGGCATACAAGCTATCACCGGAGGGCACAGCACTCGAAAGGTCTATCGCCAAAAGGTACAGCGGCTTCTGGCAACGAATGTTGCTATGGGTTGCCGACAGGGGTGTCCAACATTTCTCCGAACCGGTGCACGAGGAAATTACGAACCGCGTCTTTGGTTGCCAGGGCGACCGTGACGTTTGTGGAGACCCCGATATTGGGTTCGCAAGCCTGTTCGTTCTGGCGGGCGTGCGCTGGAATGACGATCCACCTTTTCGACTTGAGGAAGGGGGGGCTAGAAACACCTCTTGCAAGATTACGGAGACTATTCGTTTCACCACGCAGCCAAAGTGTTGGGTCGAGCTTTTCCGCGACGCCCAGAAAAAAGCTACCGAAGGAAAACCACTCGACGCAAGAAGTAGGTCATTTTTACTTGCGCGTTCCCACTTTGGGGATCTTCAGTTTCTGCATTCCATGGCCTCTAAAGACGGTGAACTGGCGGTGGAAACCAAAAGGCGGATCATGATGTGGGCTGAGTTTACATGGAAAGTCAGC
>Ga0315281_10010494_pt1 | contig 12764 bp, 10 predicted proteins | sample YL17G07_0_MG_FD_204540 | JGI IMG/M metagenome (GOLD analysis project Ga0315281, IMG submission 204540) | Sediment microbial communities from Yellowstone Lake, YNP, Wyoming, USA - YL17G07_0 | ecosystem: Environmental > Aquatic > Freshwater > Lake > Sediment | place: USA: Wyoming | collected... | reverse complement strand
GGATTATGCGGTCGCCCAGTGCCGCCACCCGGACGCTCTCCTCTCCCCAGCCTTTATCTCCCAGAATGTCATGGAATGGGACGATCGTGTCCGCGCTTCTTCCCAGGATTAGACGCTGCCACTGGAAGTAGGCGTCTTCGCCAAGGACCACTACGGTCGCGAGGTTGGGAAAAAGGCAAAGTTCTTCCTGAAGATGTTTGGCGCAGTGGGAAAGAGCTTTTTCGGGGACGCGCGGGCTGGTGGAATGGCACCGCACCGCGTCCGTCAGGATGAAGCGCGACTGAAAATCCGCAAAGCTGCGTGCTCCCACCAATTCGAATAATCCCGTGACGAAACGATTGGATTTCTCCGGGCTGTGGTAGAGGAAGTTTTCTGCATGCAGGGGCGCATCACGGCCAACCACGGCGACGCGCACAGCGCTGAGGTCGGAATAGTCCCGCTTGATGTACTTGGTCAAGAACTCGGCAGGAGGCAAGCGGATGGTGGAAATGGCTGCGCAGTCGCGGCAGCTTTCGATCCGGGTGCGCAGGACATCGGCATTGAGCCCGGGGATATGTGCCGCTGGTGAGGCCACCAGGCGGGACGTCAATGCCAGTTGGAGCAGCATTTCCGGACTGGCGCCGGGGGGGCCGAGAATCAGATTGTCGATGAGCCGCGCGGGCCCGACTCGCGCCGCCACCAGAGCCACGCAGCCCGTCTGGATGCGGGCGACCGGCTTGAGCGTGACAGGATCGACGACGGCAACGTAGTCGAGTCGCACACGAGGCTCAGCGGCAATCACGAGCCGCATCTCATCGAGAAGCCTTTCTGCACGGGTTTCACCGCCCTGCGCCAATTCCTCGGCCCGATGCAGGCTGCGGAAAAGAACGGTCGCGGCTTTCCGGTCTTCCGCATCAAGGTAGGAATTCCGCGAACTCATCGCCAGCTTGTCCGGCTCGCGCACGATGGGGCAGATCACAAGGCGGGTATCAAGGTTCAAATCCTCCACTGTGCGGCGGATGACATGTGCCTGCTGGAAGTCCTTCTGGCCAAAATAGGCGACGGTGGGCCGGACGATATTGAGGAGCTTCAGGACTACGGTCGCCACGCCGCGAAAGTGGCCTGGGCGCGACGCTCCTTCGAGAAGCGCGGCAGTTTCGCCAGGCACAACGTTCGTTTCGAAACCCTGGGGATACATCTCCTGCGGTTCCGGAGCGAAGACCGCTTCCACCTTCAAGCGGCGGAGAAGGTGGAGGTCGCGGTCCAGGTCGCGCGGATAGCGTGCGATGTCCTCGCCGGTCCCGAATTGAATGGGGTTGACAAAGATCGAGACCACGACCACATCGCATTGGCTCCGCGCCTGGCGAGCCAGGCTGAGATGACCCTCGTGCAGCGCGCCCATCGTAGGCACCAAGCCCAGCGATCGCCCTGCCGCCTGAGTCTGCCGCGAGAATCCCTGCATTTCAGGAATGGAAGTGATTAGCCGCATACCGAGAAAGGAAGTTCAAAGGACAACCCGTGAGGTGTGGTTTCTACAGAGATAATCGATCGCATGTCGAGGGCGGGCTGTGTCAATCCCAACTTCCTTACCTTCATTCACCCTTCAGGCTTCTGACTGCTGCCCATTTCTCCTGTTGCTCCCGCAAGCCGGCCGATTGATGGTACGACTCACCATCGCTTGGGTAAGCTCCCGCAAGGACATCATCACGATACCGAGCGATGGCATCGCTCATCGTCTGCGCGACCTGCGCATAGCGCCGGACGAACTTGGCCGGGGGCTGAGTGCTCAGGCCCAGCAGGTCATAGAGGACCAGAATCTGCCCGTCACAGTCGGGGCCGGCGCCGATGCCGATGGTGGGGATGCGCAACCGCGCGGTGATCACTGCTGCCAGTTCCCTTGGTATGCCTTCCAGCACGATGGCGAAAGCCCCGGCGTCTTCAACCGCCTGTGCGTCCGCGATCAACTCGCTGGCGGACTCGATCGTCTTTCCCTGAACGCGGTATCCGCCCAAGCTGTGCACGGATTGCGGTGTCAGGCCGATGTGCCCCATGACCGGAATCTCCGCGTCGATCATGCGACGAATCAGAGCGGCGCGCTTTCGTCCCCCTTCGATCTTCACCGCCTCGGCCCCGTCCTTGAGGGAACGAATGCCCGCGTGCACGGCTTCCTCTTCCGAGCCATGATAGGTTCCGTAGGGCAGGTCCACGACCAGCAAGGCGCGGCTCACGGCGCGACGCACGGCGCGCAGGTGGTGAAGCATTTCGTCGAGCGTGACGGGAACTGTTGAATCGTAGCCCAGCGCGACCTGAGCGAGTGAGTCCCCCACCAGGAGGATGTCGATGTTGGCCTGGTCCACGAGTCTTGCGGTGGGGAAGTCGCAGGCAGTCAGGCAGACGATGCGTTCGCCGCGCAACTTGCGGTCGAGGATGAGGGGGGCGGTGATCTTGCTCACGGCCTCGGGTTTCGGGTCCATGGCATGGGCTCCTTGGAAATCTCAAATTTCAAATCTCAGATCGCCGGTCTCAGGCTCCAAATCTCCAGTCTCAAATTTCAAATCTGAAATCTCAGATGTCAAACCTCAGTTTCCAAAATCGAAATACCAGAGTCCAAAGTCAAAGACCCAAAATTAAAACCCTCTCTGGCGCAGGTTTCGGGAACAGCGCTCATCGCGCGGGCGCCCGGGGACCCGAGGGGGCCTCCACTGGCCTGGACAGAGAGGGCCGAACTTCATTCCATCGTGTCCGTCTCAGTCCGTCGTCGCGGATCCAAGCGGCAGAAAGTATTGCGTTCCCCGGACCGGCTCACTCAGCCGGCGGAGCAACTTCCGCAAATCCTCGTTCCGGTCGATGAAATCGATCTCGGACGTGTCAATGACCAGCAGATTGCCCCTCTTATAATGAAAGAAGAAATGCTCGTACGCCTTAATGACTTCTTCCAGATACTCGTCGGAGATCTGATGCTCCATGGGCAGATTTTTTCTGGCAATCCGCTTGCGGAGCGTTTCCACTTTCGCCTGCAAGTATATCACTAAATCCGGGACGGGCGCCTGCTCGGCGAATTGCGCAAAGTACTCTTCGTAGAGCCTCAGCTCGGCGTCGCCCAGATTCATGTAAGCGAAGATTTTGTCTTTCTCAAACATGTAGTCGCTGACGATCACACGCTCCGGATGCGCTGCCAGGTCGAGGGAGAGCAATTGCCGGTAACGCCTCAGGAGGAAGTACATCTGTGTCTTGAAGGCTGCGCCGGGTTTGTCCTCGTAGAAACTCTCGAGGAAAGGGTTTTCTTCGACATCGCGGAGGCGCACCGCATTCATGCGCTTGGCAAGGATATCCGCAAGGCTCGTCTTGCCGACACGAATGGGGCCTTCAATCGCCATGAAATGCGGTGGCTCGAATTTCGGCAATTTTGCCACGTTACGCACTGGGTTGTTAATTCTCGGAATGGTGAATGGTGAAAGAGCAACTGAAAACCCGGTTTGATGGCGAGCTCGGCTCACCTCATTCCCGGGCTCGCAATTCACAATTCACCATTCACTCTTCACGATTCACTATTCTTCTCGAATCCGAATCACCTGACTTGTGTCGGTCGTGCCGCTCAGCATGTCGAGAACCGTTTGATGCGTCACCGGATGGCGCAATTGGGGCGCCAGCTCGCGCAGCGGAATTAAAACGAATCTGCGTTCGTGCAAATGCTCATGCGGAATCGTCAGCGCGGCGGAGCGCACGACGGCATTCTCGTAGAACAGAATATCAATATCGATGGGCCGCGGCCCTTTCGGGATGGCGGGTCTGCGTCCCAGCTTGCGCTCGATGGACTGCAGCGCTTTAAGCAATTGGAGCGGCATCAGCTCGGTTTCCACCTCGGCCACACAATTCACAAACCATCGCTGCGGGTGGTAATCCACGGGCTCGGTCTTGTAGAAAGGCGACACGCGAAGCACCGCGACTCCTGCCGCCGGCATTTCTTCGAGCGCCCCATGGATCTGAGCCGCGCGGTCGCCGAGATTGGACCCCAGCGAAATATAGACACGCTTCATAACGCTGACTTCTGAAGGCGTCCGCTTGAGCTGCATCGGGCAAGCATCCATGCGGGATAGCGTTGCGTCGGGGCTCAGGCGGGAAATTCAATCCCCCACGACCACATCAATCCCAATGGCGTCGTGATCGGAAAGAGGCGCCGGCCGCCCCTCGCGCAGATCGTGAATGACCACCGGTTTCTCGCAACGGACGCCGCGCGTGGCGAACCAGTCGATCTTGAGAGGACATTTTCCGCCGTGCTCGCGCAAGGCCCAGCGGATAAACGGGAAGCAATAGGCCGGCACCCACTCGCCAAGATTCTTCCGCGTCTTCGGGTCACCGACGTCGTAGGAAATCGTGTACTCACCGAGCAAGTTGCAGGCGCGGTAGTCGAAGCCGCGCGCTTCCAGTTCCTCAAATAATTCCCGCTCGAAGCGGTTGTAGGGGTGGAGGTAATGATTTCGAATCACATGATCCACACCCATGAAAACTCGCAGCCAGAATCCGGCGATGGAGTGGAATGCCCGGGATGAATTATACGTGGTCGTATTCCAGTCGCCGCCAATGATGACCGGGCCGTCGGACTCGGCTCCGTTGAGGACATCGCGCATCTGCTCCGCGCGGTGGCGCTGCGTGGAGTTGGCATCGAGATGGACACAAACGGTGGTGGCGCGATAATTGGGGAACTCGATTTCCGCCGCGAGCGATGTTTGACGCCCCAGTCGCTTCTCCCGGCCCGCCATCTTGTCAGTGCCGTTCTTGAGGTGAATCGGGCGGACGCGCCGAATCGGATATCGACTGAGGATGGCATTGCCGTGCAAACCCAAGTCGTTTTCACCTTCCGCTTCAAACTCCACTCCGGAGCCTTTGGCAAGGTTCAGATAACAAGGCACGAACGCGAAGTGCATGCCGAGTTCGGCGGCGAGCTCCTGAGCCACGGCGCGATTGTGGGACCGCGCCATGCCCACGTCGGTCTCGGTCAGTAAGAAGACGTCACCCGTCTGGAGATAGGGATGAGTGCGAAATGCTTCGAGCTGTCCCTCGAACTCGATGCCGCGCTCCAGATTCCAGGCGATGAAACGATAACGCGGGCGGGCAGGGGAGTCGGCGGCGCTGAAGTCACCGGTCTCCGGTGTTTCGAGGACCGTCGCAATTTCATCCGCCAGCGAGTTGTAGGCCGGATGCGACTGGAGTTCCCGCGTCGAGCCGCACTTCACGAATTCCGGAAATTGCGGCGCAATCCGGTCACGGATCAGCCGAGGAATCTCTTCTATGTTGGAAGGCAGCGCCCTTTGTTCAAGCATCGACTTGCACAGAAGCTGAGTTCTTCCGAAATTGTCGTCAGTCGAAGATCGTCTGGCCGCGTGCCGCCGGCGGCGTGGCGCCGAGATGTTTGTACGACGCTTCGTTGGCCTTTCGCCCGCTCTTTGTCCGACTGATGAACCCGAGCTGCAAGAGAAATGGTTCCACCATATCGACCAGAGTATCGACCTCTTCGTTGAGGGTGGCGGAGAGGGCCTCCACACCCACCGGTCCGCCGTTATACATGCGAATGATCGTGGAGAGGAAATTCCGGTCGAGGTCGTCGAGCCCCATTTCGTCTACGCCCTCGAGCTTCAGAGCTTCGCGCGCCAGTGCCGTGGTGATCACTCCGTCCGCTTTGACGTCGGCGTAGTCGCGCACGCGGCGCAGCAGGCGATTGGCGATGCGCGGCGTGCCGCGCGCCCGGCGGGCGATTTCCGCACCGGCGGCTTCCTCCATCTGGGTCGCCAAAATGCGCGCCGAGCGCAGGATGATCTGCCGAAGCTCATCGGGCGAGTAGAATTCCAGATGAAAGAACAACCCAAACCGGTTGCGCAGCGGCGCGGAAAGAGTGCCGGCGCGGGTTGTCGCGCCGATGAGAGTGAACTTCTTGAGTGGGATGTTGATGGTCTTGGCGAACATCCCCTTGTCCACAACGAAGTCCACCTTGTAGTCTTCCATCGCCGGGTAGAGAAACTCTTCGATGTTGGCGGGCAGGCGGTGGATTTCGTCAATGAAAAGGATGTCGCCCTCGCCGAGATTGGTAAGGATGCCCATCAGGTCGCCGGTGCGCTCGAGCGCCGGTCCGGAAGTCGTCGTAATCTTCGACCCCGTGGCATTGGCGATAATGTAGGCGAGCGTGGTTTTGCCCAGTCCCGGCGGGCCGTAGAACAGCGTGTGCTCGAGGGCCTCCGAGCGTCTGCGCGCCGCTTCCAGCGCGATCGAGAGTTTCTCCACCACCTTCTTCTGGCCCACATACTCATCGAGCGTGGGCGGCCGAAGAGTGCGATTGAAGCTCTCTTCTTCCTTCGAAATCAGATCCGGCGATACGATGCGGACTCTGGACACGGGATTCAATTAATAGTGACAGAGAATAGTGAATGGTGAATAGTGAATAGTGCAAACTGCGAAGCGCATCACACGCGTTGAAATTCTCCCACTTTCCTGAATCCATTTTGTTCCGGTTTCACCATTCACCATTCACCATTCACAATTCTTCATTTCCTGATTGCTGTTGTTCAAAGACTCTGCGAAGAAAGTCTTCCACCGTTTTCAGGTTCTTGTGCTTGGCGAATGTTGCTTCCACGATGCGCTGCGCCTCGCCGCGCGAGTACTCAAGTTGAGTTAGAACCTGGACGGCCTCCTGCTTCAGTTCCGAGTCCGACTCGCGCTCGATGGCAAGCGGTTCTTCCTTGTGGGCCAATGCGAACTTGGCCATCTTGCCGCGCAGTTCCATGGTAATCCGTTCGGCGGTCTTCTTTCCCACGAACGGCAATTCTTCCAGGAACAGAGCGTCGCCGCGCTCGATGGCCAGGGCAATCTCATTGATCGGTCGCACCAGGCACTTGAGCGCCTTCATGAAGCCCACGCCCGGAACGGTGGTGAAGACCTCAAAGAACTCGCGGTCGAGCGGATCGAGAAAGCCCACCAGTTTCGGAGTCAGGTGGCCGCCGCCCAACCCGCCGTCAATATAGTAGATCGTGTATAGGGTGACAGGATTGGGGCGCGCATCCTCTGCCATCTGGCGGAGCCGTGAGGCAATGCCCGACGGCACGAAGACCTCGTAGCAGAGCGAGTTCACGCGCACCAGCAGCGAATTGCGCTGGATGCGCTCGTAGAGGACCTCTCCTGTGATTTCGGAAATCAGGACGCATCTCCTTCTTCGCGCTGCGGTAGCGGCGGTCTCTGACCGCCGACCACCCCTGTGCCCCTCCTTATCAAGGAGGGGAATTTGGAGACGGCGATAAGGACATGGCCGCTACAGCAGGCCCGCGGGAGGGCAAAGCCCTCCCCTACCGCCGCCCGTCCCCGCGTCGCGTCACGTTCACGTAGCACAAGGCTGCGGCCAGCGCATCCGCAACGTCGGGTGGATGCGGCGGCCGCCCCAGATGGAAAAACTGCTGCACGGATCGCTGGACCTGCTGCTTGCTGGCGTTGCCGTTGCCAGTAACGGACAGCTTAATGCGCTTCGCGGAAAAGCTCAGTACCGGCAACCGCGAGAGGCGCGCCGCAAGGCAAATCACTCCGCGCGCATGGCCCATCAGAATCGCCGTCCGCGGGTACGCGATGTGACTGTAAACTTCTTCCAGGCACATCGTTTGAGGGTGGAACTCCTCGATAACCTCCCGCAGTTCCACAAAAAGTGATTCCAGACGAAGCGCCAGATTATTGCCGTTGCTGCGCGGCAGGCGAAGCACACCGGCCTCGAGGAGTTCCACCTCTTTACCCCGGCATTCGATGATGCCGTAGCCTGTAATGTTGAGTCCGGGGTCAATCCCGATGACACGTGCCGGCGCGTCGGCGCTCTTCACCATCGAATGCGATTGTAGCACCGGCAGGCGGGATTGGGATGGTGCAAAAAGAAGGCAGAATGCAGAATGCAGAATGCAGAATGCAGAATGCATTCACCTTCAACGCGGGGTGGCGTCGGGGAGGCCGCCATCGACGGGAATGGTGGCGCCGGTGGTAGGGGTTTGACGGGTGGCGAAGAACAGAACAGCGTTCGAGACGTGCTGGGCGGTGACGGTCGTCTTCAGAAGGTTTCGCTGGCGGTAATACTCCTCCAGCCCCTTTTCATCGAGCCCCCGCGCGCGCATGCGATCGGGGCCAACCTCGGCCCAGAGTCCGGACTTGCGCCCGCCGTGCGAGAAGACGGCGTCGGGCGCGACCATGTTGACGCGCACACCGGCGTCCGCCAATTCCAGGCTGGCGATGCGCGCCAGTTGATGCGCGGCCGCCTTGGTGGCGCTGTAGGCGCCGAACTTCGCGCCGGGCGCGAAGACGTTCTTGGTCGAAACAAGAATGATGTCGCCGCCCGTTCCCTGAATCTTGAAATGGCGAGCCGCCTCGCTGATGACCGTGAGTGTTCCCTCGATGTTGACTCGCTCCACTTTCTGAAACGCCTCGATCTGCATTTCCGCGAGCGAAGAAACCAGGGCGATGCCGGCATTGGCGATGAGCAAGTCGATGCCGCCCCAGGCGCGAATAACCGCCTCGAAAGCGGCGGTGACGGAAGCGGGGCTGGTGACATCCAACCCTGTCCCCATGACCTGGTCAGGAAACCTGGCGCTGAGGTCCGCGACGAGCTGATCGAGCGCCGGGCCGGGAAGATCGGTCACCGCGACGTGGCAGCCCTGGGCGAGGAGTCCCTCCGCAATCGCCGAGCCGATCGCGCCCGCCGCGCCGGTGATCAAGGCCACCTCGCGGGTCAGGGGCGATTCCGCGGCCCTCCCCAGCTTGGCATGCTGAAAAGTGTGGTACTCCATTTCGAAGAGTTCGTCTTCGGGCAGCCCTTCGTATTTCCCCATCGCGGAGACGCTGGCTTTCACGGCCAGCGTGTGGGCGGTGATGTCGCGGGCGATTCTCGCCGCCTTCGCGTCCTTGCCCGCGCAGATCGCGCCAAGGCCCGGCAGCAACACCACGCGCGGCAGAGAATCGAGGCGACCAAGTTTTTTCGGAATCTTCGCCGAGTGGCGCTCAACATAGGCCTCGTACTGCGCCGCATATTCCTTCAAGGAACTGATCAGTTGCTCGCGCAGCCGAGTGGCGTCGTCGTATGGCGGATCATCGATCCACAGCGGCAGGGCTTTGGTGCGAATCAAATGGTCTGAGGTCAGTGGCGGCGTGAGAGCAATCTCGCGACCGCGCTCACAATCGACGAAGTCCAGAACCTCGCGCGTGATAAGCGGCTGGAGGACGACGCGGCGATAAGGATGGTCCTGATTTCCGGTGGGCGCGGCGAGCATGCCGCGCAATATCGGTGCGACGCGCGCCAATCTCTCTTGTGCCGTTTCGAGAGAAGTCTGCGCTTTCTCAGCCGGCGGCTTCGCCGCGCGTTTCGCCAGGTACGCTTCGGCGCGAGTGACGAGCTCGATCATCGTCTCGTATGACCCGCGCGCCGTCTCGCCCCAGGTCATGATGCCGTGCTTCATCCACACCATGCCGCGCGCGCGGGGGTTGGCTTCATAAGCGGCCGCGACGGCCTTGGCCAGCTTGAATCCCGGCCGGACATAGGGCAGGACGATGACTTCCGAGCCCAGCGCCTCTTTGACCCGTGCCTCGCCGCCGGCCTGGTTGGTCAGCGCCAGGATGGCATCAGCGTGCGTGTGGTCGATGAATTTGTGCGGGAGAAACGCGTGGACGAGGGTTTCAACCGAAGGTGTCGGTGCACCGGCGGAAAGAAGATGCGCGCGGTATTCGTCCATCATCACTTCGTCGGAGAGCGCGGGGAGAGCGCGCAGCTTGTGCAAATACTCCAGATCGAGCCCGGGAAAGCCCTCCGGCTCGATGCGCGCCATGTTGAAGCCGGAGGCCTTCACGAAGACGGCGGGAATCTTTTCGCCCAGCAGATTGGTCTGCGTTCCCTTGACGGAGGTATTGCCTCCGCCGTGGAGGACCAGCGCGTCTTCCGCGCCCAGCAGGCGGCTGGAGTAAATCCTCAGCGCCAGGTCCTCGCCCCGCTCGGGAGCGTACTTGTCGGTGAATTGGGCAGCTTCTTCGTTGCGCCAGCGATTTTCCATGGTTGCGAGAATAGGGAACTCCGGGTTATTCGCCGCCGCCCTGACTTCCCATTCTGACTCCTGACTTCTGACTCCTGGCTCCTGTTCTTACCGCTTCCAGCATAAACCGGGCGTTTTCTTCCGCCGTTTTGCCGTCGAAGACAGCGCTCCCCGCGACAATCAAGTCCGCGCCCGTGCGCGCGATCTCCGCGATATTCGCCTTGGTGATTCCGCCATCGATGCACAGGATGATGTCTCGGCCCGAGTCGGCAATCATCTGTTGGGTCCGTTCGAGGCGTTGGAATGCGGAGGGGAAAAACTTCTGCCCGCCCCAGCCGGGATTTACGGCCAGGATCGAGATCATCTCGACTTCCTCGATGAGCGGTTCGAGGACTTCCAAAGGTGAACTGGGATTCAGCGCCACGCCGCGCACGATTCCGCGTGCGGGATCGTTGGCGTTGGGTAAATTTCGCATGTGCTGGAGGACCCGGTGCGGCTGCGAGCAGGCCTCCGGGTGGATGCTGATGATATCGGCCCCGACCGCGGCGTATTCGGCGACCTTCTCCAGCGGCTCGTCGATCATCAGATGCACGTCCTTGAGCAGCGGAGTCTTGAGCGCTTTGATGAAGGGTGGCCCGACGGTCATCATGGGGCAGAAGCAGCCATCCATTACATCAATGTGGATGAGCTTGGCGCCTACGCGCTCCAGCAGCGCCAGCTCCGAACCCAATGAAAGCAAATTGGCCGTCACGATGCCGACGCTGACGGTCGGGCAGGAGTCACGCAAGAGTTTGACCATAGGTTGATCGGCCATAGTTGTGACAATCCCTCACCCGGTCCGACTGCGTCGGACCACCCTCTCCCAGAAGGAGAGGGCAGGGGATACAGAGCACTTGAACGCCATTCAGAGGTAACGCGGGCATCCTGCCCGCTGGCGGCCGAGACGGCCGCGCTCCAGTGAGACCGCCTGAAAGGGTGTGCTACGAACTACCGTCCTACGGGCGCTTCGATCTTCTTCTCGTTCTTGAGAGTCTGGTAGAGATCGTAGGCGTGCTCGGGCTTCAGTCCTTCGTGCACGACCTTGCCGACCGCCTGGATCATGGCGACCGGAGCGTCAGCCTGGAAGATGTTGCGCCCCATATCCACGCCGGACGCGCCCTGCTGGATGGCGTTGTGTGCCATCTTCAAGGCGTCGAGCTCGGGGAGTTTCTTTCCCCCTGCCATCACCAACGGGACGGGGCAGGACGCCGCCACGGTCTCGAACCCTTCCGGGCAGAAGTAAGTCTTCACGATGTGCGCGCCCAGTTCGGCGCAAATGCGCACCGCAAGGCGTAGATACTTGGCATCGCGCGTCATGTTTTTTCCGACCGCGGTCACGCCCAGCACCGCGACTCCATAACGGTTGCCTCGGTCCACCAGCCGCGTCAGGTTGTGGATGGATTGAGTCTCGAACTCGCCTCCCACGAAGACCTGCACGGCCACGCCGCAGGCGTTCAGGCGCACGGCGTCTTCCATGTCCATGGCGAGCTGTTCGTTGGAAAGCTCCTTCAGAATGCTGGGGCCGCCACTGGCGCGCAGCACGATGGCGTTGCGGCCCGACGACGGAATCGAAGAACGCAGAATGCCGCGCGTCAGCATGAGCGCGTCCGCATAGGGAACGAGCGGAACGATATTGACGTCCACGCGCTCGAGACCCGTCGTCGGTCCCTGGAAATAACCGTGATCAATCGCCAGCATCACGGTCTTGCCGGAGCAGGGATTGAAAATCCGCGAGAGACGGTTCTGAATTCCCCAATCCAGCGCCCCCGAACCTTTCAGAAAGAAGGCTTGGTTCTTCGCCGGAATATCCAAATAGAATTCCTTTTGTTCAGTTTGACCTTCGATATCAGCCATGACTCGTTTGTCTCCTTGCTTTTAGGTGTTTACGCATAAATCCCGCGCAGCTTGACGGTGAACGCCACGCGGTCGATGGCCAGCATGTAAGCGGCGAGGCGGTTGTTTACGTTGTGTTTTTCGCCGTAGCGGACCACGTCGTTGAACGCCGCCACCATAATGTGTTTAAGCCGCTCGTTGACCATTGGTTCCGGCCAGAAGTAGCCCTGGCGGTCCTGCACCCACTCGAAATAGGAAACCGTCACGCCGCCGGCGTTGGCCAGGATATCGGGGATCACAAAGACGCCACGCTCAAACAGAATATCATCAGCGGGCGCCGAAGTCGGACTGTTGGCGCCCTCGGTCAGGATGCGTGCTTTGATCTTGTGGGCGTTCTTGCTGGTGATGACGCTTTCGGTGGCGGCGGGAAGGAGCACTTCGCAATCCTGCTCCAGGATTTCCATGTTGTCGATGCTCTCTCCGCCCGCAAATCCTTTGACCGTCTTGTTCTGTGTGACGTGCTCAAGCAGCGCCGGAATATCCAACCCTTGTGCGTTAAAGACTCCGCCGTACATGTCCGAGACACCGATAATTTTATATCCCGCCTCGTGCATCAGGCGCGCGGCCTGGCCTCCCACATTTCCGCAGCCTTGAATAATCACGCGCGTTTGTTCGCGCGGGCGGCCGAAGCGCTTGAGCGCCTGGTCCGTGGCGATCATGCAGCCGCGCCCCGTGGCCTCACGGCGCCCACGCGACCCGCCAAGGTCGACTGGCTTACCCGTGACCACCGCCGTGACCGTGTGGCGAACGTGCATGGAGTAAGTGTCCATGATCCAAGCCATGGTCTGCTCGTTGGTGTTCATGTCGGGCGCGGGG
>Ga0315281_10010493_pt1 | contig 12765 bp, 8 predicted proteins | sample YL17G07_0_MG_FD_204540 | JGI IMG/M metagenome (GOLD analysis project Ga0315281, IMG submission 204540) | Sediment microbial communities from Yellowstone Lake, YNP, Wyoming, USA - YL17G07_0 | ecosystem: Environmental > Aquatic > Freshwater > Lake > Sediment | place: USA: Wyoming | collected... | reverse complement strand
GAAAAATTACCGACGGTTTGCGGGGAACAAATTTCCCAAAGGGCGTTTAATTCCGACGTGGGAGAATCCGCAGGGGCATAGGGAACATTAATCGATCGGATCAATGGAAAGTTGGCTTCGGCCACTTCCCGTAGGCCGTCCTGTACATGGTATTCATCATTCACCGCCCAATAAACCCTGAAATCCATGTTGGATTGTCCCGAGGCGAGCCACACTTCTCCCACATAGACATCCTGATAAATAACCGTATCGTTTTGCCCTGCCACTTTCAACAAAAAGGGGCCACCCGCTTTGGATTTGGGGAGATGCAACATCCATTTTCCGTCCGCACGGCTTTTACCCGAAACCTTTTTTCCACCCAGGGTGACGGATATTTTCTCACCCGGATCCGCTTTTCCCCAAACCGGAATGGGTTTATCCCGCTGTAAAACCATATGTTCGCCAAAAATTCCCGCGGGTTTTGGAACGGTATGGCCAGGCAACGGAAGGCAGCACAGCCAAACCAAAAAAAATGCCAAGGCACGAGCCATGGCATTACGGTAGCAGGATTGAATTGGAAAAGCAACTCGCCGGAATATGATCAATAGCGATAATGTTCGGGCTTATAGGGCCCGTCCACAGCCACCCCGATATAATCGGACTGTTTCTTGGAAAGTTTGGTGAGTTTCACCCCCAGCTTGGCCAAATGCAATCGTGCCACCTCTTCATCCAACTTCTTGGACAAAGTGTAGACGCCGATGGGGCGCGGGTTGGTCCACAAATCGATTTGCGCCAAAGTCTGGTTGGTGAAGGAGTTGGACATCACGAAACTGGGATGTCCCGTGGCGCAACCGAGATTGACCAAGCGTCCCTCGGCCAACAAGTAAAGGTTTCGGCCGCTGGGCAGAACGTATTTATCAACCTGCGGCTTGATGTTCACGATTTTCACGCCGCGAATTCCCCGCAAGCCGCCCACATCGATTTCGCTGTCGAAATGACCGATATTGCAGATGATGGATTCATCGCGCATCACTTTCATGTGATCGACGGTGATGACGTCCACATTCCCCGTGGTGGTGACAAAGATGTTGCCTTCGCTGGCGGCGTCTTCCATCGTCGTGACTTCGAAGCCTTCCATGGCGGCCTGCAAGGCATTGATGGGATCGATTTCGGTGACCAGAACGCGGGCTCCGTAGCTGCGCATGCTATGGGCGCAGCCCTTGCCCACATCGCCATATCCGGCGACGACAACCACTTTGCCTGCAATCATGACATCCGTGGCGCGTTTGATTCCGTCAGCCAAAGATTCCCGGCATCCATAGAGATTGTCGAATTTGCTCTTGGTGACGCTGTCATTTACGTTGATCGCGGGGACCATCAAATCTTTTTTCTCCAACATCTGATACAAACGATGGACACCGGTCGTGGTTTCTTCCGAAACGCCTTTCCAATCTTTCATGAACCGCGTCCAGATGCCGGGATGGGTTTTCAAGGTTTTTTTGAGCAAGGCCAAAATCACGGCTTCTTCTTCGCTGCCGGCTTTGCGGTTCAGGAAGGCGGGATTCTTTTCGGCCTTGGCTCCCCAATGAATGAGCAAGGTGGCATCACCGCCGTCATCCACGATCAATTGAGGACCGAGAGCCTGTCCATTCGGTCCGGGAAAACACAAAGCCTTGAAAGTGCAATCCCAGTATTCTTCCAGGGTTTCGCCCTTCCAGGCAAACACGGGAATGCCCGCCACGGCAATGGCCGCAGCCGCATGATCCTGCGTGGAAAAAATGTTGCAGGAAGCCCAACGCACGTCGGCTCCCAATTCGACCAAGGTTTCGATGAGCACGGCCGTTTGAATGGTCATGTGCAGAGAACCCATGATACGGGCGCCCTTGAGGGTTTTTTGCCGTCCGTATTTTTCACGCACGGACATCAATCCGGGCATTTCCTTTTCAGCGATATCTATTTCCTTCCGGCCCCAATCGGCCAGGGAAAGATCGGCCACTTTGAAGTCGTTGGCAGAAACAGACGTTGACTTGACTTTTGAATTGGTGATGACAGGCATGTAAAAATCCTTTGAAATGAGGAAAAAGGTTTAGACGAACGCCGGTTCGGGAAGCTTCACTCCAGCCTTAAGATGGGGTTTGGCCGCTTCTTGGAGGATCGCGGCCTTATCAGTGCGTTCCCAGGTGAAGGCATCGCCTTTGCGGCCGAAATGGCCATGCACCGCGGTTTCGCGGTAACGGGGCTTGAGCAAATCCAGCGAGGTGATGATGCCGCGTGGGGTCAGGTCGAAATGTTCCTGCACCAAAGCTTCCAAAGCCGCTTGGGGGATTTTTCCCGTGCCGAAGGTTTCCACATAGACGGAAACAGGTTTGTGGTATCCGATGGCATAGGCCACCTGCACTTCGCAGCGTGAGGCCAAACCGGCCGCCACGATATTCTTCGCCACGTAACGCGCGGCATACGCGGCGCTGCGATCCACTTTGGAGGGATCCTTGCCCGAGAAAGCGCCGCCGCCATGACGGCCCATGCCGCCATAGGTGTCCACGATGATTTTACGGCCGGTTAAACCGCAATCACCCATGGGACCACCGATGACGAAACGTCCGGTGGGGTTGATGAGGTAGCGGGTTTGGGAATCAAGCAAATTGGCGGGGATAACCTGTTTGACACATTTCTCAATCACTTCTTTGGTGATGGTGGCGTGATCCACTTTCTCATCATGCTGGGTGGAAAGCACCACGGTATCAATACGCTTGGGTCGGCCATCCACGTATTCCACGGTGACTTGAGACTTGGAATCCGGACGCAGCCAAGACAAGGCGTTGCTTTGGCGCAACCCCGCCAGACTTTCCATCAGCCGATGCGCCAAATGAATGGGCATGGGCATAAGCTCCTGGGTTTCATCGCAGGCGAAACCGAACATCATTCCCTGATCACCGGCACCTTGTTCCTTGAACATGCCTTCACCTTCGGAAACTCCCTGGGAAATATCCGGGCTTTGTTTGTCGAGGGCGACCATGACAGAGCAGGTTTTATAGTCGAAACCCTTGAGGGCATCATCATATCCCGTACGTTTGATGGCCTCGCGCACAGTGTGTTGAAAATCGATATTGGCTTGGGTGGTGATTTCTCCCGCGACCACGGCCAGACCCGTGGTGATCAAGGTTTCACAGGCCACGCGGCTTTTGGGATCCTGGGCCAGCATGGCATCCAGAATGGAGTCGGAGATTTGATCGGCCATTTTATCGGGATGGCCCATGGAAACGGATTCAGAGGTGAATAGATGCTTGGACATGTTTTTCTCCTTGGCGTGGAGATAATGTACCACATTCGGGAACGACTTTCATCGTTTTATCGCGATATATCGATATAAAAAAATAAATTAAAGCGCTTAAATTTGATTAATTAGACCAGTTTTCGTATTCGGCCGGCAGCAATTACCCCGGCTACTCCTATTAAAGGATTAAGAATCAACATCCAAAGGGGGGTACGGGCGTTCACCATGGCTTCGCGATTTGAAATTTCAGCCGTACGGGGAGGCAGCACTTCGCCTGATTTTTTTTTCGTTTCCATCACGGCAGATACAAATCCCAAAACCAAAACCAAGGCGGCCAGCCAAACCACGGCTTTCTTGTTTTTGGAAATGGCGGCACAAGCCAATCCGCCTGACAAAGAGGCAACGGTTCCGACAATCACACTGATGACGGACCAAATTCCGGAAACTTCAAAGGATCCGGGCTGAAACGAACCCTCGGCACCCAATACCCGGTAGGCCGCCGTGAAGGCGACGAACACACAGCCCCCCATGACGATGTAGCCGACAATTACGGAAATGATGTTTTTAACCATGGATAAACCTCCGGAGTGGGTTTCGGATCATCGGGAATATGAATTCAGGGGAAAAGTCTTTCGGCGATTTGTACGGCATTCAAGGCTGCACCTTTGCGGATTTGATCACCCACCACCCAGAGATCCAAGGTGTTGGGCTGGCTGAGATCCTTGCGGATGCGGCCCACCAAAACGGGATCCTTACCCGAAGCGTCGAGGGGCATGGGCCACCGGTTGTTGGGGCGGTCTTCCATTATTTGCACACCCGGAGACCTTGCCAAAATTGAATACACCTCGGATACCGAAACGTCTTTCTCAAATTCCACATTCAAGGCCTCGGAATGCGCGCGCAATACCGGTACACGCACGCAGGTGGCGGTGATGCGGATTTTCTCGTCATGAAAAATTTTGCGCGTCTCTTTAACCATCTTTATTTCCTCTTCGCAATAACCGTTCTCGGTCATGGGGGAGTTGTGGGGAAAAAGATTGAAGGCGTAAGGATGGGGAATGACGGTGCGTGTGAAGGGCTTGCCCGAAATCGCAGCTTGGGTTTCGGCGGTCAATTCATCCATGGCCACGGCTCCGGCGCCGCTGGCGGCCTGGTAGGTGGCGGCTACGATGCGGCGTATCCCGAACCGTTGGTACAACGGAAAAACCGGCACCGCCATGATGATGGTGGAACAATTCGGGTTGGCAATAATGCCCTTGTGTGTGGCGATATCTTCCGGGTTGATTTCCGGAATCACCAATGGAACGTCTTCATGCATGCGGAAATAGGAGGTGTTATCCACCACCACGGCTCCCGCTTTCACTGCGGAAGGAGCGAATTCTTTGCTGATTTTTCCCCCGGCGGAAGCCAGCACCAAATCCAGACCACTGAAGGAGTCGTGCTTCAGTTCCTGCACCGGGAGATCGGCACCGCGAAAACGCATGGTTTTCCCCGCAGAGCGCACGGAGGCCAAAAGTCTTAACTCCGAAATCGGAAAATTCCGTTCCTCCAATATGCGGAGAAATTCTTGGCCCACCGCCCCGGTGGCTCCCATGATTGCAACACGAAGTCCCATAACCTGTTGTCCCTTAACAAGGTCGCCGGAATTCAGCGATCGGATCGGAAAATGTAAAAGAATTGGCGCGGGAAGCTAATTTTATCCCCTTCCCAAACATCCTTCCCCGGGAATGCCCATGCCAGACTCTCTTGCCTACGCTGCACTGAATCCGACCGAATCCTTCGTGGCCCGCCATATCGGGCCCAATGAAGCCGAAACCGCCGCCATGTTGAAGGTCGTGGGGGTGAAATCCGTAGAGGAATTGATTCGGCGCACGGTGCCGGAAAACATCCGGGTAAAAATGGAATTGGCCTTCCCCGCTTCGCCCAGCGAGGCGGCCTTTTTAGGCGAGGCTCGAAAAATTTCCGAACAAAACCAAGTGTGGCGCTCCTGCATGGGCATGGGGTATTACGGAACCTTCACACCGCCCGTCATCCTGCGCAACGTTCTGGAGAATCCCGGTTGGTACACCCAGTACACTCCGTATCAGGCGGAAATTGCGCAAGGCCGCTTGGAAGCGCTGCTCAATTATCAAACCATGGTCATCGACTTGACCGGATTGCCCGTAACCAACGCTTCGTTGCTGGATGAAGGCACGGCCGCGGCTGAAGCCATGGGAATGCTGTTCGCTTCGCGATCCGATGAAAACCGGAAAGTTTTTCTCGCCTCATCGCGTTGTCATCCTCAAACTCTTGCCGTATTGCAAACCCGGGCCGAACCCATGGGCATTTTTCTCAAAATCGCCGAAGTTAAATCGCAAGTCGACGCGGATGTTTTCGGAGTTTTGCTCCAATATCCTGACGGCTTCGGAGCCGTGGAGAATCCTTCAGCCCTCATAGCGGCCTTGAAAAAATCCGGAGTGGGTGTGGCCATGGCCACGGATCTTTTGGCCTTGACCTTGCTCGTTTCGCCGGGCGAATTGGGTGCGGATATCGCGGTGGGATCGGCGCAACGCTTCGGCGTGCCGATGGGGTATGGCGGTCCGCATGCCGCCTTTCTTTCCACCAAGGATGAATTCAAGCGGCAAATGCCGGGGCGGATCATCGGCGTCTCGGTGGATCGACATGGAAAGACCGCCTTGCGCATGGCGCTGCAAACCCGCGAGCAGCATATCCGCCGGGAAAAAGCCACCAGCAATATTTGCACGGCGCAGGTGTTGTTGGCCGTGATGGCGGGATTTTATGCCGTATACCATGGACCCGAAGGGTTGCGGCGCATCGCCCGGAAAACACATGGCTTGGCAAGACTGTTGGATGTCGCATTGTCTTCCCTGGGATACCAACAGGAAAATGCCGCCTATTTCGACACTTTGAAAATCCGCCTGCCGAACAAGGACAAACTGAAGGACTTGCGGGCACGCGCGGAAGCCGCACGCATCAATTTCCATTATGCCGAGGATGGCTCCATAGGTATCAGCATGGATGAAACCTGCCGTCTTGAAAATGTGGCCGAAATCGTAGCCGTCTTCGCGTCGGTCTTGGGGAAAAAATCTCCCACGGTTTCAGAATTTGAAAAATCGGCAGAAGGTTTGACGTCTTCTCTGCCGGAAAACCTCCAGCGCAGAACAGCCATCCTCACCCATCCGGTTTTCAACTCCCATCACAGCGAACACGCCATGCTACGGTATATCCGGGGATTGGAGCGCAAGGATTTGTCGCTGACCACATCCATGATCCCGCTGGGTTCCTGCACCATGAAGCTCAATGCCACGGCAGAAATGCTTCCCATTTCGTATCCGGGTTTTTCGAATCTGCATCCCTTCGCCCCAGTGGAACAGGCCCAAGGTTATGGGAAAATCTTCACGGATTTGGAACGCGATTTATCCGACATCACCGGTTTGCCCGGGACCTCACTGCAGCCCAACGCGGGTTCGCAAGGCGAGTATGCCGGACTGCTGGTTATTCGGGCTTGGCATAAAAGCCGGGGCCAAGACCATCGCGACATTTGCCTTATTCCTTCTTCAGCGCATGGCACCAATCCGGCCAGCGCGGCCATGGCGGGTTTCAAGGTGGTGGTGTCGCGTTGTGACGAGCGGGGCAACATTGATTTGACCGATTGGAAACGGTTGGCGCAGGAACATAAGGATCATCTGTGTTGCGCCATGATCACCTATCCGTCCACGCACGGAGTGTTTGAAGCTGGCATCGTGGAGGCCTGCTCCATCGTGCATGACGCGGGCGGTCAAGTCTACATGGACGGTGCTAATTTGAACGCGCAGGTGGGGCTCACATCACCGGGCCGATGCGGTGCCGATGTATGCCATATCAACCTGCACAAGACGTTTTGCATTCCGCATGGCGGCGGCGGTCCCGGCATGGGCCCCATTTGTGTGGCCGAACATTTACGCCCATTTTTGCCGGGGCATCCCGTCGTGAAAACCGGCGGCGTGAAGGCCATTCATGCCGTGTCGGCCGCGCCTTGGGGCAGTGCCAGCATTCTCACCATATCTTGGGCCTATATCCGTTTGATGGGCGGAGCAAATCTGAAACGTGCCACCGAGATGGCCATCCTGAACGCAAATTATTTGAAAGCCCGTCTGGAGCCGCATTACCCGGTTCTCTATCAGGGTGAAAACGGGACGGTGGCACACGAAATGATCTTGGATTGCCGGTCCTTCAAGGAAAGCACAGGAGTGGAAGTGGAAGATATCGCCAAGCGGCTGATGGATTACGGATTCCATGCGCCCACGGTTTCCTTTCCGGTGGCGGGGACCTTGATGATCGAGCCCACCGAATCCGAGCCCAAGGCGGAATTGGATCGTTTCTGTGAGGCCATGATTTCCATCCGGGAAGAAATCCGTGCAGTGCAAGATGGGAAATTGGATCGCACCGACAATCCTTTGAAAATGGCGCCGCACACTTCGGAGGAAATCGGAGCCGATGTTTGGACCCACAAATATGGACGCGAAATGGCGGCTTTTCCCTTGCCTTATGTGCGCAAGGGCAAATTTTGGCCATCGGTTGGAAGATTGAACAATACCTATGGAGACAAAAATTTATTTTGTTCGTGTCCGCCGGTGGAAAACGCAATTTAAGAAGGAGGATCCCAATAAAAAATCAATACTTAATCCCGCTAACCGCTTTTGTAATCATGGGGTGTTCGCAAATGCGCATGCCGGTGCCGAAAGAACTGGATGGAAAAACCCCGGCCATGCCGGTCACCACAAAAAAGGCCTGGCACATTTTTGATATCACCAAAATAAGCTTTGGCCCCTTTGCCGCCTCCAAATTCAAAATGGGTTGGGATCGCTCCGGCAGTACGACCGTGGATGTCTACGCCGCCAGCGACTTTTCCAAGAAGTATTCCTTCGCCCTGAAACAGGGAACAGGAGACGCATGGCAATGCGATTGCGCTGTCAAGGCGATGAAGAAGGAGGTGAAGGGTAAGCTTCTGGGCGGGGATCTCCATATTCCGATCAAGAATAAAACCTCCCTGAATTGCACGTTCACAGGATCGTCAAGCGATTCAGTCTGGACGCTTGCCATCTCCAAAAACGCGAATGAAACCGATGCCTTTACGGGCGAGCTGTCCGGTGGTGGCGAGAAGTTTCAGATTGAAAGCGTGGAAGAAGTGGATGGCCAGCGTTTCAAGACATTCGGCGAACCCAGCGGCTATGTCTACCGGATAGGGGAGACCCTGGTTGGGGCCGCAGAAACCTTGGGCAAGGGGCGGGTTTGGATTTCACCGGATTCGACCGGAACCCTTCGCCCGCAACTGGCACTCGCCTCAACCGCGTTGATTGTGTTTCAAGGCGTGCTGGGGTCGGTGGATAAGAAGTAGGAGCTGCACTGAAGACAAGAAAATATTTGGGCATGGTTCGAATTCTTAATAAGGAGACATTGATCACATGTTTACCTCAACCAAAGATTTGATTCTACCCAGCACCGTCACCGGTTCATGGCCGCGTCCCCGGTGGTTCGATACCAGCATGTGGGGGAAATCCCTGGATGCTTGCATGATGGACATCCGATTCCGCGAAAAATTTCAGGATGCGCTCGCTGTGGTCGTTAATGATCAGGAACGCGCCGGATTGGACATTCTGACCAACGGAGATTATCACCTGGACGAAGACATGGCCGGGAGGTCTTGGCATCACTACCCACTGCAGCGGTGGACGGGTCTGGAAGGCGACTATATGCAGGCCGCCGACACCCGCTCCGCTTGGTTGCGTTATCCCCCGGGCACTTTGCTTTACGAGATTTACACCGGCTGGCGCTGGCCAAAAGTCACCGGGGAGATCGAGCATCGCCCCCTCGATTATGCCAAGATCTGGCGCATGGCGCAGGCTAAAAGCCGAAAACCCGTGCGCTTCGGCACATGTTGTTCCCAGGTCATGTCGCTCTTCCTCGACATTCACACCCCGAAATACAAAGATGAGCGGGAGGTTATCTGGGATCTCGCCGAAGCCATGAACAAAGAATTGCTGGCCCTTCGCGATGCGGGCTGCAAGACTATACAGATCGAAGAGCCCTGCCTCCACTTTATGGCCAATACATACGGTCCCGCCCATGAAAAGGTCAAGTTCATGCTTGAAGCCTACAACCGGGAAGTCCAGGGGCTCGAAGATGTGGAAATCTGGATTCACACCTGCTGGGGCAATCCCAACATGCAGCGGGTGATGGAAGACACGAGCTATGCCGCTTCCATCGAGATGTATATGGAGCAGTGCCGGGGTGATGTGTGGACGGTTGAAATGCGCGACCGGAATTTGGCAGACATCGAATTGTTCGAGCGCTTCAAGTCCTCCAAGAAAAAGGTTTGCATCGGCACCGTCAGCCACCGTCAGCTTCAGGCCGACCGTCCGGAAGAAGTGGCGGCTGTCATCCGCAAGGCGCTGAAATACATCCCCCCGGAGCGGCTCATCGTATCCAGCGACTGCGGCTTCGGCCGGCAGGGCTGCAACCGGGAGATTGCCTTTTACAAGGCTTCGGCAATCGCACAAGGAGCGGCCATTGTGCGTAAAGAGCTGGGTTTGCCCACGGGCTACATCGCAGCCACCGACCCGGCCTTGCAAATCGATGTGGTTCCGAAAAGCTGACGTAACGAGATTACGGCCAAGCCCAAACACCTGAAATCAGCAGATTGTACCAAAAATAAATCGGATACGATATAGTCTCCGATTCCCGCCATGCTAGATTGAACCAAGTATCAAAGCCGTGGGGAAAACCATGAAAACAGTTATTGGAATCGTATTTCTGATCGCCGGAAACCTGCTGGCCCAATACCCCACCTATCCCGGCTGCGCCAATCTTACCAATAACGATTTTCAGGAAGTCCGGTTGTTCAGCCGTGCGCAAGACGCCACCATGAATGAACCCATGCGCATGGACTTTTTTCAGGATAGCTTAGGCCATGTCAATATTTATTGGGTGGAACGCCGCGGCGTCTTGAAATATTATGATGCCGTTACGAGTACTATGAAAGTGGTCGGTAATTTGACCGTGCTATTTGCCACGGAATCGGGACTGCTCGGCATCGCTCTCGATCCGAATTTCAGGACCAACCGGTGGATTTACCTGTACTGGACGCCCACCACTCCGAGCGTATTCCGGCTTTCCCGTTTCACCATCCGAACGGATAACACACTTGACCTCGCCAGTCAAAGGGTGGTCCTGGATATTCCGGATACCCGGATCAACATTAATGTTCACAATGGCGGAGCCCTTCAGTTTGACAAATGGGGCCACCTCTGGATTACCATCGGTGAGCACGATCATATTGATTTTGATCCCGCTATTTATCACGACGTAACGGATAGGGAAAGAAGCGGCGAAGATGAGGCCACCGACACGCATTCGTTGTATGGGTCGGTACTTCGAATTCATCCGGAATCGGATGGAAGCTACACCATTCCCACGGGCAACTTCGGGGAATATTGGAGTGCCAAATTCAGAAGTCAGGGCCGTACGGTGCTGGGGGCAAAGTATGCCGACACGTCATTGGTGAGGCCCGAGGTTTACGTCAAAGGCTTCCGTGACGTCATGTCGGTGCAGCCGGACCCGAAGACGGGATGGATCGTGGTTTCAGATTGCGGCGGACAATGTCATAAAATATCGCCGCGCTATTATTGTCCCCTGGACGGGAAAACCGAAAAGGCCATGCTCATCACCGAGCCGGGCTTTCATGGTTGGAATTATTTTTTCGCCAATAATTTTCCATTTGCTTTGAATAAAGCGGATGAAAAAAACCCCCTCATTCCGGTAAACAACTCGCCCTTCCGAAGAGGCGTCGATACCTTGCCCCCGGCAATTCCTGGCACCTACCTTTATGGCCTGCCCACTGTACAGTTCAACAACAACTGGATTTGTGGAACAGGCGGCTACATGTACCGTTATGATGGGAATAATCCGTCTCCCATAAAATTCCCGCCGCATTTTGAGGGCAAGTTTTTTATGTCGGATCTCAACCAAGCTTTCATCCGTTCCATTGAGGTCGATACCAACGGGTCTTTTGTCAGAGCGACCTCGGATCTTTTCACATCATTCCGGACAAAATCAATGACCATGGATTTGCGTCAGGGCCCCGATGGAGCGATGTACCTCTTGAATTACGCAGTAAATCAGTACACGAACGATGCCACTACCGGAATTTATCGCATAGAATACACGGGAACCTGCCGGCCCAGTGTCGCCATTGGAATTACGCCCTTTGATCGTTCCATCGTGGATTTTCAGAATCATACAGTGAGGATTTCCAGCATGGGCAGGCACTCGTTTGTGATATATAACGTGGCTGGAAAACCGGTGTTTGCCAGGGCGGGTTTTGGCCGCGCCGAGTATAAACCCGATTTGACCCACGGCGTCTATTTCTTGAAGACCAGCCTGACTTCTTCGGCACGGAAAATAGTCGTGAAAGATCCCCTGTGATGGGTGCTGAATTTGGCTCCCGGTAGCCATTATTCGATTCCGATTTTTCAGTTTTCTCCGACGATACAATTTGTTCCTCCGGACAGCTTGACTTCAAACCCTGCCGGCATTAGTTTCCTTGCATGATAAAAGTCAACCCGTGTTTGCTGCTCGTACTGATGTCTTTGGGGTTTTCTCAAATCAATGTCCCCACTCAGTCGATGCTTCTGAACACGCTTCAAACCGCCCACCCGCGGCTGCTCATTGACACCAACGGATTCACGCAACTTCGTCTACGCATGGCCACCGACACCATGCTGCAACGGTGGTATCGTTCCGTGAAATCTTCGGCGGACCAGATTCTCACCCAACCCGTTTCGGTCTTTGTTCTCCCGGACGGTTTGCGATTGTTGGCCACCAGCCGCGCGGTTTGGGATCGCATCCATAAATTAGCTCTGGCATATCGAATCGAAGGAACGACAAATTACCGCGATCGCGCCTGGGCTGAACTCTCCGCTGCGGCCGCTTTTCCCAGTTGGAATCCCCAGCATTTTCTTGATGTGGCGGAAATGACCCATGCCTTCGCCATCGGCTACGATTGGTTCTACGATGCGTGGACACCGGCGCAACGGACCACCATCCGCACCGCCATTGAAAATTTCGGTTTGCGGCCCGCCTTGTTGGAATACCAAAATCGGACTTTCTGGGTGTCTGCCAAACACAATTGGAATCAAGTGTGCAACGGGGGCATCGGTTTGGGGGCCCTGGCCATCGCGGATGAGTCTCCCACCTTGGCACCCGATTTGTTGTACAGGGCTTTGACCAGCTTGCGCGATTCCCGCGTAATGGATGAATACGCCCCCGATGGCGGTTGGATTGAAGGCCCCGGATATTGGGATTATGGAACACGCTATAATGTGTTGTTCCTTTCGGGACTGCAAACTGCGTTAGGGTCCAGTTTTGGTTTCGAATCGGTGGCGGGTTTTTCAGAATCGGGAACTTTTCCGATATACGTGAATGGGCCTTTTGATCGCGCTTTCAATTTTTCCGATGTGGGCGGAACCTTCGGG
>Ga0315281_10010492_pt1 | contig 12765 bp, 25 predicted proteins | sample YL17G07_0_MG_FD_204540 | JGI IMG/M metagenome (GOLD analysis project Ga0315281, IMG submission 204540) | Sediment microbial communities from Yellowstone Lake, YNP, Wyoming, USA - YL17G07_0 | ecosystem: Environmental > Aquatic > Freshwater > Lake > Sediment | place: USA: Wyoming | collected... | reverse complement strand
ACTCCTGCTATTCTAACTAAATAATGGCATTTTGGGCAAGTGGCATAGAATTTGCTGTTTCCACGATATTTCCATTTATGTTCACAATGGCGACAAAACAGTTCCTTCACAAATCACTTATATACTTACTTATATTTAAGGTTATGTTTTTATTCTCGAAAAACATAAGAATATGTATGAGAACGTTGTTCATAACTTCTCTTTCGGTATTCATATTATTTATTTTAACTCCCACAGTCGTTTTTGCCGACATCACCAGTGGCATAACGGCTCTCAACTTTTCTGTGAATCCATGCAGTATTTTCAATATGACAGATTGCGTCATCTTCGGATGCGAGTGGTGCGGAGGAAAATGTGTATACAAATGTGGTGGTCCAAGTGGGGCTGGTGGAATACATATCCCATTTGAGTATGGTGTTAGGTGCGACTACATCGTCCTAGCAAACTCCTTCATGACGTGTGCCTTCAGCGTGAAAAGCAACCTGCCATTCGACTCGAATATCTCAGTTTCCTACTGGATTGACGACAACTCGAATGTGATACGCAGGACCATGGTGGCAAAATCATACAATACCACTACTCTGATTGAAAAGATTTTTGTGGCTGCCGAGCAGACCGAATCATTAGATGCTAAGAACATCTTCCCATCCAGAACTCTGACAGTTAGGTTCATAGATCCGACTAGCTATGTGTATGTTGACAAGATATGGAAATTTAATGTTGACACAGGGATTTTAAGTTACGCTCCACTTGTAGCAGTAAGTGGATTTGGAATATTTGGAACAGTTGTCTTTGCCTATAAATTTGAGGATGTAAAGGAAAGGTTCAGAAGATTCAGAAGGCATAGAAGATAAAATACGCCAACTGGCTCATTTGGTTTTAGGAACAAACAATCCAACTTATAGTATTGCAAAAGAATAATCTACAAGCTTTATATATGTAGAAAATCATAATTATTCTGTGGGATATACTCTTACACTATATTTTAAGGATGAAGAAACTAAAAAACTACTTAAACATTTTCCTTTACATGAAGAGTTAAGAGAATATGCCAAGAAAAAAATTTTGGAGGGTTTAGATGAAAAATAGAAAAATATTTGGCGTGAGCATTTTCGCATGGTTTGTAATAATCCCTATAGTGATTGCAGAAACAATTCTTATAGTAGGAACGGTAATTGGTCAAATAGAATTTCCTTTGAACATCAATTTCGGTTTGACAAAAATCAACGAAGTAAAAACGAAAATAATTGCAGTCGTGGATTCTCAAATTTCCACAGAAATCATATTGACGACAAATTGCATACCCAATGGAATAGTTTCTGGAATAATCAGATTACCAGAGGGATCGAATAATACTGTAGTGACATGGAATACACAAGGCAATACCACAATCTCTCCTAACATACTCACAGGCAATATTTCAATCGGAATCACAAGTTTGCAACAAGGAAACTACAATTGTTCTGTAGCAGTAATAGCAGATCCAACAACCAATATAACATGGATTTCATCATTTGAATAGGGGTGGCAAAAATCAAGAAACATCAAGTGATTTACATATTTGTCATTCTATATATTTTAATATATATGTCAATAGCTACAGCTCAAGAGAACACAACAAACATCACCACCACAACTTTACCACAAGTCCCAATCTGCCCATCAGAACCTTGCATGACTGTTTGGGGATCTGTAATCAATTTAGTTCTTCTTCCACAATATACTAGAAATTTCGGGCAAGTCAACTGCTCTTTTGTTCCAATAAATGCCCCAACAATCGCTGAAAGCAAATATTCAATGGTTTGCGACATATCATACAATCTGACACAGAAACTCCTAACTGGTGACTATAGTGGTGAAGTGACGGTTGTTCCTTCTTTCCTTTTAGAGCAACTTGACATAGAAAATGTGACAAAGGACAAGCAGACAATTGTAAATGTTACATTCGAAAACACCATCTATAAGATAATTGTTGTTATTTTGGCTATAGTTGCTGGAATTTTCATCTTTTACTACTGGTACGCTGAGCATGGGCAATTTGAGTAAACAATATATATATCAAAAAACATAGATTTATACAGGATTCTATGCGTTTTAGAACAAAAAAGAAAGTTGATATCTTAATTGATGGAAAGGGAGACAAATTCCATATTGGTCCTGAGGAAGTAGTTAATTCAGATGGTTCTATTGTCAAACAATTGAAAGAGACAAGAAGACTTGGTGCTTGGAGAGGAACATACAGATTCAGACCTGGAGAAATAATGGAACCCATGAGTAGAAACAAAAAACAAAACTATTATATAGCTCCTATGGCAGCAGTAAAAGATGGGAAACCAATTGAAAATTATCAGAGTCCCATTGTAAGGCTTCTCATGGAAAGGGTTCAACTGCATAATACGATAAATATGCTTTCTAGGGCTTTGCAAAGAATACAGATTGGTCTTAAGCAAGTCGAATCCGATACTGGAACTAAAATAGGCCAAACAGTTGATGTAATGGCAGAGATAAATAGGGCATTGAGGCAAGTTCCCTCTGAAACTTCACAACCATTTGTAGTGACACAAAATCGAGAGGAAGAAACAGTATGATTCCAAACACTCTTAAAATGGATTTAGATCCTGAAGTAATGAAATTCATAAACAACATCAATTTAGATGTAGAGTATCTTGTTCAGGAAAAGGGCGAGGAAGAAAGGAAAAAACTCATAGATGAAATCCATGATTTGAGAAGCATAAGACCCACTGTGGCACAAATACCTACATGGAAAAATGCGATAATTTCTAAGATAAACTCAAAAAAAGAGATATTGACAACAGTTTTAGATAGGGAATTCACAAAAATTGCAAAAGAACCGATTGACATATGGAATAGTGAATATAGCTATCAGAAAATGGCAGAGAAAGCCATTGAGAACCGTGTGAACACATCTATTATTGAAACTTTTATTTCAGAAGTTTTAGAGGCAAGTTTTATGGTATTGTATCAAAGATATCACCAGGTTTTAGATTATATAGCAACTAATCATCCAACCGTTTTTCAAGAAATCATTATTATGGACAAGGAAACTGTTGAAGCTGACTCTCAAGAACTCAATAAGGAAGAAATTCCGATAGGACTTCCAGTTCCTATTGGGATAATAGAAAGAGGATCATCGGACTTGACAGAATCTACTATGAAGGAAAGTCCAAGAAGAGGAGAGCTAACAGAAAAATTACCATCTATTTACAGTAGTGGAGTACGTGACATTAATGAGATTTGTTTGAAGTTGGGAGTCATTTCTAGTTCAAGAAACAAGAAAAAAATCAAAGAAATGATTTGGCATCTGAAAAAGGATGGAAAAATCTTGAATGACACTCCAATACAAGAATCCAATTCAAAAGCAGAACAAGAATTAAAAACTAATTCAAATTGATAAATTTGAATTATTTTCAATTCAGACTAATTCATACCAATTCAATTGCAAAAAATTTGAATTAAAATAAACCCAAACCAATTCAATTGCAAAAATTCAGGCCGGGGGCATAAATTGAAAGTATGACATACCTTATACGAAAAGCAGTGGAAGGACCTACAATAAGACAGTGGAAAGAACATCCACCAACACAGAATAGGGGATGGGCTAATATGTCAATGGCACCCCAATGGAAACCATCTTTAATGATTTATGAGGATGTGTTGCCTTCAATACATACTCTAGCCAAAATAATAATGAAACATTCTGGAAAAGGAGAATATAGTGTGTTCAACCAAGGAACTAAAAAGATGGTAATAAGGAGACTATCGATAGGATGAGAGGATTCAATAAAGAAAGAACATTTTTTGAAAGAGGAAGAAGCCTCTCAAAGATGAGCAACAGTTTTCCATATATATACCAGGCAAGGCAGAATGTTTCTCAGGTTGTTGATGAAATAGTCATTGGTATAAAAACACATCCATATTATTTGGCTGGAAAACCAATGATATTCAATGTTAGCAAACCACCAATTGCTGTAATTCTTGGCAAGAGAGGAACAGGCAAGACTGTTCTTATGAAAACAATCCTTTCTGAGTTGTTTTATGGTGGCTATCTAGTAATGGTCATTCCAGATCCAAGAAACGAATATTCATTGGCAAAATACCCAATTCAACCCGTTTTTTATAAGAATATAAATCCAGAGAGGCAAGATCCATCTTTCCTTACTGGGATTGAAACAAATGCATTTTCTCCTTTGTTTTTCAGCACATTAAATTATGGAAAACTTCCAGAGGGAACGAAGCCTTTCCAATTTGATGTAAAGGATGCGGATGAAAGAGATTGGATAAAATTGCTTAATTTGGAACAGAGTGGATTGTACGCTCAACTTAGGGCATTTAGAAGCTTCTATCTGAACACACTGAACATGCCTAGTGAAAAAACAACAGAATATTTGCAGAACATCACCAACGAAAAACTTCCAGGGATACAGTTTCCAACGAAAGAAAAACTACAGGAAAACATAAGGCAACTCTTCAGAGTAGGCGTTTTTGGTAGTAGGTACAAGTTAGATTTGGTTAAATCATTATTAAGTGGGATTGTTGCCATTTGTACTGAAGGAAATGAAGGAGTTGAAGACACACTGTATAAAGAAACCATTGCTATGCTATTCAGAAAACTCTTTTTCCTTAAAAGAGACAACTCTCAAATCAAAAATAAAAGATTAGCACTTTTCCATGAGGAGGCTTGGGATATCATGCCATCCATGGGAGAGCCACCTTCTAAGACTGAAGGAACACGCCTAGCAAGATTGGGCAGAATCAATTACATTGCACAATATATGAACTATCAATATCTTGGAGATGTTCCTTTGTTCTTCAAAGAGCAAGCCTCAGTTGCGTTTTTCAACGGTTCTTTGAGCCAAAATCTTCAAGACGAGGTCATGGACAAATTTAATGTTTCCGAAGACGCACGAGAACAACTTATGTTCTTCCCACTGAAGGAAAGAAACAATGTGAGGGAATGGGCAATGGTGACTGAAGGGAAAATGGAAAGATTTATACCCTATGCTCCCACAATAATGCTTAAGTTACAGGTGAAATAATTGGTAAGTTTGCAAATATTTAAAACCAATTGGAGACTTGTATTAGCTTTCGCCTTTTTCTTAGTCAGCATTTTCATATGGCAGAAATGGGTAACCCCACCATATCCTGATTTCATACTTTTCTTTTCATCTGTTTCGTTTGGGTTTTTAGTCGGCTTTAGCATTTCAGTTAAATTTTATCATCCATTCATGTCTGATGAGGAATGCAAAGCTCTAGCAGAGAAAAAGTTGCACACTATATTTGGAAGGGCTGATTTTGAAGTCTCTGGAACGGACATAGTAGATACAAATGCCAATCCAGAACTACAAAAATACAGAGGATATGCACCAATCTCAGGCATTATGTGGAATGTAAGAGCTACTAATAACGATGGCAAAATTGCACAAGTCTTCGGTGATGTGAAACTAAAAAATTCAACAACACACACTGAATTGGGCGAAGTAGTGTTTGAAACACCTCTTCTAAGAGAGATTAAAAGAACTGCTGTGAAAATTCAATATCCGAAAACAGGAAACATTAAGATTGATCAGCCAAAAAGAATAATAAGAGAAGAGAGAGTGCATGTTGAAGTTAAGAAATGAAGGCAAACCGCAAGAGTAATATATTCTCTACTGCATAGAAATTCTTAAATACTCACCAAATCAAATTTTTTATCATGAACGGCTTTGAGTTCGACAGAATTTCACTTGAATTTCGGCTTTTTCTGCTAAAGAAAGACACAAAAGACATTTGCGAAAGATTCGATGAACTGAAAAAAAGAACAGATGCACTTCTCGGCAAGGGATCTTTAATTTCTAATGACTCCGAACCAGCTGTTCAAAGATCTGCAAAGGAGACAGTGCATGAATGAAGAAAAAATAATTGAAATCTCAGAAGTCGCCTCCTCGCCCAAGAGAATTATGATTCTCAAGATATTGCACAAGCCAGCTGGGCTTGTAAAAATACAAGAGGAGGTGAAACGTTGTGGAATGAAATGCTCGTCTTCCGAGACATACAAACATGTTCAGATGCTTCTAAGTCACAAGATGGTTATGAAAGAGCAAATACTCTTTGGCAAATATGTAGTTACCGACAAGGGAAGAAATTTCATCAAAGCACTAAACTCAATTGGTGGTGTCGATGAAAGCTAAAATAGTTTTGTTCACAAACATTTTGACTTTGGGATATTTGCGTCTGACAAATCTCTTTGCGTCTGCTATATCCTCTTTCTCTTGTACAAATACTGCGAACTTCGGTTTCGCTATTTCTCTCATACCTTTCACCAAATCAATATTCAAATTCATCAAGTCACTCTTGTATTATAGTATCTCTATATTGGTATATATAGTTTATCCAAGGCGAACGGGAAAACCCACACCATTCATGGGTGGGATGAAAGTGAGCGAATGTATTTAAGTAACAAAAATAAAATAAATAGTGTGTTGAGTTTCAAGTATAGGGCATATCCATCGAAGAAACAAGTTCTTCGTCTGCATAGGCAAATGCAATTAGCAAGAGAACTCTACAACATTCTTCTTGAAAAGTGTAAAGAACATTACAGGGAAACAGGCAGAACATTCAGACAATTTGATATGAACAATTACATAAAAGGGCTGAAGAAAGAAAGACCAGAGTTTTCAGAAGTGCATTCACAGGTTCTCCAAAATATTTCAAAAAGAATAGCAGACGCATATAGAGCATTTTTTAGAAGAGTGAATGAGAAGAGAGTTGGAAAGAAAGTCGAGGTTGGCTTTCCAAGAGTGAAGAAGTTCGTTTCTTCATTAACATATCCACAAGCAGGGTTCAAGTTCAAAAGTCAAAGAAGAATTTACCTTTCTGGAATAGGAAGTGTTCCAATTGTTCTTCATAGACTGCCTAAAGGTCAAATCAAGACTTGTGTCATAAAGCAATACAGGTCGGGAAAATGGTATATAGGATTTTCAAGTGACATACCACAGGAAGAATTTAAACCTAATAATAAACCACCAATAGGTGTAGATGTTGGTTTGAGAGATTTTGTCACGCTTTCAAATGGAGAAAAAATAGAATCGCCTAAATTCCTGAGAAAATCAGAGGAAAAACTTAAATTCCTTCAAAGAAGGGTTTCAAGGAAGAAGAAGGGAAGCAAGAATAGAAGGAAAGCTTGCTTGAAGTTGAGCAGACAATATGAAAAAATTGATAATCAGCGATATGATTTTCTTCACAAACTTTCGAGGCAACACGTCGATTCATACTCAAAAATAGCAGTAGAAAAATTGCAGATTCAGAATATGCAAAAAAATCATCACTTGGCTAAATCTATTGCTGATGCTTCTTTTGGAAAATATATTCAAATGCTTCACTACAAGGCTTGGAGTGCTGGTTGTGAAGTGATTGAAGTAAACCCAAAAAATACCACACAAGAGTGTAGCAATTGCCATAAGATAGTAGAGAAAGAATTGTCGGATAGGATGCATAACTGTCCATCTTGTGGATTGTCAATAAATAGAGACTTGAACTCTGCTATAAATATACTCAACAGAGCTACCGACGGACTGCCGGGAAGTAACGCCTGTAGAGATTTGTCCTCTACTGTTTCAGAAATGAAACGGCAAGATATTTCGGAGAAGCAGGAACTAAATGAGGTGGGAACTTGAAACTCAACATCTCAAATTCTAACACCTTTGGAAGCCCACGAGCTTTAGCTGTGGGAGGATGTCACGGAACGATGGTATGGAACTGATCAATATGGCGATGAGTTACGATTGCATGAATGGAGAGCATGGGATTTGCCAAGATAAAAATTGCACCTGCGAGTGTCATACTCCAGAAGTAGCTTGAGATGGTAAAAAATAAAAACATATGTTAGGTGTTATAAAATGAGTCTGAGTGACGACGATAGTCAAATTGAGCCAAATACAGAGGATTTGGGGCAATCTGTGGGGCAAAATTCTTCAGAACCCCCACTCAAAATGAAATACAGACCAAACAATAGCTTCCTAAGAGTAAGAATTCTCAAATGGAGTCCCAATTTTCATTTACCAGTAGCCAAGATAACTGGAAGGAACACACCGAAGGAATATGAGTACTGGACAAACGCCACTTTTGAGAGGACTTTGAAGAGTAATTGGCTGTTCGTATATCCAAAGAAAAGGTTCGGAAAGTTCATACAAACTGATGCCGATGTCGACAAGGTAAACCAGGAATACAAGCAGCACGTTACCGACATCATCTATGCCTTCCAACAGAAATATGCAGAATCAGTGGATCTTGACATAACCAATGCTAGTTTTATAATCAAGGAGTTTGAATTGATTCACCCACAGATGAAACTCCCAAAGAACTTGAGATTCAAGGATACTGTCGGCAAGAAGGTCTACAACAACACTGGAATGGAGTTTTATTCGCCGACATATGTGAAGAATGCGATAGGTAATGTCGCACTGTTGAGCAAGATTCCCAAGATGGAGGAGAACTTGGAAAAGTTCGGCAAGGAGCTTGGTGATTTGGCAGAGCAGATTAGGGAGCACAGGGCATTAATCCAAGATTATAGGCAGGAGTCCTCTCTGCATAGGCAGTTCATGGAAAAGCAGATAGCAAGAAAGAGCTGGTGGCAGAGGATAATGGAGGTGTTCAAGAAGTGAGAGATGCACGAAAAGCAAGCCATATACGCAGAGTGGGAAGAAAAATTAGAGGATTTGTGCATACTTGCGATTCTTGTCACCAGAAAAGGTTGGAACTCTTCAAACTATACACATTCAGAGCGGATGGTTCCGAAAAAAAGAGCTATTACTGCCGTTGGTGCTATTCTAGAATGTGGAAAGCTGGAAAATTCCCACAGAGGTTTTGAGAGGTGAGAGAATTGAAGAAACTGTGCATGAGATGCCACAGGAATGTTTTCAATTTTGTGCTATGGGATTGCTTGGGAAATGTGGTTTGCACAAGATGCTGTGACAGGATGATTAAGATGGTGGACTAATTCCGTGTTCCTTCATGCTGTTCACTCAAGAGTCTTCAAGATGTGGAAGACAAAAGAACTCGGAAGTCTAAAGCCATCAATCATATACTGTAAAATATAGTTTGCAGTTCTTGCAGAAGAATGTGTTTTTAGAATAAGCAGTGTATTCGTCCTTGTTCAGTTCAGTCTCTTCCTTGCACTTTGGGCAGAACATCAGATCAATGCCCCATAGTTCTCGCATTCCTCATTCGTGCAATAACCAGAAGTGAGCCTTTTGCAGATTGGACATGATTTTAGCGAATTCACAATTTCAACTTTCTTTTACAATTAAAGCAATATCTCCTATCAGTATCTTTAGTTATAAAGACTTTGTTGCAGTTTATACATTTTGAATATTTGACCATCATCTCTTCGCCTTAATTCTATAGGCATACACCACCCTCGAGTTGTTCTTCGGCGTGGTATCAACTATGCACACCATCTCTATGTCACTGTGCTTCACTAATTTTGCCAGGCTTTTGTTCGTTATGGATGGTATTGAAGACAGCTTCCTCGAAATGAATGCGGATGTGTAGAATATATATCTGTCACGCCCTTTCAAGAACTCCAAAATCCTTTCCTGCGACATCTCATTTCCCTTTGGCTAACCGATATGTTCTATCTTCATTTTGTTCATATGCAAGAAATCCTTTCAACACTTCAATCCTGAATTTCTCCAGATTCTCAGCAGTGTAGAACTTCTTCTCTCTTTTCTTGTTTCTCGCCCATATTCTGAGCAGTTGTTCAATCAGCTTTTCTTTCTCACTCATACATTCACCAGCTTCTTTTTTTTATTAAGTTCCCTATAGTGTTCGTCACATAATTGTGCCCTTCGTTCATTATCCTTGATCCCAACCCACATGGCCCTCTCTATGCATCCCTCGACATCGCAGACTCCTGTATAAAACCACTTCATAATCTAACCTTCCTTTGCTTCTTTCTGATTTCTCTCTCGTACATTCTGCCTTGTGCTAATCCAAAGAAGAACATTCCAAAGGCAAACCCAAACATACCCATGACTACATATATCAACGAATTGCTGTAAATCATGTCGTATGCGTTGCAGTCTCCTCTACCATTAACATCGCACAGATCTTCCATGAAGTTGAATGCCTCGATGTTGCCAGACTTGACGAAGTGTGATTCAAGCAGATAGTGGTTGAATGATAAATCGACATTATGGTACGCCCCCCAAAACATAGTCAGAGATGCTATAATCACCAACAAGGCGACATATGAACCCAACAGCAGAGTGAGTTCTTTTCTTATTGCCTTTCTTAAATTCTTAGACATATTGGCTCACCAACCATGCAAGGAGTCCAGCCACGGCAAGCGTGAAAACTATTAAAATCATTGCAGAGAGCAGGGGATGCTTTTGCACGAAGTTCATAATGTCTCTTCTCCTAAGGTATATCTCAAATATTTACACATGCCCTGTTCATACTCAAACCCCACACAATAGCTTGGCAGTAAACACAAGTCCTTGCTCAAGCTACAAAAGTATTTCATTTCTTTACTCATCTGCTCAACTCCACGCACATATGAAGGTTTATTTCGTAGATATCTTGGTTGCAGTATGGGCATTTCATTTAGTATCTCCTCCCGAAGCGAATTTTAAGTATTTGCAGGCATTGTACAGACCAGTTGGATCTTTTGCATACTCAAAACTCGCACAATAGCTTGGCAGTATGCACAAGTCATTGCACTCAATTCTTTCCAAAGCTCCGCAATGATATTTCAGTTCGCTCATAAGATTACTCCATAAATATTCTTATTCATTCTTGATTTTGATGCTTCTTCTCGAACTAATCGAACTCGCTTATGTTTGATTAACATTCGAACATGGTAAAGTATTTTTCTTCTGTAAATCGTCCTATCTTTCTTCTTTGGATCAAGTATGTTGTAAACATCACCTACACCCATGCCTTCTGGATGTTCTTTGAGAATTTCGTAAACCTTTTGTCTGAAAGTATCAAAAAGTACTGCATCTTTGTTGAGAACCATACACCTATTATAGTGTTTCTAATATTTATAGTTTCCTAAGACTTCTTATGATTATTCTAAGGAACTCTTAGGAATAGTAATTTATAGTGGTTTTAAAAATCCTATGCAACAATATGCGTATTATTGTAGCATTGTTTTGTATTGAATACTGTAAAATATACTTAGAATTACCAAAATTGACTTAAATAAGGTATTGAATAATAATGATTATGGAATTCACAACTAAAGCATATAAGCAGCATACCTCTTGGGTAATTGTGATACCAAAAAAAATACTTAATCATGAGGGAATAGATTTAGTGAAGGATTTGATTAAGGTAAGAATAGAGAAGGCGAATGGCGATAAGGAATGAAAGAATTGAAAAGAGTTGAAGTAGCATTATTGGAAGATCGTGGAGTTCCAAAACTAAAGGTTACGCTATGGGATAGTTCAAGAGGTGGGAAGGGGAGAATAGTTCCACTAGTGAGGAAATTGAAATGATATTTTTCAAAAAACAAAAGAAGGAAGTGGTTTCCTCGAGTTTAACACCCACAGAGACCACAAACAATCTCAATACTAGTGTAGACACTGAAAAAATCAAAGCAGTGCAAGATCATAAGTTTAGCATAGCATTCAATCGTCATGGAATGCTATTTATGAAGTGCCTGACGCATCAGGAAGAAGGCAAAGGTCCACCAGAAGAGTGCATGGACGAGTTTGCCAAGAGGTTCGAGAAGATAATCAACAAGGAAGACGAAGGGATGTTGAAATGAAGCTGAAAGGATTCAGATGCAAGAAGTGTAACAGAGTAACTTCAACAACCAATGAGAATGTCTACAAAGTGAGACTTTGTGGCGAGTGCAGAAACTACAAAATACCCAAAGCAATGCCTAAATCAACCCAAAGAATCGCAGAAAAGAAACTAGACACAAGAGAGAACGAGAAAGATTTCTGGTTTTTTGCCATCACAGCCTGGCTTTTGGCAATAATGGTATTCTGGAGAACCCTGACATTTTTTGAGGGCATGGTTGGCAGTGTTGCTATGCTGAATGGTGTGTTGGCAGTATGGAGACTTTATAAACAATCTAAGAGGTAGTGTAGGATGAAATCACATAATAGCAAGAGGATTGTGAGAAAGAAACCGAAGTGTAAACACAGATGGATTCACACAACAGAAAAGGGTCTGTGTCTGAATAAAGGATGTAAGAAAGTTCACGAATGGCTATTTCATAAGTGTATCAAGTGTGGAGTAAAAACATGCGAGGGAAGATTAGATGAGTAAAAATACTATTAAAACTAATGTGGGATTGAAAATGTTTATTTTTGGATTACCATTTATGTTATTGTCAGCACTTAGTATCCATAATATGTTTTTATCATTTTTCTTTTGGTTTTGTGCTTTCATTCCAACATTTTATTATTTTTTTAAAGAAATTCAAAATACTAGTAATCATATTGTAGAGGTAGATCAGAAGTGAAAAATACTAACAACAAGATTGTGTGATAGAATATGGAAGAAAAATATCCGACAAAAAAGGAACTTAAATTCATTGAGAAGTTTGATGTTACGAAAAAACCAGTAAAGGAATTGATAGAATTTATTGAGGGAATTTGGTGGATGCCAAGCTTTGGATTTCTCCTAAAGAAAAGAAGGAATGCTTTCAAGACAGTGACAACAACAAAAGATAAACCAAAATATCGTTATCATATGTATTTAGAACTTCATACAGGGGGTTGGAGTGGAAATGAGGATATAATCAAATCATTA
>Ga0315281_10010491_pt1 | contig 12765 bp, 13 predicted proteins | sample YL17G07_0_MG_FD_204540 | JGI IMG/M metagenome (GOLD analysis project Ga0315281, IMG submission 204540) | Sediment microbial communities from Yellowstone Lake, YNP, Wyoming, USA - YL17G07_0 | ecosystem: Environmental > Aquatic > Freshwater > Lake > Sediment | place: USA: Wyoming | collected... | reverse complement strand
GCCTTGCTGCGCGCTTCGGCGGAGGAAATGATATTTCTCTTCACAAGGTCCTGCAGATTCTGATCGAGCGTCTGCATGCCGAACTGCTGGCCGGTCTGGATCGCCGAGTACATCTGCGCTATCTTGGCCTCGCGGATGAGGTTGCGGATGGCGGGGGTGCCGACCATGATCTCATGGGCGGCGACCCGCCCCGAGCCGTCCTTGGTCTTCAGCAGCGTCTGCGAGACCACCGCCTTCAGGGACTCCGAGAGCATCGCGCGCACCATCTCCTTCTCCGCCGCCGGGAACACGTCGATGATGCGGTCGATGGTTTTCGCCGCGCTCGAAGTGTGCAGCGTGCCGAACACCAGATGGCCGGTCTCCGCCCCCGACAGCGCCAGGCGGATGGTCTCCAGGTCGCGCATCTCGCCCACCAGGATCACGTCCGGGTCTTCGCGCAGCGCGCTGCGCAATGCATTGGCGAACGACAGCGTATGCGGCCCGACCTCGCGCTGGTTGATCAGGCATTTCTTGCTGTCGTGCACGAACTCGATCGGGTCCTCGATGGTGAGGATGTGGCCGTATTCGCTTTCGTTCTTGTGGTTGACCATCGCCGCGAGCGTGGTGGACTTTCCCGAGCCCGTCGGCCCGGTCACCAGCACCACCCCGCGCGGGTAGTCGGCGAGTTCCTCGAAGATCTTCGGGCATTTCAGATCCTGGAGCGACAGGATCTTCGAGGGAATGGTCCGCATCACCGCCGCCGCGCCGCGGTTCTGCACGAAGGCATTGACGCGAAAGCGCGCCAGGCCCGGAATCGCAAACGAGAAGTCGCACTCGAGATTCTCCTCGTAGTGCTTGCGCTGCCCGTCGTTCATGATGTCGTAGATCATCCCGTGCACGTCCTTGTGATCCATCGCGGGCAGATTGATGCGCCGGATGTCACCGTGTACGCGGATCATGGGCGGCAGGCCCGAGGACAGATGCAGGTCGGAGGCCTTGTTCTTGACTACGAAGGCGAGCAGCTCAGAGATGTCCATATATAATTGCTCCGGATTGCGATGCGGCGCGCGGCCATGGGTTCCAGCGGCCCGCGCAAGGGAGCGCGGCCGCGTCCGGCATTCATGCCGGATGCGGCCGACACCGGGCGCGGGGCCACGCACACGCTCATCCACGCGCTAACGCCTTAGGGATTATGGCAACAATCCAGAATAACTTGCAAGCCGTCAAAATGCGCATCGCGGCGGCCTGCAAGGCGTCGGGAAGGCCGGATTCGGCTGTGCAGCTGGTGGCGGTGAGCAAAACGCATCCCGCGGACGCGGTCCGGGCCGCGGCCGGGGCCGGCCAATGCGATTTCGGCGAGAACTACGTCCAGGAAGCGTTGGCGAAAATCGAGGTGCTGGCCGACCTGCGGCTCGTGTGGCACTTCATCGGCCCGATCCAGAGCAACAAGACGCGCGCGATCGCGGAGGCGTTTCACTGGGTCCATTCGCTCGACCGCGAAAGAATCGCCAATCGACTCGCCGAGGCGCGTCCGGCGCACCTTGCACCGCTCAAGGTGTGCATCGAAGTCAACGTCTCGGGGGAAGCGAGCAAGAGCGGCATTGCTCCGGAGGCGGTTGCACCGCTTGCGCGGCAGGTGAGCGCTTTGCCGCGCCTGGAACTGCGCGGCCTGATGACGATCCCCGAGCCGACGCCGGACATACAGCTGCAGCGTCGGCGCTTCCGCACCCTGCGCGAGCTGAAGGACGAGCTGGTGCGGGGAGGCCTTGCCCTGGATACACTTTCGATGGGCATGTCGGCCGATCTGGAGGCCGCGATCGCGGAAGGCGCGACCATGGTACGCATAGGCACCGCAATTTTTGGCGAACGGGAGAAGGCGTGAACATCACGTTCATCGGCGGCGGCAACATGGCGCGCGCCATCATCGGCGGCCTGCTCGACAAGGGCTACACGCCCGAGACCATCGGCGTCGTCGAGGTGAACCCCGAGGCGCGCGAGCGGCTGCAACGCGAGCTGCGGGTGCGCTGCTTCGGCTCGCCAGAGCAAGCCACGCCGTTCGGCGATCTGCTCGTAATGGCGGTGAAACCCCAGCAGATGCGCTCGGCCGCGGCGCAGGTGGCGCCAAATCTTTCCGGCCAGCTCGTCGTCTCCATCGCCGCCGGAACCCGGCTCACGGATTTGTCGAGGTGGCTGGGCGGGCACCGGCTCCTGGTGCGCTGCATGCCCAACACGCCGGCGCTGATCGGCGCCGGAGTCACCGCCATCTATGCCGCACCGGGAGTCAGCGATGCGCAGCGCGCGTGTGCGGCGCAGGTGCTGGAAGCGGTAGGCACGGTGCTGTGGGTCGACGACGAGGGCCTGCTCGATCCCGTCACCGCCGTCTCGGGAAGCGGTCCCGCCTACGTGTTCTACTTCATCGAGGCGATGCAGCAGGCGGCCACGGAGCTGGGGCTTACGCCCGAGCAGGCGCGCACGCTTTCGCTGCAGACCTTTCTCGGCGCAGCGCGGCTCGCCGCGGGCAGCCCCGAACCGGTGTCGGTGCTGCGCCAGCGCGTAACCTCCAAGGGCGGCACGACGGAGGCAGCGCTCGCGAGCATGGCCGCCGACCACGTCAGGGAAGCTATGGTCCGCGCGATCCGCGCCGCCAGCGAGCGCGGGCGACAGTTGGGCGAAGAACTGGGGAAAGACTGATGTTCATGCAAATCGGCCAGTTACTGATCGAGACCCTGTTCGGGTTCTTCGTGTATCTGCTGCTGCTGCGCTTCTACATGCAGTGGCTGCGAGTGCCGTTCCGCAACCCGATCGGGGAATTCGTCGCCGTGCTCACGAACTGGATGGTGCTCCCGGCGCGGCGCGTGATTCCGGGCCTGTTCGGCTTGGACTTCGCCTCGCTCGCGCTCGCCTGGCTCGCCGAAGTCATGATGTGGCTGCTCATGCTGTGGCTGCGCGGGTTCTCGCTCGCAGGCGCACCCGGCGTCGCCTTCGGCCTGCTCGCGGCGCTCGGCGCAATCGAGCTTGTGAAGCTTTCGCTCAACCTGCTGATCGGCGTGATCATCGTGCAGGTCGTGATCAGCTGGGTGAATCCCCATGCGCCGTTCGCTTCCGTTTTCGACGCCCTGACGCGGCCCTTCTACCGCGTGTTCCGCCGCTTCATCCCGCCGATCGGAAACATAGACCTGTCGCCGCTTCTCGTGCTCATCGTCGCGCAGGTGCTGCTGATTCCGGTGGGCACGCTCGCGCTGACGGTGTCGAGAATGTTTTGAGCGGCTGGTATCGCAAGACCAAAGAGGGCTGGCTAATTTCGGTTCACGCGCAACCGGGGGCGAAAAAGAGCGCGGTGGCCGGCCTGCACGGGGACGCGCTCAAGATCCGCATCGCCGCTCCACCCGTAGAGGGAAAAGCGAACGACGCGCTCGCGGCTTTCGTCGCCAAGGCAATCGGCGTGCCGCGGCGCGCCGTGAGCATCGTGAAGGGGGAATCCTCGCGCGAGAAGCTGCTGCTCATCGCCGATTCTGCGATCGATCCGAATCGGCTGCTGCTGCAGGAATCCTGAACTCTAGTTTGACGACTTTCAGTATCGGCGAGAGCTGGCGGTATGCGGGTTGGTCAGTTTTGGCAAAACGACGATAGACTTTCCACCCCTCCACTTAAGATCGCACGAACGCAAGCAGCGAACCATAGTCCCTGGCATCGGCTGCGCGCAGCGCGTCGAGATACGCCCGCCTCGCGTCACCTTCGGCAACCAGATTGTTGCCTGCGCCCCAGCTGAAGCGCTCGGCGCCCTGCTGTACCAGCAGCAGGTCGGCCATGGTGCGTGACAGGCGGCCGTTGCCATTGGCGAATGGATGGATCGATACCAGCCGGTGGCTGAACCGCGCTGCGATTTCATCCATAGGGTAGCTCTTGTGTTCGAGTTGGGTTTCCACGTCTTTGAACAAGTCGACCAGCGCGGGCTGGATGCGCGCGGGATCAATACCGATGTTCTTCTCGGTGCTGCGGAACGTTCCCGTCCAGCGCCAGGTGTCGCCGAACATCCGCTTGTGCAGACGGCGAACGAACTCGATGCTTAGCAGGTTTTTATGCCTGCGCGAAAAAGCCCAGCGCTCGCCCTCCACGATGTTGACCAGTTCCCACTCGTTCAACTGTCCGTGTGTCGTGATATGCGAAGGAATCAGCCCGGCAGCCTCGTCCGGATCGAGCGGTGTCGCACCGGGCGGATAGTCGAGATTTATCGCCATAACTTGCGTGGACTGCCCCGAAGCAGCGCATCGGCGAGCAGCTTGCCCTGGCGCTTGGTCTCACGCGCGGGCACGCCCTGGGCTTCGAGCTTCATCGAATGTTCGGTGGTCTTGAGCAACGCATCCGCAAGCGCCTGCGCCCGGCGTCTGCGTACGTCGTCGAGCGAGCCTCTCTCGGGCACGAGTGCATAGACGACACGGCAATCCATCGCCTTGGCGAGCCGGTCCAGACTATCCAGCGTGATGCGCCGGTTCGCCTCCGCGCGCTCCAGATCCTGCAGCGACTGGCGTGTGATGCCGAGCCGGGCGGCGAGCTGCCCCTGCGTCATTCCAAGCGCTTCACGCACGGCGCGCACCCAGCCACCACGCGGAGGCGAGGACGAACCGGAGGACGAAAGACCTCGCAGGATATCTGCCAGTTGAAGGCGTTTCAGAGTGGCTGAATTTTCAGTCATATGCGCTAAATATAGGCAGGTTATAACCTGCTTATATTATCACATATGCAGGTTATGACCAGCATAATAAATACTAGACGCCGGTTATACCCTGCATATTATCTGAGAAGATTAGGCTATTTTGCCGGTGAAACAGCTGGTTAGCCGTTCACCTCAGATTCCTTGCCAAGGTCGCCCGCAATCGCCCTTAGCTGCTCCAGCGCCGCCTCCAGATCCTCGATCATCTCCTGCGCGATCACCTCGGGCGCCGGCAGGTTCTCGGAATCCTCCAGCGACTCGTCCTTGAGCCAGAAGATATCGAGGCTCGCCTTGTCGCGCGCGACAAGCTCGTCGTAGCCGTAGGCGCGCCAGCGGCCGTCGGGGTTCTTCTCCGACCACGTGGCCTTGCGCTCGTGACGGTTCTTCGTGTTGTAGCAGGCGACGAACTCGTCCAGGTCCGCGCGCTTGAGGAAATTGGTCTTCAGCGTGAAGTGCTTGTTGGTGCGCAGGTCGTAGATCCAGAGCTTCTTCGTCCACGGCGTCTCCGAGGCGGGCTTCTTGTCGAAGAAGAGCACGTTCGCCTTCACGCCCTGCGCGTAGAACAGGCCCGTGGGCAGGCGCAGCAGCGTGTGCACGTCGCAGTCGGCGAGCAATTTCTTCCGGATCGTCTCGCCTGCCCCGCCCTCGAAGAGCACGTTATCCGGCACCACCACCGCCGCGCGGCCGTTCACCTTGAGCAGCGTCTTGATGTGCTGCACGAAGTTGAGCTGCTTGTTCGAGGTGGTGGCCCAGAAGTCGTCGCGCTCGTAGGTCTCCCTCTCCTTCGACGCCTCGCCGTTCTCGCCGACCACGGTGAAGCTCGACTTCTTGCCGAAGGGCGGATTGGTCAGCACGATGTCGAAGCGCTCGCCCGGATCGGCCTTGAGCGAGTCGTTGACCTCGATCGGCTCGCCCTCAAGGCCGCCGATGCCGTGCAGCATCAGGTTCATCGCGCACAGGCGCGCGACGCCCTGCACCAGCTCCACGCCTTTCAAGGCGTCTTCCTTCAGGCGGCGCTTCTGGTCCTTGGTGAGATTGGGATTTTTCTCGACGATGTAATCGTGCGCGGCGAGTAGAAATCCGCCCGTGCCGCAGGCCGGGTCGCAGATCGTCTCCTTCGGCTGCGGCGCCACCGCCTCGACGATTGCCTGAATCAGCGGCCGCGGCGTGAAGTACTGCCCCGCGCCCGACTTCGTGTCCTGCGCGTTCTTCTCCAACAGCCCCTCGTAGGCGTCGCCCTTCACGTCTGCGCCCATCGCAGACCAGTTCTCCTTGTCGATCAGATCGACGATCAGGCGCCGCAGCTTCGCCGGATCCTGGAACTTGTTCTGCGCCTTGCCGAAGATGAGGCCGAGCAGCCCCTTCGCCGCCCCGAGCTTCTCCAGCGTGTGGCGATAGTGATCGAACAGCTCGTCGCCGTCGCGTTTGAGCAGGCCCGGCCAGTCGTATCCCGCTGGAATCGGGCTCTTCTGGTTGTACGGCGCCCCTGCGCGTTCGTCTGCCATCTTGAGGAAAAGCAGATACGTCAACTGCTCGACGTAATCGCCATAGCTCATCCCGTCGTCGCGCAGGACGTTGCAGTAGTTCCACAGCTTTTGAACGATGGTGGAGGAGTTCACGTTCTGATTTCCATGAATCCGTCTTCCAGTGCGGCGAGAAGTCTTAGCGCGACCTGCGGATCGAGAGCCAGATCGCCGACCAGCCGAAGCGCCCCGCTTTCGTTCGCTTCGTCCGCAAGCATACCCGCAACTCGCGCATGTCCTTCCGCGTCGAGAAGGCGGGCCATGTCCTTTCCCAGCAACCAGGCGCCGGCCGCTTCGTAGTCGAAATCCGCCGACTCCAGCAGCGCGGCTGCTTCCGCGTAAAGCCGGTCCGCGTTCCCGGCATCCAGATAATGCCGAAGGATCAGTTTCAGATCGTGGGCATCTTTTCCCGGCTCGATCAGACGGCGGTCCGCCCAGGCAACGAGCTTCAGCAATGCGAGCGCGGGCAGCGAGGCAACGTGCACCTGTGCGTCATCGGGCAGCGCGACGAGGATGGTTGCGGCGTACGCCTCGCGAAAGCCGAACGTCGTCATCACGAACGCTCCATCGGGCGGCCATGCAATGGTGCGGGACGGCCGCTCGATTGGTCCGAAAGGCAGAAAATCCACCTCCAACGAGCCGCGGAACCGGAGCTTGTGAATTTCGGCGGGAACGGCGGCGAATTGGCCGGAGCGAATCAGCTCTGCGCGCAGCGCCTCATAGCGCTGCCAGCTTTCCATCGCCAGCGCCAAGTCCACGTCCGCCGTCTGCCGGCCGGTATCGATGCCGTGCGCGTATTGCAGCAGCACGTCGCGCGCGAGCGCGCCCGCGAGAAAGAACGGCGCGTCGGGCGCGGCCTGCCCGACGTCGCGCACCAGCGCCGCGAACAACCGCAGCTCAGTCCTCTGCGACAAGTCGAGCGAGATGGCCATCGAAGATTCTCCGTGCGGTCTCGATGCAGCGCGCATCCCCCGTGCCGAGCAAGTCCGCGTAGATCAACAACGGCGGCGTCAGCGTCGGATGGTTCCAATCGTATTCGAACGCCCAGAAGCGCTGCCGAATTTCGACATTGCCGTCCTTTGCCGCCCGCAGCCGATGATCGACGATGAGATTGCCCGGCACCCCGTTGAGGTAGAGCGTGACAACGCCGGGCTTGAGGTACTCGGTCAGCACGGCGGCGGCGGGCTCGCCCCCGAGCAACGCGCCGTACTTGAGCGGATCGAGCGCCTTCCACCAATCCGGCTTGTCCGCCTGGTATCGACCGAGCAACATCTGCGGGCGCAGAGTGCGCAGGTACGCCTCAACCCAGCGATCGAGCAGCACGCGCCGGTTGCGCAGCCTGCGCGTGCGGGCGCGCCGGCCTCCCGTCTCAATCAGGAATCCATCCTGGACAAGGTCCCGCATGACCCAGCCGACCGTCCCGTGCGCGACACCGGCGCGCATCGCCAGCTCCCGGTAGTTCAGATCGATCCACGCAGGATTGCACAGCAGAGCGAACAGCAGCTTCAGACCGGTCGGCTGATAAGCGCGCTGCGCACGGGGCGCGTGCGGGCGCTCGGTCAGCCGCCGTCCGGTCACCCAGACGAGAAACGTCTTGCCCCGCAGATAGGCGTTCCCCGCCGCATCCGCGAACGCGACATCGAGCGCCTTCAACTGTTCCGCCACCGGCGGCGTGACGTAGTCGGTGACGAGCAGCGCCGGTCGTCCGAACGCGCGCAGCCGCGCGACGATGGCGCCCAGGTTCGCGGGCGTCAGCCAGCGTTTGACTTCCGCGGCATAAAGCGCCGCCTCGGTTCCGTGGCGCACGCGCACGAATGCATCCGCGTGCACTTGGCCACGTTTCGGCTGGGCGCGGGCAATTTCCGCTTTCAGCCCGTGGCCCTGCAGCGCCTGAAGTGCGGCGCGCAGAATCCCGGCTTCGCCGGTCGCTGCGGTTTTTTTCAAAGCGTTCATGATCGACGTATTTGTACACTATTTTCATATGTACATCAATGGTGGACATATATTATTCGTGTACAAAAGAGAGCATGGGATACAGATGTGCGCTTAATTATCAATATCTTGCAGAATCACCACCCCCTACTCATCCGCCCCGCGGTGCGCGGTCGCGTCCTCGTCCACCCAGTCCTCTTCCTCCCACTGCATGCCCTTGCGCCCCGGCGCCTTGCGCGTCGGCCCGGCGCGGTACGCGGGGCAGGACTTCGGCCCGTAGCAGAACGTCTCGAAGCGGCGCCCGCGCGCCTGCGGATTCCACTGATCGACGATCAGTTCCACCGGCATGCGGCAGCCCCACAGGCAGGCGCGGCATTTCGCCTCGTAGGTGCGCGCATCGAGCCTGCGGTACCCGCGCGCGCGATACGTCTCGAGCGTCGGCGGCACGCCGAGCCACGGCGGCGGTGAAGCGCTCGTCTGCGCGGCGCGCGCGAGCAGCTTGAGCGCGCTCGCCTTATAGAACTCCGCCGGCTCCGTCTCCGGATCCGCCACCGCCACCGCCTCGCCCGACACCTCGTCGCCCGCGCGAAACCCGTGCTTCGCCTGCGCCGACTTCCCGATTCCGACCGAAAACTCCCGCGCCTCGCCCGCGACCGCGCCGCGCGCGAAGAGCACGTAGCCGAGATACGAATGGCTGCGCTCGTCGAACGAGCGCGTCAGCCGGATGCGCGGCTGCACCGCGAGCAGCGTGCCGCGCCATGTAACTTTCGCTCGGTCAATGCCACGAACTCGATCAGTCGCAGTCATACTGCCGCCAACAACGGCTTACGCGCGCTTCCCAATTGAGTAGTTCGCCTTCTTCGCAAGCCAACCTAGTCCCTCGCGTCGCATCCGCGTCATTACCTCCTCCAACTGCTCGGGATCTGGATCTCCATAAGCCTTGATCATCATGGGGTAGAGTTGAAGCACGCACAGTATGGTGAGACGGGATATCTTTTCCGATAGAACTGCGAGACGGTCAACACCTGCATCGCGCGGTGAAACCGCACCGTGCAAAAGCCTTGACCGTGCCTCGTAGATCTCGCGGGCTTCTGCACCGACTGTTTCTTGCCCGTCGCAGTCGTATGCTTTCCACAGAGCTTCCAGTCTGGAAGCAAAATCTTTCGTTCGACCTTGCTGCCACGAACCAAACACTGCGCGCTCAATCGCAGATACGTATTTGACGATGCTCGCGGTTGGCTCCGGATCAGTTGCAGCATCGCCGAACCAATTCACTGCATCGAGAATCCGCTGGTGCACGTGACGAATCGGCGTGCACGTGACAAGCGGCGTGAAGGCAGATCCGAACGCCTTGAGTTCGAATCCGCCCGATAGCGTAAGGCCTTCATACCAGTTCTCCACACCGACTTGGCCGTCGGCTCTCGATCCGACGCCGACATGAAATATCCCATCCGGGCCCGCCCACATCCGTGCAGTCTGGAGCGCATCAGAGCGGGACCAGGCAAGCCTAATCCGGTCCGTGTGTCTTGCCCCAAGCAAGATACGCATCGAATTGATCGCCAGGCCGACCGCACGTTCAGCGACATCCTCTCCTGTCTCGTGATCGCACTCCGATACCTGTACCCGCGCTATCCATGGATACTGCCTGAACGTCTTGAGAGCACGCGCTTGCAATCCGCGAATGAAATGCCGCGACTGCTCCGAGGTTGTCGCCCTATCACGAGGAAAGCCGCCCTCTACCGCGCGCTCAACCTGCTCTATGTTCGACTGGATGCTGGCGTGAACGCTTTTCTTCAGCGACGCACGGCGTGATCGAAAGAACGCGACCCGTCGCGAAAACGTCACTGGTCCTATGCTGAACTCGTCCGGTCCCCCGTATAGGAATAGTACGCACGGCACGAAGTGCTCTGCGGTTCTCAGGGACGCTTTGCATCCTTCGCTTACGTCTCTGAGAATCTGCTCCGCCGTACCAGCGTCAACTTCCTTTTTTTCTCGAAGCACCCTTTGAACAAACGCAGCGACTACCCTGTCCTTCGTCTTGCTTCTACTAAGACGACCCGAGAGCTGCGGCTCGTATTCAAGGACACGATCGGCAAGAATGCCGAAACGCCGCTCCGCCTCGATGCCACAGCTAAGATGGCCACGGCCATCGGGATGCGGAATCATGTGAAACGCGTCCTCCCGGCGCTTTGCCATGTGCTTGAGAAGTTGCTTCGGCGGCATTCGCGCAAATCGCAGTATCTGGCCGCAGATGAATTCAAGGTCACGGATGGATTTCCGTACAACTTTTGCCGCCGGTGCAAGGGTTGGACCAATCCGGCCACCGTCGGAGGCGTTACCTGCCCCGCTCGCATTCACGGGGCAAACGCGCGTTGAAGAACTGCCTGCCTTATCCGATCGGCGCGCCTGATGTTGGCATCAATCTCAGCCGCAATCTCATTAAGAACAGACAGCCGACGATCAATGTCCTCGACGATCCGGTGTTGTTCCTCGACAGGAGGCAGCGGAACTCGAATAGCGCGAACGTGGCTAAGGTTGAGATTCGGTTGCACCCCGCCCGAAGCCGCACGGCGTGTACGCAGGTAAGAGGCTTGCAGCACAAGTTTTAGGTAGGCGCGAATCCCTTCAGGTGCCTGAATTGCGGCGAGAGCCTGATTTGTTGCAGCAGTAATACCGAGTTCGGCACACATTCCCCGAGTCTTGCCTTCGCCGTACATTGCAACTAGCAAAGTGCCAGGTGGATAGAGATCGCAATTCGTTTCCCGAAGGGCGAGTTCGGTAATCAGCTCCGTAGGCTCAGTAACAACGCTCTTGTTGACCACCGCGCTCGCAACCCACGGGACCGTGCCGTTTTGCCAGTATTCAGCGCGGTCCCGCTTTGGTGTTGCGCCAGTTCCAACATCTGCAAGCTCACCAACAGTCGACCACCGCCAGCCTGTCGGCAAAGCTCTTTGATCGATACACGTGGCCTCAGTGAGAATCGCGCCTTTGTACCCCTTCAGGCTTGTACTTACATGCTTAAGGTTAGCGACGGCCTCATCGAGACGGGAGAACTGCTTTTCGATTTCCGCCACGATGCGTTTCTGCTCGTCAGGCCGCGGACAAGCAATCGTGTGCGCTTCGAATTTGCCCTTGGTAATGTGCGCCAGCCCGGCCCCGCCGTGTGCCGCAGCGATGTATTGATTTAGGTTCTGGTTGATCGCGTAACGCAGAAACCGTATGTCGAACTGCTCCTCATCAAAGTTCACTTTGAAAATGTGCTGGTTAAGCCACGCATCGCCACCGCGCCAGATGTGAGCACCGAACGACGTTCCCGGTGTCCCAGACCAGGCAAAAAGCAGATCGCCTTTCTTTAGACCAAATTTGGCCGGAAGTTCGCCGTCATAGTAGTTAAACGGTGCGTCTGGATTATTGAGATTTTGAATGCGCACAATAGGGCGGCCCTGCTTCGACCACTCTGTCGGCTTGAATGCACGGCCGTTGATAAGCTTCAGTGCCTCTCCAATTCGGACGCGCTTCCATATCGCGTAGGTCGCTGGCGCCTCTTGAACAGCAAGAGAGTCTCGTTGCCGGCTTGGGCTAACGCCATGAGCGGCTTTCGCTGCAACTTTCACGCCGCCAGCTCCTTGTTCAACGCCTCAAGCACCTTCGGTAGCTCCGCCCCGAACAGCTGATGCACTTTCCCAAGCCCACCCTCCTTCGCAAACGGCGCAAGCTCGAAATCATCCGGTTCAATACCGAGGTTTGCCGCGATGTGGTCGCGGATCATCACGAGCCAGCGGCGCTGCTCTTCGGTGAAGCGCTTGCCGCTTGCTTCCTGCTGCGCGAGCCAGGCTTTGAAGTTGGCGTTGACGCGCTCGGGGAAGGGGACGAGTTCGTTGTCCTGGTGCATAGCGAAGCGCACCAGCGACACCAGGTCGGTGAGGATACGGCGGCCGCTCGCGCCTTTGACTTTGTCTTTCTCCAGCGCGGCGTAGGCCTGCCAGAGCTGCGATTCGGTCCACAAGTGCGGCGGGGCCTGGATGCGGGCGGCGAGGTCTTTGACGTCCTCGAACTTGAGGCGCTGCTTCCAAGGCGTACTGTAGAGCACCTGCAGCGCGGTGATCTCGTCCTTGTACTCTTCGATGAAGCGCTCGAAAGACTGGACGATGCCGCGGGCGCGCTCGAGCGCGGCGGCGGAGAAACCGGCTTCGATGACCTGGTCCTGGCTGACGTGGTCGATGACGATCTCGTTCTTGCGTTTGACCTCGGCGAGCAGCTCGCGAAGCTTGGGCTGCATCAGCGGCTTCACCGCCTGCTGCACGGACGCTGGCGTGCCGGTGTCCGGGTCGAGGGCCTGCACGATGGCGCGGCTCAAATCCTTCAGGCCAAGGCCGCCGCTCGTCGCGCGGATCTTCGCTTCGTCTTCGGCGCTGGTGCGGAATTCCATGCGCGCGATGCGCGCGGCGACTGATGAGAGGACGTCGGGCTCGGTGTTGCCGAAGGCGACGGCCTGGAGGAGCTTCTCGAAGGAGACCGAGGGCTTGCGTTCCATCGACCGCGAGTCGGTCTTCTCCTCCTCGCACACGCCCACGGCGTCCACGATGACGAAATGGTCCTTGGCCAGTGCGTCGGGGGTGA
>Ga0315281_10010490_pt1 | contig 12767 bp, 6 predicted proteins | sample YL17G07_0_MG_FD_204540 | JGI IMG/M metagenome (GOLD analysis project Ga0315281, IMG submission 204540) | Sediment microbial communities from Yellowstone Lake, YNP, Wyoming, USA - YL17G07_0 | ecosystem: Environmental > Aquatic > Freshwater > Lake > Sediment | place: USA: Wyoming | collected... | reverse complement strand
AACCCTGAAAGGGTTGAAGAAAACCGCAGCTTTCTCCGACCCTTTCAGGGTCGAATACGATTTTCAACGGTTTCCAGGGGTGGCTACCCCTGGCTATCATCTTGATCCCGCTCCGCGGGATCTGCGCGGTATGGGTACTGAAATGGCGCTAAAGTAAGTGACATGGGGCTTCTGGCCTGCCCCGCTACTCCTGGTTGCGGAGGGTGGTCGGGACGGCCGCGGTCCCAGGAATCGGCGCGGGGCCGGACTGGAGCCGGCCCCTGCGAGCGAACAATGAGCAGGGCTCATCACTGCTTTCCCGCGGCTTTGAGCGAGGGCAGGAAGTTCTCCATGGCCCAAACCTCGGATGTGTCCTGTCCGGCGGTGAAGGCGATGTGCCGTCCGTCGGGATGCAAGCACAGGTCGCGCATGCTTTCTGCTGCGAGATCCAGCTTTCGGGGTTCGCCACCCTGGAGAGGGATCAGCCACAGCCCGGTTTTCGGGTCGCCGGGGCTGTGCCTGGTGAAGAGCAAACCCAGCCCGTCGGGCGTCCAGGCGACAAGGCCGGCCGGCATCGGCACTCCGCGTAGTACGTCACGCGCCTCTCCTCCCGCGGCCGGCATGACCTTCAAAACCTTCGACTGGCTTTGCGTCTCCGCAAGCGCAAAGGCCAACTGCCGCCCGTCGCGCGAGAGAGCCAGGCGGCTTGCATAGAAATGGGAGGAATTGGCGATGCTATGAATTTCGCGCTGCCGGCCGGTTTCCAGGTCCCGCACCATGATAGAACTGGCCTTGGCGGCAGCGTCCTGCCAAAGATGGATAATCGCCTTGCCGTCGCCGGACCAGACCGCCGGCCCACCCAGGTTCCAGTCGGTGATGCGGCTGAACTCGCCTGTGCGGACGTCGATGCGATAGATGCCGAACCCGCCGCTGTGGCGCGCGCCAGCAAGCAAGGATCGGCCATCAGGGGACCACCGGACCCAGCTTATTCGATCCAGTTTGGAGGCGAGTTCGCTCAGCTCTCCGGTTTCCATCGAGCGGACGCAGAGCACCCTGGGCGCCCACGCTGCGACACCGGCACGGCGGGATAGGAACACCAGGCGCCGGCCGTCGGGCGACCAGTCGGGCGTTTCATTGGATCCCTCGAAGCGCTGAGTGGCCGGAGCCGGCGGGGCCAGAAGCTTGCCCGTCGCCAAGTCAATCTCGGCGATGTAAACATCGCTTCTCGTGGTGCGGACGCTGTAGTAGAACGAACCGTTCCGGGTAAACCCGAGCGGCTTGAAGCCTCGCCCCAAGTCAGGCTTGACTAACTCAGGAGTTCCCTGAGGCTTGCCATCGGCAACTTGAATCAACCAGGCGCCCATGGTCCCGCTACGGTCGCTGCGGAACAAGATTCTTTTGCCGTCCGGCGTCCAATCAAGAACTTCATCATCGGCCGGGTGCTGAATCAGCGGGATTTCCCGGCCCGTGTCCAGGGCGAGCAGGAAGATATCGCACTCCTTGGAGCCTGGTTGCTGCTCCAGGTCGTAGGCGATGTAACGGCCATCCGGTGAAAAGCGCAACCCCCCGATCCAGTCGGTGGTCTTGAGAACGCGCACGGAGCCGTCCGCTACAGAGACCAGCACCACCTGGTCTCCCTCCTTCCCGCTGACGACTGCCAAAACGTTCTTGCCGTCCGGGGACCAACCGGCAGGGTACGGCAGAGCCACCCCGGTATTGGGATAAAGAACCCGCGGCTCGGAGCCGTCCAGCCCGACGACCCGCAACTCAGAGAAACCCTTGGTTTTCCAGGTGTAGGCCACCTGCTTGCCGTCCGGGGATGGCACGAAACGCTCCCAGACGCTCTGGCGTTTTGTAAGCAGTCGCGTCTGCCCCGTGGCGAGGTCGCGGATCGCCAGCTCCCCGCTCTCCGGATCGCGGAAAGTCAGATAGGCGCCGTCGCGGGAGGGCGCACCAATTACATGCACAGCGGCCCCGGCCCAGACCCGGCGGGCCGTGACTGCGGGCGGCTGCTGCCCCAGCGCGGCCAACCGGACACGGGCCTGCGCCGCGATCTCTGACTGATCGGCGTATTCACGCACCACCCGCTCGTACGCCTTGCGTGCCTCAGCGTTACCCAGCTTCTCGTAGCATTGCCCCATCCGCAGCAGGGCTCGGCCGGCCACGGCGCGGGTGGCGCCCGCTTCGGCTACCACCTTCTTGTACGTGGCGATGGCGCGTTCCAGGTTTCCTTCCACCTCTTCCTGGTGGAGCGCGGCGCCGAGCAGTTCCTCGGCCGTCGCGGGCTTCTTCTGCGCGGCGGCGCCCGCGGCCAGCGCGACCGCCAGCAGCAGGGCCGCGATGAGTGCTGCGCTGTCCCAGAACCATTTCGGTGTCATCGGATGCCTCCTCCTCGAAGGTGAGGCGATCGTAACCCACTCGCGACGCCAGAGAATTAAGTTCCCGTAGAGCTTGGGTAAAGATTGCGCGTAGAGTGACAAGTGACGAGTGACAAGTGACAAGTGAGAAGAAAAACCCTTCGTTCTTGGATTTTGTCACTGGTCACTCGTCACTTGTCACTGCTTTCAAAGCGGTAGCCGATGCCACGCACGCTGACCAGGAACCGGGGCTTCGAAGGATTGGCCTCGATCTTCTTGCGAAGGTTGTTGATATGAACGTCCACGATGCGGTCGGTGAGGTGGACCTCCGGGCCCCAGGCCGCGTCGAGCAACTGGTCGCGGGTGAGCACCTGGCCGGGGTGCTGCAGGAAGGCGTGGAGCAGCTTGAACTCCAGCGCAGTCAGCGGGATCTTCCTCCCTTTGCGCGTGGCCTCAAACTTGCCGAAGTCCACCGTGACATCGCCGAACTGATAGGTCTGTACGAGGGGAGGCGGCTCGGCCGCGCGGCGCAGCACCGCTCTGATCCGCGCCAGCAGCTCGCGCGGGCTGAACGGCTTGGTGACGTAATCGTCAGCGCCCAGCTCCAACCCCAGAACCTTGTCGATTTCCTGGCCCTTGGCGGTCAGCATGATGACCGGGGTGCGGACGCCGCCGGCGCGCAACTCACGGCAGACGGTGAAGCCGTCCTTCTCGGGCAACAGCACATCGAGCAGGATCAGGTCGAACCGTTCCTGGCGAGCGCGAGCCACGGCCGTGGCGCCATCGGTCACCGCCTCCACCTGGTAGCCCTCGAGCTTCAGGTCATCCTCGAGGCCCAGCGCGATGGCCGGCTCGTCTTCCACAACTAATATGCGTGCCATTGCCATAACCTCGAAGTGACAAGTGACGAGTGACAAGTGGCCCCGCCGCCTGCCACTCGTCACTGGTCACTTGTCACTCGTCACTCCCGGCAGAGTAATCGTGAAGGTGCTGCCTTGGCCCGGGCGGCTCTCAACTTGCACCGAACCGCGGTGCGCGGCTGCGATCTGCTTTACCAGGCTCAGGCCCAACCCGACTCCCTTCACCCGGCGGGACGTTTCGCTGCCGCCACGGTAAAACTTCTCGAAGATATGCTTTCGGTCTTGCTCGGCAATGCCCATCCCGCGGTCGCGCACCCGGATGATCAGGCTGCTGTCGCCCGGTTCGGCTTCCAGCCACACCGTCTTGCAGCCGGGTGAGTATTTCACCGCGTTGTCGAGCAGGTTCTGGACCGCGCTGGTGAGCGCTTCGCGGTCGGCCACCAGCACCGGCAGTTCCTCCGGCACGACGGCCTCGATGGAAACGCCCTGGGCGGCCACCTCGGCCTGAAAATCCTGAGCCAGGGCGCGCAGCCAGGTCGTGGCATCGAGCGGCTCGAAGCGATATTGCTTGCGGCCCTCCTCCATGCGCGAGAAATCGAGCACGCGTTCCATCAGGCGGGCCAACCGGTCGCTCTCCCTGGTAATCAGCTCGTAATACTGTTGCCGCCTCTCTTCGCTGGGCACCCGGCCGCGCATCAGCATCTCGCCCAACTGGCGCACCGCGGTCAGCGGCGAACGAAATTCATGCGAGACGACGGAAACGAAATCCGACTTGAGCCGCGCGATCTCCAGTTCCTTCCTCACCGTGCGCCCGGTCAGGTAGCTGCCAAAGACCAGCAGGGCCATAACCGCCACAAACAGAGCGACGTACAGCTTCTGGCGTCGGACCAGGTCGGCCTGGAGCACCGCGGGCTGCCGGGGCCGCACCTGCAGCCGCCAGGGAAGACCGCTTTCATCAAGGTTGCGGGTGACGGTCCATGTCGACCGCGCATCGGCGGGGGTACCAAATAAAGGCACGCCGTCGGCGCCGAGCAGACAGACCTCAAGCCCCTCGGCGGCAGCAACGGCGAAGACCCGCGGCCACACCCGGCCCTTCAAGTAACCTGCGCTTAAGACCAGGGCCGTGATGATTGCGGATTGCGGACCCGAAAGGCTGGAACGCCACAAGGCCAGATGCGTCCCGTCGTCAGCAGCAACGACCTGGCCGCGGGGGGCCAACGACGCTGTCGAGGATCTTTCCGGATGTCGGGTGCTGATCAGCACTTCGACGGCATTGCTCAGGGCGAGCTTTTGCTGTTCCAGCGCCTGCAAGGCGGCCGCGTCGCCTCGGCCCGCCAGCCATTCCTTTGCCTGGCGCGAGTAGAAGAGGTAGCGGGCCTTCTCGATCGGCCAGCGGCCGCTGACCAGCTCGCGGTACAGCTCGAGCGCGCAGGTGGCCAGACGATCGCGCGCGCCTTGCTCCTCCCACAGGCTGCACAATTCATGCTTGGCGACGAGGTCCGCTGGCAACTCGCCTATGGACGCCTGGGGCAGCGAGAGCAATTGGCCATACGTCCGCCGTGCTTCTTCCCAGCGGCCTGCTTTCCGATACGTGCGTCCCAGCCGGTGCAGCAGGAGGGCCCGCTGGTTCTCCATGGCAGCTTCGTGTGCCCGCAGACCTTGGACCTTGGACCTTGGACCTTGGACTTCACCTAGCAGTTGCCGGTAGACGGCGATTGCCTTCGGGTAGTCCTTCTGGACCAGCTCAAGAAATTCGGCCTTGGCGAAGGCGCGGGGGATTGCCTCATCCACAATTGCAGGGAGCCGCCCCGGCGACCTTGCCGCACCCCATTTGGGCGCCGCCGCATAAAGCAGTTGGCCGGGCGGGGAAGCGCGCCACTCACGGCCGTCGTAAACAACCAGCGCCGCAGCGCCAGGCTCCCCCACCGCGCGCCCAATGCGCTCCGGCAGCATGGGGGATTCCCTCACCGGTGGCTGGCCCACCTGTTCCAGTTCCTTCTGCCACTCGCTGAGTTCCTGCTCGAGGCTCTGCGCAGCCGCTTCCGTCGCGCGTTCGAGGCGCTGGCGGATCTGCTGGTCCACCAGCCATCGTTCCTGGCGCAAGGCCCGCAGCCCAAAAACCGCAAGCAAAATGCTGGGAAAGACGATGGTGGCAAGGAACACGACCAGTAAGCCCCGGTCGCGAGGCAGGTGAGCCAACTGCCGAAGCCACCTCAACACAATGCGCCCCCCGGCGTCGCGCGAATTATATCACCGGGTGCCGGGCGGCCCGTTTGTAACGATTCGGTAAAGCTACGGTAAAGGAAGTGACAAGTGACGAGTGACAAGTGACGAGCGACAAGTGACCAGTGACCAGTGACGAGTGACGAGTGACAAGTGACAAGTGACAAGTGACGAGCGGAGAACCTTGCTTGCCTGTCACTTGTCACTCATCACTTGTCACTGCTTGGCGGCTTTGAGCGCGGGCAGGAAGTTCTCCAACACCCAAACCTCGTTTCTGCTCTTTACCTCGGTGAAGGCGATGTGCCGCCCGTCCGGATGGATGCACACATCGCGCATGCCTTCTGCTGCCAGCTCCAGCCTGCGGGGTTCGCCGCCCTGGACAGAGATCAGCCACAGCTCGGTTTTCGAGTCACCGGGGCTGCGCTTGGTGAAGAGCAGGCCCAGGCCGTCAGGCGTCCATGCGAGATCGCCTGACAGTTGCACTTCGCGCAGCAAGTCGCGTGCTTCTCCTCCCGCGGCGGGCATGACCTTCAGGATCTTCGCTCGGTCCTCAGTGCCGGCAACCACCACGAAGGCCAACTGCTGCCCGTCAGGGGAAACAGTTGCGCCACCGGCGTAATGCGCGGGATCGGCGACGCTGTGGAGTTCTTTCTCCTGGCCGGTCTCGGTGTCCCGAACCACAATCAGCATCCTTTTGGGCGTGTTGACCGATTGTAGGTAGAACATAGCCTTGCCGTCGCGGGACCAAGCTGGCGGCCAGCCTATGGCCCCGCTGCTCAAGCGGACAGGGCTGAAGTCGCCTGTCTGGACGTCGATACGGAAACGGCCGAACTCACCGACAGGATGTTGTGCGACAGCAAGCAAGGAGCGGCCGTCAGGGTACCATTGAACTCGAACCACCCGGTCGAGCTTGGACGCGAGTTCACGCACAGCCCCGGTTTCGGTGGAGCGGACACAGAGCGCCCTGGCGCCCCACACCCCGGGAGCGCGCCGCGAAAGGAAGATCAACTGCCGGCCGTCCGGCGACCAGTCGGGGCTGCTATTGGATCCCACGAAGCGCTGGGTAGCCATACCCGGCGCGGAAACGAGTTTGCCTGTGGCAAGATCAAGCTCGGCGATGTACACATCGCGCATCTCGGTCTGGACGCCGTAGTAGTACGAGCCGTTCCGGGTGAACCCCATTGCCGCGATGTCTTGCCCCAAGTCGGGCTTGACCAGCTCGGGAGTTCCCTGGGGGATGCCCTCGGCAACTTGAATCCACCAGGCGCCCATGGTTCCGGCGCGGTTGCTGAGAAACAGGATTCTCTTGCCATCCGGCGTCCAGTCGGGATGGACATCATTAGCCGGGTGCTGAACCAGCGGGGTCTCTCGCCCCCCGTCCAGGGCAAGCACGAAGATGTCGCGCTCCCCGGATCCAGGGCGCTGCGGAAAAGCGTAAGCGATGTAGCGGCCGTCGGGAGAGAACCGGGGGCGTCCGAGCGAGCGCTCATTGAAGGTCTTCAGCACGCCCACGGAACCGTCCCGCACGGAAACCAGGGCCATCTGGCTGGTCCCATCCTTTCGGTCGAGGACGGCCAGAATGCTCTTACCGTCCGGGGACCAATCGGTGAGCTGCACCCACTTCGTCTCGGCATTGCTGTACAGAACGCGAGGCTCGGTCCCCTCCAGCCCGACCACGCGCAGTTCATAGCGCCCGTTCTGATACCAGGTGTAGGCCACCAGCTTACCGTCCGGGGATGGTATCGAATGATAGGCGGACTGATTAACACTTTGGCGTTTGGTGAGCTGCCGTATCTGCCCTGTGGCGAGGTCACAAATCTTTATGTTTTCACTCGAATCGCGGAAAGTCAGATAGGCGCCGTCGCGGGAGGGCGCCCCAAAGACATCCGTATTGGGCGCCCGGACCTGGCGGACTGTGATTGTGGGAGGCGTGGTGGGCTTCAGCGCCATGAGCCGGGCTCGGGCGGCCTGCACCAGCTCCTGCTGGTCGCTGAATTCCCGAACTACGCGCTCGTACGCCTTGCGCGCTTCCTGCGCCTGCGCATCCCCCAGTTTTTCGTAGCACTGGCCCATGGCCACCAGCGCTTTGGCAACTGCGCTGCGGTTTTTCGGGTAGCGCGACAGGACGTCCTTGTAAATCTGGATAGCTGCTTCCGGTTGGCCGTCGACCAGCTCTTTCTGCTGGGCGCGCTGGAGCAGCATCTCGGCTTGATCGTTCTTTTGGTTGACTCCCGGCAGGCTCGCCGCGAACAGAGCCAAAAGAGAAGCAATAAGAATTGTGGTGAGGCGTTTTTGGTTGGTCATACGCAACCTCCTTTTGTTCGCCACCACCGTACCAGCCGCCTGTATCGGGCCGAGCGCGGGATTGTGTCAATTCCGTACCGTTTGTGTAACAGCGAGCGGAGGCCGATTCATCAGCCGTCGAAGCGATACCCAATGCCCCGGACGCTAACCAGGTAGCGAGGCTCGCCGGGGGTCGCTTCAATCTTTTTCCGCAGCCGCGTGATGTGGTTGTCCACCACGCGATCAGTGATGAACGTGCCCGCCCCCCAAACCTGGTCCAGGAGTTGTGCGCGGGTCAGGGTGCGGCCGCGCGAGCACACGAAAGCCTCCAGAAGTTTCAATTCCAAGGGCGTCACTTCCACCGCCTTGCCGCGGCGGCGCAGTTGGCACCGTTGAAAATCCACTTCTACATCGCCGAACTGGTAAGTCCGCGGCACAACCGCGGCCGTGCGGCGCAGCGCGGCCTTGATGCGGGCCCGCAGCTCGCGCGGGCTGAAAGGCTTGGTGACATAGTCGTCGGCGCCCAGTTCAAGGCCCAGCACTTTCTCCGCTTCCTGCGTTCTGGCCGTCAGTAGGATGATGGGCGTGCGAACTCCCGCCCGGCGCAGTTCGCGGCAGACCTCGAAACCGTCCTTGCGCGGCAGCATGACATCGAGCAGGATCAGGTCGAACTTCGGCTGCCGGCCTTTCTCGATCGCCGTTTCGCCATCTCCGGCCACTTCGACTTCGTAGCCTTCGAGCTTCAGATCGTTGGCCAGACAGATCGAGAGGGCCGGTTCGTCCTCTACTACCAGGATGCGCGCCACAGTCCCTCCTGTCGGAAAGCTGTCAGTTTTCAGCTATCAGCTCTCAGCCAAACAGCCCGGGCTTTGGCGGAAAGCTGACGGCTGATAGCTGACAGCTTCTAGCCGGACGGCAGCAAGATCACAAATGCGCTGCCGCGTCCCAGTTCGCTCTGCACCCTGACTTTTCCCCGGTGGGCCCGAACAATGTGATCGACCATCGACAAGCCGATGCCGGTGCCCTTGACCGCCGCCGTCTTCGAGCCGGCGCCTCGGGCGAATTTCTCGAAAATGCGCTTCTGTTCCTCAGCGGAAACGCCGAGCCCCCGGTCGCGAACCAGAATCCTGCACTGGTTGTTCTCCCGCGCCACTTCCACCCATACGGTGCGGCAATCCGGGGAGTACTTCACGGCATTGTCGAGCAGGTTCCATAAAGCGCGGCGCAGGGCCTCCCCGTCGGCCTGCACGATCATACCAGCGTCCGCGATGCTTAGCTCAATGCCATACCCACGCGCCGCGGCCTCTTCCTGAAATTCCGAAACGACATCTTGGACCAAGGCGGCGGCATCCAGCGCCTCCAGACGATATTCCTTGGCGCCGCCCTCCATGCGCGCGAAGTCGAGCAGGTTCTCCACCAGCCGCCTGAGGCGGCGTGTTTCGCGGACCAGCAAACCGTAATATTGGCGCCGTTGCTCTGCCTCCGGGACGCGCTCATCCGCAAACAATTCCGCAATCTGGCACATTGCTGCCAGCGGCGTGCGGAACTCGTGCGAGACGGCCGCTACGAAGTCGGACTTCAAACGGGCCGCCTCCAACTCCCGGCTCATGGCGCGGGCCATAAAGTAGGCGCCCGCCAGGATGACCATGGCCATGACGGCGAAACCGGCCAGCAGAATTCGGCGGCGAGCGGCAATTTCGGCAACGTCGGCCACCGGGTCCAGGCTGGCCACGCGCAGCGTCCACGGCAGGCGCGTTTCGGCGGGGCTGCGCACAACCTGTTGGCTTCGAGCGCCCCGCATCGGCGTGCCAACAGCGTGCCCTTCGGCATCGGTTAACGTCACTCCCACGCCGTGACGCAGGGCCAGGGGTTGGATTCGCTCGAGCCCCTGGCCCTCCACGAAGCGTGGCCCCATCACCAGGGCGGCCATGCGATCCGATTGGCTCCGCCAAAGCAGCGACACGAAGCGGCCGGCCAGCCAAAGACCGCGCCGCCCGGACGGCTCGCCCTCGCCCTTTCGCAGACCCTGCCACTCGTCCCACAGCCACTCCACCCCTTCGGCCAGTGCCAGCCGCTCCCCCTCCCGGACCTGTTCGGCTTGAAGCCCCGGATCCGGTTGGAGCCGTCTGCGTGCTTCCTCGGAGTGAAACTTGTAGGCCGTGCGCAGGAGCATCCAACGGCCATTCTGCAGGTCGGAATAAAGCGCCCGTGCTTCCCGGTTCATTTCCGAACCACGCGCCATCTCCTCGAGCAGGCTGCAGCGCGCCTGGCGCGCCAGAAGCTCCGCGGGAATTCCCCGGATGGTTGCCGTCCCCAATCCCGCCAGCTCGCTGTATACCGCCAGCGCCGTCTCGGGCTTTCCGGTTTTGCGAAGATTCCGTGCCAGGCGGAGCAGCGCGCCCGCCCGGATACCGGGATTTGGAGAGCGCGCAAGTTCTCGGAAAGCCGCAGCCGCCCCCGCGGGATCATTTCGCTGGAGTTCCGCGGCCTCACCGGCCGCGAAAAGGCTCTCTGCCGGTTCCTTCCCTGCGGGAAGCGATGGATAGTAAAGCAGGCGCCCGCCGGGGTAGGCTTCCACCCCGTCGCGATCGAAGACGACGACCAGGGCGTCCTCACCGGCCTGGCTGCCGAGTTTGGAAGCGGAGGCTTTGGCCTGGTGATCTGGCCCGCCAGCCAGTGTGCTCAGCCGCTCCTCGTATTCAACGAGGCGCCGATCCAGCGCCGCGGCAATTGCCTCGGCGGCAGTCTCGAGGCGGGCCTGAATGCGCCGGCTCTCCAGCGCCTGGTCCGCGCGGAGCAGGCGCCAACCGAGCCCGCCCAGGACGATGCCGGGGACGAGGGTCACCGCCAGGAACAAAGCCATGGGGTGGCGGGCAGATCGCGACCACTCCCGGAGGGGCATCGGCTGGCTCCTTGCGAGACAGGAATTCCGCCCCGATTATAAACCGCGAAGAGAATGCCGACTAGATAGAGAGTGACAAGTGACGAGCGAAGAACCTTGCTTGCCTGTCACTTGTCACTTGTCACTCATCACTTGTCACTGCTTGGCGGCTTTGGGCGCAGGCAGGAAGTTCTCGAGGGTCCAGATTTCGGTGATTCCGCTGCCCGCCGTGAAGGCGATCCGTCGCCCATCAGGGTGAATGCTCAGCCAACGAAGTTTATTGACCGGCAAGTCGATCCGCTGAGCTTGCCCGCCATCGGCGGGGATTCGCCACAGTTCCTTCGTCATGTCCAGTTGATTGTCGGCGACAGCGACCTTTTCATTGCGGTCGGCGCCGCGGAAGAACAGCAGGTGTCGCCCGTCGGGTGTCCACACCACCTCGGAGAGGAATTCCGGCTCCGGGACACGGAACAGTTCACGCGCATCGCCACCGGCAACAGAGACGACCTTTAGCACGCATGCCCGCGGCAAATCTTTGCCGGTTATTGACAGGAAGGCCAGTTGACGTCTGTCGGGCGAGAGGTCCCATGAGAAGAATCCTGCTCCGGAGAGCATTTCCCTCTCTGGGAGTATTTCCTTCTCCCCTCCGGTCTGGAGATCGCGTTTCACGATGGCCTGGGGATGGCTGCGGTAATAGACGATCGCTTTCCCGTCCGGGAACCACTCGGGCTGGGCCAGGTACTCCTCTCCACGCTTCTCCACCAGCGGTGTGAGCTCGCCCGTCTGAGCGTCAACCTGGTAGATGGCGTGGCGGTTGTTCTTCCGGTCGTGGCCGGCGACCGCGAGCGAGCGCCCATCCGGCGACCACTGGAAGCGGTGGGTAAACAACCGGGCCAGATTCGCCGGCAATTGTCGCTCCTGCCCGGTTTCCATAGATCGAATCCCGAACTTCCGCTGCTGGTGCGGCCCCTCTTGCAGGACGTAGGCCAGGTAGCGCCCATCGGGCGACCAGGCCGAGCTCGAGTAGGTGAAAACAGAGTGCTGGGTGGCAGGCTTCGGCGGAGCCAGCAACTTACCGGCGGCCGGATCGATGGTCGCAACGTAGATATCGCTCAGCGACGTCGATGACCCATAGAAGAATGCTCCCTTCTGAGTAAAGCCCATGGGATGGATGGATCCGATGTTGTGCTTTACCAGCACCGGCGGACCCTGCGCTTTGCCGTCGGCGACGGGAACCAGCCAGGCGTCCCACGTCCCCGAGCGCTCCCTGCCAAACAGGATGCCCTTCCCGTCCGGCGTCCACCCGAATACCTGGTCCTCGGCCGGGTGCTCCACTAGGACAGCCTCCCAGCTTCCATCGGCTGCCAGCAGGTAGATATCGCACTGTGAAGGACCCTCCTTGGGGAAGAAACTGTGAGCGATATAGCGTCCGTCCGGAGAAAGACTCAATCTGCCGCCAGCGCGCGAGCCCAGCGTCTTCACGACCCGCGCGGAACCGTCAGCAACCGAAATCAGCGCGATCTGGCGGACTTTATCCTTCCGTTTTAACGACGCCAAGATGTATCTGCTGTCTCTCGACCACTCATAGGGATCGGCAGATGCCACCTGGTCGTCGTGATAAAGAATCCGGTCGTTGGACCCATCGAGGTCGCAGATTCGCACCTCTTTGGATTCCTTACGGTACCATTCGTAAACAACCCGCTTGCCGTCGGGCGATATTATGGAAGTGCTGGCGAACTCCCCGGTGTGAGGCCACCCGCCCTTCTTTGTGATCCGGCGATCTTCACCGGTAGAAAGGTCCCGCAGGGCAAGATCGCCGGTGCTCCAATCCACAAAAGTCAGGAAACGTCCGTCAAGCGAGGGCGAGCCATAGAAATTCCCGGTCCAGATTTTTCGCGTCACCAGTTCGTCTGGCTGACCAGGGCGTTCCGCGGCGACGCTGTGAGTGGGGCGGCTGCCGGCCGAGACCAGAGACAGCAACAACACCACGCCCAGGGCGGCCGCGCGGAGCGGGCGCCAGAACAGGATCCCTGGCTTTTCGACAGGCGGCCGACGCCGCGCCCGCCAGGCATCCAGTTCCCTCGGGTAGCAATAGACGCTGCTCCGCGACTGGTGCAGTTGCCGGTGCACGGGCAGGTCTTCGGATTTCTCCCAGCGCTTGACCGTCCGGACATCGCGCTTCAG
>Ga0315281_10010489_pt1 | contig 12768 bp, 10 predicted proteins | sample YL17G07_0_MG_FD_204540 | JGI IMG/M metagenome (GOLD analysis project Ga0315281, IMG submission 204540) | Sediment microbial communities from Yellowstone Lake, YNP, Wyoming, USA - YL17G07_0 | ecosystem: Environmental > Aquatic > Freshwater > Lake > Sediment | place: USA: Wyoming | collected... | reverse complement strand
GCTCCGCGACGTAGCGTGGCACCGTGAGCGCGCTGCCGAAGGTGAGCAGCGCGAAGTAGCCGACGATGGAGGTGAGGGTCGCATAGAGGCCGAACGCGTCGCGGCCGAGGCGATGGAGCAGGAGCGGGACCAGCAGGGCCTGGACGACCCAGGTGACGGCGAGGTTGAGGTAGCCTCCGCCGATCCCCGACCGCAGGCCCGGCGTCGCGGCGCCGCCCGTCTCGCCCGCGCGTGGGCTCGTCACGTCAGCGTGCGCGCGGGCCCCGGTAGTGGGCGCGGACGAGGTCCGTCACACGCTCCTGGTCGGCGGGCGCCAGGTCGTTGTAGATCGGCACGCAGAGGATGCGCGCGTACACCGACTCGGTCGCCGGGAGGGCGCCGCGGGCGTACCCGCGGTACGCCCGCATCGTGTGCGCGGGGCGGAAGTAGCGCTTGGTCTGGACGCCGGCGGCGTTCAGCCGCGCCTCGAGTCCGTCCCGGTCCTCCGCGCACAGGAGCGCGAAGTCCTTGTACGTGGTGCGGTCGCGGGGGTCGATGTGCTGAAACGACAGCGCGGCCAGGTCGCCGAGCTGCTCGCGGTACCGCGCGGCGATGCTCTGGCGTTTGGCCACCGCGGCCTCGACCGTCTCGATCGTGAGTGTGCCGAGCGCCGCGTGGAGCTCCGACATCTTGCCGTTGAGCCCGGGCCAGCGCGTCTCGTAGTCGCCGAGGAAGCCGTAGCCGCGTAGGTACTCCAGGCGTTCGATGACGGCGTCGGCGTTCGCGGCGACGAGCCCGCCTTCGGCCGACGTCACCAGCTTGGTGCCGCTGAACGAGAACACTTCGGCGTCGCCGAGGGTCCCCGCCGGCCGCCCGCGGTACCGGCTGCCGAACGCGTGCGCGGCGTCGTACACGATCCGCGGTCCGCTCCCCGCAGCGTCGCGGATGGCGTCCGCGTCGCACGGGTTGCCGAAGGTGTGGGTGGCCACCACGACGGCGGTCCGCGGCCCCGCGAGCCGCGCGATCTCCGACGCCGGCATCGTCAGGGTCCGGGGATCGATGTCGGCGAAGACCGGCACCAGCTTGTTCCACAGGATCGCGTTCACGGTCGAGTTGAACGTGAACGAGGGGACGACGGCCTCCGCGCCCGCGGGGAGGTCCAGGGCGGCGAGGGCCAGCACGAGGCCGACGTCCCCGTTCACGACGGCCCGCACCCGCGGCGTGCCCAGCTGCGCCTGCGCGCGCTGCTCGAAGAGCTGCGCGAAGGTGGCGAAGTTCGAGAGCATCCGCGTCTCCCAGACGCGGCGCAGCAGCGCGACGTAGTCCTCGAGGGGCGGCAGCTCCGGCCGCATGATCGGGATCACGGCCGCACCCCCTCGAGAATGAGCTTCGAGTCCTCGCGCGGCTCGAGCCGCGCGAGCTCCGGCATGCCGCTCTCCCCGAGCGCGCAGCGGCGGATCGTCGTGAAGCCGGCCTCGGTCATCCGGCGGCGCAGTTCGGCCTCGTCGTACAGGTACTGGTGGCCCCACCACCGCATCGAGGTGTTCAGCATCTCGGCAGGGGTCCTGATGAACTCGTACTCGGGCAGGCGCAGCCACGCCTGGTCGCGCCAGTCGCCGGCCAGGTAGCGCTCGACCACGTAGCCCAGGTCCGGCGTGGCGATGCGCAGGACGCCGCCCGGCTCGAGCAGCCGGAGCCAGTCGCGCAGGCAGCGCGCCCCCTCGTCCACGCCGATGTGCTCCATCACGTGCTCGTGGTAGATCAGCCGCGCGGAGCCGTCCGGGAAGGGCAGGCCGCGCGTGATGTCGAGATGCAGGTCCGCCTGCGACGTCTCGAGATCCACGTTGACCCAGCCCTGGAGCCGCACGGTGCCGCAGCCCAGGTGCAGCCGGAGCCCGCGGCGCGGAAGCCGGCGGACCTTCAGCCAGGTCAGCGGGCCCATCATGCGTTGGGGGGGAGCGGACGCGCCGGCACGCCGACCGCCGTCACGCCCGGCGGCACGTCCTTCGTCACCACGGCGCCGGCCCCGATCACCGCACCGCGCCCGATTCGTATCCGCTCGACGATCACCGCGCCGGTGCCGACGAAGACCTCGTCCTCGATCGTCACGCGGCCGGAGACGTGCACGCCCGGGGAAAGCGTGACGAGGCGCCCGATGGCCACATCGTGGCCGATGGTGCAGGCGAGGTTCAGGATCGTGTGCGGCCCCACCGCGACCTGGGTCGTGAGGATGCCGTTGGCGCACACGACGCATCCCTCGCCGATGGTCACCCACGGCGACCGGTTGACGGACGGATGGATGACGGTGTCGAAGGCGAAGCCCCGCCGCAGCGCGTCATCGATCAGCCGGCCGCGCGCGGGCGAACCGATCGCGGCGATCAGCCGCACGTCCCGCGGCAGCTGCTCCAGCGACGCCCAGTCGCGGACCTCCTTGCCGTTGACGAGCCGCCCGGGCTCGACGCACCGCTCCTCGAGGAACCCCGCGACCTCCGCGTCCCGCCCGGCGTCCCGGTAGACACTGAGCGTCTCGCGGGCGAAGCCGCCGGCGCCGATGATCCAGACGGGGCTCACCGGGTCCACTGGGTCCGCTCGATGTGATGGGTCGCCAGGGTCCTCGGCACGTGGCCCATCCGCACGCCCGCGCCCTTCATCCGCCGCCACAGGTTCCAGTCGCCGGGCTCGCCGAGCTTCCAGGCCTCCACGTCGTGGGGCATGAAGCGCAGTCCCGCCCAGTAGAACACCGCCGAATGGCAGACGTGGTCGCGGCGCAGCGGCGGGTCGCCGACCGCGCGCCATTCGCCGGTGAGGAGCTGCATCCGGGCGACCGCATAGCACCACTCCCACCGAGCCGTCCGGCACGCGTCGAGCATCGCCGCGACATGGTCAGGGGCGAACTCGTCGTCGTCGTCCAGCGGCGCGATCCACTCGCCGCGCGCTTCACGCAGGGCGTAGTTCATCGGCGCCGCGCCGGCCACGCACCAGCGCGCGAACGGCTCCTCCGGATAGACACCGCGCTCGGGGAGGTTCACGAACCGGATGCGCGGGTCGCCGAGCGCGGCCAGGCGTTCGGCCGTGTCGTCGGTGCACCGGTCCCCGACGACCAGGATCTCGAGGTTGCGGTAGGACTGCGCGAGGACGGTCGGGAGCGTGCGCTCCGCCAGGACGCGGGCGCGGTTGAACGTGGCGATGCGCACCGTGACCAGCGGCTCGCGGGAGGTGTCGAAGAGCTCCGCGTACGCGGGATCGTTTCTTGCCTTCGCGAGCAGGGCTCGGTATTGATGGATGACCCCGATTTCCCGCAACCACCGGTGCGGCCGCCGGTAGCGCCGGTACAGGAGTCCCAGGTCGGTCGCCAGGTTCTCCAGCAACGTGGGACGGCGATGATGCGCGGTCGTGGCCTCGATGTGGGCTATCCTAAGGGCGCCCCGGCCCGCTGTCCAGCGCCGCACCTGCGCGGCGGGTGGTAGTGCCGCGCGTCAGCATCGTCATCCCCACCTGGAACCAGGCCGGCCTCCTCGCCGCCGCACTGCGCTCCCTGAGCGCCCAGACGTTCACGGACTTCGAGACCATCGTCGTGGACAACGGGTCCGGCGACGGCACCGCGGCGATGCTTGGACGCGACTTCCCGCAGGTGCGGTTGCTGGCGCTCCCGGAGAACCGCGGCTTCGCGCCCGCCACGAACGCCGGGCTGCGGGCCGCGACGGGGGAGATTCTGGTCTGTCTGAACAACGACGTCGAGTGCGAGCCGGGCTGGCTCGCGGCCCTGGTGGCGGCGCTGGACCGGATGCCCGAGGTCGGGTCGGTCGCTTCGAAGATGATGGACGCGAAACGGCCGGGGACGATCGACGCCGCCGGTGATGCGATGTCCCTGGTCGCGTGGAACATCGGCCGCGGGGAGCGCGATGCCGCGCGCTTCAGCGTCGGCCGCGAGATCCTGAGCGCGTGCGCGGGAGCGGCCGCGTACCGGCGCGCCCTGTTCGAGCGCGTCGGCTGGTTCGACGAATCGTTCTTCGCCTGGTTCGAGGACGTGGACCTCGGCATCCGGGCGCAGCTCGCTGGGTTCCGGTGCTGGTACGAGCCGGCGGCAATCGTGCACCACCACGGCTCGGCGACCGCGGCGGCGATGAGCGATCGAAAGGTCTTCCTGACGGTGCGCAACGGGATGATGCTGTTCTTCAAGACGATGCCGCTGCGGCGCGTGCTGGTCTGGGGACCGCTCGTGCTCGCGTGGCCGTGGGCCGATCCGGTGCTCACCGGCCGGCCGCTGCGCGTGACGGCGCGGGCCTGGTTCGCGTTCTGGCCCATGCTGCCGGCGCTCCTGCGCGCGCGCCGCGCGGTGTACGCGCAGCGACGGATACCGGTCGCCAGGCTGATCGGCCTGCTGGAAAGCCCGTGGAAGGACATCGACCGCTCCTTCGCGGCGATCGGGCGCCGACTCGGCTTCGGACGGCGGGCGGCCACGACGTGACGCCGCGCCGCACGGTGTGGGCGATCGCGCTGGGCGCTCTGGCGCTCCGTCTCGCGTTGATGTTCCTGCGCGGGGACTACGTCGTCTACGACGAGGGATACTACCTGCTGCTGTCGCGGAGTCTGCGCGAGGGCCACGGCTTCACGCTGAACGGTCTGCCCCACGTCGCGCTCTCGCCGCTGCAGCCGCTGTGTGTGGCCGCGCTCGCGTTCCTGGGCCTTGGCGATCTGTGGGCGTCGCGTCTCCTGGGTGCGGTGTGCGGCGCGCTGCTGGTCGTCCCCGTCGCGGCGCTGGCCGGCCGCTGGTACGGCGCCCGCGGCGCGACGTTCGCCGCGCTCGCGTCGGCGCTCCTGCCCACGCTCATGACGTTCCTGCCGTTCTTCCCGGGCGAAACCTGGAACCTCTACTTCGGCAGCGAGCCGCTGTTTCTCCTGCTCGGGACCGGCGCGATCGCCGCCGCGGTGCACGCCGTGGATGAAGGGTCGATGGCCTGGTGGGCGCTCGCCGGCGCCGCGGCGGGCCTCGCCTACCTCGCGCGCCTGGAGGGCGTCGTGCTGGCCGCGACGCTGGGCGCCGTGACGCTGGCGGCGCTGGTCCGGCGGCGCCGACTCGCGTTCTGGCCGCGCGCCGCGCTTGCGCTTGCGGCAGGTACGCTCGTCGCGCTGCCGTACCTGTTCTACCTGCACGGCGCGCTCGGGCGCTGGGCACTGTCCGGGCGGGTGCAGGCCGCGGCGTCGGACGAGCCCGCTGCGCCGCAGGTCGGCGCCGCCGCGCCCGCCCCCGGCGGGGGGAGCCAGACGGTACGGGCGTTCGTCTGGGGCGGCGACCAGGAGGCGCTGTGGCGGGTGCTGTACGCCCTCGACGCCTCGGGTACACGGATGGCGTCGCAGTACTGGGGCGTGCCGCACCGGGCGGCGGCGGGGTCCGCGCGCGCCACCTTGCCAACTGGCGCCCCGCCCGCCGCCGCCGCTCCGGCGCCCCCGCGCGCACCGGCACCGAGCCAGGCCTCGACGTTGCTGCGCGCCGCCGCCCTGGTCGTCCCGGTCTGGGTCCTCGTGCTCGCCGCACTCGGGTTCGCCGCGGCCCGGCCCCGCGCCGAGACGGCGCTGTGGCTCGCGCCCGCGCTGCTCACGGCGCTGCTCCCCGCGCTGCTCGCCTACGCGGAGCCGCGGGCGTTGCTGATGCTGGCGCCGGCGGCGTGCGTTCTCGCAGGCGGCGCCCTCGCGCGCGCCTTCGACTGGTCCGCCGGTCGGCGGATGATGCACTGGCCCCTGCCACTCGGCGCGGCGGCGCTCCTCGCCTACCCGACGGCGCACGACGCCCTGCGGGCCGGAGACCAGAGCACGCCGCTGCAGCAGGTCGCCATGGCGCGCCGGTTCGTCGGCGAGAGACTCGCGGCGCATCTGCCGCCCGGCGCGAAGATCGTGAGCTGGCACCCCGCGGTCGCGCTCTACGCGCATCGCGACTGGCGCGTCCTGCCTTACGACACCTTCGAGCGCATCGTCGGCTACGCCCGCGCGCAGGGCGCCCGGGTCGTCGTGTTCTCGCGCTTCGATCCGTCGCCCCTGCGGGAGGCTCCGCGCGCCTTCACGGCGATCCTGCTGGACTCCGGTGCCGTCTTCACCGGCGGAACGGTCCACCTCGAGCCGGTCGAGCAGACGCCGCTGCTCTTCGTGGGCCGGCTGGCGGCGTCGCCGTGAGCACGCCGCGCTGGCCGGCACTCCTCCTGCCCGCCGCGGCGGTCCTGGCCGCCGCGTGGGCGCTCGTACCGCTGGCGATCTGGTGGGATGGCGTGGACCCGCGGTACTTCCAGGGCGCGTGGGAGACGTGGGGCTGGGGTTCCGCCGTCACCGCGCTCGGCTTCGCGCTCGTGATGGCGCTCACTGGAGGCCGGGCGTCGCTGATCCTCCTCGGCCTGTGGCGACGCCTCACGCGGATTCCTCCGGGCCGCTTCGCCGCCGCCGCGGCGCTGCTGCTCGCGGCGCTCTCGGTCGCCGCGACGCTGGCCGTCTTCTCGGGCAACCCGCGCAACGTCGATGGCTTCGCGCAGCTGTTCCAGGCGCGCATCTTCCTCGCCGGCCGCACCTGGGTGACGCCGCCCGCGGAGCTCGCGCACTTCGCGACCCTCCAGATGATCCTCGGACCGGACCGCTGGTACTCCCAGTACCCTCCCGGGCAGTCGCTGGTCCTCGCCGCCGGCCTCGCCGCCGGCGCATGGTGGCTCCTCAATCCGCTGCTCGCGGCCGGCTTCGCCCTCGCGACCTGGCGCGTGGCGCGGTGGTGCGTCGGCGAGAGCGCCGCGCGGCTCGCGATGGTCCTGCTGTGCGCGTCGCCCTTCGTGGTCGCCGTCGCGGGGAGCGAGATGAGCCACCTGGCGGCCGCGGCGCTGGGGATGGGCGCGACCGCCGCGGCTGTGGCGGCCACGGAGCGGCGAGCACTGCGTCGTGCCGCGCTCGCTGGCCTCCTCCTCGGGTTGATGACCGCCTTCCGGCCCCTCGATGCCGTGGCGGCGGCGATCCCGGTGGCGCTCATCCTGGCCGGCTGGTGCGAGAAGCGCGCGGGCGCCCTCGCGGTGACCGGGGTCGCGGGCCTCGTCGGGTCCATCCCGACGCTCTGGTTCAACGCGAGCACCACGGGCTCGTGGCGCACCTTCGGCTACACCGCGCTGTGGGGCCCCGGACACTCACTCGGTTTCCACGCGGTCCCCTTCGGCGTGCCGCTCACGCTCACCCGGGCGATTGCGCGCTCGGGGATGGACCTCCACCAGCTCGACACATACCTGCTCGACAGCACGCTGCCGGTGTTCCTCGTCGTGGCCCTCGGCTTCGTGGCGGGCCGTCGCGCGCTGACCTCGCGCGACGCACTGCCGTTCGCCGCCGCGGGTGCCCTGGTCGGCCTGCTGTTCTTCTACTGGCACCGCGACGTCTTCTACGGACCGCGGTTCCTCTACAGCGCGGTCGCCTGGTTCATCATCCTGCTCGCGCGCGCGCTGGTCGTGCTGCGCGGCGCGGGCCGGACGGCTGATCGCGACGCCGGGCCCGGCCTGCACGCGGTGGTCTTCGCCGGGATGGCGATCGTGGTCGGCCTGGTCGCGATCACGCCGAGCCGCGTGAAGGCGTATCGGCGCAGCACGCCGATCTTCAGTCTCCACCCCGACCGGGATGCCGTCCGGTCGCACCTCGTGAACGCGGTGGTCGTCATCCCCGACGGCTGGGGCTCGCGGCTGGTCGCGCGCATGTGGCAGCTCGGCGTCCCGGTGCCCCGATCGAGCCGCCTCTACGCGGCTATTGACGCGTGCACCCTCGAGCAGGCCCTGCGGACCGCGGAGCAGGGCGGCGTGGCGCGACTGCGGCTCCCCGGCACGCTCGACTCGCTTGCGGCACGGGGCCGGCCCGGCTCGCGGACCGGGGTCACCGCGGACGAGAACCTGCGGCTCCCGCCGGGCCGACCGGCCGACGCGTGCCTCGAGGAGATCGAGGTGGACCGCCGCGGCTACTACTCCTACGCGCCCTACCTCTACCTCAACCGCCCGACCCTCGACGGCGAGATCGTGTGGGCCCGCGACCTGGGACCGGGCAACGGCCCGCTGTTCCGCCGCTACGCTGGGCGGCGCTTCTACCGCTACGCGCCGGAGACGCCGGGAGGCGGACCGCGGTTCTTCCCGCTGCCGGGACCGGGGTGGTGAGGAGCGCCCGCGCCTACCTCGTCGTACTCGCGGTCGGACTGGCCGCGTCGGTGACCAGCCTGCGCAACGGCTTCGTCTACGACGACGCGCCGGCGGTGGCCGACGACACCCGGATCCGCACCCTCGCGCACCCGGCCCGGCTGCTCGCGATCCCCTACTGGAACGACGAGGTCCGCGACCGGATCTACCGGCCGCTCACGACGGCGTCGTTCGCCGCGGACTGGGCCGTCGGGCGCGGCGCGCCCGTCGCCTTCCACGCCACCAATATCCTGCTGCATCTCGGCGTCTGCGCACTGGTCTTCGCGATCGCGCGCCGCGTCCTCGGCCCGGGTCCCGGCGCGCTCGTCGCCGCGCTGTGGTTCGCCGTGCACCCCGTGCACGTGGAGGTCGTTGCGAACGTCGTCGGACGCTCGGAACTGCTCGCGGCGATCGGTTACCTCCTCGCCGTCCTGGCATACGCAGCGGAGGGCGACGCGGCCGTCTTACGGCCGGGCGGCGCGCGGCGCGCGCTGCTCGCCGCCGCCGCGCTGCTCGGCGCGGCGATCGCCTACGGCGGCAAGGAGCACGCGCTCACGCTGCCCGTGATGCTGCTCCTTGCGGACGCGTGGGCCGCCGCGCGGGAGCGCGGCCGTTTCGCTCGCGCCTTCGCGCGGCACGCGGTGACGTGGGTGGGTGTTCTCGCGCTGGCAGGCGGATACCTCGCGGCGCGGCACGCCGTGCTCGGCACGACCTTCGGCGGGGGGAGCGTGGGAGCGGGGCTCGAGGACCTCACCGCGGCAGGGCGCGCGGTGGTCATGGCACCGGTCGTGCTCGTCTGGACGCGGCTCCTCGCCGTGCCGCTGCGGCTCTCGGCCGATTACTCGCCCGACTACTTCCGCCCGCAGGTGGCGCTGACGCTCGCCCACGCGGCCGGCGTGGCGATCCTCGCTGCGGCCGGCTTCTCGGCATGGGTCCTCCGGCGGCGGATGCCGGGGGTGTCGGCCGGTATCGCCTGGAGCGCCGTGACGGCGACGGTGGCCGCGAACGTCGTCTTCCCGACGGGCATCCTGACCGCGGAACGCGTGCTGTACCTCCCGTCGGTCGGCGCGGCCCTCGTCGTGGGCGCGCTGGTCGGCGCGCTGCGCGCCAGCGCCGTCTGGACCGTCGTCGCCCTCGCGCTGGCGCTCCTCGCCGCGCGAACCCTCGCGCGCATCCCCGTGTGGCGCGACGGCGAGCGCTTCTACGCGGCGCTGGTCCGCGACGCGCCCGACTCGTACCGCAGCCACTGGGCCACCGGCGCACGGGCCTTCGAGCAGCACCGCCCGCGCGAGGGCGAAACGGAATACCTGCGCGCGATCGCGATCCATCCCGGCGACGGCGCGGTCCTGCAGGAGCTTGGCGAGCGCTATCTCGCCGCCGGGATGTGGGGACCGGCCGACCGGTTCCTGACTTTGGCCTGGCGGGTGGACACGCTGCGCGCCGACGCCGCCGTCCAGGCGGTGCTGGCCCGACTCCGGCTCGGTCACCCTGATTCGGCGGCGGCCTTCGGGGACCGCGCGCTGCAGGTCTCCCCGCGGGCGCCCACCCTGCTGCTAGCGACCGGCGACGCGTGGTTCGCGCTGGGCAAGCCGGTGCGCGCCCTCACCTACCGGCGGAAGATGACCTTCGCGTTCCCGCGCACCTGGCAGTTCCAGTACGTGGCCGCGCAGGGCGCGGCCCGCGCCGGACGCTGCGACGAGGCACGCCTGCGCGCCGAGCGCGCCGAGGCACTGGCGCCCGCGCAAAGTGCTCCCCGCCTGCTGCGCGCGCTCATCGGCGACGGCCCGACGTGTGAGGTGCCCGCGTGACCATCCGGCGCACGGCGCTCATCGCCGCGCTCGTCGCCGTGCTGGCGTATCTCCCGGCGCTTGGCAATCGCTTCGCCCTCGACGATGCGGCGATCGTGGAGCGCAATCCTGCGGCCCACTCGATCTCCGCGGCCGCGCGCGCCTTCCCGCACCCGTACTGGCCCCCCGAGCATGGAGCGGGGCTGTGGCGGCCCGCCGTGATCCTGTCGTTCGCCGTGGACTGGCAGCTCGCGGGGGGGAGCCCGGCGGTGCTGCACGCGACCAACGTCCTCCTCCACGGCGCGGTGACCGCGCTGGTCGTGCTGTTCCTCGCCCCGTTCGTCACCGCCGCCGGCGCGCTCGTGGGCGGACTCCTGTTCGCGGTGCATCCGGTGCACGTCGAGGCGGTCGCCAACCTCGTCGGACGCGCCGAGCTGCTCGCGGCGCTTGGCTTGCTGGGCGCGCTGGTGCTGGCGCGCCGCGTCCGGCGGCGCCGCGCCGAGGGCGGCGTGACCTGGCCGACCGAGGTGCTGATGCTCGGGTCGGTCGCCCTCGGCCTGCTCAGCAAGGAGCACGCGGCGATCGCGGTGGCGCTCCTGTGGCTGGATGAACGTGCCGACCCGGGCGGGGTCCGGCGCCTGCCCCGGCGCGACTACGTGGCCGTCCTCCTGCTCACCTTCGGGTGGCTCGCCGCGCGGCGCGCGGTCGAGGGCGGCGTCTCGTTCGCGGCGGTCGCGCCGACCTTCTTCCACCTCGGCGCGGCCGGACGGATCAGCACGATGCTCCCGGCCGTATTCGTCGTGGTCCGCCTGTTCCTGTGGCCGTGGGATCTGTCGCCCGACTACCACCCGCTCGTGATCGAGCGGCTCGAACACCTCACGCCGGTCGGCGTGGCCGGCCTCGCGGTCCTGCTTGCGTGCAGCGGCCTCGCTGCCGCGCTGTGGCGCCACCATCGCTCCGCGTCGCTCGGCCTTCTGGTGATCGCTCTCGCGTGGCTCCCGACGTCGAACCTGCTGTTCCCGACCGGGATCGTCCTCGCGGAGCGGACGCTGTACGCGCCATCGATCGGACTCGTGCTGCTCGCAGCGCTGGCCGCCGACGCTCTGGCGCGGCGGATGGCTCCGCGCCATGCCGCGGCGCTCGCAGCGGTGGCCCTCGCGCCATGCATCGTCCGCACCGTCGTCCGCATACCGGACTGGCGCACGACCCGCGACCTCGTCGTCCACGCGCTGCTCGCGCACCCCGAGTCCTACAAGGTCCACCAGTCCGCGGCGCGGGTGCTCTGGCGCCTCGGCGACCGGTCCGCCGCTCTGCGCGAGTACGGCGTGGCCGCCGAGCTCTACCCGCTCGATCATTACCTGCTGACGGAGATCGCCAGCTCCGCGCTCCAGGCCGGCGAGCCGAAGCTGGCCCTGCGCTACTGCGAACGCTCCGAGCGTCTCGACGCCAACTACTCACTGACGCATCAGCTGCACGCGCACGCCCTGCTCCTGTCGGGAACGCCGGTGGCCGCCCTGGCTCAGGCCCGGCTGGCGGTGGCGACCGCGCCTACCGGCGTCGAGGCTGCCCGGATGCTCGCGGCCAGCTTCGTCGCGCTGAGCCGGAGCGACAGCGCCCTGGCGGTCTGGCCGGCCTTCCGCCGCCGCGGAGGCAGTGCCTTCGAGCGCTGGCTGCTGGGCGCGGTGACCTATGCGACCGAGGGCTTTCCTGACAGTGCGCGGGCGGCTTTGGATAGCGCGGCCCAGCTCGTCCCGGCCGACACCGTGGACCGGCGGCGCCTCAGGGAGGCCCGCGCCGAGGTGGCGCTACGGGCGGTGCCCTCCCGGTGACGGCTCTCGCGTCGGGCGTCCCCTGTTGCAATACGCCAGAGCGCCCGCGGGCCAGGGGAGGGCGGGGTACCGGGCGTCCTTCTGCTAAAACATGACGCTGCAAGCGTTTAGAACGGGACCTCTGGACTTGGCACGTCGGTTGCTCGTATTGTATTCGGCCGTCCATCGCTTATCGTCGTTCGTCGAGCACCGTTCATTCACGTTCCCCAGGAGGCACCGCGTGCGTAATACCAAGGGCTTCACCCTGATCGAACTTCTGATCGTCGTGGTCATCATCGGCATTTTGGCCGCCATCGCGATCCCGAAGTTCGCGAACACGAAGGAGAAGGCGTACATCGCGTCGATGAAGTCGGACCTGCGCAACCTCGTCACCGCCGAGGAGTCCTACTTCGCCGACCAGGTGTCGTACACGTCGACGCAGTCCGCGCTGAACTACAACGCCTCGACGGGCAACACGGTCACGATCGGGACCACGAGCGGCACGGGCTGGAACGCCACCGCGAAGAACAACGGCACCGCCAAGACCTGCGGTATCTACGTCGGCTCCGCGTCGGCGCCGATCTCGGGCCAGAACGAAGGCGAACCGAAGTGCCAGTAGTCTGATCGCGTCGGAGTCGGAAGGGCGGCGTTTCGGCGCCGCCCTTTCGGTTCCGGGCAGGTATTGCGGTCGCACCCAAACCGCGTGGGGGCGTGCGTGATGGAGGAGCGTCGAGGCTTCACACTGATCGAGTTGCTCATCGTCGTGGTGATCATCGGGATCCTGGCGGCCATCGCCATTCCCAAGTTCGCCACCACGAAGGAGAAGGCGTACCTTGCGGCGATGAAGAGCGACCTGCGCAACATCGTGACGGCGCAGGAGAACTACTTCGCCGACAATGTCTCCTACACGACGTCGACGACGAATCTCCTCCTGCAGATCTCCCCGGGGAACACGATCACCATCGGGGTAGCGACCGCCACGGGCTGGAGCGCCACGGCGTCGGCGAACGGTACGTCGAAGAC